>Ga0075029_100000496_pt1 | contig 22564 bp, 19 predicted proteins | sample LitLauG_LLR_2013_FD_71391 | JGI IMG/M metagenome (GOLD analysis project Ga0075029, IMG submission 71391) | Freshwater sediment microbial communities from North America - Little Laurel Run_MetaG_LLR_2013 | ecosystem: Environmental > Aquatic > Freshwater > Creek > Sediment | place: USA... | reverse complement strand
CCGAAGCGCTGGCCGTCGGAAGAAGAGACGATGCCTTCGCCCCAGATGCGGCTGATGGGAAGCTGATGATGGAAGTGAATCAGCGCGGCATTGGCGGCTTTGATAGTGTCTTCGCGCAGGAACCAGCGGGTCACGTGCTGGAGCGTATCCACGGTGATTCCTTCCGCGCTTTGGCCCATAGCGGCGATGCCGAGATTGGTACCGTGGGCGATCAGAGCTGCCAGCAATGCCGGATAAACACGCTCGGAGCGCGGCTCGTATCCGCCAAGCGGCCGAAACGCTCGTGTAAAGTGTGTCTCGGCATCGACCTCGCGCAGCAGGTCCTCGATCCGCACGCGCGGAAGACTGGACTCGACCAGACCGCGTAGGACCTTGACCTCGGCAGATATTGGCAAAGCATCGCGGGTGTGCAACTTCAGACGTCCATCGACTACGCAGGCGAAGGGGTTTTTATTTAAACCGCCGGCGGCGATGCTGGCCACTTCATCAAACTGGCCCGTCAAGGCGGCGATCATGGCGTCCTGCTCCGGACGTTTGTGAGAACCACACGCTCGAATGTCGAGCAGTGCTACATTAGCGACATGCCGTTGTGAAAGGAAAGTGCGATGCGGGCCGTTCTTACGGTTCACGGGGTTGGTATTTTCGGCGGAAGAGGGCCGTGGCAAAAACCGATTGAGAGGGTGCTCGCACCCCATTTTCATTGCATCACGATCAAATACTCGCACTATCGGTGGCTAGGGTTTCTGTCTGCCGTCGTCGAGCCATGGGTCCTTGTGCCGGCCATAGTTGCCCTGTACGTCTTCAAACAGTGGTACACAGTCCACTTCGTTTGGGCATGGTTCATTGTGGCGCTGGCCCTGTCCTGTATTGCAGCCCGATTCCGCCATCGCCTAGCTCTCAATCATTTTCTCCTGGAGTGCTCCGCCCGTCTTTCGCTCGGTCTTAGGCCCCATGTGATCGCGCACAGTATGGGTACGATGTTGGTTGGCACGGCCCTTGAAGACTACCCGCAGGTCTGGCTCAACAACATTGTGTTGACAGGCTGCGTTCTGCCCACGAACTACCCGTGGCGTGAGGTACAGGTAGCGAAGCCACAGGCTTTTGCGCGCGTCCGGAATGAAGTCGCCATGCGGGACCTCGTCCCTTGGCTCGCCCATAAAGCACATCAGTTGCGAATATTGCGTGGCTTCGGAATGGCCGGGCGCGTTGGATTCGATGCGGGCGACTTCGTTCACACAACTTCCTCGCCTGGTACTCCCTGTGCCGAATGTGTTTTGGGAGGACGCTCAGCACCTGTTCACAACGTGATGATCCGCCAGTATGGCCACAGTTCTGTCTTCGCGACCCCGGAGTTCGCGGCTTACTTCTGGCTTCCATTTTTCTGGAATATTGATCCCGCCGAGTATTCTGAGTTCCTTGAGTTTTGCCGCGCAGCGGATCAGCACTACCAAGACCACGATGTGCGCAAGCTCCGCATCGCAGAGGAGGAACTCCTGTACTCTCGATGGCGATGGACCGAAGGCAGCTCGCTAGCGGCGTTCATCGACCGCTATGTGTTGGTCCATTCTGGCACTCCCGCCATGGCGACGCCCGTTGTCGCGCTGGTCCTTCGAAAGATCTGGCAAGACGTGGCCGCTGCATGCGACGCCTATCATGATCGTGGCCCCGGATGGGAGCAGAAGATCACAGCGTTAAATCCAATGGTCGCGGTCCTGCGGGCCGTGGACGCTATCTTGGGATAGCATGTCTTCCATTTCCACAGAACAGCTCGCTGGCATTTTGGGACGACTGGAGTGCCAGCGCGACGACCAAGAAGCATGGCAAATGCTCTTCAATGTTTTGTGGCCGAGGGTGTTTGCGGCCAGTTACCGCATTCTTCGCGGCGATCGAGCCTTGGCGGCCGATGCCGCTCAGGAAGTCTTTTTGAGGCTATATCTCTACACGCACTTCGAGCAGTTTAGGGACAGGCCTGAGGCGTTTCCGTTCTACGTCCATAAGATATGTACAAATCTGTGTCGAAGCTATTTGCGACAAATCCTTCGGGCGCCACTCCAGTACGAGAGCGAGTTGGAAGAGGTCGTCAACGAGGGAGAGAGGCCCGCTTCGGACGCCAACAACCCTGAACTGGCCGCCATGCATTCCAGCCAGCTTTCCGCCTTTCTGTCGTCCCTTGATGACGAAGACAGGCAACTGGCCGAACTATTGCTGGACGGAGCTAATACTGCTCAGGTGGCGGAGCGGCTCGGTCTTTCGTACGCAAATGCCGCAGTGCGGATTCACCGCCTCCGCAAGAGGGTCTTTAAGAAATTGAAACTACAGTAGTTACAGTTTGTTGATCTTTCTGTAAAAAATCTGCCTCGCGACGAGTCTTGGTTTATGAAGGGCAAAAGATGGCGAGTTCAGCCCCTTAGAGCACACGCAGTTTAGGGGGCGCGACGGCCAATTGGAGCACGCGTTGTCGTGGCTGCTGCCATGGACCACAGGCAGGGGTAAAACAAAAATGACCACAACTCCGAAACCCGGCGAACCACAGTCGCTTCCGACCAATCTTGAGACCGCCACACGCGAAAACATCCGCAGCTCTCTGCCTTCTTTGGCAGCCAAGATCCTTACGCGGCGCGCTCAACGGCTTAGAGTGTCTGAGGAAGAGGCATCGCGCGTCGAGTCGAAGCCCTTGTTCATGGTTGAGATCGAGAGGCGTGCAGCCGCAGAGGGTCGAACTGTCGAATCCGTCCTCGAAGAATATTCGAGGCGGCTGGAACAATCTACATATCCCACGCGCGACTGCTTTTTGCCAGATGAAGTTGCGGAGTATGCGAACCACGCTCTATCCGCAGATCGTCTGGCCCACGCGAATGCATGCGCTCCATGCGCAACCCTGCTCGCAAGCGCGGTTCCGTCCGATAGAGCTGCTCGCGAACTCGTCGAAGCGATTCGTTCGATGCCTTCTTTTGTCGAGGACGGGTTCGAGGACTTGACAGCGGCTACGGCAACGAACAATTGGCCTGCCTTTAACCTCGCAGCGGCGAAGAGATGGGCAGGGGTGGTGCTTGTCCCAGTTTTCGCCTTGACGCTGATGTACTTCACATTCTTGAGAATGGACACGAGCGCGACACGGCTTACGTATTTACATAGTCCTGTGATGTGGATTGTGGCGGCGGTGGCCGCCACGCTCTTTACTCTGAGTGTGTTCGAGGTCCGACGACCTGTGTATCGGAGTCTCGCGGTCGGCGGCGCGTTTGCCGCTGTCCTTGGATGCTCATTTTTCATCGACTTTCGACGCAGCCAGTCTAATCGTGATTTCGCCATCAAGTTCGCGCAGGACCAAGTCGCGACGCTAGCTGCGGCTTCCATCGAGAACCGCCAAACCACTGGCAAATTCCTCGATTTCTCGCATTCTTCCGATCTTTTTCAAATCGAGACACCACAGATCTCAAACTCGCAAGTGCGATATGTCGCCACGAGCAGACAACTGCCCGGGAAGATTGTTGCGGACATAGGAGACCACGGGGGTGATCTCAAATGGGAATACGGCAATAAGACGGTCCAGCAATTGGAATTGTTGACGGGCACGCTTGAGAACAACGCGGGAGCGCTACATCTTCGTCTGTCGAATGGACACATCTACGCCGTCCCAATCACAGATCGTTTGCGCAACCTTCCTCCCAACACCGAGGTCCTTGCCTTCGTAGATCCAGCCACATCATCGCTTCGCTCCGTTCGCATCTTTGACCGCAGTTCGGGTAGGCCAGCAGTTCAGACGATTGATGAGTTGGAAGTCCCTTTCAAGTAAGGGCCACGGGAATAACGGTATCTGCGCACGCTTTGACTCTTCTGAATGCGGCCTTTAGTTATGCCGTTATGCCGGGCCAACGACCCACCTCCATATTGTTTACCCGTCGGGTTCTTTCTTTTCGCGGTCCTGCCCGGCCATGGTCATTGCGGCTTCGGCTTGCTCCTTCCGTTCGTTGGCCATGGTGTACAGCTCAATCAGAGCATCCAGCGTGTTCAGGAACTTGCCGCGCCTGCCGTAGTCATCAACCTGGTACACATATTGAGTTGATCTCTGCACGAGAAACACTCCATCGTTGCCAGAGCTCAGAAGTAGGTACTGCCGCCGGTCCCTTGCAATTTTCCGCTGCTCGGTGTCGTAGTTATGTGAGGGCGCAGAGCGTTGGAACTGCGCGCGTCCGTTCTCGTGCCACAAGCGGAGAAACTGGTCAATCTTGCGGTGGTCTTTGCTGAGAGAGCGCATGGTAGCTGGCATGGTTCGGTACCTCTTGATTAAGGCGCATGCGGTAAGAACGGATTGCCGGGTTGCGTACCGGCCCTGAGTCCGTGCCCAGACGCCACTTTCGCGGTGGTAGGCTAGCGGGCCTAAGCCGATTTCAGTTCGGCCATCCGCTCGGCGAGGTGCCACAGGGCGCGATTGAGTTTTACGTCTTGATCAATCGCTTTCACTTCGCGGGTGGTGGTACGGCGGCGGTGGCCGTTGGCGTCGTGTCCCCATGCGGACAATCCGCCGCGGACGGCATTTTCCTGAATGCGGTTGAAGGTCCGCCAAAGATCGGCGCCGTTATCATCGCGGCGGCGCGATTGCAGCAGTTGAGCCGGGGTGATGGGCGTATCGACTTTGCCTTCGGCGTCTCCGAAGCGAACTACGTGCGCGGATTCCGCCAGTGCGGTTTGCTCTCCGCTGGTTAGCTCAAGGCTCTTCCATGATTGGACGGCGTCGAGAATCTCCGGAGCATTCTGAGCAATTCGCAGGCTGCCGTTCACGACTTCGTTAATGACATTTCCACTGTGGCGCACGGCAATGCTGTCCTGCATCGATTCGGAAACCACCATGCCGTTCCAGCAGACAAGGCGGAAGATTCCAGCCATGAGTTTGTAGGAGCTGGTGCCGTCGTGGGAATTGACGAGAACGACTTCAACCAGCGAATCGCCGACAGCGACAGAGGGTAGGGAAGCGGCGTGCCGGAAGCGAATCATGTGCTTGGTGTGCTCGCTGCGGGAGGTGTCGCGGGTGCCGGACTGAGTGGCGCGGAAAGGCAGGAATCCCGCCTCCCTCATGCCGTCGATAACGCGGACTTGATGGCTGGATTGTTTGCGGACTCGACCCCAGTCTTAATCAGTAGGTAGAAGGTTCGACTTCCTTCCCGCGCTCACAGCATCGTCGGGATTCGAGGTAATACAGATTCGAGGGATGACTAAGGGAGGAAATACGATTCCACAGCGTTCTTCCAAACTCCTTGAAGCTCAGCCCTGTCCGCGCAACTCGTTGAAATCACATGTCAAGTTGCACTCATAACCCAAAGGTCGGTGGTTCAAATCCACCCTCGCGCAACCAAATTCTCCATTTGGTTTCAATAGGTTGAGCCAATCCACTTGATGCCTCTCGAACCCACTTCTCCGTCGGCCGGATCGCCGCTATCCGGGTACCAGGCTCGAGCGCCCGAAAACCCACCTTAAGGAATTTTTGGGCACGGTTACCTGATTTAAGGTGACCCCTGAGGCACACACTTTCGCTTACTCTTTGTCGAAGGCAGTCCGATTCTTGCGAACGATTACCTGTATCGACTTTCGTATAGATCTACCATAATATCGACTACTGACTCGCGGTGCGACCATGGGTATGCAATATCAGGAAAGGGACTGGGAGGTGGTCGACTACCACGAGTACATCCTCACTAGGAATTTCTATGCGAGGGGCCCGGAACCTGCAAACTTGACGCCCGGGCGATATTTCGCATGTGTCGGAGCTGCTCAGACGTTCGGATGTTTCTGCGAGTGCCCTTACCCGATGCTACTGCAGCAACGATTGGGAGTGCAGGCGCTGAACCTGGGCCGCGCTGGTGCCGGTCCCAGATTCTTCTTGGCTGATTCGGTCCTCATGCAGCACATTAACCACGCGCGCTTCGTGATTATCCAGGTGATGTCCGGCCGAAGCGAGGACAACTCATTATTTAAGAGCAGAGGCCTGGAGTGGCTGAAGCGACTGTCAGACGGGGTCGATCTAGGTGCAGAGCAGGCATATAGGGAACTCCTCGAGAGTCACGACAAAGAATTCGTTTCCAAAATTGTGAAGGAAACGCGGCGGAACTGGGTTTTCAGCTTTGTCAGCTTACTCAAGGCAATACAGCCTCCAAAGATCCTCTTCTGGTTTTCCCAGCGTGGAACAGGCTACCGTGAGCAGTTTACTCATGTCCACTCTCTGTTCGGACACTTTCCCCAATTAGTAAATGACTCCATGATGTCGGAGATTCGTCCATTTTGCGATGAATATGTTGAATGCGTGTCAAGCAAAGGCATGCCTCAACTTCTGAAAAGCCGGTTTAGTGGCCAGCCGGTTTTGGTGAACTACGGGCGAAAGGGCGAAGAGTCTCGGACCAGTTCGCACAACACCTATTATCCGTCGCCACAAATGCACGAGGATGCGGCCAATGTTCTCCGTCCGGTTTCTTCGAAATACGTTTGACACTAGCCCACGACAGCAGTCGCTCGTCGAGGTGAACTGTTGAACACCGGACAAATCCTTGACGTTCTCTCAGATACATTGCTGGCGACGCTGGCGCAAATTCCAGATCTGACTTTCGTCGGCCATGCCAGAGATATCAGACAGTTGCGAGAGTTCTTTAGCAGGTCAAACGGATCTTATGCACATCGCTATCTGTGCATCGATGACCCAATCCGAGGTTGGGAACCTGTTCTTCGAGACCGTACGCTGATCGTTTTGTCCTTCGATGATGAAGCAGGACTCTTCGACCGAGTAGTAGGGCTGCTGTCGATGCTTGGCGTGCAAGTCCGAGTTCTGAGGCTCTTTGCCGACCTTTTTGTGAACCTGATGTGCGGAGAGCTGCTTCTAAAATGCTCGGAGAGCCCATTCCACGCACCTCGCCTTGCTTATGCCATCATAGGGACTCCTCGGTGTGGTAGCGAACTTTTATGTGAAGCTCTGAGGTCGCTAGGCGAGGCGGGAATACCCCAGGAGCATCTCCGGTCGCAAAGTGAGACTATTACGAAATACTGCCATTTCGACTGCGTCAGATATCTTAGGATTTTGATGTCAAGAAGGATAACCGCTAACGGTGTTTTTGGCACGAAGCTGATTTCTCACTTCCTAATGGAGCACCTGAAATCTTCTCCGGGGTTAGAACTCCTGCTGAGTGAGTTCAAGTTCATTTACGTCGTCCGCGATGACCTCATCGACCAGGCAATCTCCGCGATGCTAGCTTCGAAGACAAATGTGTGGCATGTACGCACGGAAAATGAGCGTATGGACTACTTGGCGACCCTGGAGAATCTGACAATCACCCGCTACGACGTTCAAAGAGTCGTGGAGCTGAGTGAAGCTTTTGCGCGTCAAAGCCGTTACATCGCCGAATTTCTCAAGAGGCATGGAATTGCGCCGTTGGTTGTCAAGTATGAAGATCTGGTCGCGGATTTGACCACTCAGGTCCTTGCCATCTTTTCGTTTCTCAATATTCAGACCAAAGTGCGAAGTCCTCTCTCGGTCACGGTGCGAAGTACCCACTCAAAAGTATCTGAGACCGTCCGCGCCATGTACGACGCTTCTGCGGGAAAAGTCAGAATCGGTGAATAGCCATCGCAGGTCTGAGCTATCGCAGCGGTCTTGTAAGAACTGAGTCAATCGCCGTGAAGAGCATTGTCCTCGCTGCCTGTCGCGAATAGTGAGATTCGACAGCTCTGCGGCCCCTTACCGTCAAATCCTGGCAGAGGATGTCATCGCCGGCCAGGCGTGTGATCCCGATGGCGAATGACGAAGCATCGTCCGCTCTGAGAAAGTGTTGCTCGGCACGAATTGGCAACCCCTCGCTTGCCACCGAAGTTGCGACCACTGGAGTGCCCGCCAGCAAGCTTTGAATCATCTTCCGTTTCGTCCCGGCACCATGGAGCAGTGGCGCAACCAGCATGCGGCTGTGGTGGAGATAGGGTTCAATCGAGGGAACCCAGCCGATGGAAATCACATTGGGCAGGTGCGCGATAGAAGCCGCCGCTTCCTTGGCGAGATCGTTTCCAACGATATACACGGGGTGAGTTGCTCGGACATGATCGGGTACCCGCGGCAGCACCTCTTGACAGAGATAGCTTAGCGCTTCCGCGTTTGGTGGGTGCCGGAAGTTTCCCAGAAACAGCAGGCCTTTCCTTTCGCTCCATGGCACTTGCGAAATTTCTATTTCGTCACCATCGGGCGCTACTAGAGGAAGAACGCGAGACGCTAGCAGGTCGCTCAAGATCGCTGCTTCCGTCTGCGAAACGGTAAACACAGCATCGGCCGCTTCATATACGGCTAATTCTCGCCGCATCTGCTGGGTATGATCGGCATCGATTTCAACGGGAGCGCGGTAGTTCCATGAACGCACTCTTCGACGGGCATTGCGCAAGAAGTGCAGGTCGATTGAGTCCACTACTACTCGAGCGCGGCTCGCCAGTCGGCGGGTGCGCGGCAGTAGTGTCTCGGCGACTTGCCAGAAGGCAAGCAGAGCTAGATCGAAATCGCCACAGGAGAGCAGTTCATCAATCTGGTCGAAGCTGCAGTAGGTCTCTACGCCGCGCTCCTCAAGCACATTCACATAACGGCTTCGGCAGTCACCCTGCTGCGCTGCGAACACTACCTTCCAACCAGCCAGGCGCAAGCTCTCGATGTGATCGAAAATACGGCGCGAGCCGCTTTCGCGATCGAATTCTGGCAAACTGGGGGCGCACACTAGAGCTCGCCTTTCCCGTTTCGCGGCCCTGGAACCATAGGCGTGGGCGATGAGATTTCGCCAAGTTCCCGGATCGAAAGAGGCCGGACGAGAAGGATGCCGGTCTAGCACTTCTTTCCATGTTCTCTCAAAGATCGTGCGGTTCAGATCCTGGTAGCGCTTGATGCCAGAGCCACAATCCTTGCCGGCGGTCGCTCCCCCGACATGCACGACTACGCTGCGAGGTTGATAGTACACACGGTGACCCGTCGCTCGAACCTTGAAGCAATAATCGACATCCTCGTAATACGCAGGAGAGTACTTCTCGTCCAGTGCCCCAAGTTTGAGAAAGAGAGATCTCGGAGTCGCCAGAAGGGCTCCCGAGCAATAGTCGACTTCGCGGAGATAATTATATAAGGGCAGATGCGGGATTTGTGCTCCGTTGCCCACATTGGCTGCAGAGCCATCCACGAATACTACCGAACCGGCTTCCTGCAGACACCCGTCCGGGTAAATGAGCTTACCGCCCACCACGCCAGCTTCCGGATGAGTCGCAAACGTGCGCAGTAGAGCCTGAAGCCAGCCCTTTAGCGGAACAGTATCATTGTTCAAAAGGATCAATAACCCGCCCTGGGCTGCGAGTGCCCCCCGGTTACAAGCCTTGACGAAGCCCTCGTTGGCTCCTGAGCCTGCATGCAATCGAACCCTGTGATCACGCGCCGCCCACGACGCGACTCGTGCGCGAGTGTCGTCCGACGATCCGTCGTCGACGATTAGCACTTCGACGCCTTTGCATTCGGGCAAGGTCGGCAGGAGCGCCGACAGGCATTGGTCTATCAGCTCCGCATGGTTATACGTGGGTATGATGATAGAAATCGTCGGGCACGATAGGTGAGGTTGAGGAGCTAATCGACAGAATCGCAGCTTGCCGGGCGCTCCCACCTCAATTACCCCGAGGCGGGCCACCCGACGCGCCTCACTCAACGCTCTCGGATCGCGCGACGGCAATACCACGATGTCGATGGACTTGTCGAAGTATGGCAGCCGGTCGCGCCACAAGACCGGCGAAAAGATGACATGATCGGATCGCAGCGAAGTTAGTTCGTAACCACTCTCCCAATCGAGTACAGAACAACCCTGGTCACTTGTCTCGCCGATCAATGCGTCCAATGGGGCATCGGAAGACAGCCATTCGGTAGGCGGCGAGCTCTCAGTTCGCTCTGTCGCTATTAGTTGCAAGGGATCGCGAACAATATCTGCGAGCACCTGCTGGCATTCTTCCAGTGGGAGATGAGGACGGTCAGCCAGCAGGCGACGGCAATCGGAGTGGGCTTCAGTCCCGCTATAGTAGCAGTGCGGTAAGCGCAGGCTGTGATCGATGGGAAACTTGTCGATGATGCCCATCTTGAGGCCGCGTCTTGAGAGTTCGTACGCCCAGACGTTCTCGTAACCCCAACCCATCGGCGACCGCGGATCGAAGGGAAACATGAAATTGAAAATCGAACGGTGGATCGAAACCAATGGCCCCACTTCAACCCACAAGGTCTGCCGTGCAAAACCTCCCGCCTGCTGGGTCACGATAGGATGATCGATGTGCGAACTCGGGGTTCGCGCCGGCTGGGCGAGGCAGAAATCCAGCGCAGATTGTGCCCTGAGAAAGAGGTCAAGAAAACTATTTGGCAATCGAATATCGTCGTCTACAATGACAACGTATTCATAGAGTGGCAGCTGTTCATTTTCTAGCAACTGGTTGATGAGCGGGAACTTGGGCACGAGCGCAGGTTGAAATCCGCGAGTTACACTTTGCAGTTGGTAGTCGGGCGCAATCCCTCCCAGTGCAATCCAATGTTGCACAACGCGGTAAGCCTTAGTCGATGACAGGTTACCTACGATATGGCGCATATGGTTTGGCTTACTCGCGAGATAGACGCCCAACACAAGCACGCCAGGGCGCTTATCGTCAGACAGCCGCCTGATAGGTGGAGGGGTATGCGGCGCAAGTTGCGACAAAGGAAGCCTGAGCTCGGCTGGGTCTTGTGATCTCGCGCCCGGGACGAGTATTCCGGAAGCACATGGCTCTGGAGCGGAATGAGGTCCTATCCGTGGCATCGAAACTTGTCCAAACATTTCCCTGTACTTATGCAGAAAATGCGATTAGTCTCGACGAACTCTGCCTTCCAGTCAAGGGGCAAGTTCTTTAGTTAAAAGCGATATTTGAAAACAGCCGTCATGAGTGCACCTTTTTCCCGGAAGCCTTGTGACAAGGCTGCAAACAGTGAAGTCACCTGCAATCAAGGAGGCGAACTGTACTTAAGCTTTGGGATGAGTCGCGTCGCGGCGGATCGCCTCTTCTCAAAGGCCCTGATAGACTGGCTGTGCCATGACTCCCAATGTCCTTCACATTGAAGCACGTACGCGGTCAGACCCCTTACGCGTGGCCAGCCTCGAGGATTTCGTGTTGCGCCCGTCAGACGCAAATGAGACCGAGTTGTGTGCGGCCATCACTACGCAGAAAAACGTCACCCCTTATTGCCTGGACCATTCCAAACGTCACATGGTATTTGTCGAGACACAGCACGGAGTCGATCTCAGCCATTCGCCGTTCTATTACCAAGGCCAGTTTGAGGCCGCCACAAAACTCTTATCGCTGCCGTACGAAGGCTGCCACCGGATTGCCCAACAAATTCGCCCTCAGTTCGAAGACCTCATCCTTATCTTTTCAGCCGGGCGCTGCGGATCTACACTGCTCAGCAAGATCTGGGGCAGATTGCACGACACACTTAGCCTTTCCGAGCCAGACGTCTTCACCACGCTGAATCAACTGTGGCACCAGGGCACGTTAACGGACGGTGAGGTGGTGAATTTGATGCAGGACTCCGTGCGCCTACTGTATCGAACTACCATAGCGCGAAAACGCTTCGTACTGAAGTTAAGGGCGGCCTGCATCGAATCGGCTGAGTTGATGTACCGGGCGTTCCCGAAAGCAAAATACATATTCATGTATCGCAACGCGGTCGACTGCGTCGACTCACACTTGCGTGCCTTTGGCGGCGCAGTAGTGTCGGAATCGGAGTTTCGGCGTGCGTTTCATATTCCATTGCCGGAAGACCCGGGATATTATCAACGGCTAGGTCGTCTAGGACGCCCGCTGTTCCGCTGGCTGTCCGCTACAAACCACTATTTGGAGCTGCGAAGGCGAGGGCTGCCTTTCATTGGATTCAGATATGAAGATCTCGTGCGAACACCGGGACCATCGATCTCACGGCTCTTTCACTGTTGCTGCGCAGATCAATCATTGGTCGAGGACGCTTGCTGCGCGCTCGCCGAGGACCCGCACGCTGGCACCCATCTGGCGCGTAAGGACAATTGCAAACGCGCGCTTACGGCGCTTGAACAGGAACAGATTAACCTGTTTTTGGAATCGCACTCCGATCTTAAGCCGGACATGATCCTGGAGGACACAATCAATGGCTGATCCAGACTGGTGGCCGTGCGACCAACAGCTGTGCAGCAATTGTCAAAATGAGTACGAATAACGGTCCGATCTTCGTTGTTGGTTCCCCCCGCTCGGGAACTACCATCCTCACATGGTGCCTCGGCCAACACCCGAACATCTTGCCGATGGAGGAATCGAATTGGTTCGCTCCATTGGCGCTTGATCTTCAGGCTTGTTATGATTCGGGATCAGCGCGCAGAGAGCGCTCGCAGCTTTATGCGATGGGTATCGGTCGTGATCAACTACTGCGAACAGTCGGCGACTCCATTAGTCGGATGCTGCTCAACCAGCGTACGTCGTACGAAGCTGCCAGTGCGCAAATTGCGCGGACAGAAGCAGCTCACCACAACCCACCTGCCAGTACATTCTTGCTGTCACGTAATTCTGCCGATCCTAAGCGCAGATGGGTAGATGGAACTCCCGAGTATTCGCTGTCCGTCTTTGGGCTTCGCAAACTGTTCCCCACCAGTAGATTCATTCATCTCGTCCGCGACGTCTATTCTGTGGTGAGATCGATGATGCTCTTTGCCCGAGTGGCTGGTTTCAGCCTCGTAAAGACGGAGCAAGAGGCGTACGAATACTGGTTGCGAACTGTTCGAGCTTGTGTACTCGCGGAACGAGCGTTCGGGTCCGACGTCGTTCAGCGAGTGTTGTACCGTGACCTTGTTGAAACACCCGAACCAACCATCCGCCGCTGCTTAGAATTCGTCGGAGAATCGTTTAGCGCAGATTGTCTGCTGCCTCTCAAGGTTAAGATCAACAGCTCCAACGTGCCGGACCGCTATGACCCGAAAGATCCCAAGACGGACGTCAACGTGCGCAATGATGCTCATAGACTAAGCGAAGAACTCTTGGCAGAACCCAGACCTGCCTTCTCTGGTGCGCCGGAATTCGCGGAAGAACTCGAGGCAAAGTTTCTCAAACAGGCTCGCTTCCGGGCATGGTCCGAAGGAGAACTCGTACGCCGAATCGAAGCGGAACGCAAGGACGCCGTGGGCAAAGACGCGGGCGCCTAATTAGCCAGCCCCCCCCTCCCAAGGCCAGGCCGTTAGAGAAGGCGGTCGCTCTCGAGGGCTCGCTCGCCCAACGTTTCGTTGGTCGCGAGAACCTATTTCCCGAAGCCAACCCTGCGATTTCTATCAAGCAAGTCTTGGCGCCTAGTAAGTGTCAGGTTGCTTTGGGTCAGGAGGCTTTCCAGTTCACTCCATTCTCCTTCCCTGTACGCTCGCATGACGAAGTTTTGGAATCCTTCACTTACCCGAGCATCCAAACGTCGCAGTCGATGCTGGAACTCAAAACGCTGGGTCTTTTGTTTGTTCTCATCCAATTGTTTCACGTATTTGGCGCGCACTTTGGCGTCGGGGATTGCGTTAGGGTCTACGCCGGAAGGATAAGTCACCCCTTTTGCAGTCGGCGGAATCAGGTTCACAGAAGGAACGTCACTAGGATCAAAGTGGGGATCGCGGTTTTGGTCAATGTCATGGATCACTGCCAGCCACTCCTGCCCGATCTGTTGCCGGTGCTGGCTATAGGTACTGCCAAGCGCGTCAATTCCTGGCTCAGCTGCGACCAAAGCCTGCACCGCTTGGATGAGAGGATCCAAGGACTTGGTTCGCTCAAACTCCTGCACGTGCTTGGCAGCTTCCTGCACCTGACTCATATCTCCCCCTTTGTCCTCCTGGGCCCAAGTCGGCTTCATCAACACCGATGTAACTGCAAGGAGCACAACCAACAGAATCATTCTGGTTCCAAATGTCCCGCGTTTCCCCGCGCCAATATTGTACCGCTGTCCATGCTAGAACGTTGAGGTCGGATCAGTGACCTTAATTGTGATGCTGGCACCTGCCTTGGAGGATGTCAGAGTGACACCATCGGCAGCCAAGGTACTCTGCTGCCGAACTGTGGTGAAACGCTTGAAAGCTCCCGCACCGACTTGAAATTCATACGGTATGTCGAAGGTGATCGAGCCTGGCGCGAAGGGTGGGGCAGTTCCAGGGTCCCCCGAATAAATTGAATCTATGCCATTCGCCTTCGACCCTAAACCGGTCACGACTCCGTTTACCGTGATGGTGGCGGGATGGGGATCGTGGCCGACGCCGTTGAACGGAGCGTATACGCCGTTCGCTACCGCGGGAACATCGACCTCGTGGTACTGTACGTTCTCGAAGGACACGTCATCGGGTGTTAAGTAGATATCGGTCTGCAGGCCAGAGTCAGGCCGATTCAGAGTGTGCCGGATGCCTGAGCCGGGATGGCGCTGCATAACAACGCCAGCGGGTTCGATGACTGTGAATACAACGCTGCATTGCCTGCTGCCTACCCGCGCTCGTACCGTGGCCGTGCCGGCACGGTCGGCTGCAGTGAATGTGACAGTAGTACCAGCAGCAGGTGACACCGTACCTTGTCCGGCAACGGTCCAGCTTCCGGGCCCGGGTGTGACGGTCAGAGTTACCTGTTCACCAACGCCAACTTTCGTGCGAGCCCGATTCGCGGGTGTCGTAGCAACGGTCTGTGAAGTTATCTTGCAGGGAGCCGGACTGGGCGATGGGCTGCCACTCGGCGCGCCGACTGGGAGCGACAAAGGTGCCAGTTCGCCACGGGTGGTAAGTCGTGGCCATTCGAGGCCGAATGTCTTGGCGTACCAGAATTCGTCGTGCACCCTCCGCGCCAGAAGGTGGCGACGCTCCTGCTGTGCACTATTCTCGTCAGCTTTAAATAACTCCCAGGCACGCGCCCAGAGTCCTTCGGGATTGTTTGGGAGCACTCCGCTGTGACGATCGCGTGCCGCTTCCAGCCAAGCGCTCCAGACCGCATGCGTATAGTTCTTGTATGCAAGACGGAGTTGATTGACCACTATGTGCTCGACCGGTACTGAGTAGCGGTCAAACGACTCTTGAAAGCGGTGGCCGACGGCAACCTTCGGATCATGAAGAATCGGATGTCCCATCAACCAGCATTTGAGGGCAAAATCAAGATCCTCGACACCCCAGAACCGCATATGCGCATCGAATCCCCAGACCTTTTCATACACCATGCGGCTGACTGCGAAAGCACACCCGATCAGGGCTGGAGACTCGTAGAACTCGCCCCGGCCGAGAGACGCTTTCTGCATGTCTTCGATCGGAACCCAACGGCTCTCTAGGCTTTGCAAGTCGAACGCGTACCCGTAGCCAACCTGCGTAGGCACGTTCTGCCACCGCTGTACGTCAAGTGCAAGAATACGTGGCGTAATCACCGCATTCGCTTCGGTCTCTTCGACATCACGCACCAACTGCAACAGCGACCCATATTCAGGTTTTGAATGTCCGTCGAGGAAGACAAACACTTCGCCGCGAGCATATCGAGTCCCAAGATGTTTAGTAGGCGAAGCTCCTTGCCGTGTTGAGTGGCGAACTATTCGGACCAGAGGGAACTGCCTTTCAGCAGTTTGGGGCGAGCCGTCGGTCGACGCGTCATCGGCGACGACAATTTCATAGTCCAGACCGGTGCAACTTTCGATGCACGACTCTACGGTCTTAGTGAGAAGATCACCCTCGTTATGACTCGAAATGATAATCGTGGCACGCATAACGTCCACTCTCAGAACTTAGAGTTATGTTTAATTCCGCCAGGTCTGGGCCCAAGAAAATAGCAAACGGGAAGAAGGTGCCTAAGTAAAACGCGCTTTTACCAGCTTGTCAAGCCATTTATTGCGGTTCGCCTCACCACAACAGCGGGTGACCCTTTGTTCGGGTTTCGTAACAAATCGCCGGCTTGATCCCCGTGGAGCACGACCGGCATCCAAAACCGCGGCCGTACTAGGGAGCTTACGGCAGAGCCGTGCCGTCCAGGCTGCATCGCCCGTTTCACAAAGTAGATCGAAACCTCAAAGTGCTTGACAAGTGCGTTAAGATTCTCACGTGCTTCGCACCAAACGAGGGAGGTCTTATGAAACCGGGTGCTCAATACCACCTGAAAGCTGCCGAACATCACGAATATGCCGCCCGACATCATAGAGAAGCGGCTAAACGCTACGAAGAGGGCAACCTCGACAAAGCAGCACACCATGCGCATTTAGCTCATGGACATATGCTTCACGCCACCAATGGTGCGCAAGAGGCGGTCAAAGCTCATCTCGTTGAATACGGGAGGCGTCGAGTTACACCCATGAAGTCCGCATAGCTCGGCCGACGATTCCCGAATGCGGGCTCAGATGGTAGTGGATTTAGGGGATTTCTTCCTGGGGAAAGGCCGCGCTGCGTAGGTCGGCGTGCGGGGCCACAGAACACCATTTCGCAAATCAGCCGAGGGCGCCCGAAAGGGAGTTCCTAGGGCGTGCGGTGGTCCATGCTCGTATGGACTGTCATTTGTGCGCCGCGAAATAAGCAAAATATTACGGGGCAAAAAGTTGCGTTGGGTCTCGGCTCGCGACGAGATTGCTTTGCTTCATAGGACGAACGGTAGCCATCGTCGCCGAGGACCGACTGACACTAAGCGGCGTGGCCTTGGTATCGGTGATGAAGTCCTCCGACCTGAGGAACCACTACGATGCGCCCGCGTTCTGGCTTCTCCACGACTCTCGATTCCGGAGCGTCTTTGGCCAACGCCAGATGAGTTCGGGAACGCTGGTAGTAGACAAAGTAACTATCTAGAATTCGACACAAGGATCGTCGATTCCAAACGATGACATGGTCCAAACATTCCCGGCGAACGGAACCGATCAGCCGCTCCACAAACGGATTTCGCCATGGAGATCGCGGTGCGGAGAGCACCTCCTCCATCCCCATACCTTTCGTCATGGCTACCCAGTCACCGCCGTAGATCGCATCGCGGTCGCGCAGAAGATATCTGCACACGTGATCCCAGGGAAACGCTTCCCGCATCTGCTGCATCGTCCACTGCTGGGCGGGGTGTTCGGTCACCTGGAAGTGCAGCACACGACGTCGAGCATGTGACAACACCACGAAGACAAACAGAACCCGGAAGGTCGCTGTCGGCACCACGAAGAAGTCGAGGGAGGCCATCTGGTCCATATGATTGGTCAAGAAGGTTCGCCAAGTTTGGGACGGTGGCTTCCGCGGGCGGCGAAGATATTTGGCCACGGTCGATTGTGCTACTTCGATTCCCAACTTAAGCAATTCGCCGTGAATCCGTGGTGCTCCCCACAACGGGTTCGCTTGGCTCATGTCCCGAATCAAGTTGCGAATTTCCGGCGCCACGTTGGGTCTTCCCGGACGCCTCCGTGATTTCCGCGTGCAATACCACGCGAAAGCTCTGCGGTGCCAAGCGATAACTGTATCGGGGCGAACGATGTGCAGACTATGGCGCCAACCGGGCCACCATCGCGACAACAAAACCCACAAGAGTCTGTCGGAGCGCTGGAGGCGCAAACGAGGCGGCGCGTTCTTTTGGAGAACCGTGAGTTGGTGAGAAAGCGCGACGATCTCCGCCTGCAGGGCGGCACGGGTTCGAAAACTGGACGCTGCCAGAGCGAAAAGGGCGACGAAAAGACGAAAAGAGAGCTCATCGTGATCGCACCAGGATCGGGAGTGGAACGTAAGTGGGGGCGTCAGCGTAAACTTGGCCCTTTCGAGGGAGGAAACGCTGTGAAATGGACGATTCGGATAGAGGTTACCCAGGACGGCAAGGGCCCCACCACTCGCGACGTCGGCACGATCACGCGATCGATTGGCGATCTGTTGCCGGAGCAGATCGGGCTTACCGTTGAAGAAGGCCAGCAACTACTTCACCGCGTCCAGATGGCAATCATCGGTCATCAGGTCCATGGGTACGAAATCCGCCGCCGGTTATGTGACGATTGCGGTCGGCGCCAGCGCATCAAGGACACGCGACGAAAATGCGTGCAAACCGCGTTCGGTGCCTTTCGCTTGCGCGGACGACGATACCGGGTTTGCCAGTGCCAGCCTCGTGAGATTGGGACGGTGTTGTTTCCGCTCGGGGAGATCATCCCGAGGCGTACGACCCCCGAGGTCCGTTTTCTCTTTGCGGAATTAGGGGCGACGATGCCGTATAGAGAGGCATCGCGAGTGCTGCGAACCTGCGGCTTCGGGAGAATGCGAGCCAGCCATGCCGCGATTCGGCGGCACACGATCGCGATCGGCAGGGATCTGGAAGCACAGCGGATGAGCGCGGTTCAGGTCCACTCGGGTGACCAACGGGACGCCGCCGCGATGGTCGTCGGTATCGATGACACGTATGTTCGACACCGCGAACGACTCGCCTCACGACAAATTCAGATAACCGCAGGGCGGGTCGAACGCAACGGAGCCTTGGGCGCACGTTTTGCGTTTGTGTCCGCTAGCCCGAGCTGGAACCTCAGGCAGATCGACGGATTCCTGGAGCAGCAAGGACGCATCGAAAGTACAACGATGCGAGTCGTAACGGACGGTGACGATGGGCTGCACAACTTGGTGGAGCGCAGCATGTCGAAACCGATCGAGGCGCAGCTCGATTGGTTCCACATCGGCATGCGTCTGGAACATCTGCGAAAGGTCGTGAGCTTGCCCGTGACCTATCGGGAATATCTTGAAAATCCCGAAGCCTCGGAACCGATGAGAGCCCGTGTCTCCAGACTACGGGACGCGCTCTGGCGTGGTCGACCCTGGCGAGCGTTGTTGCAGTTTGCGCGCCTGCGACGCGATATCGACCGCTGGCTCCTGGACCATCCCCACACGTCCGACTCAGCCCTCAAGCGCGCTCAACGGACAATCGAGGAGTTCCAGAAATATGTCTGCGGGAATCGGCGAAGCCTACCCGACTACGCCAAACAGAGGGCCGCCGGACACCGAATTTCTACGGCCCACGTTGAGTCGGTGATGAACCATCTGGTCAACCATCGGCTGAGCAAGAAACAGCAAATGCGGTGGAGTCGAGCCGGTGCTCACTATTTACTCCAAGTGCGCGCCGAGCTGCTGAATGGAACGCTGCTCGACCGCTACCGCGTCGGCTATCCACGCTTTCGCGGAGTCTCTGAGTTCGTTAGCGCGAGCAGTTGATCCTTGGCGCCCCCACATACGTTCCACTCCCCTAATTGTTGGAAGAGACGAGGGTAACAAAATCAATGACTTGCGTCTTCGTCAGTCTAGTCAATAACGACAAACGACATCGATGTTGATGAACGTGGCGTCATAGAATCGTTTACGTGGGTCTGGCGCTTTTTCTGGGGGTTCGGACTTTTCATACAAACTCTTGAACACAAGCGCAAATATCGTTGATCACCTTAAGGTAACCGTAGAATCGCGTATCCGCGCTCGTCGTCGGCGATGCCAGAGTACAGCTTCTTCAGATCGTCCATCTTTCCCAACGGTATCCGAATATCCTTCAGCTCATAAGTTCGGCTGTACTGGAGCTTGTGGTCCAAAACGGTAGTCTCGCTTTTGTAATTGGCGAAGGGGAATTCGTACTTGACAGTCTTGGGCACCTCGTCGAGAGAAGACTCCGCGGGCAGGGAGATCTCCAGCACGTCGCTCTCGGAAGTAGCATTCGGAAAGACGATCGGCTGTTGGCGAGGTTTGACTTCGAGCAGGCTGCCGCCCTTGTGCCCTAGCACGCAAGAACGGAACAGGAACAGATTCCCGGTATGCTGCGCATACGCGGGCACCATGATGTCATAGCCCACCGTCATGGAAGGCACGGAATCGCTCAGGGCGGAAATCCTCGCGCCAGTGAGCACAGCTCGGTCTATCATTTCGGTGAGTGTGCTCTGGAGGACGGTCTGCCGCTGCTTGGCGGGCAAATCGAGCAGACGTTCTCGCAGCTCGGTGGCAAACGGTCCTGTCCGGACTTCTTCGATTGTGCCCTTCAGCACACCATTCGCATCCAGAGTCAAGTTTGCCGTTCGCAGAAGCCGGTTGGCCGACGGTGGCAAAAGGGGAGTGCTTATGAGCTCTCCCTCCGAATCAGTCACCAGCAAACCTTGACTCGCCTGCAAACTCGGCGGCAGATAACCGAGGGGCGTGAAGCTGTCCGTAGGATCAAACAGCTCGCACCGGTAGATTTGTTTCGACAGAGGGTGTGATTCCAACCGAGAAAGACAAAGGGTGCGCAGAGGCGCACCCTTTCCTTATCGGTTGGATTTAGTGGACGTCTGTGTCTCTATCCTCTCTATCGCCAGCCATACAGCCAAATCGGGTTGAGCACCAGATTCGTAGCATTCACGGATCCGATGCCGGTCGTAAAGTCCCATCCCACGCCTGCCGTGAAGGCTGGCTGGTACGCCTTGTCGGACAGCGAAAGCACGCCTACGACTCCCGCGTTGGCATCGGGGTCATAGCAGTTGTATGGCCCAGTGCAAGCAACGTCGTTGTCGCCCACGGTGACGTCGTTGAACGTGCAGTACCTACGCCGAGCTGAAGATTCGCGTGCTGGGAGAGGAGAGGAATTCCGCCCCATTCAGTGGCGGCCACATTATTTCTTGACACCATCCCGCTCTGGTCCCTATCGTAAGATGTGTCCAGGCACTTCGTGCCTGAACGAAGCCGCAGCTCGGTGACCTTGCGTCGCCTGAAAATAGTACAATTGCCATCCACAGGCGAAGGGGGAAACCTCAATGATCGCCACAAGTAAATACTCGCTGGGCCCCGATGTTGTGGCCGCGATAGCTCAGGCAAAGAACGATTTCAGAATCAACCGTCTGCGCCCGTATGACGGCAAGGAACTGCTTAATCCGCAGGCCGGACGACGTGGAGCACAATTCTTTGAAGCGATTGTTGGAGCGGCTCGACCGGGTGATCCTCAGGGTGCAGCCGGAAGTCGCCGCCTCGTGCTGCTCGCCCAGTCGGGAGTAATCGCCGAGATGTATTTTACCGACAATCATTACCGCCCCGGATCGTGGAACAAAATCATCGATTTCTGATCCCAGATCTTTAAGAGTTTAGGCGGATCTCTGTCTCTTGCCGAGTGCTCGCTGAGGGTGATTAGTCTTTAGTCAGTTCTTGTCTGGGGGAGTACTCCGCTTTGACCAGCGAGTACTGCGGTAATGTTTAGTGGTCAAGCCATTTGCAGAATTTATTCACGCCAATCAGAAAGGCACCAATTGCAAACTTGAGAAAATCGCTGAATCGGAATCCATTCGAGGTGCCCTCCTCTGGAAATAATCGGAATCGTCGGAAATCGTCCTGTGTCGTTTTTGTCAAAGAATGGGGAAGCGCCAGCCGATGTGCTGGTCCCTAGAAGGGGCTCATCTCTTACTTCAGGTGCGGTGCGCAATGCTGGGGGTTCCGGCAGCATCCGTGCAGAAATTTACTCTAGCGTATTGTACGCAAGGTCAACCCCTGAATTAGGAGCCCATGGTCAGTTAGCGGCGGCATATATAATTGGAGGCTCCTCTTCATCACCGAAGTGATATGTTCCGTTCGGGATCACGTGCCTGTGCATGATCGGCGATACGCGTGCGAGGTTTTGATCGGCGATCTCGTGGCCCGCCTCCCGCAGTTCGTTGATAATCTTCGCAATCCGCAGCGTGTTCCACACTAGCACCGCATTCGAGAGCAAGCTGAGGCAGCTTGCCTTGTTCATGATTTCTTCCGCATCTCCGGTTCGAAACTCGCCCCGATTGGCGAAAAATAAACAGCGGCCCACGAGTTCGTGACGGGCTTCACCCCGGTTCAACTGCAACTGGACACGGTGGCGTAGTTCCGGATCGGAGAGATAACGGAGGATGAAAACCGTCTTCACGACGCGACCGAGCGCAGTGAGAGCTCCCGCCAGTCGATCTGACGAGGAACTGTTGGCGAGCCGCTGAACGATCACATTGGCCGGGGCGGTTCGGTTCTTGAGCGAAGCGGCAACACGCACCAGGAAATCCCATTGTTCTCGGATCAGATCCGTGTCAGCAACCCCTCGAAACAGCGGATTTAGGCATCCGTAGTCGGCGGTACGGTTCATTTTGTAGAGGTTCTGATCGGCTAGGTCGCGCAGCCGCGGCATAAAGGTATAACCGAGCAGGTAGCACAGTCCAAAGATGTTTTCGGTGAAGCCATGCGTATCGGTACAGTGCTCCCTCAGGCGGAGGATCGTGTTATTTTCCAGCAGCCCATCAAGCACATACAGCGCCTCCCGCGGCGAGCAGGAGATGACGCGTGTGCCGAATACGGAGTACTGGTCTGAGGTGTGCGTGTAAACGGTAACGGCCCGCTCGTAATACCCAAAGTAGCGCGGATAGTACGAGGCGAGCAGCGAGCTTTGCTGGATGCCGAAGCGCTGGCCGTCGGAAGAAGAGACGATGCCTTCGCCCCAGATGCGGCTGATGGGAAGCTGATTCACTTCCATCATCGGCTACCCATCAGCCGCATCTGGGGCGAAGGCATCCTCTTCTTCCGACGGCCAGGGAGTACCAATACGTCAAGCGTTGTATAGCGAT
>Ga0075029_100000494_pt1 | contig 22599 bp, 14 predicted proteins | sample LitLauG_LLR_2013_FD_71391 | JGI IMG/M metagenome (GOLD analysis project Ga0075029, IMG submission 71391) | Freshwater sediment microbial communities from North America - Little Laurel Run_MetaG_LLR_2013 | ecosystem: Environmental > Aquatic > Freshwater > Creek > Sediment | place: USA... | reverse complement strand
TTAGCCGGCGTCGACAGACCATCAATGATCTGATCGTTCCATTGATCGCCAAGGGTGACTCTCCAGTTGCCACCGGGAACGCCAGTGAACTGGAAGTTTCCGTTGGCATCGCACTTGCTGAACATGAAGTCCTCGCCATCGGGGTCGCCCAAGCTGACCCAGCACTGGGTCCAGGTGAAGGCATCGCGCGAACCGCTGGGATAGAGTCTCTGGTCCGGAGTTCGGCTCAGACGTTCGACATCCACTTGGCCCGTGATGGTGTTGGTGCACGGTCCGACCGCACCGGCGCTGCCGCGGCCGGCGCAAACATCGTTGGACCGCGCGTTGATGATCGCGGGGTTGGCAAAGCCGATGGCCACGTGATATCCCGCCGGGCCGTACTCCTGGAAGTAGCTAGGCTCGCCAATGCGGATGAAGGAATCGTGGGGATGCTGCCCATCCAGGGTGTTGGTCTGGAGCCACTCTTCACCGCGCGCAATGCGGTCTGCGCCGGGGTAGGCCTGGACGCTGAATTTCTCTGGCATGAGGTTGGCAATGACCGCCTGGCCCGCCAGCGGGGATAGCGTATGCCCGTCGGCTTCATAATTCGGGCAAGTCACGATCATGCCGGTGACGCCGCCCGTCGGGGGAGCACCTGGACCGGCGCCGCCATTGATCGGAACCGGCGCATTTTCGGTAACGGGGCAGGCGTCGAGCCCAGTGGAGGGATCGATAGTCCCCGCCAGACTATTCGACAACGGCTGGTTGAAATCGTCGTAGGTATCCTGTCCGGTCACATCGCCGAGTCCGCCATAGGTGTCCCACAGGACGATGTTGAAACCGCCAAGACCAGGCTCAATGGGTGCAACCGTGCCGTTTCCACCTCCGCCATCCTGTTCGCCATTCAGCGGGAAGTCGTCTTCGAACACGATCACCGAAAGTTTACCCGTGGGAAGCGGTGTGGGCAGCGTCAGTACATTGACGGGTTGGGTAAAGGCAGAGGTTGAGGTACAGGCGTTGGGCCCACCGAGGATGTTGCAGGCCGGTGGGATCGGGGCGCCGGCCATGGTGTGGCCGCATGTCGAGCCAGCGCCCGCAGCTACTTCTGCGCCATTGGCAGGGCAAACAGGCTGGCCCAGATACGCGGGGAACGGACTGGCCGCATCGCCAGGTAACACCGAAATGTAATAGCGCCTGGCGGGATCCAGGACTACCTGACTGGGATTGATAGCTGTAAAGCCATTTCCTGTCGTATCCGCTCGGCAGGCGCCGTTGCCAACGTCGCACACCGCCGGGTCATGCGTTCCCGTGGCCGGATTGAGGAAAGTCTGGCCGCCTTCGCACGAGAGCGGGCCGGTGCAGCCCTGGGCCACGAAATCCATGTTGCTGGTATGGAAATTCACGCCAAAGGCAGGGACAGTGCTTCCAGTGGTGCCTGCTCCTCCCACCACGGCGGGGCAGCCCGGGGTGGTGATGCTGGCGTTGGTTGTGCAGTTCGGGTCGACCCAGAAAGTCTTGTCTTCTTCAATGATCCAGCGATAGTCGGGAAACGGTACCAATGTACTGATGCAGGTGCTATTCCCGTTGCAGTTGTTGTACGCCTGGGCGTCCAGCACGTTGACCTTGAGATTGCTGGGCACAAGAAATACCAGGGTGACGGTAGCGGGGGCACTCTGCGCTCCCGCGGAGTTTTGCGCGACGTAGGTAAAGGTAGCTGTCGTGGGGGTTGTCGTCGGGGCCGTTGCCAGGGTCGCTGTGAACCCGCCATTCGGGTCCACATTGAGCGTTACCCCGGAGGGCGTAACACTGGAAGTGAGCACCTTCAGCGGAAGGCCGTTGGGGTCCGTGTCCACCGCAAGGACGCCGGGCGATGGAATCTTCAGGAACGTGGCCATCCGCGAAGTGTAGGTGATGTTATTCGCGACCGGGGTTCCAGAAAGCGTCGAGGCGTTCAGGGCGACCGTTGTGCACAGGCCGGTAGTGCCCGCTTGCGCGCCGTTGGCGCAATATCCGAAGGAATCTGAACCGCTAGTGACACCTGCGCTAATGGTGAAGGTGCCCGGATTGGGAGTATAGGTGAAGGTGCCGTTCGCGCAAATCCCGGCGACCGGGTTCGACGCAAGCGCATAGCAAGTCAGCGTGCCGCCGGTGGGAGGAACAGACAGCTCGACGCCGTACACATTGATGTCGTTGGCGATCACGCCCTTGGACGGATCTGAAATAACCAAGGGGATGCACGAGGTCGCCCCGGTCGCACATGCGACAACGGAGTTGTAGGTATCCGCGTTGGCTTTCGCCACTGCGAATATGCTGCCCGCCGTACCTACCGCAACCGGGAGTGCAGAGCCATTGACGCCAATGTAGGCCACCATCCCGGCATCACGCACGGAAGAATTGGCCGAAAGGCTTAGTTCGCGATCATAGATCGGAAGGGATGGAGCTGCCGTGGCGCCGGTCGGAATTGCCGGCACATTGACCATCACGTCGAACGTCTTACCAGCAGCCATGAACACGTCGGTCTGCACACGCGGAGCTCCCGCTGCCGAGTTCGGCACGAGGTTGCCATCTTCCGCGATCAAAGTGAATCCACCAACCGTAGCAGACGCACCTGTGCCGCTAAACCCAGTGGTTTGCGAGCCTACGATCGAAGGCACGTGCATGCGCAAGCCGGCATTCACCAGGCGCACCAGGACGGTGCCGGTGATTCCGGTCGTGACCGGGACGGGGGGAGTGGCAGCACTGACACCAGCCGTAGCTGCGAACAGCGAGCGCCCCGCATTGGTCTTGTCGAACGCCTGCCCGTTGATGAGGAAATAGAACGGAGTGTAATTCACCGCCGGCGGATAGCACTGGTGATAAGTGTTTGAGGCAGGGTTGCCGCAGCCCTGCAGACCCGTGTTCGCGTTGATCGGCAAACCGGACCACACCATCGTCTCGCTAAAACCCGCGGTCCGGACGGCCACGTCAACCTCTTTGTTTTGCACGGGGTCGATTTCACTAAATTCCAGCGGAACCTCGGCGTTGTACGGCACCGCCGGCAGCGCAGCATTCGTAGTAGTAGCGGCAGCCAAGGGATAGGCTGTGCCCGCTGTAGTGCCTGAGGGTGCGGTGGTAACCACCAGCATGCCAATCAAACCCATGGGCACCTGAATCGAAGGATGCGTGCCCGACTCGAGCAAGTAAGTGCCCGGCTTAAGGGCCGACCAAGTCAGTGCCGGAGGCGCAGTTGTTGTTCCCGGCGCAACCGCCGTCACTTCCGCGCCCATGGATTGCACGCGATTCGCCTGGACAGGGGGCGTGCCTGAAGCACCAGCTTGCGGTGCGGGGCATGGGGTACCCGGCGGCTGGTTGGCGATAAACCAACTCGCGCACCCCTGCGCTTCGGCGTGGCTTGGGCTCTGCGTCGTGGTTGGTGCGCCACCGAGACCACCGCCCACCTGGCCTACGATCACGATTGAAGTGGGAATGGTATTCGGCGAGCCACTAGTGGTGAACAAGAGGTTGTTGGTCAGGTTGATGGTCAAGCTCGCCCCGCCAGCGACGTACGGAACGGTAATCAACACCGGGGACCAGACTGGACTCGCCGCCAAAACAGCGCCAGTGCCCGCGCCACCTGAGAGCGTGATGGTGGGAGGCGCGATATAGCCGGCTCCGCTTGTCGTCAAATTGACGCCAACCACCTGGCCGCCGCTAACGATCGCGGTCGCCACCGCCGTAAGGTTGGTCACGCCAGTAATGGCACCGGTCGGGGCACTGATGGTGATGGAGGGCGCAGACGTGTAGCCGGATCCGCCATTAATGATGTAAATTCCGCCAAGTGCACCGGTGGCTGCGCCAGTAGACATTCCGCCACCTAACGCACTCAACGGCGCGCAGGTCGCGGTCGAGCCCGTGACCGCTGTGCCGCAGCTGTAGCCCCACATGGGCACCACGGTTCCGTCCGGCAGGGTGGTGGTAGCCGGCCCCGCCGTCAAGTTGACCTGGCCGAAGCCCATCACTGCGGCAAAGAGAAGGAACACGCTCACAACCGCTGCGGCCTTCAGTGTAGCTTTGGACTTGGAAACATTGATCCGGATCATGGTTCTCGCCTCTCGTCGTTGTCGGTCCGTCTTGGACATAAACCTGGATACTCGTTCGCCATCCGCCGGCCGGGGGTGCTCAAACTGACGGCTTTCGAAGGCAGGCAAACAGCCTGCCCCTATTTCGATTCGTCAATTGCAAATTCCCGTGTATCGACCAGCAGCATCATCAACATGCCGCCGGGGAAGACATTGTTCGTCGTGATCTCGCGCTCGTTATGCGAGTGCCACATGAAGGCCCAAGCACGCTCGTTGGCGGGATTGACCTGCAGGTTCGCGGGCTGCAACGTCGTGCAATTGGCAAAGTTTGTCGCAGCAGTGGTACTGGTGCAGGCGGGCATCCTCGCGCGCAAGTTTGCATCCGGACCCAGATAGGGCGTGCCACTGTACCAGGCGCCGTTGGTAAGGACATTTGGATCGGGCAAAGTCGCCGGGCCGCCCGCCGGCACATCGCCGAAAGGATTCACCTCTACCGGCTTGTTGTGATCCTGGCACCACTCGTAATAGTTAAGTGCCGTGGTCGTGCCCGGGCCGGTGTTGTAGCCATTCGCGTCCGGAGTACAGGTCAAATGGGCCAGAGGGTCGTTGCTTGGGGCCCCACTGGAAGTTGGGGAGGTACCGACGTCAGGAGTGGGATGGTGCCCGTAGGGATCCCAGTTCAATCCCCTGCCGGTGAAGTAGAAAATACCGTCGAACGACTCTCCTGGAGTGGTGTCGGTGTTGAACATCAGAAGGCCCGCGAGATTCGTCGTCGGACTGGTCGGGCTGAGAACCAAGTTCCCATCACGCGCCAGGATGCGTACGTGGTTGGCGTGCTCGTGGAAGGGATGTTGCCAGCGTCCCTGGCCGATGGTGCGAATCAACATCAACTCGCCTGGATGGATGTGCGGGTTGCCGTTGTAGGGCTGGTGCGGATACTCGGACGCGTAGTTGGGATCCATGACATCAGGCATGGAACGGCCGTTGATCAGGAAGTACGCGGGATGGTAGGGCTCGGTCTGTACGTCGAGACTGCATCCCATCACGCCAGCCGTGCAGCCCGTCTTTGCCAGAACTTCGGCCTGCGCCTGGCGGTGAATTCTCGTATCCATCTCGGCCCACTGGAACAGGTATTCGCGGTCGTAGCAGCTCTTGGGGTGGTCGTAGGCAGCGGTAGACAAACGGAAGTCACTCTCAGGAAATCCTTGGACGCCGTTCGTAGATCCGTAATCCGCCTGTCCGTAAAGGTTGGTTTTGGTTGTACCGTTGGCGCAGTTGGTGGGCGGAGTAGACGGCAGCACAATGATGGCACCATACAGGCCCATCTCGATCTGGAGATCGCCTTGCGTCCCGCTGTAATAAGGGTGCGTCCCCGGCGCGGTGGCGGTGAAGGTGTAGGTCACCATCGCACCCGGAGCCGCTTCGCATGTCAACAGGCCTTGCTGGCCTGCAGGTGTCGCCGCCGCACAACTGGTCGACACGTTGAAGCCGGGAAACAGGATCGAGGTGTTGCCGGCGGCTGTGGGCAGACCATTGGTCAGATTAATCGTGACCGTCGCCCCTTCTGTCACGATCATAGTGGGACCGGGAACCTGCATGGTGTTGCAAGAGGCGCCGGCGATAGCCGTGGGGACAAAGGCCGGTGCGGAGCCGGTCACGCAGCCGTATCCCCACGAGTACACTGCCTCTCCGTCCGGCTGATTCAGGTAACCGTCCTGGACCGTCAAATTAAAGGTCCCGGCGGTACCCGCCGTGCTGGTGATGCCGGGAGCCGCAGCGAAAGCGGCCGGCGTGAAAAGCAGCGCGATAGCCACCGTTAGCGCAAGGAGCAGTTGTGTCTTTGACGTCGGGTTTTGCATGTTCATCGGCCTCATTGCTGCTCTCCTAATTACAGGTGATTCCAAACGTGTCATTGGCAGACATTTCCAAACGTGTCACTGGACACGCTGTTGCAGATATGGACCTCGGTCATCATCCCGCCAAAGTTCTCGGCATCATTCGACAGATAGTCGAGATTCGAACTGTAGACGTAGAAGGTGCTGCCCACGGGATAGAGCTTGGCGGCGCAGCCCGTGCCCAAGTAGGCACTGCAGCTGGCGTCGCTGGCGTCCAGAATCACGTCGAGTGATTCGCCGCCACCGAGCGTGATCGAGTTCGTCCAAAATTCCGTGTTGTTGCCGGCCTGGTCGCGCAACAGCTTGGCCATGAATCCGACCTCATGCATCGGAACGCCCACACTCTGCAAAGTGAAGTATTCCGCGACCGACAGGTTCACGAGGCGCAAAGAAGCCTTTCCATTGGCCGGAATGTTGATGATGGCCGGCAGCGGCTGCGAGTAGTGCATCTTGCCATCAGTTGTGATCGTGGCTTGTGGGCCCGGCGCAACCGTATCGGGATAGCTCCGCCCGTTCAGCAGGAAGTACTTGTCTTTCATGTCCGCAAACAACTCTGGGTTGAAGGTCATGCCAACAAAGTGGAAGTTGGGGTCAAAGCCGTGCATCTGGATGGGGTAGACAACGTCATAACAAGTCGAGCCGTCTCCGTCGTTGTAGACGTATTCAGGCGTTGTCCCCTCGGTTCCGGAGACGACCGTCGCACCGCTGCAGAGTGCACCGGCTGCCGGCCTGGTAGCGCCTGTGAGAATAGCTGGCGTGGTAGCGCTACACAGGATGTCGGAAGAGGGATTGCAGACGGTACGGAGATCGGCGGTCGTGCCAGAAGGCAGCCCGATCCCATTCTGGTAGCCCAGGTAGGTGGAGAGGAGTCCGCCCGCCGGCACTCGATCTTGCCGCGGCCGCACATAAAGCTGTCCCACCATGCCCATCTGCAAGTGCTCGGGCGGAGTGATGTGGCAGTGCCAGAAGTAAGTCCCGGCATCCGGAGCGAGATAGTAATAGGTGAAGCTGGCGCCGATGTTGATCGCGATGGAGGCGTCAGGCACGCCATCGTAGAACGATGAAGCGTTCGGGTAGCCGTGAAAGTGGACCGTGTGCTGCTCGAACAGGTCTGGTCGCATGATCATGCCCACGTTGGTCAGGGTGAGAAAGAACTCGTCGTCCTCGTCAAACGCCGCCAGGGGTGCCGGGATATTGCCGTTCATCACGCCGACATCCATGATCTGGCGAGGATCCACATGCCCATCGATTGCCGGGGGTGAAGAGGCGTAGGCAGCCAGGTCGTTCCCGGTATCTGAGGCCAGTCCTGCCGTAGCGGCGGTGTATTGGAAGGGATATTCGTTGACTCCGTCCGGACTCATGCCAACTCCGGTGGACACGCAGGTAATTGTCCAAGTGCCTGCATAGCCCGCTGGGGTTGTCGTGCCTCCTTCGGCAGTAGCATTCGAAATCACAATTTGCGATCCGGCAGGAAGGCCCAACGGAGCGTCCGCCCACGCCGTAACTGTGGTGGCGGTTGGGGCGGGGCAGCTGCCGGCAGTGGTGACGGGAGCGGTGACAGGAAATGGCCCCTCGAGCAGGTTAGCGACGGTGACGTCCGCCGCGATGTCGGGGGTCAAACCGACCGCGCCGTCCCACGTGAATGACGGGCTAGTCACAGGATTCGCCGTCCAGGGCACCGCGCCGCTGGCGGCTCCGTCGGTTGTGGCTGGGTCACCGGGCAACAGAAAGGCGCTACTGACGGCGCTATACGGGGTGTTGAAAATGTACGGGGACTGGGTCGACGGATGGCCAGCCGCGACGCTCGCCAGGCCGGAGAGCGGTCCAAACGAGAACATGAAAATCTGCGTGCCGTCGGCCATCGTGGAGAGGCCGTCACCACCCGAGATTTGCTGGCACTTGATGGCGCCGTTCACGGTCCCCGTAACGGGCGTGACAAAGTCCCCACTCGTCCCTGCGGGTACACCGAGAGTCGGGGTGGTAAATTGCGTCGGGCCGTTGTACAGAGGTTCTGTGTTGTTGCACCCCGCTCCGGTTGGGTTCGTGCTGCAATTGGTACCGGTCAGCGGGTGCGTAATGGTGTAGGTTGGGCATTGCACTCGGAAAGACTGGGCGCTTGCCGCGACCGTCGCCAAGGCGACGAGAAGAACGAGTATCCAAACTTGGGAAGACTTCCTCATGGCTGTGCAGCCTCCTTCTTCAATCTGAGGTCTTCTCGCCGCCATCGGCGCGGCTTCTGCGCGATTGCGGTCTGTTGGAACATAACGGGAGATGGCCACTGCGGGAACGCCGTTGAGATACAAGGCCAGATGCGGGGGGAGATATGAATATGTTTTCGCCAAGAAATCCTCCACAACAACGTCCACAGGAAAGCCACTGCGCCCTCTGTTTTGGGACCAGGGCTGGTTCGGGGGAGAACCTCGGCCCAACAAAAAAGCCAACATCGGCGACGAGAATAGGACAGCTAAAAATGCGTGTCTACCTTCAAACGACGGTAAGCAGAAAAGATAATTAACAATTTGTTGCTCCACATCAAACAGACACTTCAGCGCTTTGATCCGACAAACACGACAGCGATCGATAAGTTATGCCCCCGAACCGTTGAGATCTGGAGTTAGTCGAGGGGAGGAAGGCTTCTGCCCAGGGAGCCTTAGTCAAGTTAGGAGATTTGCGCGAACTGCAGCGCGCTCTCATCGCGTTTGGTGCAGATCATCCCAACGCTCTTCCACAAAAGCGAAACGAGTTGGCCTTGCCGCTGAACGCCGGTCTTGGCGAAAACTCTTCCCAGATGCATGCGAGCAGTCGATATCCGGATTTCCAGACGACCGCAGCATTCTTCGAGGGTCTTGCCTTCCATGAGCAGTTTGGCCAGTCGAGCCTCGGCCGAAGTAAGGCTGAAAATCTGGTGGAGTCGGGCCTCGACGTCGCAAACGGGCTGTTCGGGGTCCCACATGAACACAAGGAATGCAGGTCCGCCCAGGTTTGCTTGCTTCAAGCTTGCATTGAGGGAACGCACTAGCAAAGTGAGAGGTCGTCTGCCCGAAGAGCGTCGCACGGTTAACAAATTACTCGTTGGTCCCGGCATTCCAGCCTGAACAGCCCGGGCAGCCTGATAGACAATCAGCGACAAGCCAGAGCATTTATCAAGTGAGTACAGTACGCCCTCCGCGGTTACGTCAAGTCCGTCATGCGTGAGTAGGATCTGCTTCGCCGTCAGGTTAGCAAACAATAATTGGCGAGCCGCGTTCGTTACAGCTACTCCGATGTGGAGCATGTCGAGTGCTTCCAGTCCGGCCGTCACAATGTCCGAAGCGTCATCGGAGGCGTGCGCCTTCATCTGGACAACACCTGCACCCCGATTAAGGGGGTATGCTCGCGGAGCGTCGCCTGCCAGAGCGCGCTCGTCTGGGTAGGAGAAAGTTCTCGGGATTTCGCCAGTCGCCATACGCAATGCGTGACCTCGCATTGCCATCAGACACAAGGCCTCACAAAAGTCCATTGCGCCCAGTCAAGAAAGTAGAGAAATTGCAGAGAACTTGCAGATTTTACGGAAACAAGTAGATTTGGAGTATTTCTTTACAATTTTTACACGAGGTGAACGCTAATAGGGTTGCGTGCGCTCAGAAGCTCCGCGTGGGAAACCGTCTGCCCGGTTTGTTCGATCAGATATCGGAGCAACGGAAATTCGCGGGCGGCGCGGTGCTCGCTTCACGCCGTGCGATGATGCTGCCTGGCCCGTAGGTTGTGATGACCTGCGACAGGCGCAGTTGTTGATGATTCATCGGCGGCCTCTGATCGTGGTCATACCCTTCAGGCAGCGTGCAGATCACTATGTGAAATGCACGCTCCGGCTGACTTTGTTGTGTAGGCTTCGGATCGCCCCCGGTGGCGACCTCGCGGCGGAGAATTTCGTCGCTTGCTTCATACGGGGCCGCGCAGCTGCGCACGACCACCCAGTCGCACTTCGCCAGTCTGCGCCGTTTCACCTTCGTTAGGGGCCGATCTGCTCGAACCAATAATTCAGGGCATGGTTCGAAATCGGAAGTGCCAGCATGTAAACAACGTTGTCAAGAGCTGGTGACTGCTGCTGTCGCCACCGACTTGATGGGAGAATCTGCTTGTTGCTGATAGTACTGAGTTATTCGAATTCGGTGAGTGATTCCTAGAATTCCCGGTTCCATGAAGCACGTTCGTCCTACCGCGGAATGACATCGGGGGCACTCGATCGCGAGCTCAGGATGACCCCTAAGTACACCTTTTCGCGCTTCCCTAGAAGTGGGCCAATGCTGCACTCTCACATTGTTTGGCATATGCAGAACTCCTTCCAGATAACTGTCGCCTGCTGACGCTGCGTACTCTGTGACCGAATAACAACGAATTCGGGTGAGGTAGGCGTGAAATCGTCCGCTACGCGCAACTTAGTACCTCTGGCCCGTCAACGTTCTGCGGGATGGTATACGATCTGTCTGTAGGAGCTTTCAGGCGCGATTTTGCAACGAATTGACGACCTTTACCTTTGTCCGCCTCCGCCTCAGGTTGTCAATGCAGTGATGCAGCGACGAGTTATCAGGCGGAAACCGGTTCTGGAGCGTAAGCAGGGGAGACGCAAGCCCGGCCGCCGAGTTATTCGGGGCATTGAACCCAGCGAATTTATATTCTTTACATCGATCGGAAAGTGACTTACACAGGCAGCTGCGCAGGTTGGTGACAACCTTTGAGAAGATGATTTATAAGATGTCTAAAGATAACAAAGATAAAAGGGAGGCCAGTTAGAGACTTCGCGACCCCAGGAACCGGTAACCGACCCCGGCAACTGTAACGATGAGTTCGGGGTGTTTAGGATTCTCTTCGAGTTTGTCGCGCAGGCTAGCCACGTGCATATCTACTGTCCGCGTCAGAGTTCCCTCGTCATATCCCCAGACCGAACGCAAGAGCTCTCCACGGGGGATGGTAGCTCCCGCTCGTTCAATGAAGTAGCGGAAAAGGTGGAACTCCCGGGCAGAAAGGTAGACCGGCTTGCCGTTCCGCGTGACTTCAGACCGGCGAACGTCCACTTGAATCGAGCCAAACTGATGCACGCCATGCCCCGAGCGAACGGGCACTCGTCGTAACAGGACCTCGATGCGGGCGATCAGTTCTGCGGCTTTGAAGGGCTTGGTGATGTAATCGTCTGCTCCCAGCTTAAGTCCAATCACTTTATCCGTCGTTTGATGTCGTGCGGTCAGGAACATGATCGGGGTAGCCAAACCTGCCACTCGGATATCTCGGCACACGTCGAATCCGCTACGGTCGGGCAACATAACGTCGAGGATAATCAGATCAAATGGCAGACTGGTGGCTTTCTCGAAGCCCTCGGTTGCATCGCTGGCCGTGTCAACGACGTAGCCCTCTCCGCGTAGGCGTACGCTCAGAGTTGACTGCAATGCCTGTTCATCTTCAATCAGCAGGATGCTCTCCCTCATGCTTCCGATCCAATTCTTGCCACCGACAACGATTTTGCCTTCTCAATTCTCTCGACCGGCAAGTGTAGACTGAAAACACTCCCTACACCAGCCTGGGTCTCAACGCTTAGCCGCCCACCGAAAGCCTCAGCGCTACGCTTCGCGATAGATAACCCCAATCCCGTGCCGTGAATCCGTTCCGCAACAACTTGGGGACTGCGATAGAAGGGCTCGAATATATGAGCCGCATCTGCCTGGTTGATCCCAAAACCGTGGTCCTGAACATCAATCTGAATTTCCCGAGTGCTCTGATCCAGTCTGGCAGCCACTCCGATCCATCGATCCCGATCGCCGTACTTTACCGCGTTAACAATCAGGTTCTGCAGGCACTGCGACAGAAGCTGCAAATCGGCGAACACGGGGGGCAGGTCGGGTTCGATTTCGGTGTGGAGGGTGAATCCGGCTTGCTGGATCAGTCCTCTCGTACTCTGCAGGGCATGGTCGATGATTTCGGAAATCTGCAGCTCTTGAATGGGATGAGTGGGGCTGGTTTTGGCACTGGCAGAAAAGAGCAGAACTTGATCGACTAGATCCATCAACTGGCTGGCTTGGGCGGTAATGATCGACCCTTGCTCAAACAGATCGTGCTTCCCCCGGACCAATCCATCCCTGACATTCTCTCCTGCGGTCAGAATCGCGGTAATGGGAGTTCGTAAGCCATGGGACACTGAGGCAACAAATTCCATCTGCAATTTGGCGAACTCCACTGCCGCACGGATCTTGCTCTTCTGAATCGCCCAAATCGCAATGCTGCCAAACAGAAGCGCAAAGCCAAGCACGGCAACGAGCTTTGTCATCGACCTTCGTGAAGATTGTGCCACCGCGGCAAGCTGTTGTGAGGCCTCCTCATCATAAAGTCTTTTCATTTCCTCGAGGTCCTGGCGGACGCGTTCAAATAGGGGTACACCGGAGGTCAAATCGAGCTCTACTCCTTCTTTAGTGCTGCCCTCCAGGATGAGTCCCAACACCTCATCGCGCACCCGCAGGTACGTATGCCAATCATTTGCCAGACGCCGCCCCACGGCGATCTGACGATCGCCCCGAGCCTGGGCTACGTACTCAGCGATACCCTTTTTCACTAGCCGGTCAGCTTCCCGAGACTGATCCGCATACTCGACCTGCAGATTGCCGTCGCTCGTCGTCAGAGCGTAGAGAGTGCTGCGGCGCGTTTCCTGGGCCTGGTACTGCATCTCTCCGATTCCACGCAGGCCCTGTACCGATCCACCGTACATGTTCTGCACAGTTGCATAGGTCTTGAAAAGATCACGCATCACAAAAACTCCCACCCCAGCCTCTGCCATCAGAACCAGAAGCAACAACACAACGGAAACATGGCGGGAGAGGAACGGAAGCACAAATGACCGAGCAGTCCCGCGAGCAGACTTTCGGGCTTTTCCCGGTATTGCGTGCACTGGCTCTGGGCTCATGTCACTCTTCCGCTTCCTCGTCGATCTGGAGCGCGTAGGCTTTGTCTTGTGGAAGAAGGCCGTCGATTCTTACCACCTTGATCGACTCGTCAACATCGGTGGCGCGAAGGTATCCGATCCCGCCTGGTGCGTTAAATATGAACTTGCGCAGAATGCGCGGCGAGTCCAGCGTCTTGGGCGCAACGAAAACCTCTCCACGAAACATCCCCTTCAGCAGGTGATCCTGATATTGATCTTCTTGCATGCGGTACACCAATCGCAGGATGGTTTGCCGCTCCGGTTGTCCGTAATCCAACATGGCAATCGCGATGCGATGCCCGTTCGGCCAATGGTTGCGTTCCCCGAGAAAAATTTTCCGCAGCTCTTTGAAAGAAAGGTTGTTAATTGGGTTCGAACGATTTACGACGATCGCGAGAGTTCCATGAAGCTTAACCCGCGTGTCGGGCGCACCCGGGGCAGCTTGCAGGCTTCGTCCGGAAGATAGATCGAGCAGCAGCACCAGTATGATCAGGCTTGTTCGAGTTCGCGTTTGTAATCCCATTCTTGATACTTCCCTAGAACTTGTAATCTACTTGGAGGGCGAGCGCACTTGGTGCACACATCGACAACTGCACGCAACTCTTCCCGTCGACGGGGGCCTGGCGCTTCAATTCTGTGTAATCGTACTGCAACTTCAACGCAACGGAACTCGTAGGATCGTATCGAAGTCCTACCGACGGACCAGTACGCAATCCCACCTGGGGAAATACCGGTTCGTGGCTGGAGGCGTTGATGTACTGATAGCGCAAGTAGGGACGGTACATCCCGAAGCGTTCCGACACTTGCGAATAAAAGGCCGGGGTGTCAAAAACATGCTGTCCCATCGGAGTATGCCGAATCATCAAAGCCTCGTTCAGCCATTCGAAGCTTGGTCGTGACAGGACTGCGTATCCGTCAAGAATTGTCTCGCCAATTTTCGTCCCGCTGAGAGGGAATTTTACGTCGCGGTACGCCGAGAAACCGACCTGTAATCCCGGGATCGCGTCAGGGCGAGCGAAAAGTGCCGCATTTGCGGCCTTGTGATTGCTTTCATCTACATAGTTTTGCACTGGCTCAGCCTGTGGCGAACTCGAGCTGCGCCCGTTTCCCACCGACGCCAGGTAATTCAGACCCAACCGTCCAGAAGGGACTTGACCGGAAGCGACCAGACCAACGTTATGGATCGGTAGAATCCCTCCTTCATCTTCGAATTCGAAGATATAAGGGCGTTCGGTGGTCGTCTGGAACCAAGTCGAGTGATGATAGGCCGTGTTGTAGTAACCGATCCCGGTATGGTACCGGCCTGCCGAGAGTTTCAGATAGTCGTTCACCGAGTACTCCAGCAGGACGCGTTCGAGGTCTTCCTCGAAACCGTTGTCCTGGTGTACTTCGAAAACCAGTTCGGTCAGGAACCTGAACTTCTCCGAGAGATTGGAAGTGATGAACAGGTTCAATTGACCAATGCTAAAAGAAGTGGTCTGCCCCTTCTGACTGCCTCCGTAGAGACCAAAATCGCCGAAACCGCGAATATTCAGGTGCGTCTTACTTGCATCCATGTGCTCGGCCTCGGTCATATCTGCCTGACTTTCCGCTTGAGTCATTGGGGGCGGGTCGGCCTTCGGGTGAGGGGTTTCCGAGGCCGTCGCCAACTCGGCGGGAGCGAGGGGAACCACAAGAGTAGTGGTTTCGACAGGCGCCGGAAGAGAAGGTGCTGCGGCCGCACCGGGCTGCGCTTTCTCCAGTTGTGCGACTCGTTCGCGAAGTTGTTTCTGGCTGGCTTCCAGCTTGTCAATTCGCTCCAGAAGTATCTGTAGAGTTTGCTGGTCGGTAGCCGTCGCATCTCTGGATTGCGCGTCCAAAAAATGGGGAATCGTAAGAAAGACAAGACTCATTGCGAGCACCCGCTTTGTGGACGACGCAAGTACGGCGGCTTTCAGCGCAGATCGGAGAGCAGGCATCTCGATGTCTCCTTGATTGTCCTGTGGCCGATCCGCAGCACCCGCTGCATTTTCGGCTTGCGGCGAGGGTGGTGTGGTGCCTAGGGAAACACCGTTCCACATGTTTTTAGTTTTCCTAAGTTCTGAGGAGGGAGCAAGGTTCTCGAACTTGTTTTCACCAGCGAACGCCAGGCCGCAATAGTAAACATGCACCACAGCATCCTTGGAGTCAAGAGCTTTGATATCCATTAGTAGCATTGCGCTTTGGACCGGCCCAACATCGCGGCGTGGCGAACAGAGAACAACGAGGAGCATCCGCACAGCATCTGGGATATCGCACGCCCAGCGGGTCTTGAGTGCGAACTCGGTTGTTGGAGAATCTAACTCTTTCCGCCGCTGCTTCGTACTCTACGAGAGATGGTCCAGCATCCTGGTCAAGTCGACAGTTTACCTTTCGCGAGATTTGATAAGGTAGCTGGAGAGATTCTCTGTGCCGCCAATGCTCGCCATCAGCGACAATCTAGCCCAGTGTTTGAGTGCCCTGCGCAGCCACAGGCTGCGCACTTCCCTCACGATGCTGGGATTGACGATGGGCGTGGCAACGCTCATCACGGTCATGACCATCGTGCAGGGCGCGAATCGCTATGTTGAGCAGAAGATCGCCAGCCTGGGCACAAACGTATTCCAGATCGCGCGCACTCCCTTCGCGGTGACGGACTTCAACATCATCATCAAGGCCCTGAAGTACAGGAAGATTCAGTTCGAAGACATGACCGCCGTTGCCGAAGGGTGCACCGCGTGCGAAGAAGTTGGCGCCAGCGCCAGCACCAGCGTGCGGGCCCGATTCGGTAACAAGGAACTACAGGACGTCAGCCTCTACGGCCAGACGGCGAGCATGGAAGATATTGACACGCGAACCGTGGCCTTCGGCCGCTACTTCAGTACCTCGGAAGCCGAGCACAGAGCCAATGTTTGCCTGATTGGCCAAACCGTCGCGGGAGAACTCTTTCTCGGTCTTGATCCTCTCGGGCGACTCGTCCGTATCGGCAATGAGGAATTCATGGTGATAGGGGTCATGGAAAAGATCGGCAGCGTCCTCGGCCAGGACCAGGACAACTTCGTGATCATTCCACTGCTGTCGTTTTCCGTTAACGAGTAGATTTTGGCATTTTGCTGCCGCAGGGACCGTTTCGATGTTGGGGGCGGTCTGTCGTTGACGGGTAGGTCGATTGCCGCAAACATCTGATGCGATTGCGGATACCGCTCTCGAAGCTGATCACATCTCGACGGAGTGCGCTCGCACCCCCAACATCGAAACGGTCCCCCTGCCCTTGGTTGATGCGTTCCCTGCCTTACAAGGAAAGCACGGACGCCCACGCCGTCGTCCTGACTGTGTGTTGGGTGACCGCGGTTACGATGCCGAAGCGATCCGGCAAGGTTTGCGTGACAGACGCATCATCCCTTTCCTTGCGATGCGCAACACAGAACATGGTAGCGGACTTGGGCGATGGCGCTGGGTCGTGGAAAGGACCTTCGCTTGGCTGAATCAGTTTCGGCGATTGCGCGTGCGCTACGAAAAACGGGCGGACCTTCACGAGGCATTTCTATCTCTAGGCTGCGTTCTGATCTGCTGGAACACTCTTGCAAGCCGCGAACAGTGTCGGCACCGCTAAAGCGGTGCCATGATAAGAAACGCTTGATCCCTAGCAGCCTTCTCCACTATTGGATTTGAGCTTTTGCGGGCGAGTGTTTGAGTTCGGCGATGAGTTCCTGGAAATGAGGATTCTGGCGGAGGTTCTTCAGATCATCGTCGTCCATCAGGCGATTGGTGCGTTTATTCCCGCGATTGATGGCTTCGCGCAGATACTGAAGCGCTTCGTCGGGACGATTGGCAGCCGCCGCCGCACAGGCGAAGTCATACCACACCGCCCCGGGGTTCACCTGGTCGATGGAATCGTGGTACTTTTCGATCACGTTCCGAAACAGTTTGGCTGCTTCGGGGTAGCGATGGCTGTAGGCCATCGCCTTCCCGAGTTGCCGCAATGCATTCTGCGTGATAGCGCCCTGAAGGTTATGGGCACGAACCCCAGCTTCGAAAGCCCCTTGAGCAAGCTTTTCGGCTTCCGCGTATCGGCCCTCCATGTTCAGTGTTCTGGCGAGATCGGCCTGAGCCGAGCATACAAGCTGATTTTCCGGTCCGAGGACGCGAAGCCGAGTCGCAAGCGTTTCCCGTTGCAGTTTTTCCGCTTCGTGAACATGCCCCTCTTTGAAAAGAACATCTGACAGTTCGGATCTCGAGATCAATGTACGCGGGTGTTCGGGCCCCAGGGTTCGCGTCTGGATCGCCAACGCCTCCCGGTACAGTTTCTCGGCATCAGCCAGACGGCCTTCTTCAAAGAGAAGGGCCGCAAAGTTGTACAGAAAGCTGGTTGTTAGCGGGTGTTCGGGCCCTAGCACACGCTGCGCGGTGGTCAAACTGTGGCGAGCCAGTGGCTCGGCCTCCGCGAAGCGTCCCTGCGACTTGATGACCAATGCCAGATTGTTCATTGCTGTCAGAGTGTCAGGGTGATCTGGCCCCGACACGCGGCGCTCGGCATCGAGCAACCGGCGATACTCTCGTTCTGCCTCGGCAAAGCGGCCTTGGTACCAGAGAGCATTGCCCAGGTTCTTAACCGACAGCAGCACCTGGGCACTCTCCGGACCCTGAGTGCGGCTTCCAACCTCTATCGCCTCGCGAGCCAGATCCCCCCCCTCGCCGAAACGATGCTGGCCCATCAGGATGAAAGAAAGATCACCCATGGTCTCGAGCGTAAGCAGATCCCCGGGTCCGAGAATGCGACGCTCGCCCGCCAGCGCCTGACGCTCCAGCTTCTCCCCTTCGGCGTAATGTCCTTCTTTTTCTAGAATCCAACCCATCTGAGTCATCGACTCCAGCGTCTTTGGGTCGTCTGGTCCGAGGAGACTTAGGCGAGAGTCCAACGCGGCCTTTGCCAGTTCGTGAGCGCGAGGGTATAAACCCAGATTCCCATAGGTACGAGCCATCACCTGCATCATCTGGGATTGAACCTGAGGGTCTTTCGCCAGACCCGTTCCCATATCGTTCGAGGCTTTGTCGAGAATCTCGCGGGCAGTCACGCTGTTGCCGCGCGCTTCGCCTGGGTCGGACACCTTGAACATGCTCGTCATGAAATCGGTAATGCGGGTGGCGCGGTCCCGTTCGCGCGTGGCGCGATCGCGCTCCCGAGTAATCCGGCGCAACTGCAGTGCTTGCAAGACGGAAAAAGCGGCCAGCAATAACATCAATCCCACGACCACACCCAGGGCCACACGGTGCCGCCGAGCGTACTTCCGCAGCCGGTAGCCAGCACTTGCAGGACGCGCCTCGACAGGCTCATGGTTCAGATACCGCCGAATGTCGGCGGCCAGCTCTGATGGCGCACCATACCGGCGAGCGCGATCCTTTTCCAACGCCTTCATTACGATCCAGTCGAGATCACCGCGCAGCAGGCTCACCAGTTGCTGGGGCCCAGTGCCGCGCGCTTCGGCCGTCGCGACTGAGGTTTCGCGATCCGCGCCCACCTTGGTGCTCGGGCGCGGCGGCTCTTCCTCGCGCAACTTCCGCAGCAATTCGTCGAGCGGTTGCTTCTGCCCCTGCTTCGTTTCAAAGGGCTGCAATCCGGCCAGCAGCACGTAGAGAACGACTCCCAGCGAGTAGACGTCGGTGCGCGTGTCGATGTCCAACACATCAGGATCGGCTTGCTCCGGACTCATGTACCCGGGCGTCCCTACAAAATGTCCCAGTTGCGTGAAAATGCTCTCACCCCCGACCTGAGGCGTGGTCGCCCTGGCCAGCCCAAAGTCGATGATTCGAGGCACGGGATTGCCGTCCACTTCCACGACAAGAATGTTGGCGGGTTTCAGATCGCGATGGATGATCGCTTTCTGATGCGCATGCTGCACTCCTTCGCAGGCCTGAATGAAGAGCTCGAGACGGTCACTGATCTTGAGTTTCCTCCGATCGCAACATTCCGTAATCGGCAGGCCTGGCACGTACTCCATCACGAAGTAGGGTTGGCCTTGTGGCGTCGTCCCGGCGTCAAACACCTTGGCGATGGCAGGATGATCCATGATCGCCAACGATTGCCGCTCGGCCTGGAAGCGCCGCACGACCGCCTCGTCGTACATCCCGGCCTTGATCAGCTTCAGAGCAACTTGCCGCCGCACAGGAGAAGTCTGATCGGCCAGCCAGACCTGGCCCATGCCTCCTTCGCCAAGCTTGCGGACGAGTTGAAAGCGTTCCGCAAAGATCTGTCCCGCTTGCAGCCCGCCACCAGAAAGGATTCCATCGATCAATCTGTCGGGCGCCGGTGGGGATTGAAGGAAGCTGGAGCGGGCTTCATCACTAGAGGCAAGCAGGACCTCGACTCCTTGCCGTAAGGACTGATCGGACAAACAGGCGCGATCCAGGAAGGCGGAACGTTGGGCTGGCTCCAGTTCCTGCGCTTCTTCAAGCACGTCGCGAACCTGTTGCCAACGCTCGGGTGTCATGGGCCACTGGTCTCGCTGATCTGGTGATGCAGCCAGGCCCGTGCGGAAGCCCAGTGTCTTGTCACCGTCCTTGGCGACATTTTGAGCACATCCGAGGTTTCTTCGATGGAAAGACCGCCGAAGAATCTCAACTCCACAATGCGGCTTTGTTGCTGGTCGAGTTTAGCCAGTTCGTTCAGAGCATCGTCGAGAGCGACCATGTCCACGCTGCGGCTCTTAAACGCCAACCCATCCAGGGTTACGCGATCGCCTCCATCGCGCTTGGCGGAATTGTGGCTGCGCGCATACTCGACCAGAATCTGCCGCATCAACTGGGCGCAGATGGCCAAGAAATGAGCGCGGTTCTCGAATTTAGCCGCGCCTTGTTTCTCCAGCCGCAAGTAAGCCTCGTGCACTAGGGCGGTGCTCTGCAAGGTATGGTCCGCGCGTTCTTTCCGCAGATAGTGGTGCGCGACCCGCCGGAGTTCGTCATAAACGAGCGGAACCACGGCGCGCAACGCCTCCTCCTCGCCGGCGTGCCAGTCGCGCAGCAACTGGGCGACGATTTTGGACTGAACCTGCGACAACGAGCCCCCAGAACCGCCTGCGCAGTTCTTGGGTAGCAAGTTAGCCTCACCGATGATCGATGTCAAGCCGTTGAAAACGCATGTATTTCGCCCGAGTAGCCGTGGGCTTGCCATAGGCTCGATGCAAGACGCCAGGAATTTCTCGCTTTCCTTGGCGCAATTCTCACGAGAATTTCGCTTTATCCCAATGACAGGGCCTTAACGACCGCCATTCGCAAGCCTGGGCATGGCGATGTGAACCAGGATTCGCAGATTTACACAGGAGATCTCCCATGAAGCCCCGAATCGGTTGTGTGGTAGTTGGATTCTTGTTGGTGAGTTTTTCACCGGCTTCACTAACCTTCGCCCAAACCTCGACTCAAACCTCCACTCAGACTGCATCTGCCCTGCCTCGTCTGGTCCGTCTTTCCCGATTCCATTTAGCTTAACGATGTGGTTGACGGTGCAGGGTCGTTCAGCGCTGGATGACGGATAAAGGTGATGGACAAGGATGTTGGACAGGGAAGAGCAATGAAAAACCGCTTACCGTGAGGCACTCGGAGATCAAAGGTGAAACAACCACTATCCAGGAGATTGACATAACCACAAAGGAGAAATTGACATGACCACGATTGACATGAGCACCCGATTCACTACTTCGTCCTCTCGCAGTGGCTTCGCACGCGTCACAAACCTTGGCTTCGCCGCGGCTGCTGTGGCATGCCTGCTCTTGATAACTGGCGCGTACTCGCAGGCCGCCGGTCCTGCCAATCACCGTCAGTTCGAGCCGGCGTCGTTTGCCGTTCCCGCCGGCAACACCTGTGCGCTTTATCCGGAAGGCAACCCGGATCCGGCCGCGACCCGCACCGTCCGGGCGGACGCCGACGGGGTGATCCGGTTCCTGGCCGTGCGCCCAAATCTTCCTGGCAGTGTCGAGCACCTGACACTCGAATGCACCGACGACCGCGGAATCGACATCACCTACACCGTAGATCTCCGCTCGGAGCTGACTTTCGCTCCCAACCCGTTCGACCCTGTCCGCGCCGGTCTGGAGCTTCGCCCGGCCCTCGCCGGCGACCCGCTTCGGTTTACCGTGCAAGAGCTTCTGGATCGAGGCTACGGACTGCGTCCCGATCCCATTGAGGATCCGGAGGGATACAAGCAATGGCTTGCCGTGGCGACCGTCCCGATGTACCAGCTACGCACCTCAAACCATTCGGTGCCAGGGGCACGGCATCGAAAGGACGCGGTGCGTGTTTCTTTCCCTGCGGAGAACGGCGAGTCAGCCGAGATGCCTGGGCCGGGGAGTGTCTCTGTGGGGCCGAGCAACAGCAACTGGACAGGGGCTATCCTCGGAGGGTCTTACAAGAAGGGACCGACGGCGGCCAAGACCTGGGGTTACGTGTATAACTGGGACACTTTCGCCGTTCCCACGGTTTATCCCGGGGGAGGCCAGACGCAGCTGTCGATCTGGAGCGGCCTCGACAATGTCTTTCAGTCCGAGGTGTGGGCGGAAGGGACCAACACCACCGGGAGCTATTTCATTCACCGACAGAACTTCTATGGCACGAAAGGCGAGGGCAAGTTGGACGGGCAGGGAGTGGACTTTACGCCCAATGCCGGCGACCAGATCCGGGTCGCGGAGTGGTATTGCGACGCCAACGGAAACGTCCACATGGCGGGCGGCTATGGATGCACGATCATCATCGACTACACCCAAAGCATCCAGTGGGAGTGTGACCAGAGCAATGGCTCGAATTGCCAGTCCTACCAGATCGCCCCGCAATACCTCACCAACGGCGCTCTAGGTCACCAGGCGGAATCCATCATTGAAAACGACACCGGGGAAATCACAGGGAACTGCCCGAACACGAAGACGAACTGCTACCAGCAGTGGGTGGATATGTCGTCGGTGACGATGACCACCCAGGCATTAGTCGTCCAAGGCGCCAACAGCAACCAAAAATCGGTAAACACCGCAACCGATCCCAGCGTTCAGTTGTTGACCGATACCACCGCAAGCACCCCGCCGTACAACACCGAAGAGCATTTCCTCATCACCCTGCCAGCGGGGGGAGTTGCCTGGAACCCGGTGCTGAACAACATTCACTACTGGAACGGCAGCACCTTTTACGACTACCAAACGCCGCAGGGCACATCGAATGCGCAGCCGGGCGTGATCTACGGGTGCGCGACGTCGATTGGCGCGGGACCGAGTGCTTTCGGGCTGACCAACGGGACGCCCTGGAGCACGGGCTGCCACGCGGCTTCTGACGGGAATTTTAGCGTCTATCGGATGCAAACCGGCGGCAAATGGGTCAGGATGCAGGCCGATGCCGCCGTAAAGATCGCCGTCTCACCGGAGGGGAATGCTTGGGCGATCAACAAAGCCGGGGAGATTCTCTACTGGAACGGAAGCGAATTCGTCCAGAATTCGGCCGGCGGGTGCGCGACGTCGATTGGCGTGGGACCGAGTGCTTTCGGACTGACCCACGGAACCCCCTGGACGACCGGCTGTCACGCGGCTTCTGACGGGAATTTTAGCGTCTACCAGATGCAAACCGGCGGCAAATGGGTCAGGATGCAGGGCGATGCCGCCGTAAAGGTCGCCGTCTCACCGGAGGGGAATGCTTGGGCGATCAACAAAGCCGGGGAGATTCTCTACTGGAACGGAAGCGAATTCGTCCAGAA
>Ga0075029_100000491_pt1 | contig 22686 bp, 23 predicted proteins | sample LitLauG_LLR_2013_FD_71391 | JGI IMG/M metagenome (GOLD analysis project Ga0075029, IMG submission 71391) | Freshwater sediment microbial communities from North America - Little Laurel Run_MetaG_LLR_2013 | ecosystem: Environmental > Aquatic > Freshwater > Creek > Sediment | place: USA... | reverse complement strand
AGCAATGAGCAATGAGCAATTCAAGCTTGCTCACTGCTCATAGCTCATAGCTAAGAAAAAAACGGGGAACCCGCTACCCAGCAGGTTCCCCAAGTTGCATGACGCTGCCCAGGAGAGTCATGCTTGCCCACTTTGCGTCGTACAAACCTACGCGCGCGCTGCCGTGCGCGATTCCAGAGAAACCGGCGTCGGAGGATGCGCTGCCGCCCACGGTTCCGCGTGCGCCGCGCCCGAACCCACATGTGTTACGTCCGCAATCGCATACCACTCGCGATACAGCTGGCCGACCTGCTTCGGAGTCACCTCCAGCAGAAGCGTGGCCTGATGATGCCCATCCTCGGTAGCCTCGGCGTGTACCGAAGGAATATCCAGCCCGCGGCGCGACGCCCCAGTCAGGATGCGCATCAAGGTTCCCTGTGTATTGCGATAACGAATGGTGAATGCTTGCATGGGTTTCCCTTTCACTGTGTTGGTTCCTCTTCCAGCAACATCTCCGAAAGCGCCGCGCCCGCCGGGACCATGGGAAAAACGTTGGCCTCGGGTGCGCAATCGAACACCAGCAACTCCGGCTCCGGAGACGCAAGAAAACGGTCCATCTGATCTCCGGTCTCGTTCGAAACCGGAAACTCCCGCATCGCGTCCTCGTTCATGCGGAAGCTGTGAATCTTGTACGCCTTGGCAATATCCACGAAATCCGGATTGTCGCTCAAATCGGTTTCGGCATAATTGCGTTGATAGAACAGCTGCTGCCACTGCCGCACCATGCCCAGATATTTGTTGTCGACGATCACCATTTTGATCGGCAGCCCGAGGCGGTGAACCGTCGCCAACTCCTGAATGTTCATCTGAAATCCGCCATCGCCGGAGACGCACAACACGCAGGCATCGGGCCGCGCCAGTTGCACGCCGACTGCGGCGGGAAGAGCAAAGCCCATGGCCCCGAGCCCGCCGGAAGTGATGAAGCCTCTCGGCGTCGAGGACCGATAACGCTGGGCAGCCCACATCTGGTGCTGGCCCACATCGGCGAGAACCACGTTGTTTTTCGGCAGCCGGCTGAAAAGCTCATCCAGAAAGCGAATCGTCGGCTGCGCCAAGCCGCGCGGATCGAGTTCCGCACGCTCCGTTCCACAAGCGACTGCACGCCACCCGCTGAAGTCAGGAAGTTTGTGCCGACGCAATTCCGCATGAAATGCTGGAATCGTATCCGCTAAATTGCCGATCACCGGCATTTCGCACGAACGCACGCGATCGAGCTGTGCTGGATCAATTTCGAAATGAACAATCTTGGCATGCGGCGCAAACCGCGACGGATCGCCGGTCACGCGATCATCCAGCCGCGCTCCGAACACCAGCAGCAAATCGGTCTCATGCAGCGCCATGTTCGCGGCGCGCGTGCCGTGCATGCCGACCATACCGAGGTAGTACGGAGCCTCCGGTGGAACCGCCCCAAGCCCGTGCACAGTAGCGAACGCCGGAATGTTCAGGTCATCCAGCAGCCGCCGCAACTCCGAAGTCGCGCCCGACAGCTTCGCTCCCGCCCCAACCAGCGCCACCGGCTTCGCAGCCCGCTGCAGCATAGCCACGATCGTGTCTGTGAACCCTCCGTCAGCCACTGCATCCGCGGGCCGTGAATGTGGCTTGAACTTCACCGGACCGGAGAATTCTTTCTTCGCTTTCAATATATCGGTGGGGATATCGATCACCACCGGCCCCGGACGCCCGCTCCGCGCCCAGTGAAATCCCTCGGCGATTACTTCCGGAACTTCATCCAGCGTGCGAACCAGCCGGCTCCATTTCGTTAGCGACAGCGTCACGCCGAAAACGTCCGTCTCCTGAAATGCGTCCGAGCCGATCAGCGCGCTGCGCACCTGGCCGGTGATGCACACCAGCGGAACCGAATCCATCTTCGCATCGGCGATGCCGGTCACCAGATTCGTAGCTCCCGGACCGCTGGTCGCCAGCGCCACGCCAACGTCGCCAGTGACGCGCGCATATCCCTCAGCCGCAAACACCGCGCCTTGCTCGTGCCGCGTCAGCACATGCCGGATGCCGCTGCCCTCGAGCGCGTCATACAAAGGCATGATCGCGCCGCCGGGATAACCGAACATCAGCTCGACCCCTTCGGCGCGCAGGCACTGCAGAACGATTTCCGAGCCCTTAAGCATTCACCACCTGTTCGGCCGCGGCCTTCTGCGGCTCAGCCGGCTTCTTGCCTTCTTTCGGCAGCCAACTCATCATGCCGCGCAGCTGCTCGCCCACGATCTCGATGGGATGCTTCTTCTCTTTCTCTCTGAGCGCGGCGAAGTTCTGGCCGCCGTTCTTGTTCTCGGCAATCCACTCACGGGCAAACTCTCCGCTTTGGATGTCCGCCAGCGTCTTCTTCATCGCCTGGCGCGTCGCATCGCCCACAACTTGCTCGCCGCGCGTCAGGTCGCCATATTCCGCCGTATTCGAAATCGAATGACGCATCCGCGCCAGACCACCTTCATAAATCAGGTCGACGATCAGCTTCACCTCGTGCAGACATTCGAAGTAGGCAATCTCCGGCGCGTAACCAGCCTCGACCAGAGTCTCGAATCCCTTCTTAATCAGCGACGTCAGCCCACCGCACAGCACTGCCTGCTCGCCAAACAAGTCACTCTCGGTTTCTTCTTTAAACGTCGTCTGCAGAACTCCAGCCCGCGTCGAGCCGATCCCATGCGCGTAAGCCAGCGCGAGTTCGTGCGCTCGCCCGCTCGCATCCTGCTGAATCGCAATCAGCGACGGCACTCCGCGGCCTTCGGTGTAGACGCGCCGCACCAAGTGTCCCGGACTCTTCGGGGCAATCATCACGACGTCCACATCGTTCGGCGGCACGATCGTCTTGAAGTGAATGCTGAAGCCGTGCGAAACCCCCAGCACCTTGCCGGGATGCAGATACGGCTTGACGCTCTTTTCGTAAAGCTCGCCCTGCGTCTCGTCGGGCGTGAGCACGTGAATCCAGTCGGCGCGCTTGGCCGCTTCATCCGGCGCTACCACGACCATGCCGTCGGCCCGCGCCTGCTGCGCGCTCGGCCGGTTCGGATCCAATCCCACAATGACCTTGTGCCCGCTGTCGCGCAGATTCTGCGCCTGCGCGTGCCCCTGGCTTCCATAGCCAAGAATGGCGATGGTCTTGCCTTTCAGTGCTGCGGGATTGGCGTCGTGCTCATAAAAAATGGTGGCCACAGTTTGAGTCCTCCGGAACCGATTAAAAAACCGACCGGTCGGTCGGTATAAACAAGGGTAGCTTCCCTCCGCTTCTCGTGTCAAGCGGAATTCTGGCGGGTCGACCCATTGCAGAAAACGGCGCCAAAATTGTCCCTGAAAATGAAAATCCCGCTGCCGTTTACCGCAGCGGGATCTACACGTCTCAGGATTGAAATCTTACGGGACGATCTTAAACACTTCTCCGCAGTCGCCATAAGTCTTACACGTAGTCCCTACTCCGGTGCCGTAGAGATTGCCCTGATGATCCAGAATGACGCCGGACTGCGGATCCGACCCAGGCGCCTCGACCGTCCCTAGGTTGGCTAGCACGGTGAGGTTACCCAAGGTATCCAGTTTGAACACCGTGCCGCATCCAACGCCCGGACAATAGCTGTTGAAGCCGCCTATCCCGCCGGCTGCAGCGGTGCCGTAAAAGTTACCCTTGGAGTCTCGTACCAGGCCCGAGGCTCCTTCCCCTTCGGGCCACGGATACCCGGCGAAGTTATGCAGCACGGTCTCATGCCCGGTGGAATCTAGCTTGAATATCATTCCGGCGCCGTTCGCACCATCACCCGCGCTGCCGTACAAATTGCCCTGCGAATCTCGCAGCAACCCTGCTGTGGGAGCATCTCCATCACTCGGATAGCCCAAGAAGGAGTAAAGCACCGAAAACTTGCCGGTGGCACTAACCTCAAAGACCGTGCCACATCCGCTCAGACTCATGCAATGGCTGGTTGAGAGCGACCCGCCAACCGAGGCCGTGCCGTAAAGATTGCCTGCCCCATCGCGAAGCAACCCGGCCAGCGGAACCCCGCCATCCGTACTCCCGGAGAAACTGTGCAGCACGGTCAGCGTACCGTTGGTAGCCAGCTTGAAAACAGTGCCGCACCCGCCGCTGCCGCATCCTGCGGTGCCTGCCTGAGAAGTGGTTCCATAGAGATTGCCCGTTGCTTCGCGGACCAAAGCCGCCTTCGGCGCAGCCCCATCGGCTCCGCCCGTGAAGGTATAGAGCACAGTGAACTTGCCACTCGGACTCAGCTTAAACACCACGCCGCAACCGCTGCGCGAAGCCCCGCACCCAGCTTGGCCGCCGGCAGAGGTTGTGCCATAGAGATTGTGCTGCCAATCTTGGACCAGTCCCGCACTCGGCCACGCTCCATCCGTCCCTCCGGTGAAGTTGTACAAGATGCTCTCATTGCCGGAAGCATCCAGCTTGTACACCGTCCCATAGTAGAAGTTGCCGCCAGAGTAGGTCATGCCGTAAAGGTTGCCCGCTCCATCGTGCAGCAAGCTGCCGAGCGGGTAGATGCCGTCCGACGAGGGGTAGCCACTGAAGCCATGCAGAATCGAATAAGTCTGGGCAATCGAATTGGCCTGGAAGGCGAGGAGCAACAAAGCCGAGTACACGAGAGCTCTCACAAAAATTCCTCCAGCGGGAGATTCCAGAATCAGGGGCAGGGGGGAGTCGGGCCGAAACTGGCAGAGATGTTATCCCGCACCGAAGGGCCTGTCAATCGCATTTCTGCCTTTCGAGTGGCAATCCACGGCGTGAGTATTTACCATGTCCCCCGATGCCCCGCGAAACGCTGGTTGATTCCCGCCAGGAAATCCTGCGCACCGCCGCCCGCCTGTTTCAGCAGCGCGGCTACGACGCCACTTCCATGAACGACGTGGCCACTGCCCTCAAGCTCAGCAAAGGCGGCCTCTACCACCACTTTCAGAGCAAGGACGAGATCCTGTTCGAGATCATGGACCACGCGATGGAGATCACCGAAGAGCGCGTTCTGGCTCCGGTGCGCAGCATCGCCGACCCGCAGGAGCGCCTGCGCGCCCTGATTCGCCTGCACATTGAAGTCGTGCTCAGCCCGCGCGATCGCGAGATCACGGTCATGCTGCACGAGAACCATCCCCTGCCGCCCACGCTGCGCAAGCGCATCAACGCCCGCAAGAAGGAGTACGTGCATTTTGTGGAGGACTTAATTGGGCAGGTGCAAAAAGAATCCCAGCGCGGCCACCTTGCCAACACGAACGCCAGCGTAAGCCCGCGCGCCGCCGCCTTTGCTCTGCTGGGCATGATCAACTGGATTTACCAGTGGTACAAGCCGGAGGGAAACCTGCAATCGCAAAACCTGGTTCCGCAATTCACCAATCTCGTGTTCAAGGGCATCCTTTCATAAACGTATCGAGGAGGAACGCCAATGACCGTAGGCAGCACGCACACTAAGAATCCGGCTATCGCATGGGATATCGCAGCGACCGCAAAAGCCGATGCGGGTGAGAAAATTCAGCGGGCGCAGATTCTGGTCAACGGCTCAAGCGAGTATGACAAGAGCTTCGAGCCTCCAATCAGTAACTGGCAGGCGCAACTTCACCAGCAAGGCCAGTTTCCCGGCGACAATACAGTCGAGGTCGTCATCACCAGCGACAAGGGTGAGGATACGAATTCCATCGACTCGTGGAATTAATGGACTGATCCCAAGTAAAGCAGGTTGGAGGAGCGGTGACTCAATCGCGGACAGAACTGTTTACTCTTAAAGGCCTCGAACAACGCCGCGCTCGGAGTCAGAAGCCGTATCTCGAGTTCCTGCGAATGGACTTTATGAGCGCCGGCCTCTACGTACTCGCCGCGGGCGCGACCGACCTGCAGCGGCCGCACCAGGAGGACGAAATCTACTATGTCGTGCGCGGTCGGGCGCACTTCCGCGCCGGCGACGACGATCAGGAAGTCTCGGCCGGAAGCGTGATGTACGTCGCCGCCCACGTCGAACACCGCTTCTACGACATCACCGAAGAGTTGGCGGTACTGGTCGTGTTTGCCCCCGCGGAAACCTAGCTCTAGTCCTGGCTCCCCGGTCCCGGCTTGTGCACCACCGGAACCTGCTTCGGAGGAACCCAGTAGACTTCTTCCTTGATCGCGCGCTTGTCGGTGAAGCCGCGCCGCCGTAGGATCGCCTTGCTGTTCTCAATCATGTCCGGATGCCCGCACAAATATGCCAGCGTGTTTCCGGCATCGAGGCCCCAGGTGTCAGCATACTTCCGCAGCACATCATCGGCCCGTCCGATCTCGCCCGGCCAGTCGGCATGGTCCCACGGCCGACTCACCGTAGGAATATAAGTGAACCACCGGGCCTCCTGCGCGAATCGATTCAATTCGTCTCGGTAGCCGAACTCCCACGGACGACTCGCGCCATTGAGCAGAAACAACTTGTGCGATCCGTCAAATTTTCCCTGACGCCACTCCTGATACAACGTCCGCACGTAGCTGACAAACGGAGCCACCCCGGTCACCGTCGACACCAGCAGGTGATTCCTGCGCCCCTCGCTGGTATCGAGCGAGAAATTTCCTTTGGCAACTCTCCGCATCAGCAATGGATCGCCAGGCTGGAGTCGGTGCAGCAAGGGCGTCAGCGCACCATCAGGCACAAGCTCGAAGAAGAACTCCAGTTCATCCTCGCTGGGGGACGACGCAATCGAATACGGCCGCTGCACGCGCTTTTCCCCGGTTTCGACCGCCAGTGTGGCGTATTGACCCGGCACAAACTTGAATTCGCCATCGCAGCGGATGCGAATCATCCAAAGGTCGTCTGCGAAATCGACCCGCTTGGTAACTTTCGCGAGGTAAAACTTGTCTCCCGGAATCATCAGTTCTGTCCTGGCCCCTTTTTCTCTCGACCGAACGGTCGTACGGCAGATGGGATGCGCTATCCTATCCGCGATTCAGACTTTTTTCAAAGCACGTCAGCAGCCAATCGGTGTGACCAAGCAGAATAGATTCGCGGAAGTCGTCAACCGCCTCGTAAAATTTTACGGCAGACCTCGGCCGCCCGAGAGCACGAAGGCTTTAGAGCTGATCCTTCTGGAGAACGTCGCCTATCTCGTCGACGACGAAAAACGGACCGCCGCCTTTAAAGCGCTGAAGAAAAAAGTCGGCACCCGCGCGCAAGACATTCTTGAAGCCGCGCAACCGCAGCTCGAGGAAATCACCCGCCTGGGCGGCATCTTCCCCGAACTGCGCGCCCAGCGCCTGCGGCGAATCGCAGAGCTCGACCACTACATCTTCAAAGACAATCTCGCCGCCGAACTGAAGAAGCCGCTGCCGCTGGCGAAGAAGGCGCTAAAGAAATTCCCCACCATCGGCGATCCCGGCGCGGAAAAGATTCTCATGTTCACTCGGAGCCATCCCGTGCTGGCTCTCGAATCCAACGGGCTGCGCGTGCTGTTGCGGGTGGGCTTTGCCGATGAGAAGAAAAGTTATTCGGTGAGCTATCGCGGAGTGCAGCAGGCCCTGGCAGGTCAGATCCCCACCGATTACGACAGCCTCATCGCCGCCCATCAACTTCTTCGCCAGCACGGCCAGGAGTTATGCAAACGAACTCGTCCGCTTTGCGACGCTGGGTGCCCGCTTACGGCCGATTGTCGCTATTACCAGAACTCACGTCGGTAATCGAAGGCGGAGGCACAGGCATCGCCTTCAACTTCTCCAGATCCGACTGCAGCTTCGCCCACTCTTTCGCCTTGCGCTTGGTCGCGACCAAGGCCCTGGGATTGTCATAGAAGGCGAGAATGTTTCCCCGCAGCTCGGGCGTCACCTGTTTGAAGTCTCGGTCTGAAAGATTGCTCAACAACGTAGCGTAGGTCTTGTCTGCCAGCGCGTATTCGCCCGCCTTGGTTTCGTGGCCCGTGTCGAAATCGTTGTCGGGAAGGCGCAGGTCTCCCACTTTCGTTTCACTCAAAAGCCCGCGATAGCTCTGCACCGTGTCGTCCAAGCTCTGAACGAAAAGATCCTCCGCTTTCGGCGGAGGCACTTTGAAATTCAGCGCGCTAAACGGGCCCACCTTGGGCACGATCTTCAAAAAGAACGCGAGGATCCGGGTACCTAATCCCGGCTTCCGGTATTGCGTTCCCCACTCCCGCTCGTACTTTGACCGCGAAAGATAGTACAGATACCTCTTCTTCGCCGCGGTCGGCGTGTCCTTGACGATTTCGTCCCGGTGCCTCAGCAGCGCCACGCGCGTCATCTCTGGAATCACCTGGCTGATCGCCCGTCGGAAAGTCCCGATCGCCATGTCCTCGTTATGAACTACGTCCTGAAACTCGATGCCGTAAACCTTCGGAAAAACCCTCTCCAGCAATTCCTTGGAAACGGAGAATCCAATGAAATCATGAAACGTATCCGAGGTGTAGTGGTTCTTCGCCACCTCGGTCATATCGAAGCCAAATTCCGCGCGGATGTGAGCCTTGGGCGAGTCTTCGTAGGTTACCGTATTGCCAAATTTCTTCTTGAGATCGGGAAACTCCATCGCCACCGCCGCATTGATGGCCGGATGCCCGCGAGTATCCGCCACATAGTGAGCCAGCGCTCCCAGAGCGAAGGCATATTCATCCGGGTTATTCGCCTCCTGAATCAGGCCGGCAACGAAATCTCCGGTGCGCACGTAGTGCGTCAAATCGCTGAAATATTTATTGCCGAAGGGATAGTAGCCCATGTCCTGCACCAGGCATCCGCCATAGGCATAGGCGTGCGCTTCTTTGAAATCCTGATCGGCCATCTCCGGGAAACGCGCCTTCAACATGGGACGAATCTGAACGTCCCACAACAGGTCCACAATCTGTTCATGCGTCAAAACGGAATATGCCCCGCTGGCTCGTGCCAGGCAGAGCACAATCCCGAGCCAGAGTAGGGCTCTTCCGAATGGGCTAAATCGTCTCATCAATGATCGAACCAACTTCTCCCTTGCAACTACTTCCCCACCACGAGCACGACAAAGCTATCCGGCTGGATGGTCCGGCGCGGATGCGGATTCTCCGGTGTGGCCGCGGGCGGCGGCCCGAATTTCGCCGTGACCACGAACACATTGTGCGTCTTCTGGTCGAGCGCCAGGGTACGAGCTCCATTCTGCGTTGGGACATTCTCGGCGCTGTACTTTCCCGGTGAATCTTCCTTCACCACCGTCAGCACGCGGCTCTCGCCGCAGGAAGCAAAAGCGGTCATCGTCTCGGCGTCGAATGCCGTCGCGTCCACGCCCTCGCCGATGGCCGGCGTCGCCAGAACTTTTCCGCTGTCCGCATCCACCACGGCCATCATCTTGTTGTCGCAACCCACATAGAGACGGCGATTCTTGCGGTCGATCGAGAGCCCGCTCGGCTCCTTGCATGGCGCCAGTGCCCACTTCGCTTTCACTTCCAGCGTGTTGGGATCGATGGCCACCAACTCACTCTTATCCTCGATGTTGACGAAAATTTCGCCCTTCGCATCGCTGGCCGCAAATTCCGGCTTGCCGTCGAGCTTGATCGTCCCCAGCACTTTGCCGTTCGTAGCATCGATAGCCGTAGAATCCTGGCTGCGTCCGTTGAACGTGAACACGCGCTTGGTCGCCGGATCGTACAAAATCGCATCTGGATTTTCGCCTACCTTCACCTTGTTGCTGACCGCCAGGCTTTTGATGTCAAAAATGCTGACCGTGCCTTCCCGGCCATTGCTGGTGAATCCGCGGCCCAACTCCGGCGCCAGCGCAATTCCGTGCACACCCTGCGTATCAGCGATGTCGCCAACGCTCTTCCCGGAATCCGTATCCAGAACCATGACATGCGTACCCCGCGAGATATAAAGCCGGCGAGCCTCCGCATCCACCGTCAGGTAATCCCATCCGCCATCTCCGCCAACTTTGTACGTTTGCAGCACGTGATATCCCGAGTTCGATGCCGCCCCGGAAATACCGGCCAAACCAATCGCCGCCAGCCCCAGAATCGTCACCGACAAACACAGCCTGGGTTTCCACAGTTTGGATTTCGCCAACATAATGCCTCCTTGCAATGAGTATGAGGTTCGGTCTCCAGCATTCCGAAGTGCTGGGCCACCGCAATCGTTCCATCCGTCGTTCTATCGAGGGGGTCCGAACCGAAGTAACTTTACCCCATTTCTGAGGTCCACCTAGACTTTTAGATTATATGGATGTTCCGCAGTCATCGCCGTCCCACGTGTCCCCCGAGCCGATTTCGGCTCAGAGTTTTGGTACGCTGGGGCCGAATTCGGATGTTTCTAGACACGGTCCTGATCCCGCATGTGGCGCGGGCACTCCTGCCCGCGTCGCCCGGTTCGCACCCTTTGCAGCCGTTGCGATTGGCGTGCTGGCGGCATTGTTGGTCGTGCTGACAGGGCGCGCCAACGTCGGCCGGCCGAGCGTGAAAAAAACATCCACTGCGAGTCGATCTCAGGTCGACGGCCTTCAACCGCAGAAGCAGGCCGAAGCGCTGCTCGAACAAGCCATCGGTCACTCCGACGGAGCTGTCGATCAGATTTCCTCACGGGTCGATGGTTGGCAGGGAAAACTCAACTGGAATTCGCAGATCGCAACCCTGACTACGGCCGCGCTGAACTCCAACGATATCCGTGTGCGCGAATCGGGCGTCGAGATCGAACTCGCCGCCTACGGCCTCAGCAAGAATTCGAAGAGCCTCGACTATTTGTTGAAAACCGCCGGCTCGCCCGATCATGCGCAAAAAGTCTGGGCGCTGTGGGCGCTCGGCCTGATGGGCAATCAAGGTGTCGAGCCTGAACACATTGTGCAAGTCTTAACCGCTCACCTGAAAGATCGCGACGAAGACTCGCGCCGCTGGGCGGTCGAAGGACTTGCGCTGGTCGGCACCGATCAGACCATCGATCCTCTGCTGAAAGCCATGCACGATGATCCTGCTCCAGGCGTTCGTGAACGCGCCGCCTGCGCACTGGCCCAATCCGGAATGTTCACGCAGGATCAACGCCTGTCCACAGTTTCGAAGTTGCTGAACTACACCGACGATCCCACGCTCGATTCCCAGACCCACGCCTGGGCCTTCCAGGCCCTCGGCGACATCACCCACCAGCACCTGCCCAACGACGCCAACGCATGGCGCACGTGGTACGAACAGAAAAGTGGCCAGTGATCAGTGGCCAGATACTGACCACTGACCACTAGCCCCTGGCCACTGTTCTCTTACTCCGCCATCTTCGCCACGTGCACGTCAAACCCGGTCTTCGGCAGCAACGATGTCAGCGCGAACGCCTTGAACCCATCGCCGTTCACCTCGGTGTGGCGATAAATTCCCGGCTCGCTCTCAATCGTCTCCCGGCGTCCTTCCATGTCGCCGAGGAAAGCCTGTGCACGCGCCGCCGTCACGTCCACATCCTTCGCCCGCGTCACCACCGCCTCGGACGCATACGAGCGCACCAGCTTCGGCCAGTATTTCTCCAGCAAATCCGTGCTGGCAAAAACATCGGCCCAGATGATGCGCCCGCTCACCGCCACCACCACTCCCACCGCGTGACGATCCCGCAATTGCCCGATCAAGCTCTGATAATTCTGCTCGATCGGCTTCGCGACCTCGTCCACTTGCTTCTTCACCTCCACGTTCTCCATCACCTTGGCGTAGGAACTCGTGGCTTGCACTTCCGCTGTGACCGCAGGCGGCATCGCCGGATGCGGCCCCCCAATCACCGCAGCCTGCTGCTTGCGCACCTCCGCCCAAACTTCATTCTGATCCTTGTCGCCCATCGCCTTAGCCCGCACCGACGGCTGCGCCATCAGCGTGACGGGCGCGTTCTTACTCGCCGGTCCGCCGACGTTCGAACCATAAGTCGCGCTCGACGCTCCGAAATGCTCGCTGGTCGCAACCCATCGCCCGGGCTCGACGCAGAACACGCTCAAGTCCACCGGATCGCTCTCCGCCGGAACAATGCGGTCCTTCCCGATCACCCGATCCTGTTTGCCGCCGGTCACAATCTCTCCCGCAAGCAGCAACAGCGGCCGCTTGGAATTGTTCACCAGCACCAGCCGGTTCACCTCAGCCGCCCCATCATGCCGGACCCCCGGCATCGGATGCCGCCGAATCAATCCCTGCACAGAACCAGCCTCGGTCACTACTACTTCGCCCGACCGCAAGCCTTCATCCAGAGTCAAGAACTCGCCCGTCGGATAACTCTTCGCCGCTACCACCGGAAACACCGTCAAGTTTCCATGCCGGATCGGCTCCAGCACCTTGTATCCCGGCGCCGGCGTAACTTCTCCAGCCCAAGCTGGCCGCTGATCCTCCATCACCACGCCGCTCAACATCGCCAGCATCACCAAACCCAACGCAACCTTCGAATTCATAAGCGCTCCTTCCGAGCACACCACACTGTCCGCACACACCACTGCGAAGCAGCCAGAGACCCCGCCCGGTGCCCCATTTCTCGCGCGCAGTTGGCGCGAGAAGTGGGGGTCTCTGCCGCGTCGTGCTTCCCACTCCGGTGCGAGAACGAAAATAAGTTTCCTCCTTGCGGCCAAAATTCAGGCCCGCGCGTCTAATAACTTGTTAGCATCGGTAGAAGAGAGTCTCTATAAGCATCGACGTCATTTTCGGATGAGCTCAACCAAGCCAATCTCCACGGACATCATCAGCAGCGATCTGCTGGTGGAACTGCATGCTCGCGGCGATTGCGACAAAATAGGCCTCACTCGCGAATCGCTGGTGATCATCCTTATGGAAGTCGCCGCGAAACATGCGACGGACGCAGCCGGCACCGAGCTCCGCGCTTTTTTTCTCAGCCTGCGCATCGATGAACTCGCGCTCGCCCGCGCCTGCGCTGCCGGCAGCAATACGGCATGGGAGATATTCCTCACGCGCTACCGCGAGAAGCTATATCTCTCGGCCCTCCGTATAGCTCGGGAAGATTCCTCCGCGCGCGAGCTCGCCGACACGCTTTACGCCGATCTCTACGGCACGACCACCCGCGATGGCCGCCGCGTCTCCAAGCTCGCCTCCTACACCGGCCGCGGATCGCTCGAAGGCTGGCTGCGCACGGTCCTCGCCCAGGAATACGTCAACCGTTACCGCCGCACCAAGCGCTACGTCAGCCTTGACGAAGAATCCGAAGAGGGCGTTCAATTCCGCGCCCCGGAACCCGAGCCAACTCCCCCGGCCGACAACCGCCTCTCCCAAGCCACCGACGAAACCCTCGCCGCGCTATCCTCTGAAGACCGCACGGTTTTGAGCGCGTATTATCTGGATGGCCGCACGCTGGCCGAGATCGCCCGCATGCTCGGGGTTCACGAATCCACCATCAGCCGCAAGCTCGACAAGCTGGCTAAGTCCTTGCGGAAGCAGATTGTGGCAGGCCTAGCCCGCCGGGGCATGTCCCGGCGCCAGGCCGAAGAGGCCCTGGAAACGGATGTCCGCGACTTACAGCTCGATATTCGCCGAAGTCTCGCGCAAGAATCGCCCCCAGGCTCGTTCTCAAAGAAGAGAGTGGAGGCCAGGGCCCGCGAAGGCCACGGATAGATGGAAGATCAGCCTGTAGGGTGGGACGAGGTGCTTTAGCGCGACGTAGGTGAGAGAGCGCTTGAGCCCGCGAAAAAAGTGGAAGAGCGGCGCTTAGCGCCGCGTAAACGACCGGAAAAAGACGGGCTTTAGCCCCCGAAAACCTGAACAAAAGATGCACCGCATCCCCAATATCGTGCACGCGCGGCTGAAAGCCGAAACCCCCGAGGCCAGCCACCCGGACGCGAACCAACTCTCCGCTTTCGCCGAGAAGTCGCTCACTGAACGCGAGCGCAGCACGGTGCTCGATCATCTGGCCCGGTGTATCGAATGCCGCGACGTCCTCGCGCTGGCGCTACCGGCCACGGAATCACTCCAGCCAGCATCCAAGCCCTCCCCCAGCCGCTGGCTGACGTGGCCCGCCCTGCGCTGGGGATTCGTCACCGCAGGAGTCGCCGTAATCGCCACCTTCGGTGTGATGCAATACCAGCGCCACGCCCAACCAGCAGCGCAGTTTGCCAGGTACAATTCGCAGTCTGAAGAGGTAAAGCTCTCAGCGAAAGCGCTGCCAGCGCCCCTGAACGCGGATGTGCCGGCAAAGCAGATGGAGAAGTCGGTCACGCAAGCCGCCTCTCCCGCGAACCTCGACAAGAATCCGCAGCCCTCCCCCGAGCAAAAAGCCGAACAGAAACCAGAACACCGTGCTCCTGGGGCAACCACGCCGTCCGCTCCACGACCCAACGCGATGGTCGCCCGCGGATTCTTGACCCAGTCCGCACCCAGCACTGTAATGCCCCCGCGCAATGAATTAGCGCCGCAGCAAGGGATCTCGCCGGATCTCAATAAGAAACTTCCCGCGGCATCTGAGACCGTAGAGGTGCAGGCCGCTTCGCAATCTCCAGAGTCAGAATCGCAACCTGCGGGACAATCCATCGCCGCAGCGCCGACGGCCGACGACTCCGGCGCCAGAGTGGGCAAGGCGAAAGATGCAACTCCGTCTGCGACGAACCAACTCGCCGTGTCGGGTAGCAACTTCACGCAATTAGCGGCGCCCGCTCCCGGTATCGCCCCACGCTGGAACCTCACTTCAAGCGGCGGCCTGCAGCGCTCCTACGATCAAGGATCCACCTGGCAGGACATTGACGTGACCACCGCTTTCTCCACGGGCGCAGCCATCGGAGGACCTCTCAAAGCGCCAGCCGCGAAAGCGGATGCAACCACTATGAGCCCTAAGAGGCAAGCTGCGCCGCCGGCCTTCCGCGCCGTAGCCGCCAATGGCGCCGATGTTTGGGCCGGTGGCACCTCGGCCATGCTCTACCATTCCACCGACGCCGGCAACCACTGGAGCCGCGTCCTCCCGTCCGGGGCCGGTTCCGTCCTCACCGGCGACATCGTCAGTGTAGAGTTTCCCGACGCGCAGCACGGCAAGATCACCACCTCCACCCCAGAAGTCTGGACCACCCCCGACAACGGCGAAACCTGGCAAAAGCAATAGGGGCGGAAGACGATGAACGCACTCTTTAGCTTTCCGCTATTTTTCCATTACCAAAGTGACGTTTACAGAAAATCCGGCCAACCCTACCATCATCCTCGTGGTTTGGCAGTTCTGGGGGAGGGCTGCCGAGGCGTCCTGGACTGAAAAGTCGAGGACGCTTTTCTATTGCTGCGCTCCGCGGCAAGCCGCGCAATATCCGCCGATTTCCAGCCGCGAAATCAGCACGCGAAAGCGGCAGTCCTTCTCCACCTGCTGCTTGAGCTTCTCAAACTCATCGCTCACGAACTCCGCGATCTTCCCGCACCGCAAGCACGCCATGTGAATGTGATCACGCCCCAGCCTGCGCTCGTAGTAGTGGCCTTCGCCGTTGATGTGCATTAAGTCGAGTTCATCGATGAGGCCGTGCCGTTTCAGCAAGCGCAAGGTGCGATAGACCGTGCTGCGATCCACGCTCGCGTCCAGGCGCTGCGCCTTGCGCAGAATCTGGCTGGCATCCAGGTGCTTGCTGGCCGTCTCCATGACTCGCAGGATCGCACGGCGCTGTTCCGTCATGCGGATTCCCCGCTCCGTGAAATGAGCCTGCAGCCGGCCGGGAACTTCGGTTTGTGGAAGAGGCACGAGAACTCCACGCTGTCGCAACTGGTCGCAATCAGGTTGCGACGAATTCTTGCGCCGGAACTGGACAGCGAATCCCACCCTCCGGCATGATCTTGATGTTAATGTCAGATGCGACTCAGTTGCAACTAAGAACACGCCGGTTCGCCCCCAAGCGGCTATGGCTTCAAGTGTCGGCAGCCCTCTTCCTCGCCGCCTTCTCCGCCGCGCCCGCACGCGCCCAGGAAAGCCCCTACATCGTCACCTATGACCACTACCTGGAAGAGCCCGGTAGCCTGGAGGTCGAATATTTCTCCACCTTCGGCACGCAGCGCGCCGGCAACGATTTCCACTCCTACTGGGCCGAATTCGAATACGGCGCCACCGCCTGGTGGACCACCGAAATCTACCTCGACGGTCAAACCACCTTCGGCGACAGCACCGCCTTCACCGGATTCCGGCTGGAAAACCGCTTCCGCCTCCTCCAGCAAGAGCACCTCATCAACCCGGTGCTTTACTTCGAATACGAACAAATCAACGGGGCCGACAAAATTCTGAAGGAAGTCGAAGGCCACGATGTCGAAGCCGATTACGCAACGCCCAATGCCATCGCCCGCCGCGAACACAACCACGAATTCGAAGGCAAGCTCCTGCTATCGAAGACCTTCAGCGGCTGGAACATCGCCGAGAACACTCTGGCTGCGAAGAACGTAACCGGCGGCCACTCCTGGGAGTTCGGATACGCCATCGGCACCAGTCGCCCGCTCGCGCTCAAAGCCTCCGCCCAACATTGCTCATTCTGTCCGGAAAACTTCGTCGCCGGCGTCGAAATGTACGGCGCTCTCGGAGACCGCTACAGTTTCGGCCTGCACGAAACTTCGCACTATCTCGCCCCCGTCATAGCCTGGAACCTGCCCTCCGACTGGACTCTCCGCCTCTCCACCGGCTTCGGCCTCAACGACCAGAGCCATCGCTTCCTGCTGCGCTGGGGAGTTTCGCGCGAATTCTCCGGCTTCGGCAACGCGATCAGCCGGCTCTTGAGGAGCCGTGAATGAAACGAGCGATTATCCTCACCGTGCTGATCGCGCTCACAACCCTGCCCGCGCTCTGCTCGAAATCAGAAAAAAACAACAAAGATGAATCTGTCTACGTACCGCTGGCCAAAGCTCCCAGGAAAGCCCAGGCCCGCCTCAACCCGCTCGCCAACGATCCCGACGCCGTCGCCGCCGGCGCCAAGCTCTTCGATCAGCATTGCGCCGAGTGTCATGGAGACATGGCCCAGGGCGGCAAGAAAGCTCCCAGCCTGCGCGCCGACCAAGTCCAACAGGCGACACCCGGCACGCTCTTCTGGATTCTCACCAATGGAGTAGTACGCCGCGGCATGCCGGTGTGGTCGAAGCTCCCGGAACCCCAGCGCTGGCAACTGGTTACTTACATCAAGTCTCTCGCCCCGGCCTCCAACCCAGGCTCGCAGAACCGGCCGCCCCAGCCCTGAGCGATTGCGACCTCCGGACCTCCCCAGGCATCTAATAGCGGTGTTACCATAATGAGTTCGCCTCCCCGTAGGGGAAGCACTCATACAGATCGCCAGTAACGGCAACGCCAGCTCCACCAAGCGTCGGCCGCTAGTGCGACGTTTACTTATAGGAGAGAGCAAATGGCAGGCAATGGAATCGTCGAAGTCACCGATGCAAACTTCGACCAGGATGTACTGAAATCGGACAAGCCCGTATTGGTGGATTTCTGGGCAACCTGGTGCGGCCCCTGCCGCGCCATCGCTCCCATCGTTGAGGAACTCGCCACCGAGTTTCAGGGCAAAATCAAAATCGGCAAAATGGACGTCGATGCCAACAGCGCCACTCCCATGCGCTACAAGGTCACCGGCATCCCCACGCTGCTGGTTTTCAAGGGCGGACAGGTCGTTGAGCAGCTCGTCGGCTATCGCCCCAAGGACGCCATCGCGCAGGCCCTGAACAAGCACATCGGCTAAGTCGGCTGTATTCAGTTTCACGCAAGAACGCCCGGGATCATTTCCGGGCGTTTTTATTTTTTTCGCTGAGTTACGCTAAAATTCACAGGCATGAACCGGCAGATGTGTTTGCTCGCCGCCCTTTTCTTTCTTCTCGCGGATTTGCTCCATGCTTCCAGTGATGTCGAACGGCATCTCCGGGATAAACTCCAGGGCAAAACGTTCGTCCTTCGCGATTTCTACACAGGCGATCATTTGCACTACGACTCGAGCGCATCTGCCCTGGGTGGTCCAGGTTCCGGCGACTGGATGAGCGATGGATTCGTCCTGGTGAAGGATCTTCGTTTTTCCCACCACCGCGTGACCATCGATGCAGAGCGTCAGTTGGTCATTCAGCTCGAAGGCAAAGAGTTCCAGTTTCTTCCCGAAGACAAATCGGACCGGCGCAAATTAAAGATCGAAGCCGACCTGAATCTGGACACCCTCACTCCGCAACAGTTGGATGCCGACATGGCAAAGATCTTCCTTAGCGCTCAGGACAATCTCGCGGCCTCGGTCTCGGACTATTGGAAGCCTTGCGTTCTCACGGCTGCGCTGGGGGGAGACGGAAACTTCCGATTTTCTCCCGACCTTCTGACCGTTCCGGGTGTAGCCGCTGCGCGGGGCATTGCGGCGCCGACCCCAACCAACGAAAAACGGGAACTCGATTGCAGCACCTCGCAACGCAACGAACGCGGAGTCCATCCAATACCGATCTATCAGGCCGAACCCGAATTCAGCGAGCGCGCTCGGCGGGAGAAACGCCAAGGAGTGGTCATCCTCAGCCTTGTAGTGAACGACGAGGGCATCCCCTCAAACATCACCATCATTCGGCCGCTTGGCTTCGGGCTCGACGAGAACGCGATACGATGCGTGAAAAACTGGAGATTCAAGCCCGCTGAAAAGGATGGCCACCCCGTTACGATGAAGATCGCGGTGGAAGTCGATTTCCACCTATATTGATGAACGAAACTCGAAACTCAGTGCTTCAGTACTTCCTTAGCACCCCAATCACCCGCCCCTGCACATCCACCGACGCCGCCGGCACGATGATCGGCTTCATCGTCACATTCGAAGGCTGCAGGCGAATGTTGTCTCCCTCGCGGTAAAAGCGCTTCAGCGTAGCATCGGTCAAATCGACCAGCGCCACGACGATGTCGCCGTTGTGGGCGGTGCGCGTCTTCTCGACCAGCACGTAGTCGCCATCGAGAATGTGTTCGTCCTGCATCGACTCGCCCCGCACCTCGAGCACGAAAACTTCTTTCGAACGCACAAAATCGGCCAGTGAAATCGTCTCAGGATTTTCCACCGCCTCAATCGGCTGGCCCGCCGCGATGCGCCCCACCAGCGGCAGTACCAGGCCCGTATTCACGCTCATCGCCTGCTTCAACCGCCCCTTCGGCGGCAGCAGATCAATCGACCGGCTGCGGTTGTAATCGCGCGTGAGCAGTCCCTTCTTCTCCAGATTCGTGACGTGCTTGTGCACGGTCGCCAGAGAGGAGAGGTCCATCCCCTTGCCAATCTCCTCAAACGACGGGGAATATCCGTTCTCCGCCACGAAGCGCGAGATGAAGTCGTAAACCTGACGCTGTCTGCGTGTGATCGCCATGCCGCAATTATTGGCGAATGGAAGGCGAAAAGCAAGCAAGAAGTAGCTGGGAAATAACGGCAGCACCAAAACTGAAGGGGGTGCCCCATGTCTCGCTTCTTTTGCGAGACGTGGGAAGTGGGACTCATTGCGGGTGCCCCACCCTTCTCGCGTTCTCTGCGAGAGGGTGGGGACTTTGACTTCAAGCCGGGTGCCCCATGTCTCGCGTTTTTTTGCGAGACGTGGGGATTTTGAACTTAAGCTCTCTGTGCTCCACCCAGAGAAGTCAAAGCAGCGACGACCATCCCCGACCAGCGCGCGATCTCATCCTCGCGCAAGGTTCGCTCGTCCGACTGAAATTTCACCCGCAGCAGAATCGAATACTTCCCCGCACCGATCGCGCCGCCGCGGAAAATCTCCACCGGACGAAACTCCCGCAACTCGCTGACCCCCGCCGCCAGCACAGCACGATGCATCTGCTCAAACGAAACCTCATTCCCGAACACAAACGAGAAATCCCGCTCCACCGCCGGATACTTCGGCAGCGGCGCAAACTTCACCGGCCGTAGCCCGAGCTTATAAAGTTGCTCCACATCGAACTCCGCCACAAACACATCCTGCCGCAACTTGCGCGCCCCGGCCACATCCGGATGCACTTGCCCCAACTGCGCCACCACCGCGCCATTGACCAGCGCTCGCGCCGACCGCCCCGGATGCAAGTACTCCGCCACCTCGCGATCGTACGAAACTTCCCCGCCAAACGCGTCCAGGAGATTCTCCACATTGCCCTTGAATCCGCGAAACGCCTCTGCAGCGGCCGCCTGCTCGCCCTTGCTCACATCAAGAGCGCCACCCGCCGGGAGCGCAGCCCGCACTGCCGCCGCAGTCGCGCCCAGGCACGCCCGCCGGGGCTCGACTCGCTCGCCACCCGACATTTGATAAACACTGCTGATCTCAAACAGCCGCGCCTCGGCGACATCGCGATTCAAATTCCACGCCAGCATTTCGATCATGCCAGGCACCAGCGACGTCCGCATCACCGAAGCCTCCTCGCTCAGCGGATTCTCCAACTCCAGCACCGCGGTTCCTGCCGAGAAAGCCTCCGCGTCCGCATGCGAAATGAACGTAAGCGACAACGCCTCGTTGTATCCCAAAGCCAGCGCCCGCACCCGCAAAGCCGCGTCCATCGCGGCATGCGGCAGTTCCACCACCGCACCGCTGTATGCCGGCAGGGTATTCTCGAATTTGTTGTACCCATGCAGCCGCGCAATCTCTTCGATCACGTCGATCTCGCGCTCCACATCGAGCCGCCAGCTCGGGATTTGTACGCGGAACTGTGCGTCGCCCTGACCCTCGGGAATCAGGTTGAATCCCAGCCGCTTCAGCAATCGGAAGATCTGCCCCGCGTCGAGATTCCCCCCCAGGATCCGGCGCACCTCGGAAACCCGCAGCAGCACCGGGGCCTGATCCATGCTCTTCGACACCACATCGACCACACCGCCCACCAACTCTCCGCCACCGGATTCCATAATCATCTGCGCGACCAGGTCGCACGACAGCACCGTCGATTCAAAATCCGCGCCGCGCTCAAAGCGGTGCGAAGCATCCGTGTGCAGAACATGCCGCCGCGACATCTTTCGCACAATTCCAGGATCCCACCAGGCCGACTCGATCACAATGTTCCGTGTCTTCTCGGTGATCATCGTGTCGTAGCCGCCCATCACGCCGGCCAGCCCCACGGGCTTCTTCGCGTCACATACCACGAGGTCTTCCGTAGTCAGCTTGCGCACTACTCCGTCGAGAGTTTTCAGAGTCTCGCCGGCGCGCGCCTTGCGCACAATGATCTTCCCGCCCTCAAGCAGATCCATATCGAACACGTGCGTAGGCTTGCCAATTTCCCAAAGAACGTAATTCGTCGCATCAACGGCATTCGAAATCGGCCGCTGATCGAGCAGTTGCAAGCGATGCGCAATATTTGGAGGCGAAGGCTTGATATGAGTTCCGCGAATGACACGAGCGCTGAACCGCGGACAGAGCTCCGGTTCCTCAACAACAATCGGGAAGGGCACGACTTCAGTCGTGCCGCCAGAGCCAGGAGAATATCCGGCTTTAGCCGCTGAGGGCAGCTGCGGCGTGATCGGCTTCAGCGGCAGATCATAAATCGCCGCAGCCTCCCGCGCCACGCCGTTATGATTCATCGCATCCGGACGATTCGTCCCAATCTCCATCTCGAAGATCGTATCCGCACCCGCACCAATGATCCCCTCGACCCCGAGGCCAACATCAGTCAAGTCCTCAGCCAGCCGCCGGTCATCGACGGTGAGATCAACAAAATCACGAATCCATGTTGGTGAAATCTTCATGATCGGCTTTTGGCTCTTGGCTCTTAGTTCTTAGCCTTTAGCTCTTTCGGCATTCGATAACTGATCGCGCCATCGTTCAGCCAAGTCATTTCCGCATGCTTGCCCGCGAAGTGCATGCACGTGTTCCACTGGAACACGAAAAAACTGTGGCAGAAAGCGCCTTCGGGAAGCGACGCGAGCAGTTCAGCATCTAGGCCCGTGCCCGGATCCACAATGTCCACCGTTAGCCTTGACTCCACGCGATATGGGTACTTCGCGTCCGGGGGCTCCATAATAAGAAAGACCAAGCCACTAATTTCAAGCCGCCCAGTCTTGTATGCTTCCCGACCCTCCGGCGGATCGTCCATACTACCGACCCAGACCATCAGTTCGAGTGCAAGTGAACGGTGGGCATAGTCCACGCTTAAGCTCTGCACCTCGGCGTCGTGCAGTCCGTTCGGCAGCGTGTTTTCCAGTTCCTCGAGCGTCATCGATTTGGGGAAGCTAAGAGCTAATAGCTAAGAGCTGCTCTATCCAAACTGCTGCAAGAACCGCACATCCCCCTGAAAGAAGTACTGCAGATCATCCACGCCGTACTTCAGCAGCGCCAGCCGGTCCACGCCCATGCCGAAGGCGAATCCCGAAACTTTCTTCGGGTCGTATCCGTTGTCCTTCACAAACTCGAACACGTTCGGATCGACCATGCCGCAGCCCAGCACTTCAATCCATCCCGTCTGCTTGCACGGACGGCAGGGCGCATTCCCCTCGCGCTTCCCGCTTCCACCGCAGATGAAGCACGTCACATAAAGCTCTGCGCTCGGCTCGGTGAACGGAAAGAATGACGGACGGAAGTGCGTCTTCACCGACGAGCCGAACAGCGCCTTCATGGCGTGATCCAGCGTGCCCTTCAAATCGCCAAACGTGATATTGCTATCGACCGCCAGCCCTTCAATCTGATGGAACATCGGCGAGTGGCTCGCATCCGGCGGATCGTTGCGATGCACCGTCCCCGGAATTACGATGCGAATCGGCGGGCGCATCGTTTCCATGGTGCGAATCTGCACCGGAGACGTATGCGTCCGCAGCAGCAACCGCTCGCGCTGCGGCTTCGCCTGCTGCCCCGCGATGAACAGCGTATCCTGCGTATCCCGCGCCG
>Ga0075029_100000490_pt1 | contig 22702 bp, 30 predicted proteins | sample LitLauG_LLR_2013_FD_71391 | JGI IMG/M metagenome (GOLD analysis project Ga0075029, IMG submission 71391) | Freshwater sediment microbial communities from North America - Little Laurel Run_MetaG_LLR_2013 | ecosystem: Environmental > Aquatic > Freshwater > Creek > Sediment | place: USA... | reverse complement strand
TTCGAGATCCTCTTCCATCGCTCACGCGAGTGCGGATTCGTCGGCTCCCTCATCCTCGAACTCGTCGGGCGTCGCGGGAGCCCCGCCCGCGAACGCATCGCCGTCGTTCAGGAATTGTACGCCCCGGAGCGTCGCGTTGATGCGCCGGCCGAACTCGTTGTCCTGCGCCCACACCTCGACCGAGGCGTTGACGTAGCACCCGGCGTAGGGCCGGCCGTCGGTCTCCGCGAGCGGCTGCTTGCCCCGGTCGATCACGAGCGGCTTCTGGTACGCACGCGCCGAGACGAAGTAGTTCCCGGCGTAGCCGTCCATGTCGGGCTTCGTGTCGCCGCTGTGGAGACAGGTCTTGTTCTGGGCCACGAGGCTCCCAAGGATCGCCTTCGCCTTGACGCCCCACTTCTCCGTCGCCACGGTGTCGATCGCCTCGTTCATCAGCTCGATCACCTCGTGCTCATCGCCGAAGATGAACGACGCCGAAAACGCCGGCTTCCCCTCACCGCCGAAAGACGAAGCCTTCCACAGATTCGGGAACGACAGGCGGACATTCTTCAGAAGCACTTTCATACGAGATCCTCTCCGTTGTAGGTGTCGAAATCAGACGCCGCGGCTGGCGTGTACTCCGGCCTCGGGTCATCCACGGGTGCCACCGAGGGCTTCCCCTCGGACTGGCTCACGAGTTCTTTCAGGGACTCCGCGATCGTCCGCCCGCTCACAGCCTTGTCGAGCTGCGCGGGGCTCTTCAGCGACCGGTTGTACATGTCGGCTGCCGTGAAGCCCTCCATGTTCAGGAGCCCGATGACCGCTTCCTCGTCGGTCCACTTGCGCGGACCCTTGCGGCCCTCCACGAGCTTGAACCCTTCCACCGGGTGACCATCGAGGAGTTCGCGCTCGACTTCCGCGCGGATCGCGAGGCACCACTTCTCGATGAGCGGCACGCGCGCCATCGAGCGCGCGAGGTGCATCAGCCGATCCTTCGGATCCAAGCTCTTCTCGTCCGGAGTGAGCGGCACCGCGGCCGGATCCTCGATGGCTTGGAACTCCCCGAACACCTCGTCGTGAACCATCTTCTGTAGGGCCGGGCAGGCGCTCTTCGCGCGGCACCAGCGGCACTGCACCTCGCCGGGGTTCAGGTTCGAGAGGGCAGCGACGTCACCTCGTAGCGTCAGCGCAATGGACGCTGCTTCGGTGACGCGCTGCCCAAAAGCGTAGAGATCATCGACCGTCGTCATCCACTCGGAGGGCTGCTCGCGGATCCGCGGCTGAGAGATGACGATGTTGACCTCCTTGAAGTCGCTCAGGAGCGAATAGACGAGCACGGCAGCGAGCGCGTAGATCATGAGCTGCTTGTTCTCGACCGCCGAGACCTCGACGCCCATGCCGGTCTTGAGATCGATGACATCGATCGAGCAGCGCCCATCGGGCCACGTCACGATCAGGATGCAGTCGGCCGTGCCCATCGCGCCGCGCTCGGTCGTGATCGCCGAGATGTCGAGACGCTTCTCGATGAGGATCTCGACGCGCCCGGCGCCGGCCTCCTTGTAGGCGTTGACCCGGGACTCCACGTATTCGATGTAGTGCCGGAGGAAATCGAACTCAGGCCCTGCGTCGGAGGGCTTCTTCCCCGTAGCGAGCCAGCGCGCGGCGACGTCGTGCGCCACGGTACCGAAAGCGGCATCGGGGCCTGCAGTGTCGGGACGCCCCTCTTCGAGCGCCGGGGCTCCCGGGCACGCCATCCACCGCTCGGCACCGGAGGGAGAACAGAAGGCGTGGACGTCGGCTTCGATGGCGCTCATATCTTCCCCCTGTGCTTCATGAGATCAGCCCACGCGGAATCGAGCGCGTGCCACGCGATTCTCTGATCCATCTCGTCGCCCCCGTCCATCATGACTTCGGCGACGAGCCACGTTGCGGCGCGAAGCCGCGAGAGGAGGAGATCGACCGAGGGCGGCCGCTCCTCCATCAGCTCACCCGGCGCGGGCGGCGATGAAAGCATCTCGTGCGTCACGGTACTGCTCCTTCTTGAGATCGGTTCCCACCTTCGCGCCGAACTTTGCGAGCACGCCGCGGGCGACGTTGTGACCCTTCTCCTTCGCCGTGGCGAGGATCAACTGCCGCACCTCCTCGTACTCGACTTCCTTTTGCTGCTCTGCAGCAGCGGCCTCGGCCGGCGGGATCGCGAGCACGGTGTCGGGGTCTGCGGCCTTCGGCTGTTCGGTCAGCTTCTGGATCGCCTCGGCGGGCATGGGCTGAGAATTCTTCGGCGGTCGACCGCGGCGCGGTGCGGTGGCGGCGGGCGGCGCTGCGGGCACCGGACCGGGTGTGAGCGGAGCGCCTTCGGTGCCCGTGTGCGGCGGCGCTTGAGTGACTGGTCCGGGGGTGAGATCCTCCGGCCTCCCGTTCTCGAACTGTTCCAACGAGACGAGCGCCGGCGGTTTCAGCATTCGATTCAGGGTTTCGTCCAAATGGTCAATGCTCCGCGCGAGCTTTGCAATTACGTCTTCCAGCGCCATTGAATTTCTCCGTGCTTGAGTTTGTGGGGGCGGTCAAATACATTGTTGGCCCACTTGCCTCATTGTGTCAACAGGGCCACGGAGAAAAATCGATGCTCACGAAAAGAGACCGCGCCGCGAAGTACGAAGCGATCGAGGAGCTGCGGCAGACACGAGTCGATAACCTTCGCGAACTTGCAAAGCAGTACGGCTCGTGGTCGGAACTCGCGCGCCAGTGCGCGCACTCGGTCACGTTCCTCATCGCCTGCGCGGGGCCGAATCCGCGGCGCAACATCGGGGAGGTTCTCGCGCGCGACATCGAACGGATGCTCCGGCTCAAGGCCGGTTATCTCGACGTCAAGCACTGAGGCGCCCCGTGCCGCGTCACGGCGCGAGCCCCGAAGAATGGGCTCATTGGTCACTCGTCCTTGGGCTCGGGGACGACCTCTTACCAGTAGTCTCTAACCCGGAGGCACAGATCAGTGCGAAAAGTAAACTCACGACGCTCGGCAAAATCCCCTCGCGCTACGACGCCGACCGGAAAGTCGTCGGGATTGCAGAATGGCCCACTTACCGCGCATCAGACCGCCAGATCGAAGCATGGTCGCGCGAAGGCGACTACGGGATTTGTCTCATCACTCGAACGGTGCGGGCGATCGACATCGACTGCGAAGACCTCGAAGCCGTCAACCGGATCCGAATTCTTGCATACGAGCATCTCGGTGCCTTACCGGTGCGCGTGCGGGCTGGAGCTCATCGTGTCGCCCTTCTGTTCCGATGCAGTACTCCACTGTCCAAAAGAATTGTCGTACAGCCCTCTGGTGCGGTTGAACTTCTCGGCGATGGTCAACAGATCCTTATCGCCGGGCGACACCCCAAGGGCGGACGTTACGGCTTCGAGCGTGGTCTCCCGGACGAAATCCCCGAGGTACAGCACGAGGCGCTCGAAGCCTTCTGGGCCGCGATCGGGGGGGCTGTCGTTGAGGGGCGTACCGCTCGAATACGACAAACCAGCGACGCGCGGAACGGTGTACCTCCTTCCTCCGTGGCTCGTGGAGAGGATTCTGTCAGGGATTGGCTCAAAGCGCGCGGATGGGTCCGCGACGAGCGCCGCGACGGCGGGCTCGACATTTACTGCCCGTGGCAGGACGAGCACACCGGGGACTCCGGGACGAGCGAGACGTCGTATTTCGCGCCCGGCACCGGAGGGTTCGAGCAAGGCCACTTCCGCTGCCTCCACGCGCACTGCGCCGGGCGGACGGATGAGCAGTTCCTCGAAGCGATCGGCTGGCAGGAAGCGGTAGCAGGGGACTTCGAGGCGCTGCCGACGCTGGCGCTCCCCTCGGCCGGGCCGATGACACCGGCCGTTGTCACGACGGCGGGGGGCGCCGCGGGACAGGGGAGCGGCGCGAATGGTAGCGCACCGCCGGCGTGGGGCGACAGGGATTCGCCCTACTACCTCCGCCGGGACCGCTCGGGGTACCGCATCAACACGGAGAACGTCGTCCGTGCACTCGCCACACCGGGGTTCTGGTATCGGCTCGGGTTCGATGAGTTCTACGGGAACGAGATGTTCTGCGGGTGGGAAGCGCCGGCGGGGGCCGAACCGTGGCAACCCGTGGCGGACGACGACTTCTACACCCGGGCGATCATCGCGCTCGAACACGCCGGCTTCAAAGCCGTGGGGGTGGACCTGATGCGCCGGGCGGTGCGCCGGGTGGCCCGGGAGAACTCCTTCGATAGCGCACGGACGTGGCTCTCTAGGCTCGAATGGGACGGGGTGGCGCGCGTGGAGGGGTTCCTCGACCGGTACTGCGGGGCGAGCTTTGGCTCGTACACGTGGGCGGTCTCGAAGTACCTCTGGACGGCGCTCGCCGGGCGGTTGCTCGTGCCCGGGATCCAGTGCGACATGGTGCCGATCCTCGTCGGCGGTCAGGGGGTGGGGAAGACCAGGGGGATCGAGGCGATGGCCCCCTTCCGGGCGGCCTACACGACGCTGGACCTCGCGCTGAAGCACGACGAGCGCGGCCGGCAGATCTTGGGCAAGGTGGTGGTGGAGATCGCCGAGCTGACCGGGCTCCACACGCGCGATAAGACCGAGATCAAGAAGTTCATCAGCGAGCGGGCCGACACGTGGACCCCGAAGTATCAAGAGCGGTCGCAGACCCACGACCGGCGGTGCGTCTTCATTGGCACGACCAACGATCAGGAGTTCCTTGACGACGAGACCGGCAACCGGCGGTGGTTGCCAATCCGGGTGGGCCAGATTGACGTCGAGGCGATCGCCCGGGACAAGGATCAGCTCTGGGCGGAAGGGGCGATGTTGTTTAGAAGAGACGGCATCGTGTGGCGTGAGGTGAGCGAGTTGGCGCCGGCCGAGCATGACCAGTTCTTGATTGAAGATGCGTGGGAGGAGTCTGTCCAACTATGGGCGCAGAATCAGTGGATCAGGTCAGCAAGGTCAGCTCAGGTTGGCCTCTTTTCGACCCGCGACGCGGCGATCGCCATCGGAATTGAGGAAAAGCAGATAAATCGGTCCACGGAAATGCGCGTCGCGAAAATACTGCGCAAGCTCGGATATTCAAAGGTTAGAACACGAACCGCGGTTGGCACGGAGTCGGCACAGAAATATCTCTGGTCACACCAGTGACTTAGCTAACCGTGCTATCTGTGCTAACCTTTTTACTAGAAAGGGATGGGGAACAAAGGAAGGGGCGGATAGAGTAGGGCATATATGGGGTTTAATACAGGGCGCAGTGGGTACAGTACAGTACAGAGAAGGTTGGGCATGTTTCAGATAGCACGGTTAGCACAGCCCCCGGAAAGTGATCTTACCGCGCGATCCGGAAAGTGAACTTACCGCGGCGATCTGGAAAATGATCTTACAGCCGACTTCGAGGCGAGGCGGCGAAAAAACCACACCAGATCACCACCCCGGGCCGGGGCGTTGTGCGCCGCAGCATTGTGCGGCGCAACATATTGCACCGCAACATGGTGCAGCGCGGCAAGGCCGGCCGCCCCGGGGCGAGGCGGCCGGCAAGCCGTGGCGGGCGGGGCCTCAGGCGCGCACCTCCTGCCCGTAGATCTGCGGCGCGTCAGCTCGAAGCGCGGCGATCACGCGCGACAAGCGATCCTCCTCCACCTCGACGCGGGTCCGGGCGAGCCCGGCGGCCCTCGGAAGGCGCCGTAGAGCGTCCCTGAGAGCCTGTCGGCGCTCGGCGAGGAGTCCGGTCAGGTAATCCCGGTCGGCGGCCGGGAGGGCGCCGTAGGCGCTCACAGGCGCACCTCGGGCACGTAGGCCGTGAGCCAATGGTCGCCGATCACGTAGCCGATCCGGGCGGCCGAGCCGTCGGGAAGGTCGCGGTACATGAGCGACACGCGCGAGCTGCCGTTCCCAATCTGGGCGCGCAGCTCGCGGACGGTCCGGGCGTGGAATCGGTTACCGTACTGGTCGAGGAACAGTCGGACGGGGCGCATGAGTGTCTCCGGGCAAGCGATGCCGAGACGGCATCGCCATGCCCGGGCCGTGGGCGCCCGGGCATGACGCCGCCGTCTCAGGCCGCGAGTTGGAGGATCCGGCCCGCCTCACGCTCGATCGTGACGCGCTCGTCCTGATACTGAAGCGAGCGCGCGTACGCCGTGGCGGCCACAACCGCGTCCCAGATCGACGCGGACGTGACTCCCTCAGAGTCGGTCGGGAGCGAGACTCCCTCATCCGACTTGTAGGCCGCCTTGATGCCGGAGACTTGGCTCCGCGTGAACTTCCGCGACGTCAGGAATTTCTCAAGGTTGTCGATCCGCTCGTTCTGCGCGGCGACGATCAGCGACTCCGAAAGCGTCGCCGTGCTGCGTGCCATCTCGCGCATGGCCGGCACCACCTCACGGAAGAAGCGGTGCGGCGCGCTCGACGTGTGTTTGAACGATAGCTCTTCCACGTCTCGCATTCCCCAGATGATCCGGTTGCAGCACATGTAGTCGAAAGCGAAGTACGCCATCCAATACCGGCCCGCGCCGACATCCGAGTTTCCGAGTGCGATGCCGGTGGACAGTGCGCCCGTCTTCCCGTCGCGACGGTTCGGGACTTCCGTGATGCGCGACTCGTCCGCGAGACAGATCACCATGTCGCGATCGCTGGCGTACAGGGTGGTGTTCGCCTCGGTGATCGGTACACGCTTGCCGAACTCGCCGGGGATTTTGAAGCGTCCCGTTAGGCCGTCGCCGAACGCTTCTACGGCGGCCTGCGCGATGTTCGAGTTCCAAATCCGCCCATAGTTAGGACCGTTCGCCGCGTGGATCTCAGCCGGCCCGCCGTTCTTGTACAGAAGGACTTTCACGTCCTGTACGTCGCGGTTCACTTGCAGGCCGTAGTTCAGGCAGTCGGCGGCGAGCGCGTCGGGCAGATCCCGGAGGTAGCCGGCCGGCGCTCCTGCGAGCCCGGCGAGCTGGCCGAATGCCCAATGCGAGGGGCGCGCACCCTGCCCGCTCGGACCCTTCACAACGAGTTGGCCGTCTTCCACGTCCGCGGTGAGGGACTTCGAGGAAATGACGCGCTCGACACTGTGGTCCCGCGTGAACTGAGTGGCGGCCTGCAGTGCGGTCAGCGACGTGAACCGCTGGTCGGCGGGACGGGTGGCCCATTCGCGAGAAATTGCCATGTTGCTGAAGTTCGACATGATGTTAGCTCCTATCAAGTGCCGCGGATCCGCCCGCGGCGCGCGTGATGTCGGTAGATGACATCGCCATGCCCGGGAGTTGTTAGCCTCCCGGGCATGACGCTGGCGACTACCAGTCAATCGACGTGGCCGCGGGCGCGGCCTGCTTCACCTCCTGTACGGGTTCCTCGGACTCGACATCCGGCCCGTAGCTGGCGTCGGGCGGTACGTCCGTGCGCACGGCCCCGAGCGCGCGGCGGAGCGTGTACATGCGCTGCAAGCGCACGCCATCGGCAGTCAGCGGCGAGACGGCACGCGAGCCGAGCTGTTCCCACGCGCGCGCCGCGGCCTTCCATACGGCCTTGTCGCGCGGATCGGATTCCGCCTCTGCCATCGCGAGCGCGCGCGAGGCACGGGCGGCGTAGTCGGTGCGGTTCATGGGCGCGGTTCCTTCTGCAGCATGATTCTGATCGCGTGAGCCAAGTCTTCAGCCTCGGCGCGCGTCAACCGAACCGACCAGCAATTCCCCTGTCGGTCGGGGTCGGTGAGCATGTCGACGCCTCGCCCGTCGGTGCCCGAGCTGCCGACTGCGGCCTCGGCGATCAGCTCGTAGGTGTCGGCATCGAAGTTGTGGCGGTAGAGCTTCATGACTGCGCCCCCTGAGCGATGGCGGCGTGCAGCTCGCGGTTCGCGTCGCGCTCGGAGAGGCGGCGCAGCCGGTCGCGCTCTTGCTTCCGGAACGCGGCCGCGTAGCCGTCGTGCGAGTTGTACGGATCCACGCCACGGCGCGCGGCGGCGCGCATGGCGAGGCGAATGTGGTGTGCGGTGCTCATGTCAGTGACTCCGGTAGTGGTTGAGAGAACATCAAGACTCTGGACCATCCGATCCTAGAGCACCCGATACAGGCCGGTAAGGCTGTCAATCCCCTCGCAGCCGATTTATTTGCGTCCTCGTTCGCCTAGTGGTCGCACGTCGTATAACGCACGGAGAGGGCCTATAGGGCGCGAGCGCTCCAAAGCGCTAGGGTAGGGTCGGGTCGATACCGATCGCCGAAATAGGGCCAGTTATCCACAGGTTTTCCCCGCAATTCACAGCTTTTCCCCAAAGTGCCGTTTTTTGTCACTTTGTGACGCCGAGCGTCACGTGACGTAGCGCGTCACTTTCTGTCGGCCTCCCGATTTGCTTCGGGACGCCGGAAAGAATCGTGCCAAAGCGAGAGGCCCTAGAGCGGCCTCCCGAACGCTTGCGGGACGCCGGAAAGAATCGTGCCAAAGCGAGAGGCCCTAGAGCGGCCTCCCGAACGCTTGCGGGACGCCGGAAAGAATCGTGCCGGCCTGTCGGCGTGAAACGCACCGGGCGCGTAGCGTTTGCCGCCGGGCCGCCGCCGGCTCTCAGATCCGAGCCATGCTGCGCTGCACACGACAGGCTCCTGTCAGGTTGCAGCGCCGCAAATTGCCCCTAGATGGGTCAGTGGTGGGGAAATTGGTTACAGATCAATGGCTTAGATGCCTAGTTCGCATAATCGTTATTATGTAAAGTCGATGCGGCAGCGCAGCATTGTGCGGTGCAGCGCGGAATCGAAGGAATTCCTTGGGTCCAGCGCCTCCGTTGAGGGTGACCCCAACGAGCCCCGCCTAAAAATTTTTCCTAAAATCCTGCAACGGTAATTGCAATAATTCTTGCAATTCTGTTGTAATTTCGCCTGTACCGTCTGGTAAATTCCCGGACCGTGCCCAGACCGCCCGTCAACATCAGAAAGGTTTCAGCTCCGTTTCCGAAATGGAACTCGACCTCGATCGTGCAGGAAGCGATTTATAACGCCCTCGCCCAGATGGAAGTCGGGGAAGCGATCGACGTGGATCGCTCGAAGGGGTCGATGACGTTCTACGTGTTCAGGTTCCGCAAGGTCTACGGCATGGAGCTGCGATTTATCCTTCGAGAACTTCGGCCCGGCATCACGCGAATATGGAGAGCGCCCGATTGGACACCAACCTCTACCTCGGCAACGTCATCGACAGCTTCACCAACGGGGTCCAGCTCGACCTCAGAGTGAGGCTCGCGGTGGATTTCATTCGGAACGGCAAGTTCACCGACGCCGATGAGGCACTCGACTGCGCGAGCCGGCTCCTTGAGCTGGCGCAGCAGCGCGGGCTCTTGAAGCCGATGCCCGACACGGGCGAGCTGCCGGTGCCCTTCAAGCGCCACGTCGAGCGCGCCGTGCGGGCACAGGTGCTGCAGCAGACTCTGGGTCAGGAGATCCTGCAGGAGAACGCGCCGGCCGTGATGCCCGCGCGTGGCAACGGGCCGCTCCCGCCGCGCCTTGGCTGAGTGTTCCACGTGGAACGTCGGCCGGTATCGAGCAGCAACATCGCCTCGATCGGGTGGGAGCCCGACGAGGAGGGTGCTGGCACGATGGAGGTGGATTTCCACTCCGGGCACATCTACCGGTACCGGAATGTGCCGGAGACCGTGTTTCAGGCGGCGCTCGGGGCGAGTTCTGTGGGGAAGTTCATCGCCCGGAGCGTCATCGGGGTGTTCGATGAGGAGAGGCTGAAGTGAGCGATCCGATCAATCTGGCCGTCGCCCGCGCCGTGAAGGCGACCGAGAAGGAAGCGAAGCGGAACGAGGAGCAGCCGACGCGGTGGTGCCCTTTCTGCGGTTCGATGAACCTTCAGGCGGCGCGCTACGTGAGTGACGAGGGCGAGCTTGGGACGTTCACGATCGAGTGCGGGAACTGCGGCGCCGCCGGTCCGCCGGCACTTCACCTTGAGGAAGCGGTGCGGGCGTGGAACAAAGGCCCCTGATGTACGTCGAGTTTGCGACGATCGAGACGCCGAGCGCGAAGAAGGCATGGTTCGTGTCTCTCGTTGCCGGGAGTTTTCGTCACACGGAAGCGACGGGGTTTCAGTGGCAGGACGATCAGGAGGAGAAGGTCAGGAAGCACGCCCGGGCTCTGTCAGAGTTCCTCGGGCTCGACGTGAAGGAAGTCACGCATCGGTACATCACCGAGGATCTTGAGCGCGATCGCGCCGCAGCGCGGCAGTGGAACGAGGCTGTCGAGGAGTGGGTCATGAAGCAGCCCGAGGCGCTCCGCGCGGATCTGCGGGCGAAGGCAGCGTGGCGGTGACCGATCCTGTCTTCGATCCGGTGAAGTTCGAGACCTTCTGCGGGAAGCTCCGCATCGACTCGAAGGAACTCGGGCGCGTACCTCTTCGCTTTCTCGGCACTCAGCGGTATCTCGTCAACGAGATCGCCGATGGGCTGAACAACGACGTCCACACGTTCTATGTGCTCAAAGGTCGCCAGCTCGGCATCAGCTCGGTGATGCTCGGATTCGATCTCTACTGGACCGCCAAGAACCCGGGGTTGCAGGGTGCCATTGTCACGGACACGGATGAGAATCGTGAGGTGTTCCGCTCCTACATCGAGCAGTACCGACTCTCCCTGCCGACGACGGCTCGCGCGCCTATTGAGCGCCACAATCGTACTCAACTCGTGCTCAAGAACGGGTCGCGCCTCGTGTACATGGTGGCCGGGACCAAGAAAAAGGGTGACCTCGGACGAGCCAAGTCGGTGAACTTCATGCACGCCACGGAGTGCAGCTCGTGGGGCGACGAGGAGGGCTTCGGCTCTCTCATCAACACGCTCGCGCAGAAGAACCCGAAGCGCGTCTACGTGTTCGAGAGCACGGCGCGCGGCTACAACATGTTCTATCAGGCGTGGCAGGTAGCGAAGAAGAGCGCGACGCAGAAGGCGATCTTCGTCGGCTGGTGGCGGAACGAGCTGTATACGTGGGCGCGCGGGAGCAAGGAATACGAGGCGTGGTGGGACGGCTCGCCAACCTCCGAAGAGCGGGTGTGGCTGAAGGATGTCTGGGACCAGTACCGGGTCGAGGTGAACGACGAGCAGCTCGCGTGGTGGCGCTGGTACACCGCGGAGCAGATGAAGGGCGACGAGCAGTTGGCCCTGCAGGAGATGCCCCCCACCGAGGATTATGCGTTTCAGCTCTCGGGCTCGAAGTTCTTCAGCTCCGAGCGCGTCAATCAGGCGCACCAGAGAGCGATCAAGCAGGAGGCCGTCCACTTCCGCTACGAGTTCGGGCTCAATTTCGAGGACACTCAGTTCATCGAGACGAACGCCGATAACGCGGAGGTGACGATCTGGGAGACCCCCGTTCACGCGAAGACGCCGGGCGGGCGCAGCGGCACCTACGTGCTCGGGTGCGATCCGGCCTACGGGTCGAGCGAATGGGCCGACGAGTTCGCCGGGTGTATGCTGCGCTGCTACGCCGACAAGGTGGTGCAGGTTGCCGAAGTCGGCTCGACCGCATTCACCGAGGCGCAGTTCGCGTGGGTGATCGCGCACCTCACCGGCTGGTACGGCGACTGCATGTTGAACCTTGAAATGCAGGGGCCGGGCGCGACGGTGTTCAACGAACTCGTGAACCTGAAGAGGCAGAGTGCGACCATTCCTCCCAGAGATCCTCGCGCGGGCGCGTATGACGTCGTGGGTCGAATACGTGACTACCTGTGGAAGAAGCAGGACTCGATCCACGGAAACTTCGCCTATCAGTGGCAGACGAACTCCAAGGAGAAGATCCGGATGATGTCCACGCTCCGCTCGTACTTCGAGCGCGAGATGATCGAGATCAACTCCCCCGACTGCCTGCAGCAGTTCCGGAACATCCATCGGCAGGGTGACCAGATCGGCGGCGAGGGCCGGGCGAAGGATGACCGGGTGATCGCGCTCGCGATCGCGACTGTCGCGTGGAACGACTGGATCATGTTGGAGATGCAGGCCAATCAGCGCACGTGGCAGCGCGAGAACCGCCCCGAGGAGGATGCGCGCGTGTTCACGCCCGCAGAGCGGTCGGTGGTAAATTACCTCACGCGGCAGGGAATCAAGTTCCGTGGTCTGACGTAGGAGAAATCCGGATGCCTGATGACAGGAAGAAAACCTCTTCTTCTGGCAGGGAGAGGATCACGCGGAAAAGCCCCTCGGGTTATTACTATTGGGGGCAGGACCAGACGATCCCGAGGGAGGATTTCAAGGACTCCGAAGTGAAGCGCGGGAACATCAAGTTCTACAAGACGCTTTCTGCTTCTGAGGCAGCTAAGAAAAAGCTGCCGCCCAAGCCCGGCGGGTGACGTGGGCTCACCTGAAGGGTTCCACTTTCCGATCCTGCCCTTCACCGAGCTGACCCGGAGACTGAAGGAGGTGTCCGAGGAGAGCCGGTACATCCGCACGCGGCTGCCGCCCGAGCACCGGTTCAATGCCATTTTGCGCCCGACCGACATCGCGGCTTATATTGCGGTGAAGGATCGCCACCTTCGGACCAAGTTCATGCCCGGGGCGCGGTTCACGGAGCAGGAGCAGCGGGATCTGTCCCGCTTCTTTCACTTCTGGGACACCGGACGGGTGGTCAAGGCGCGGTTTGGCGATAAGTGGCGGCTCACGCACAGGAGTGCTCACGATGCGGCACTGGCGAAAATGGCTCCCCCGGAAGGGGTACAAGCCGCGCCGCGGCCGGCCATCGAGATGAGGATCGATCCGGCGACACTCGGGCTCACGGTGAAAGGTCGATGACATGGCAGTGCTCAAGGAATGGGAGTGCATCGAGCACGGGACTTTCGAGGGCACTCACCCGATCTGCCCGGCGATGGGTTGCCGATCGGAGTCGGTCGAGCGGGTGTTCCTGACCGCTCCGGTCATCAAGCATGATAAGACCAAGCGGTTCGACCTCGGGATCAGGAAGACCGCCGACTCCCTGCAGACGACGAACCTGAAGAGCGCACGCCCCGGCGAGGTGTCCTTCGGTGGGCGCGCGGAGCCGAAGAGCGGGATGCAGCTCCTCTGGGGAGATGAGACGAAGCAGGCCCTCGGCAAGAGCTTCGCCGAGATGACGCAGGCCGCGCACAAGCCGCTCACGATCACGCGCCCCGACGGCAAGGTCATCACCGACACCCGGAACAACGGGATGCGGGCGATCGCCAACGAGACGAAGATCACGCAGCGCGTTCTCCCGCGCGCGGTTGAAGTCGCGGTGGCCGACAAGAGCGATACCGCGAAAGCGAAGGCGATGACCGCGTGAAGATCCCGAAGGATCTGATTGCGAAGGAGCGCCTCTACAGCGACCTCGTGAAGCAATGCACGGCGTCGCGGAAAGACCGCTTCAACTTCTATCAGGTCTGCCGTAACTACTACCTGTTCGGCTCTCAGGACGGCAAGGGCGCGCCGTACAACAAGATCGGCTCGACGGTCGATACGCTCTGCTCGTTCATCTACTCCCCGGACACGCTGCGCTTCTCGCTCCACCTCGGGACTGAATCCTCGATCGATGACATCCACAAGAGCGTGCCGCTCTCGAAGGAAGTCACCGAGCAGTGGCGCGTCTCCCGCACGCACCTCCTCTACGGGACGGGCGTGAAGTGGGCGTCCGTCTACGGTGCGATGATGATGAAGTCGATGTGGATGGGGAACCGCGTGCGCTCCTACCTCGTGGAGCCGCACCAGTTCGGGGTGCTCCGGGAGGACATCCCGGAGCTGGCCGATCAGGAGGCGTTCACCCATCACTACACGATCACGAAAACCGAGCTTGAGGGGCGTCTCGAAGGCAACCGCAGGAAGGGCGACATCATGGAGCGCGCGGGCGGCGGCGGCCCCGACAAGCTCCCGGAACTCGACTCCGGTCTTCAGCGGCTCCTCGTCGGCTCTCCGGTGGGAGGTGTGTCGGGCTCGATTGCGCTCGCCGGAGGCAGCTCCACGGTAGAGGGTGGGATCGGCGGCCGGGGGACGAGCTACGACTACATCCCGGTGGTCGAGGCAGAGCTGATCGACATGTGCGACCTCTACGTGTGGAACGACGAGACGGATGACTATCAGGTCATCACGCGCGCCGCGCCCGACGTCTACATCTACGACCGGTCGAGCGAGTTCATGGGGCACGTGAAGGGCCGCGCGCCCTTCAGCAAGATCCAGATCGACTTCGCGAGCTATGACTACTTCTGGAATACCTCGTTCGTGGCGAAGCTCGCGTGGCTGCAGGACTGGCGCACGACGCGCGTGATGCAGATCCGCACGCTCATGGACAAGCAAGTCGACCCGCCGTTCTCGATCACGGGAGGCGTCGGCATCACGGAAGAGAAACTCTCTGCGCTGCGCGCAGCGGGCGGCATGGTGCCCTTCCCAACCCCGAACGCGAAGGTCCAGAGCCATGCGCCGGAGATGCCTGCGGATCTCTTCGCTGACGTCTCCCAGATCGACACGATGTTCGATGACGTGGCCGGAATCGGCCACGTACTGCAGGGTAAGGGCGAGGCGGGAGTGCGTTCGCGCGGGCAGGCGGACCTGATGGCTCGCCTCGGCAGCGCGCGGCCGAAGGATCGCGCGATCGCCGTCGAGGAGTCGGCCGAAGAGGTGGCGGGACTCATCCTGCGGCTCGTGCAGGATCACTCCGACCAGCGGTTCGAGTTCACCGCTCCCGGGCCGGAGGGCAAGGCCGAAGTCACGCAGTTCATCGCCGAGCAGTTCACGCGCGACTACGAGGTGAAGGTCGACGCGCACAGCTCCTCGCCGATCTTTGTGGAGGATCGGAAGCACGATGCGATCACGCTCTTGGAAGCCAAGGCGATCGATCGCGCGACGCTCCTTGACATGTTCGATCCCCCGAACTTGCAGGATCTGCAGGAGCGGCTTAAAGTGATCGAGAAGCAGGAAGCTGCAGCGCGCAAGGAGGAACTTGCGATGATGCAGCAGCAGGGCGCTCACCGCGGAGGCAAGAAATGAGCGATGGCAGGAAGATCGCGCGCTCCGACGACGGGAGTCGCGGATCTGACATCGACACGCCGGGCAATGCGTTCAAGCGGAATTTCAATCGCAACCCGTCGGGTCGCATGAAGCTCCGCATGGCACGTGGTCACGGTTCGCGGTCGAAGTCAGCGCGCAGCGGCTGAAGAGTTTCACGGGGGTATGGCTGCTCCCCCAACCAAAAGTGGCCGAAGTCGGAACCCAGAGAGGAGCGAACATGGCTCGTCATCGTCGCAAGCACAAGCGGAAGTAAGGCTCCGGTCTCCCCACCGGATCCGGGGCGCTTGACCCGCCCCTCTCTTCCTTCACTCAGGATCTGCACTCATGGCTCTACCAGCACGAACGCGCGGCGGCGGCGGCAAGTACGCCCGTCGCAAGTCGAAGCGGATGCGGAACGCCTCCAAGCGGGTCTGACCGGTGAGCGTTCCTCCCGAACTCATTCAGAAGATGATGGGCGGCGGCGCTGCGCCCGGGGCGGCTGGTGGTGCGACGCCTCCGGGCGCGGCGCCGGGTGGTCCGGGGAGCGCCTCGGCGATGCCGGTGCAGGCGCCAGCCGCGGCCCCGATGTCAAAGCCCCAGAACAAGGCCGGCCTTCAGGCTGCCGCCCGGGTCAACATCCACATCGCCCAGACCATGCTCGAAGAGGCGCTCGGCTCGTTCGGGAGCGAGACGCCCGAGGGCATGGCTGTCATGGATTGCCTGAAGAAACTTGCCAAGCTCGGCTCAAAGAAGGATTCTTCGGACCTAGTACCGGCGGAAATGCTGCAGATGTTCAGGCAAATGCCGCAGATGGGCGGTGGGACCGACATCCAGAAGCTCATCCAGCAACAGATGCAGAAGCCGCCGGGTGCTGCGGGTGCCGCGCCCGCGCCGCCGACGATGCAGTAGTTAGGAGAGGATCATGCCGTCACGCTATCTCGAACCCGCAACGACCGGCCTCCGCAAGCCCACCGATCCCCAGAAGGAGAACGGTCAGATCATCAACCAGCCGCGCTACGCCGAGCACGGCGGGCTCGATCGCGAGAGCCGCATCTCGCAGAAGAATCCGTTCACCATCTCGAAGCCGAACGGGGGTCGGTAACCATGCGCGGCAAGACCGGACAGTGGCGCCCGCCGTTCCGCGGCAAGCGCAAGGGTCGCTGAAGTGGCCTCCCTCGAAGACATGACCGTCGATCAGCTCCTCGCGGAAGCCAAGCGCCTGCAGAGGATCGAGGCGACGGTCAATCAGGTGATGGCACACCCCGAGGGTCGCGAGACGATCCTGCGGACGGTGAAGAAGCTCAACCCGAGCGCGAACATCCCCGAGATCGATCAGGCCGATCGGGTCGAGAAGGCGATCGCGACCGAGCGCGAAGAGCGCGAGAAGCTCGAACGCAAGCTCATGGAGCGCGACGCGCGCGATGCGGTGGCGCAGCGCCGCGCCGACATCAAGACGAAGTACCGGCTCTCGGACACCGACGTCGAGGAAGTCGAGAAGCTGATGCTCGATCCGGCCAATCAGGTCGGGAGCCACGACGCCGCGGCGCGCCTCTACCTCTACTCGAAGCAGTCGGCGACGCCGACGCCCGCGAGCTCCGCACCCCCGACCTTCTCGATGCCCGAGACCGATGTCTGGGGCAAGGGCGTCGGGAACAAGAACATGCTCGACAAGATCGCGATGAACGAGGCGTTCGCCGCGTGGAACGAAGTCATGGGTGGAAAGGTGCAGGGGCTCGGCCCCGCCAGAACGAACTGAACTCACACTCCCGAGCCTGATTGACCGGCAGGCGCGGGGGTACATCGACAGGAGATTCGAGACATGCCGGTCCTTGGCACAGGTGTATTCCCCACAGGTGGCGTCAACTCACTCGGCGCGGAGTTGCAGTACGTCGTTCGCCGCGGCTTCGTCAAGAAGCTCGTCGTCCAGATCTACAACACCTCCCCGCTGACTGCGGCGCTGATCGCGAACAGCCAACCGGCCTCCGGTGGTGTCTCGTCGGTGACGATCCCGGCGCAGGGCCAGCAGTTCGTCAACATGCAGTGGGTCGGGTACGACGGCTCGTTCAATCAGCCGGCCGTGCAGCCTGCGGTGACGAACCTCGAATTCAACCTCAAGGGTGCGGTGATTCCGATTCCGTACCTCGGTTTCGAGGGTCTGATTCAGGACGCGCACGAGATCATTCCGCTCTTGGCCGCGCGCATGAACGACGCCGGCAATGTCTACTGCGACGGACTGGCGACCGCGCTCCTGAACAACGTCTCGAACACCGCACAGGTGATTGGCCTCCCGGCCGCGGTGGACGACGGCACGAACTCCTCCCTCTACGGCAACCAGTCGCGCACGACGAACCCGTGGCTGAAGGCGAAACGCTACACGGCGAGCGCCGCGCCGACCCGCGCGCTGATCGCGCAGTACATCACCGGCACGTTCAAGTACGGCGGCGAGCTGCCGACCTTCGGGATCATGGGGCCTGCCACGTGGCAGACCCTGCAGAACGACTTCCTGCCGAACGAGTCGTATGTCGTCACCCCGGAGAAGGGGTTCGATGACGAACCGTGGGGTGCCCGCTCGGCGTTCCGCGCGATGATGGTCTCGGGCGTCCCGATCTACATGGACCCCTACGTACCGGAAGGGACGCTGTACCTCCTCAACACGGGGTATCTCGCCTTCTACATCCACGAGCGCGCCGCGTTCGCCTTCTCGGGGTTCGAGAGCACGCTCTCGAATTTCCAGATCGGTTACATCGGCGCGGTCATCAGCCTGCTCGAACTCGTACTCGCGAAGCCGAAGGTCTGCACGGTTGTGACAGGCTTCACCGGCATCGTTTCGATCTGAGGTGCTCTCATGCCTGTGAACAAAATTGGCGGTGCCGCGAATCTTCCCCCGATGCTCCCGATCGCGCTCGCCCCCGGCGAGACGTGGCTCCTCCCTCCGGGGCAGGGCATCGTCGGCGGCTTCGGTTCGGTGGTCAATCCGCAGTACGGCACGAACAACCCGCTCTCGGGCCAGTACGTCGTCCAGCTCGGGCCCTACTCGACCGTTCAGGTGTACGACTCCGGACTCGACTACTGGCGCAACCCGAACGTGCAGCCGGGACAGGAGTATTTCATCTCCTCGGACGGCACGAATTTCCGCCTCGCGAACACCACGGGATGCCCGATCGGGGCGATCATCACGGCCGGTGGCTCGGGCGGAACCAACGGGTTCTACGGCTACAACAACCAGCGGTCGCAGATCACGATCGTCAACGGGATCACTTCCGTCGGCAATTCGGTGTTCACGGTCACCCCGAGCGCGGGCGGCTCGCTGTGGAATGCGATCGTCGGCGGCGCGGTCAATGCCACGATTTCACTCTCGGGCACGGTCTACAACGGCAACTACGGTGTCAACGGCACTTTCGGCGCCTCCACCGGTGGCGTGACCGCGAGCGCGGGTTCGGGTTATGTCGCGGCCCCTCTGATCGTGTTCAGCCCGCCGGCCAATCAGGGCGCGCAGCCCTACGTGCTCCCGCAGGCGGTCTGCACGATCTCGGGCGGGGCGATCAACTCGATCACGGTGACGCAGCAGGGCGCGGGGCTCTTGGGGCTCCCCGGCATCACGGTGGTCCCGCAGCAGGGCGACACCACGGGCGGCGGCGCGGTCATCGGCTGGCTGACCGGCAACGCGGGACAGGTCGGTTCCGGAACGGTCACGCTGATGTGGCCGGCATTCTACGGCACTGCGCAGACCTCGGCCCCGACGTTCTCGTACGCCGGTACCGCGAACCCGGCGCCGACCGCGACGGCGATCATGAATTTCTCGATCACGTCGATCACGAACACCACCCCGGGCGTGAACTACGGCAACAACCTCGCCGCGGTGTTCGCGGGCGGCATCGTGGCCGGCACCCCGGCGCTGAACTCCCCGGGCAACCCCCTCTACGACAAGGGGCTGTCGATCCCGGTGTTCCCGCCCGTGAACGTCGCGAACACCACGGGAGCGACGACGCTCGCGGGTCCCTTCGGTGGCGTGAACATTCAGGCCGCGCCGACGATCACGATCGTGCTCAACAACACGAGCGTGCAGTCCACGGTATCGGTCCAGACGCCGGTGCTCGGAGGGCAGAACGACGTCTGCAACCTGATCTCGATCTGAGATGCCGACAGGCACCAGAGTCGATCGGTGCTACCAGAAGCTGAAGGGCAGCCGGGGGAAATCTTCGGCTGCCGCGATTTGTCAGAGCAGTACCGGCCAGAGTCTTCGGACCGGCCGGCGGCGACAACGACGCGACACCCGGAGTTGACCTATGGGACCGCAGAAGATCTTCGTCACGAACACCAACGATTTCGTCCACACGGACCGCTACGATGGGGAGGATTTCGTCTTCCCCCCGCATGAGCAGGTTCTCGTGCCGGTCGAGGCAGCCGAGCACATGTTCGGCTTCAACAACCCCGACAAGAGCGCCATCCTGCAGCGCCTCGGGTGGGCGATGACCTACGACCCGGCGACGAAGGCGTACACCGAGAACCCGGACGGCGTGAGGCGCCTCGCGGGGTTCGTCCGCGAGGAGGCCGTCATGGTCTCGCGCTCCTCGCTCCTGCCGCTCGATGAGCCGGCGATCGCGTGATGTGGTTCCGTGACCACGCTCGGCCCTAACACGACCTCGGGCACCTACGAGTTTCAGGTACTGGATCTCCTTCATGATCCGAACTTCAACCGGTGGACTCAGGCGCAGATCGACGGTTACATCAATGAGGCCCGACGGCAGTTGGTCATGGACACCGGGTGCCTGCGGACCCTGCAGGCGAGTTACCTCACGGCCGGTATCGAGCAATACACTTTCGGACAGGTCACAGGGGCTGTCATCACTGCAGCCGGATCTAACTACTCTGGACCGTCTGTTTCGTTTTCAGGAGGAGGGGGCACAGGTGTAGCCGCTACCCTGTCCCAGAGTGGCGGTGCGGTCAACACAATCACTTTCACGAACTACGGTAGCGGCTACACTTCTGTCCCCTCCTACAACCTGACCGATTCGGGCGCGGGCGCCGGAGCCACGCTCGCGATCGGGATCCTCTCGGTAAACACCTACGACATCCTCGGGATAAATCTGATATGGGGCACGGAGCGGTATTCGCTCCTGTGGCGCCCGTTCCGTGAGTTCTCCGCTTGGTACCGCCCCTTCACCGCTCCTGCGTACCAACGCCAGCCGGTCGCGTGGGCGGTCTACGGGGACAACCAGATCTTCATCGGCCCCACCCCCGACCAGAGCTACGCGGTGGAATTCGACTCGGTGATCCTGCCGACGCCGTTTGCGACCGGGGACGTGTCCACGATCGACGCCATCCCGACGCTCAATCAGGATCCGATCAAGTTCTACGCGGCGTACCTCGCCAAGAACAACGCCCAGAGCTACGGGGAAGCCGGCGGGTTCCTTGAGCAGTATCAGCGGCGTCTGCGGGAGGTGGTCTCGGTCTACACCGGGCGGCTCCCCGACGTCTATCAGAGCTGATCCATGCCGCAGCAGCGCCCGCGATCCCAGAACGTCGGGGGCCAGAATCCCGAATTCACCCTGACGAACTTCGAGGGGATGAGCAACCTCGCGGCTCGCGAGGGGATCGGCGACAACGAGCTGTGGTGGTGCGAGAACGCAATCCCGCTCGCGGATAACAATCTTGCCGTCCTTCAGACGATGAGCCAATCGGCGCTCACCACCGTCGCAGGCGAGAGCGGAGGGCCGACCTACACCCAGAACTTCAACGTCGCCGGTACCGACTACATCTTCGCGGTGTGGAAGAACAGCGGCAACGGGTGGATCGTTAACCTTTCCTCGTTCGCGAAGACCCAGATCGGCACGGGGATTTGGACTTCGGGATCAACGTATGCGGCTCAGTACAACAATCAGGGCCTCCTGATTATCGACCCGACCGGGTATTGGGACTGGAACGTCACCACGGCGAGCACGCTCACGGCGCAGAACAATGCCGTGGCGAAGGTGACTCCTTCCGGGACTCCGACAGCCTTCGCGTCTAACTCTCAGATGCGATCGTATACGAACACATCGACGGGATCGGGAGCCACGTGGGCGACGTTCTACGCGGTCACTTCCGTGACGATCAGCGGGGGCGGGGCGGGCTTTGCCGTCGGAGACATCATCTACCTAACGGATGGGAACCCGGTCAACACGGCGACCATTGTCGTCACGGCGGTGGCCGCCGGGGCTATCACCGGAATTTCCCTGACAGCGGGGGGAAGCTATCCCGGGCCGACGACGACCGGCGGAACGGTGTTCGTTGGCCCCACCGGCTCGGTATTCACGACCACGGGAGCAGGCGCTGGCGCGACGTTCTCGGTCCTGATTACCGTTCTTTCGGTCAATATCCTGACGCGCGGGACCAACTACGCAAACGGGGATCTCATCATCGATCAGCGCCTCGTGATCGCCGTGTGGCACACGACGGACGATTTCAGCATCATCCCTTCCGGGGTGATCGGTGGGCAGTCGATCGCAACCTATGCCGGGCGCGTGTGGATCGCCTCCGGGCGCATCGTGAACTTCACCGATGTCAATAGCTACAACAGCTTCGGCGGCGCGGGCGGTGCGTTCACGATCAACGATGCGTATCTGCACAACAACATCACGGCACTGTTCTCGGCGAACAACTACCTCTACATCTTCGGGGATAGCAACATCGACGTGCTCTCGAACGTCACGGTGTCTGCGTCTACGGGGCTTACGAGCTTCTCGCGCCTGAACGTGACGACGAGCGTGGGAACGAGTGTGCCGACCTCGATCGTGGGGTACTACCGGGCCGTGGCCTTTTTCCATGCGTCCGGGTTCTTCATCCTCTCGGGCTCCACCCCGGAGCGGATCTCGGAGAAGATCGGCGGGCTCGTCAAGCAGATCGTCGTGGGCGGGGTGAACGGGCTCGCCAACGCGACGGCGATCGGCTGTCAGATCATGGTCTACAACGAGCTTTGTCTCGCGTTCCTGATCTCGTTCAACGACATCTTCACGCTGTCCGGGAACCAGCGCCCGATCATCGCCTTCTTCTTCCGCGGGAAGTGGTTCGTTGCCTCGATGGCGGTTGGAAACTCGACCTACAACCCGGTGTCCCTGAACTCGGTGGTGGTGGCCGGGGTGCCCACGGGGTACTTCTTCTCGGGCGCGAGTCTCTATCAGGCGATCAACGGGACGACGAACTACGCGAGCTGGATCGTGAAGACGAAACTCTGGGACGGCGGGGCGAAGTTCCGCGAGAAGCAGGCGATCAACGTCGCGCTCGCGGGGGTCTTCACCGGGGTCTCTCAGGCTTCCGTGAGCGTGAACATCGATACCGAGCTGAATTCGATCGGGCAGGGGCAGCTCGTGAACACCGCGGCCGGCTACGCGCTCGACGTGGAACTCGTGAACAATGGCGGGTCGCAGTACCTCGGGGTGAGCTTGAGCGGCAACAGCTCCACGAACAACACCGGGATGAGCCGGATCAGCGCGATCGCGCTCCGTGGAAAGACCGAGAGGGATTTCCTGCAATGAACCTCGATCTCGCCTCGATCATTTCGCACGGCGACAAGGCGGCGCTGCAGGACTTCTTCCTCGTCCACCGGTTCGTTCACGACAGCGAGGCCGACGCGATCAGCGCGCAGCTCGGGATCCCCTTCCCGACCTTCGGGGTGGCCGATTCCTCGGCCGAAGAGGCGTGGGTCGAGACGATGCGGGCGGAGAAGGGCCAGCCCCCGCCCCCGGCGCTGTCGAACTGGCTCGCCCTACATGCCCAGATTCATCAAGCGGCGTATGC
>Ga0075029_100000489_pt1 | contig 22825 bp, 21 predicted proteins | sample LitLauG_LLR_2013_FD_71391 | JGI IMG/M metagenome (GOLD analysis project Ga0075029, IMG submission 71391) | Freshwater sediment microbial communities from North America - Little Laurel Run_MetaG_LLR_2013 | ecosystem: Environmental > Aquatic > Freshwater > Creek > Sediment | place: USA... | reverse complement strand
CGATCACCCCGTCGCCATGATCAATGATGTAGCAAGCGCGGTCAGACCGTATCCAGTCCACGTACATTGAAGCGGACACAACACCCGGAGACAAGCACCCAACGTCGGAGCTGAGGTCATCAACGGATTTCACGTCGGAAAAGTGCCATCAGTGAGTTTGGTAATCAAGTCTCACCGATCTCACGCCCCGAATCGATCCCTACGCCGTAGTAATCGGCTCGGCCGGCCGATCTGAATTTCCGAGTAAGCTCGCCCGCCCGCTGGAAAGCCTTCGTCGTATCGCTCGCCGTAAGCGCCACAGTAGTCGTTATGTCCGAAAGGCTTCCGCCAGCCGCGGCGGCAAGCACCGCTGAAATCATCGTGGCCTCATCCGGTGCCTCCGCTACGATCAGCCAATCGAAGGGTCCCAAGGTCAGATACCAACTGATCAGTCGAGCACCGGCGGTTGCGAACAACTCCGCAACCGCTTCGGAACGGTCCTCCGCCTTCGCAGACATCCCCTTGATGGCCGCGGCGGTGTAACGGCCTTGAGAAATGTAAATCGTCATGCTGGTCTCCTCTGCATTCGCTGGTTGTCGCTGCCGACCACGGGGCCAAGTCCGAAAAGTGTACCAAAAGCGGTAGTCGGCGCTCACCGCTGAAAGTACCCGCCCTAGCCGCGGCGTCGGAAAACTCACTGCCGGCGTTACCAGCGTCGATTTCGCTCACGCCGTACACCTACCGAGAGACGGAAAGAGGATTCGCAAGAGGTACGATTGCGCAGTAAGCTCGGCACTGAAATTTTGGGCTTGTTTTCCATGACTGTTTTCGCCGTCCATCACACGACTACGTACCGTTACAAAAACCCGATTAGGCCCGGACTACATCAATTGATGTTCCGGCCGCGAGATAGTTTCGATCAGCGTTTGCTCGATTGCCATCTCAAGATATCGCCGGAACCTGCCGAGACGCGGTGGATACACGACGTTTTTGGAAATTGCGTGACGCTGGTCGATTTTGCGACGGAAACTAGGTCGCTGAAATTCGAATCCATCATTCGCCTCGATCACACCCCGGAGAATGCTCCCGATTTTCGAATCGAGGACTACGCGCGGCTACACCCGTTTTCGTACGCGGAAGGAGAGTATCCCGATCTCGCAGTGTACATCCGTCGGCATCATCCAAATGACGCGCGGGTAGGCGCATGGTTGGGCAAGTTCGTGACGCCCGCTTCGAGCCGACCCACTGGACAACTTCTGATGACGTTGAACGAAGCGATAGCGGAGAGTTTTTCATATAAGCGAAGGTCATCGCATGGGACACAAACCCCGGACAAGACGATCGAAACCCAGCAAGGCACATGCAGAGACTTCGCGTTGCTGATGATGGAAGCGGCGCGCTCGTTAGGTTTTGCCGCCCGCTTTGTCACCGGATACGTCTACGTGCCGGACCGTGACGGGTCGGTCCGACTTGGCGGAGGAGCGACGCACGCATGGTGCCAAATTTATTTGCCGGGGTCAGGGTGGGTAGAATTCGATCCTACGAACGGAATTGTTGGCAATAGAGACCTGATACGCGTTGGTGTCGCGCGAACGCCTTCACAGGCGGTTCCTCTTTCCGGGTCGTATTGGGGTGACGCGGAAGATGAACTCGGAATGAAGGTTACCGTCAACGTTAAGACGGAAGCCGGCTCCGCTGCTCGTTCGGTGGCCGTCGGTGAAGGCTAACTGACGCTTCCCTTAAAAACCGGCAGCAAGCGCGCCGGCGAAAAGTGCAAGCGCAGTGAGGGGTGGCCACGGTGCAAAACGAACCAGAGGACTCGCGAGGTCGCAGCAGCCCTACTCAAACGCTACGCCGATCCACGTCCTGCAACGCACCGTCGCGACGGAGTGCGAATTGTGGTCAACGCGGCCTGGAAGGTTCAGCCGCCATCGGTGCCCGAAACCTTCCGATCAGGGTCCTCGTCGAACGGAGGAGGCCACACCCTGCAATCGAAGCTTCTGGCAAGGCCCGGGCAGACCGGACCAGGTGGTCTCGTAACAGACCACATCTGACCGGTGTACCAGTGATTATTGACGTCAGTGCTCCGTTGATGCTTATGCTTTTTGCCGCTCGCAGCGTCGGCTGGCGCGACCATCAGAACCATCACCGATACTGTCGCATAAACGGCCAATGTCGAAAGTCGGATCGCAAATTTGCTCACGCGTTCCTCCCCAGCCGCCCAAGGATGACGCTGCTCTCGCACTAGACGTTTGTCGCCTAAATTAAAATTGAAACAGCGGGTCCCTTGCCGATCTCTGGATGGCACTCCTTCCGGAAGAACGGGCCCGATTGAAAGACCTCCTGAATTAAATTCAGACGGACGAGTTCGTCAACGCCGGCCGCTTGTTGCGATGCAAAATTCGAACGGTCTGAACGTCACAGGGATCAGCCATGCATTTAGGAATGCCTGGAACCCAAACTTAGTCAGCGCGTTCCGAGGCTGCCAGCGCCATTATGGAACTCGCGAGGGTGCAATGGAAACGAATGACCTGAATTTGATGTCCTTAGAGGAGCTGTGGAAGCTTCGTGAGGAGGTAGTAATCCGACTGTGCAGCAGGCTCGTGGCGGAGAAGGCCAAGCTTGACGAACGGCTGCGTCAGCTGCAGCCGCAAGGACATCGCACCCGCCGCCCATACCCAAAGGTATTTCCTAAATACCGAAATCCGAAAAATCTTACTCAGACCTGGTCGGGTCGCGGGAAACAGCCACGCTGGCTCACCCCGCAGCTTATATCCGGGAAGACACTTGACGATTTCCGAATTCATTCTTCGTCCGATCACACTCATCGGGCACGAGCATAAACAAACACGGCGAAGACGACTCCCTGATGGTGGTCTCTATGGACAGGGCAGATTATCTCGATGCAGTCGCGCCAACGGATGGCGCCGTCTTTTATTGTTGAAGATTATTTTCCTTCGACTTATCGACCGCGATCTTCGCGCCAACAGTTCTGCTTTCCTGACCTCCTCGCGCAGTTCGTTCAATTCGCGTAACTGAGCAATCAGATTGGCCGTCGCGTCGGTGATGGCTGCCAGGCGCTGGAGTGTATTCATCGAAACGCCCCGAAACCTACCGGAACCAACCTATTAGTGGGCGTAGGGAACCCACCCGCGCAAACTATATGGTCGCCGGGACGCGCGTCTGTGATATTTATCAAAATAATGCGAATTTTTAAGTCTGTCTGAACGATTGTTTTATCCCATGGCGGCGCGAAAGCTCTCAAGTAACACGACTGGTGTGCCTTCCAAGCGCAGCTTCTCAGACATATTGCCCAACCTGCCGCTTCAGTTTTCCGAAAGCCTGTTGGCAAACGCGAAGCCGCGATCGCTTGCCGAAAGAGAAGTGCTGTTCGAGGCTGGCGATGTCGCCGATGGTTGCTATCGGCTTGAACAGGGCCTGCTCAAGGTCAGCATCGCTTCGCCTCAAGGTGACGAGCGGATACTGACAATCCTCGGCCCAGGCTCGATCGTCGGAGAACTTGCGATCATCGACGGGCTGCCGAGATCGGCGACCGTGGTCGCGATCCGAGACTGCAAGTTGAGCTTCATCAGCCGGGAAGCGTTCGTCAGTTGCCTACGAGAATATCCCGAAATCTACAGCGATCTCGTCTCCACCCTGGTGTCGCGCCTGCGCGAGGCCGATCATGCGATGGCAGCTGCAAGCTTCCTGACAGTCAAGGCGCGGGTCGCGCGCGCGCTGCTTGAACTTGCCGAGCATCTCGGTCGCGAGACTGAATCCGGACGAATTGTCATCCTCCACAAGATCAGACAGAGCGATATCGCGGCAATGGCGGGCGTTGCGCGCGAAAACGTCAGTCGAACCCTGACCGAACTGAAGCGGCGCGGATTGATCGGTCAATCGTCCAGCTATTATTTCATCAACGACAAGCGAAAGCTTCTGCGCGAGACCGAAGATATCGTGTGAGGTCGACTAAATGGCGGGTGGCGAGCAGAGCACAGATAATTAAGGCGTCGGTGCCGGCACGGGTACGACTGGAATATTGGATGTCCCTTTGACGCGTCGACAAGTTGCTTGACGCGTCGACAAGTTGCGCGGTAATTGCCCGCGCGCGCTCCAACCAGTCGAAGCTCTCGCACTCGGATACGAGTCAGGCTGCCTTTTTGTCGCGATCGGCCTGTTGCAGGCGCTTGTTCTCAGCCTGCGTATTGCGGACGGCTTCAGCCAGCATCTCGCGTAGCTCAGCCTTGGTTTTTGCGGGTTCGCGCTTGGGTGGTTGCCATTGTGTCATCTACAATATGTGGGGATGCCGGAGAGAGAATTAAACCCCCCAATTCGTCGACGGATCGCTGCCCTTGTTTGTCGCCGGATTTCGCCGCTTCCCTGGCAAAGCGCTCAGCCTTCAACCGCTGGTAATTTTTCCGGTTGTTGAGCGTGGAGGGCGCACCCTCTCAGGCGCCTTTGCGATTGCCCTGTTCTGAAATTTGATTAATCTCTCCCGAGAAATTGGTCGGAGGGAGCGCAATGGTTTCTACCCTCAAAGCTCCAACGCTGGAAATAAGCTTGATTGAAAAGATCAAGGCCAAGATCAAAAAACGTGCGGAGGCGAAGGCCAAACGGATGCTGCTTAAGAGGCCCAAAGGGCTGGGCAAACGCAGCGGCTAGTCGATCGCAACCCGACCACGCAGAGCCGGACTGCCTGGCTGGCGATGCAGTGCAGATCGCACCCGTCTCCAGTAAAATTCCCTGCTAACAGGGATTTTTACAGGGAATTTCGCAATTTCGGGGCCTCTGAGAGTCGATTTCGGAGCATGAACGCCCTGTGCTGCAGACACTTCTCGGACAGTTCCCTGTGAAAATTAACAGGGAAAATATGTCAAGTAACAGGGACTTTTTATCGGATATCAGGGAAGCGCCGATAAGAAATTTTGGGGTATTCCTTGCGGGATGCCATCCGACGGAGTCACGATTCAATGACCGCTCCTAAGGCCGGAGTTGAACCTGGGGCGGTTCCACAGTCCGTATCAGCCCAGCTCACGCGCGCAGCGATCTTCCTCGTAGTGACGATTAACCCGGGCCCGAATATTAGCGCCCTCGTGCGGTCGTTCTCCGGAGACTTTGCGGCTCTGGTTCGCGCAGTTGGTTTCCGCGACCTCGAAGCCGGCCTCTCCTGCGTGATGGGGGTAGGGTCGGAGGCGTGGGACCGGTTGTTCGGAAGCCCGCGCCCGGCTGAACTTCATCCGTTTCGGGAGATCAGGGCCGGATTGCGCCATGCGGTTTCGACCCCAGGGGACCTGCTGTTCCATATCCGAGCGAAACGGATGGACCTCTGCTTCGAGTTGGCGACGCAGATCATGACGCGTCTCGGCGACGCGGTCTCGGCGGTCGACGAGGTTCATGGCTTTCGCTACTTCGATGACCGCGACCTCCTTGGGTTTGTCGACGGCACTGAGAATCCTCGTGGTGAGGCGGTGATCGAAGCTGCGGTCATCGGCGAGGAGGATGCCGCGTTCGCCGGCGGCAGCTACGTGATCGTGCAGAAATATCTGCATGACCTGGACAGCTGGAACGGGCTATCCACAGAGGCACAGGAGCGCATCATCGGGCGAACCAAGCTGTCCGACATCGAACTCGATGATTCGATAAAACCGACCTCGGCACACAACGCGCTCACCACGATAACCGAGAACGGCAAGGAGTCTCAGATCGTACGCGACAACATGCCGTTCGGTCGAGTGGGCGACAGAGAATTCGGCACATATTTCATCGGCTATTGCCGCACGCCGCGGGTGACCGAACAGATGATCGAGAATATGTTCGTCGGCCGCCCGCCCGGAAATTATGACCGGCTGCTCGACTTCAGCCGTGCGGTGAGCGGAACCCTGTTCTTCGTGCCATCCGCGACAATGCTGGAATCGATGAACGGAAACGATCCCTCGGTATCTGTGTCTAGCGCATCAACGATCGAACCCTCACCATCGTCGACGGCCTCGGCGCCATATGGTTCGCTTGGAATTGGCTCCCTCAAAGGAGAAAACCGGCATGAATAATCTTCACCGCGAGCTTGCCCCGATTTCCGATGCGGCGTGGGCGGATATCGAAGAGGAGACGAGGCGCACCCTGAAGCGCTATCTCGCCGCGCGGCGCGTGGTCGACGTCCACGGCCCAACTGGCATCGGCCTTTCGGCGATCGGCACCGGTCACCTCAAGGCCATCGCCGCGCCAGGTGACAGCGTCCTTGCACGTCAGCGCGAGGTCAAGGCACTGGTCGAGTTTCGAATACCGTTCGAGCTCGATCGCCAGCAGATCGACGACGTAGAGCGCGGTTCAAGCGATTCCGACTGGCAACCGGCCAAGGACGCTGCCCAAAAGATCGCCTACGCCGAGGACCGCGCCATCTTCGAAGGTTATGTCGCAGCCGGAATCGGCGGCATCCGGCAAGGCACCAGCAACCCGGTCATGACGCTGCCGGCCGACGCGCGGCACTACCCCGACGCGATCGCGCAAGCCTTGAGCCAGTTGCGTCTCGTCGGCGTCAATGGGCCATATTCCGTCGTGCTCGGAGCTGATGCCTATACGGCTCTCTCCGAGATTAGCGACAATGGATACCCGGTTCTTGAGCACGTCAAAAAGCTTGTCAAAGACGAGATTATTTGGGCGCCGGCCCTTGCTGGCGCCTTCGTGCTCACCACGCGCGGCGGCGATTTTGATCTGCACATCGGTCAGGACGTCTCGATCGGCTACCTGAGCCACACGGACAACATCGTGCGGCTCTACCTCCAGGAGACTTTTACTTTTCTTCTGCTCACCGCGGAAGCTGCCATCGCGCTGACGCCTCCGGCCACGGCATAAAGCACCTCTACTCCGAGCTAATTTCAGCCTCCCGATCTCCAGTCGAACGTATCAACCCAAATCACCTTTTTTGCATCTCCACCGCATCACTGACGAGCAATTGCCGCCACGGGCCCTCCCCCCGGCGGCCCTTGATGCTCCGCACCCCCTGAAACGTAGACGGCACTGGTCCCGGCGAGGCCGCTGATAAGTCCGCCGACCGCGGCCCGGGCATGTCGGGTGGCGCTGATGTCGGAGTCATCGAGCATGGTGTGACGATTCCCGCGTACGCTGCCGTCAGGAGATGCTTCAGCCTTCGCGAATATATTAACCAGATGGCCTTGGCTGCTCGGATCGGATACCTCTCCGAGGCCGAGCCCTACGCTCTTAAGCGCCTCGATCACCGCAGCAGAATCAATGGAGTCCCTCATAACGCCATGCCCAATGACGAAGGGGCTCGCCGATGTGTTCGAGTTGCCAAGGACAATCACCACATTGTGCATAAGCTCGATGCCGGCCGAAGTGGAGGCCACCGACGAAAACAGCTCCCAATTCTTCAGAATTTGTTCATCGCGGATGTCGCAGTCGATTTCGCCGAGAGCCAACGCGACGCCGAGCGCCGATGCGCCGCGTGAGTAGCCCATCGACCCGTACGCGCTGGTGGTTACAACCTGTTGCCCCCTGGCGTGGGCGGCCTCAATACGATCGCTGGTCAGCAACGGGCATTTGATCTGCACCAAATGTACATCGTGCGGGCCCTCGATGCTTGCATCCGTCATCGCTACGTGGACGGCCTTCGCCGTCTCCTCGATCTGCACGCAGCGGCCGAGTTCCTCCGGCATGAAGTCGCGGGTTTGGGCAATGCCGATGCTCAAGCGTTTACCGGCAACGCCGGTTTGAGAGCCGGATATCGCGGTACGAGCGAAGACCGTAATATGCGGACTGAGGACGCCTTCCGTGCCGCCCGACATCACGAAGGCAATTTTTTGTTCGACATCGTGCGGGGATAGGTCAACATAAGGCGCGAGCGCAGAGCTCAGCGCCGACACGGCATATTCTCGGGTGAAGTCATTTACACCGCCATTGCCCTCGGTCTTCCCCAGAATTGCCAGAATCGATGTTGGCTCAAGCTTGCCTGCCTCGATCAGGTTCATGAGGCCCGAGACATCGCCGGGACCTTTGGTCGGGATCTGGATGACGTCAACGGTTGTGGTGCGCACGGTCATTCCAAATTGCCGCTATGCCAAAAGATGACGCGTTCCTCGGTCCAGCCGATGACGTAGAACATCAAGATTCCTGCCAATGCCGCCGCAGCGATCGCAGCGAAAAGCGTTGCAGTTTCTAGATGCGCCGATGAAACCATAATGAGATAGCCAAGTCCCTGCGTCGCGCCGACGAACTCGCCAACGATGGCACCCACGATGGCAAGCGAGGACGATATTTTTAGCGCCGAGAACAGATACGGAAGACAATAGGGGATCCGTAGCTTACGGAATTCCTGCGCTCGAGAAGCGCCGAGCGTTCGAAACAGCTCGCGATATTCCACGTCCGCGGCTTTGAGCCCTTTGACTGCGTTCACCAGCACCGGAAAAAAGCATATGAGGATCACCGCTACGATTTTGGACCACCATCCTGTCCCCAGCCAGATCACCAGGAGCGGCGCAACCGCGACGATTGGGGTGGTCTTGACAGCGATGGCGATCGGAAACAACCCTTCCTCAAGCGTATTGAATCGCACGAATATGATCGCGCACCCGAACGCTAGTGCGCTAGCAATCAGAAAGCCAATCAGGGCCTCGACGAAAGTTACTGCTAATTGGACGGCGAGCGTACGATCGACATTGGCAAAAATGGCGGTTGGCGCCGGCAGGAGATACTCGGGGATATCGGCTACCATGACGATCGCCTGCCAGGCGGCTAGCGCGAGCAGCCCGAATATCAGCGGTGATTTAACCCGAGATGTCATCGGCGGCCTCTCACCATCGCCCGAATATGTTTCATCACGAAAACCCCTTCCGGGTCGTCTGGCGTGCGAGGTCGCGGGCATCTGACCTCGACATCTTCGACGAGCCGTGCCGGCCGGTCAGTCAAGACGATCACCCGATCTGACATGGTTACGGCCTCCGGTATCGAATGGGTGACCATGAGAATAGTGTGCAATCGGGTTTCTCGACTCTGCCAAATGTGGATCAGTTCTTCGTTGAGAACTTCACGTGTAAGCTCGTCGAGCGCACCGAACGGTTCGTCGAGCAAGAGGACATCGGGATCGCCCATCAGCGCGCGCGCGAGCGCGGCACGTTGCTGCATTCCGCCCGAGAGCTGGTGTGGATAGGCATCGACGAAGTCGCTGAGCTGAACCATGTCGAGCAGCCTTCGGGCCCGGGCGTGGTCGGTTTGATCGACAACGCTACCGCCAAGCTGTATTTCCACCGGCAGTAGCACGTTATCGAGTGTCGTCCGCCACGGCAGCAGCAACGGCTTCTGAAACATGAAGCCGATGCGCAGGTTGGGATCGCGCAGCAAGACCCTGCCGCTGGTAACCGGGACCAGTCGCGCAATGGCCCTGAGCAAGGTCGACTTGCCGCAGCCGCTCGGTCCAAGTAACGAGACGAATTCGCCTCGCCGCACCGTGAAGTCGAGGCCCTCGACAGCAACCACATCGCCGAAGCGAACCTGGAGGTTTTCGATCGTTACCAGATCGGGCCGGAACAGAGTTGTCGTCTCCAACTGCGCCGCAGGCGCGATCGCGTTCATTTGAGAAATTCGACCGTAAAGGCTTTGCCGATATCGACCGGCGTCTTTTGGAAGCCTGCGTCCACCAGCAGTTTTTGCGCGGCACTCCAGTTTGCGGCTTCCATCCAGCCAAGAGGTTGCGCGTCTGGTTGCAACAACGGCAGGCTGGCCTTCATCATCGCCAGCTCGTGGTCGTAGGTCAATTTGGATCCATACTTGACCGTGATCTGCGCAGCCTCCTCAGGTGCCGCAATGGCGCTGGTCCAGCCCTTGAGTGTCGCCGCAACAAATTTATGGACGATATCCGGCTTCTCCTTGAGCATTTTCTCCGTCGTGAACAGGGTGTCGGCGTACAGATCTATGCCATAATCCGCCGGAGACACGACGTTGACGTCAAAGCCCTTTTCCTTGGCGGCGAGAACCTCGTTGATGAGGTAGCCCGGCCAGACATCGACCGTGCCGGCGAGAAGCGGAGTGATATCAAACTTCACCGGAATTTCGTTCAGCTTGGTCTTGTCGACACCGGCCTTGGCAAGCACGGCACGATAGATTAGCTCCTCATTGCCACCGATCTTCACTCCGATATTCTTTCCGGCATATTCGGCCGGCGTCTTGATGCCGGACTTTGCCAGCGAAAACAAGACAAAGGGATTTCGGCGAAAGATGACCGCGAGCGCTACCACGGGAACGCCCTTACTGCGTGCGATAAGGATCTGATCGGCGCCGGTTACCCCGAATTGCTCGTTGCCGCCGGTCACCATCTGGATCGCCGGGAAATCCGGACCGCCGGGCTGGATGTCGACGTTCAAACCGGCGGATTTATAGAAGTCCTTCTCCTTGGCGACATAGAAACCTGCAAACTGCGCCTGGTGAAACCATTTCAGTCTCACCGTCATCGATTCATCGGCGTGAGCAGCGACCAACATTCCACTCAAGACCGCTGCGACGATGGACGTAACGAGACGGTAAAACATGATCGCTGCCCTCCATGGGATGACCGGAAGCCATGAACATCATCCCCTTCCAGCGAGCGCCGCCAGCAGCAAAATCAGGCCACAGCGTGCGCAAAAAGAGAGCACTTGCCGAATATCCTGCCTGCTCCAGCGGCACCTACGGGCAAAACCCCGTCGATTCATGGGGTTTGAGGCGGCACGGCCCTTGCTGCTGATCGTGACATTGGACCAGGGAGCGCGCCGGAAATGCGAAAGAAGCAGGCGGCCAGCCAGCCCGTGACGCGAGGGACCGGACCGCCATTGCACATTGCCAATCGTGCCAAAACGAAATTGCGCAACAGGCTGCGACCGCCTCGCGTGTTGACCTACGTTGATGCTGTTGCCCGCTACGGATCCATCCGGAAGGCCGCCGAGGCTCTCAATGTCGCCTCCTCCGCTTTGAACCGCCAAGTACTTGACCTCGAAATGGATCTGGGAGCGTCGTTGTTCGAGCGCCTGCCGCGGGGCGTTCGCGTGACCTCGGCCGGTGAGGCTTTTCTAGTCTATGCCCGCTTGGTGATCTCCGAGTTGAAAGCCGTCGAATCGCGGATCGAGCAGCTTCGCGGCCTGGTGCGTGGGCAAGTGAGCGTCGCTGCCGCGGAATCCGTTGCTGGCGAACTGCTGCCATCTGCCATCACCCAGTTCCAGGCAACCCATCCTTACGTTCGCTTCCACGTTCGGATCGGCGCCCCAGAAGAACTGGTCGAGGCCTTGGCCGCAGATCAGGTTGATCTTATTTTGACGCACGACGTGCCGCGAAAGAAGGACGTTGCCATCATCGCCATCGCGCGGCAGGCGCTCTGTGCCATGGTGGTTCCTGATCACCCGCTCGCCAGTCGCAATGAGCTTCACTTGCGCGATTGCCTGACATTTCCGCTGGCGCTGGCCGATACAACCCTGGCCGGACGCGGACTCATCGAGCAGGTACTGGCACTCGCTTCATTCGATCTCGATCCCCGACTGGTTTCGAACTCGGTCGAAGCGATGAAGGCTTTCGCTCACATGAATCGCGGCGTCTGCTTCCAATTCCGCAGTCCGGGTAAGGCGCTGATCCCACCCGGCGACATGGTAGCCCTTCCATTAATCGATCCACCTTTGCTGCAAGCACGATTGCTGCTCGCAACGCGACGAAGTCGCGTGCTTCCGGTAGCGGCAGCTGCGTTCGTAGAACAGCTGAAAGGCGTGTTCGCTTAAGGCCGCACGAAGACGTCCCTATAAGCAAAGGTGTCGTGTGCATCGGAAGCTGCGTCAGAAAGATTTCGTTTGTCGAATGGTATGAAATGTTGAAGGCGCCCGCGTTGGGTTGGCAACGCATATTCTTTCGGAATTTTTACCCCCAAAGCTGACGAGAGCTCCGTTTGCCGACAGCATGCTAAGAATGTCGAAACTCACTCGGGCTGCGTGTTGGTAGGAGTTCTCTGCTTGGCGTTGCGAAAAGCTGCTGCAGAACTTTTTTCAAAACGTGTCCGGTTACGCAGACAAAGTCGCCGTAACCGGATCAGCGCCGCCAATTCAGAGCAAGGGAGATTAGTTTGCGGCGAACCGCGGTGACGTGCAGCCGCCGCATACCCACGGCCAAGACCAATCGGCAACCTTGCCCTTGTTTGCCTCGACATAAGGGCTCCAAGCCTTGGGCGGCAAAGCCTTGCTTTTGTAGACGATGTTGAACTGACCGTCGGCCTGGACCTCGCCTATCATGACCGGCTTCGCCATGTGGTGATTACTACCCATAACGACCTCGAAGCCCGAGGGCGACTTGACCTTCTGGCCAATCATGGCCTGACGAACGGCCTCGACATCCGTCGTGCCAGCCTGCTGCACCGCTTGGACCCACATGTGGAACAGGATGTAGGCAGATTCCATCGGATCGTTCGTGACACGCTTAGGATTCTTGGTGTAGGCGCGCCACTTCGCAATGAACGCCTTATTCTCTGGCGTGTTCACTGACTGGAAATAGCTCCAGGCCGCAAGATGCCCGACTAGCGGCTTGGTATCGAGGCCAGCAAGCTCCTCCTCGCCGACCGAGAACGCGATCACCGGGATGTCAGTGGCTTTAACACCCTGATTGCCAAGCTCCTTGTAGAACGGCACATTGGCGTCGCCATTAATGGTCGAAATCACTGCCGTCTTCTTGCCTGAGGAACCAAATTTCTTTATCGCCGCCACTTCGGTCTGCCAGTCCGAGAAGCCAAACGGCGTGTAGTTCTCTAGGATGTCTTCATCCTTGACGCCTTTGGTCTTGAGGAATGCGCGGATTATCTTGTTGCTGGTGCGAGGATAAACATAGTCGGTACCTTCCAGCACAAAGCGCTTTACGTCGCCTCCGTCCTTGCTCATGAGATATTCGACTGCGGGCACCGCTTTGTTGTCGGGAACGGAGCTGCCATAGAAGATATTGTACGACGCTTCCTCGCCTTCATATTCCAATGGGTAGAATAGCAGCCCGTTGAGTTCCTCAAACACTGGCAATACCGACTTCCGGGACACCGACGTCCAGCAGCCGAAAACTGCGGCCACCTTGTCCTTTGATAACAGCTCGCGTGCCTTCTCGGCGAATAGTGGCCAATTCGACGCGGGGTCGACGACCACTGGCTCGACTTTTTTGCCAAGTAGACCACCCTTCGCATTGACCTCGGCAACCTCCATCAAAATCAGGTCTTTCAGGATCGTTTCGCTGATCGCCATCGTGCCCGACAGCGAGTGAAGGACTCCGATCTTGATCGTGTCTTCGGCCTTTGCGCAGTTCACGCCGGATCCGAAGATAGCGAGAACGGCAGCCGCTGCGGAAAGCCAGCGGATTCGTGCGGTGCTCATGGGTTCTCCTTTGAGTTCGATTGCCGGGAGCATCACGACGCGGCTCCCACTAAGTCAATCAGAGTGGCGACGCTCGCATGAAGCCAAGAACAGAAACGAGAGCCGCTGACGAAAAATGCGGTGGCTCCATTTGCTGGTTCGGTCGTAGCCGCGTGATTTCACAAGTTGCTCAGGACTTGAACGGGAAGGCACCCATTCGGGCAGAACCTGCATGGGCTCTGGGCAGTTTATGGCGTGAAGTAGCCTTCATGGGTCCAGTCGCTGGCAAAGCGAGGGAGCCAGTTCGAAAAAGTCCAAAAATCGACTGACAAGCCGGGAAATCGCGCCAAGATCACGGCACTGGACCCATAACTGGCCCAACATTTGCTCTGTCAACTGGCCAGGAAAACCGGTAGGTGAATATGCTGATTTCAGTTCTCCTGGATCGGTCGCGGCCAGAGTCACTGACAACGCAAATAGTCGACCAAATCCGCGAAGCGATCCGATGCGCACGGATCGGACCGGGCACCCGTCTGCCGTCGTCGAGGCGGCTCTCCGAGCAATTGGCGATATCCCGCAACACCGTCGTTCGCGCCTACGACATGTTGCTGATGGAAGGAATCGTCGAGTCGCGCCCGGCGTCGGGGATCTATGTTGCAGAGCAGCTGCCACGCAGTTCCGCGCCGACGCATCCGGCGTCCGATTCTCGCGATCAAGTGCTTCGGACGCGCATGCCAATGCCATTGCGTCTTGCCCGCGCGCAGAACTCGCCGCATGCCGCCCAAAATCGCTTGCTCTACGATTTCTTTCCGGGCCGCCCAAGTGCCGATCTGTTTCCGCTGAAGACTTGGCGCCGTCTGTTGCAGACTAATCTGTCTCATGGAGGCGGAGGGGGTCTCACCCAGTATGGAGAGCCGGCTGGGCTTCCGGCGCTGCGTACCGCTATCGCTAATCATCTAGCTGCTGCGCGCGGTATCGTGGCCGATCCTAGCCGTATTGTAATCGTGTCAGGCGTCCAGGAAGGGCTGACTCTTGCCGCGCGGCTGTATCTGGCGCGCGGCGCGCTGAGCGTCGTCGAAGATCCCTGCTATCACGGCGCAGTGCTAGCCTTCGAAGCCGCCGGGGCCGAAGTTGCGAGCGTCGCCGTCGATCAGGACGGATTAGTCCCGGATTATCTGCCGCAGCGCACGGCGTCGCTGCTTTTTTCAACGCCCTCGCATCAGTATCCGACCGGCGCAACGCTATCGATGCAGCGACGCACTGAGGTCATTGACTGGGCCCGGCGATACGGCTGCTACGTCATTGAGGACGACTATGATTGTGATATCCGCTACCAGGGATCGCACCTTCCGCCGCTGACCGCGCTCGCGCCCGACTGTACAATTTACATCGGAACTTTTTCCAAATCACTTGGTGCAGGATTGCGCCTCGGATACATGGTCCTGCCCGAGCATATTGCCAAAGCCGTTTGTATCGAAAAGTCTCTTATTAACAACGGCAACCCCTGGCTGGAGCAGGCGACCCTCGCCGACTTTATGCATAGCGGAAGTTACGCCGCGCACCTTCTTCGCGTACGCTCTCACTACAAGGACAGCCGCGACTGCCTCGTTGCCGCGCTACGCCGCAACTTTGGCGACGTTCTTGTCGATGGTCTCGCGGGAGGGCTGCATGTTCTCTGGCATCTACCGCCCGGAATTCCGGATGCCGTAACGGTCGAAGCGCTCGCTCAGCGCGCGCGAGTCGGAGTTTATTCGCTGTCCTCGGCGCGAGTCTATTTCCAGCGGCGTACCGCGCTTACGGGCCGTGCCATGATCCTCGGCTATGCCGCATTGTCTCCCAAGCACATCGAGAAGGGCATCGCGCGGCTATCGGACGCGATCGACGACGCTATCGATGATCCGACCACGGACATGACCGCGTTGTTCTCAGACCAGTTTGCCCCGCATTTGGCTCCTACTTCAGCAAAAGCTCATCTGGCTCCACAACTTCGGCAGCGACCGGCTCTACGCAGATCATCGGGAGTTCGTGCATTTTCCAAAAAGATCATCGCACGACAAGGCGGCTCCCCTATGCCCATTTTGAAGAATATCTATCGTTATCCGATCAAGGGATTGAGTGCACAGCCGCTGCTCAGCGCCGAATTGCCGGCCAAGAGAGCGTTCCCGCACGATCGAGTCTTCGCTCTCGTGCGCCCCGGGGCCCCTATCGACACCAGCAACCCCAAGTGGGGCAAAAAGGGATTGTTCGTAATGCTAATGCTCGAAGAGGCATTGGCGCGGGTCAAGACCACGCTGGATGTGGAGACGTCAAAACTGACGATAACGGAGGGAAATCGCCAACTAATTGTAGCGGATCTAAACGATGAGGAGGCGCGAGCGAAGGTCGCGGAGATCTTTTGGCAGCTCGTTCCCGCATTGCGCAGCGCGCCAACGTTAGTTCGCTCACGGGACGGGCATTTTATGGACAAGCCGGACAACGTTATTTCGCTGATTAATCTGGCAACGGTACGCAGCCTTGAGGAGCAATGGGGCATTGCAATCGATCCACTCCGTTTTCGCGCGAACCTCTACATCGATGGAGCAAGACCCTGGGAGGAATTCGATTGGGTCGGCAGTGACATCAAGATCGGAGAAGCGCTATTTCGCGTTGACCGCCGGAACGGTCGGTGTGGTGCAACGAATGTCGATCCCGCAACCGGCCGCCGCGACCTCGACATTCCAGGCTCGCTTCGTGCGGCCTTCGGACACAAGGAACTCGGGATTTACCTTCTTACACGAGAGGGCGGGACTGTGAGCGTAGGAAACCCTGTAGTCACTTCGGTTCCCGTTGCGGCAAGCAGCGTCGTGCGACCTTCAGCCAGCATGCAGCCTTCCAACCGCCGGCTGTTCATGTGCGGGGGGTGCTATTTCATTTACGAACAATCCGCAGGACTTCCCGACCAGTCGATCGCGGCAGGGACGCCCTTTGCTTCCATTCCAGCGAACTGGAGATGCCCCGATTGCGGCACCGAAAAATCAACGTTCCGTCCCTATGTTCAAACTCAGCAAAGCGCGATCTAGACCGATCGCGCACTGAGCGATTTGATTCCGGACCGTTTGGATAAGAATCACATTCTAAGTTGGAAAACGCCCTTTGAATTCCGGTAGGAATTTCGGCTTGGTATGATCTTTGGGTTAGAGACTTTTGCAGCTGCAAGCTGCGTAAACCGAAGATGCACCCGTCGTCGTTTTTCATCTCCGACCTGCGTCCAGCCAATCGTAGGTCAGGGGATTAGCACTGCTGCATCGATCGCAGTCGTCTAGCTTGCCGGCAACCCTGGCATTACCTCTATCAATCCCTATCGACGACGATATGTGAAGCTTGTAGCCGAGCCTGATTTGATAATAGCTTGGCTAGCTGCGGTATTCCTTCGGAATTGACGATGTTGAAAAAGTTGGCACAAGCGCCCGAGGGGGCACGCGAGCGCATTCTGCGAACGGCGATCGCGGAGTTTTCCGAAAAGGGTTATAATGGCGCGAGGGTGCTAACAATTTGCCGAAAATCCCGCGTAAACCCCCGCATGATTTACCATTATTTCGGCGGAAAGGACCGTCTGTACGTTGCCGTCCTCGAACACGTCCTGGGAGAATTACGGCGGGAAGAACTTAAACTTGACGTCGAGCACGTTGCTCCGGTCGAGGGAATGCTGCAGCTGTTTGATTTCACTTACGAACACTTCGGCGATCATCCCGAACTAATCCACCTCCTGAGCGGAGAGAACCTTCTGCGCGCGCGGTTTCTGAAGAAGTCGTCCAAGACGCCCGTGGTAGCCTCTCCCCTGATCGCTTTGATCGACAAATTACTCAAAAAGGGCGAGGCGTCCGCCGAATTCAGGCGCGGGATTGATCCCCTCCAACTCTATATTGCGATGGTGGGGTTCGCCTATTTCCATCGCTCAAATGCACATACGCTTTCGGTGATCTTCAAGTCGGATATCCTGGAACCCAATTGGCAGGCCAAACACAAGCGTTACGCCAAGGAAATGATGTTGCGCTTTCTCAGGCACGAGCCGTCGTAAAATTTGGCCATTGTTTGCCCACGGCTTCGGCAGTCTCTTACGTGGGTCCCATTTGGACAGAACGGTCCGGTCGACAAGCTTTTTCGGATTCCGACTTGCCGAGAATGACTTAGGCCAAAACTAGTGGCAATGGCACGGAGTTTGCTTGGTAAATAAACGTTTACTTACACAAAATGACCGGAGGCTTCATCATGAAAAAGGCATTTCTCCTGTCCGCGCTGGTCTGGATAGGCGGCGCGGCGTTGTCGGCGCCCGCTTCCGCCGAGGACAAGATAGGCTTCATCTATGTCGGGCCGGCGGCCGACGCAGGCTACAACACCTCGATGGATAACGGGCGCAAATATGTCGAAGAGCACATGCCCGGCGTAACCACGACGTCCTTCGAGCTGATTCCCGAAACCGCCGAAGTCGAGCGGGTGATGGAGCGGCTCATCGCCAGTGGCCACAAGATTATCTTTGCGACCAGCTATGGCTATCTCGACTACGCCATCAAGGTGGGCGAGAAGCACCCCGACGTAACCATCCTTCACGCGGGCGGACTTAAGACTTCGAAGAATGTCGGCACCTATTGGGCTGACAGTGACGCTGGCATGTATCTCGCGGGCGTCGCCGCCGCGCACGTCAGCAAGAGCGGCAAGCTAGGCTTCCAGGGCGGTTTCCAGATCCCGCAATTGATGCGGTCCGTTAACGCCTTTACACTCGGCGCCCAGTCCGTGAACCCGAAGGCAACAACGACCGTGGTCTGGAACGGTGGATGGTGGGAGCCTCAAAAGGAGACGGAGGCGACCAATGCGTTCGCCGACGCCGGCATCGACGTCATCGCCGAACAGGTCGACAGCCCGATTACAATCGCGCAGGCCGCCGAGAAGCGCGGCATCTACATTATCGGCAAGGATGTCGATATCCACGACCGCGCGCCGAAGGCGTGGCTAACCGGTGTGTCATGGGACTGGGGTCCGATGATGGTCGAGGAAATCAAGCAGATCAAAGCCGGTACGTGGAAGCCGTCCAACTTGCGTGGCGATCTCTCAACCGGAAACGTCGTGCTCGATCCGTTCGGTCCTGCCGTTCCCACTTCTGCTCAAGCGGACATCCTGAAACTCAAGGACGCGATCAACGGCGGCAAGAAATCAATTTGGGAGGGCCCGATTGCGAAGCAGGACGGCACCATCGTCGTTCCGGCCGGGCAAAGGCTGTCGATGGAGCAGGTCGAGACGATGAACTACCTCGTTAAGGGCGTCACGGGCGCAACGAAATAATGGTGCCGATTACAACATCAGGAGGACCGCCATGAATGTGACCGCCAAGCCTGCTGTCGAGATGGGAACCAGTCCCAGCCAGTCGTGGAAGGTCACGCCTGATGCAGTCGACATGACGCGCCCGTCGCCTGCGGTTCGGCCGCTCTCGATCGCGGCTGAGCCGCAAAATATTACCGTCGATGCAGCCAAATCAGCGCTGTTGATCGTCGACATGCAGAACGATTTCTGCACCAAGGGCGGCTGGCTCGACTCCCGCGGCATCGATATCGGTCCGAACCGCAAGCCCATTAAGCCACTCTCAGACCTGATCACGGCGTTTCGGGAGAACGATATTCCTGTGGTCTGGGTCAATTGGGGCGTGCGCAAAGACCTACTCAACATCAGCCCGTCGCTGCGACACGCGCATAATCCGCGCGGCGATGAGCCAGGCATCGCGCAGCCTGTGCCCGGCACCCGCTCAGAGGTTATCGCGGTAGGCAGTTGGGGCGCACAAGTTGTCGACGAGATTAATCCCGGCGCGAATGATGTTCAGATTATCAAGCACCGCTTCAGCGCCTTCTGGGACACCGAAACCGACGCTGTGTTGCGCAACATGGGCATCAAGACCCTTTTCATAGGCGGGGTCAACATGGACCAATGCGTCATGACTACGCTCGAAGATGCAAGCTTTCTCGGCTACGACACCATCCTGATCGAGGACGCTACGGCAACAACGTCCCCCGACTTCTGCGTCCAGGCCGTTCTTTATAATGTAAAGTTGCTGTTCGGGTTTGTCGCCCGGTCGGCGGCGCTACTGAAAGCGCTTTCCTGACTGGATCCATTGATGAACTCCTCAACTATCATAAAATCGGCGGATCGACGCCTTTCGGAGCTCGGCATCGAATTGCCTAAGGTGCCGACGCCGGTCGCGAATTTTGTCCCGTTTCGCCGACACGGCGAGTTGATCTACCTCGCCGGACAAGTGTGCGAATGGAATGGCGACGTACGCTTTGTTGGCAAAGTCGGCGCTGACTATGATCTGGCCGAAGCCCAGCAGGCCGCGCGAGTGTGCGGGCTCAACCTGATCGCTGCACTTAAGCTTGCGTGTGGCGGTTCGCTGGATCAGGTTTCGTGCTGCCTGCGGCTTGGCGGCTTTGTGAACTGTACTCCGAACTTCCCAAGCATCCCCCAGGTCATCAACGGGGCATCGGATTTGATGTTCGAGCTGTTCGGTACCAGTGGTTGTCACGCGCGTACCGCCGTGGGCGTCGCCAACCTACCACGGGGTGCTGCCGTCGAGGTCGACGCCATTTTCGCGATCCGCTGACCATGTCCTTGCCCCTCGTGAAGATGTCGGCAATCTCCAAGACATTCGGGCCCGTCATCGCCAATGACGATGTCAGCCTTGAGATCCACGCCGGCGAGGTGCTGGCTTTGCTTGGGGAAAATGGCGCGGGCAAGAGCACGCTGATGAAGATCCTCTATGGCTTTTATCGGCCGGATGGAGGCACGATCCAGGTTGACGGATCGGTAGCCGCCTTTGCCTCGCCGCGAGATGCGATGGCGCACGGCATCGGAATGGTGTTCCAGCAATTCTCTCTGGTCACAGCCTTGTCAGTACTCGAGAATCTGCTTGCCGCTCTTCCCGGAGCTCCCTGGCTGCAGCTGCGCCGCAGACCTCGCGTCGCGGAGGCGCTGCGATGGCTACATCGACTGGCGCCCAACCTCGATCCGCAGCGGCCGGTGCGCAGCTTGAGCGTCGGCGAGCGGCAACTGGTCGAACTTGCAAAGGTACTTAATCTCGACGCCCGCGTGATCATTTTAGACGAGCCGACGTCGGTGCTCACGCCTGCAGAGACCGAACGATTGTACGGTTTCATCAAATCACTCGCGGCGGATGGTAAGGCGGTGGTTCTGATCACGCACAAGCTTGCCGATGTCGCCGCCTGTGCCGATCGCATCACGATCATGCGCGGCGGCAAGGTCGTTGATCGCGCGACCAAGTGCGATCGATCATCCGACGCATTGGTGGAAGCCATGGTCGGGGTCGGATCGCTTGGACACTTGGACCCGCCGGCTCCAATGAGGGGGAATTTGCCGATATTGCGTGTGCGGAATCTCGCGGCTGAGGTTCAGGCTCGCACGATCAGCAGTATTTCATTCGAGCTGGCCGAAGGTGAAATCTTTGGCATCGCGGGGGTTTCCGGCAACGGCCAGTTTGTGCTGGCCGAAGCCCTAGCCGGCCTCGTGCCGGTGACCGACGGCGATGTCGTCCTGGCCGGGACCAGTATCGCAAGCCACAGCGACGACGGCGCCATTGCGGCTGACGTTGCCTATATTCCGGAGCGTCCACTTGACAATGCCGTGGTCCCCGACATCGATCTTTGCCTCAATCTGGCACTGCGAACTGCCCGCGATCTTGCTTTCTTTCCGTCCAGGCGCAATATCGAAGACCGTGCTAGTCGATTGATTTCCGATTACGACGTGCGGCCACCGCAATCTGCACTGTTGGCTGCTGCGTTGTCGGGCGGCAATTTGCAAAAGCTTGTCGTCGCGCGTGAGTTGTCCCGCCGGCCGCGCCTGGTGATCGCTTGCTATCCGACGATGGGCCTCGATGTGCTGGCGTCGCAGGCAGTGTATCGCGAGATATTCCGCCATGTGGCCACAGGCGCTTGCGTAGTCTGGATTTCGGAAGACCTCGACGATTTAATGAATTATGCTCACCGCATTGCCGTGATCCATGACGGCAGGATTGTCGGCATTGTGCGTCGAGAGGAGGCCGATCGCCAAACGTTAGGCCGCTGGATGGCCGGTTACAGTGAAGAATCCGTATGAACGGGGCCGACAGGGTTCGTCTTCTTGCCGCTTGCGGCGGCAGTGCCGCTTTCCTGATTGCAGCGGCGATCTTCCTGGCCGCGATCGGACGACCACCACTGATGACGCTCGGGCAGATGGCGCTCTACGCGTTCGGCGACAGCTATTCGCTTTCTGAGAGCCTCGTCAAAGCCACACCGATTCTGCTGTGCGCGCTGGCGGTGATCTTGCCCGCACGGCTCGGTCTGATCACCGTTGGGGGTGAAGGCCAATTGTATTTCGGCGCATTGACCGGAACCGCGATCGTCGTCTCGTTTCCCAACGGCCCCATGTTCCTGCTGTTGCCTGCCGTGCTGCTGGCCGGCGCGATCGGCGGTGCGTTCTGGAGCGGTGCCGCAGGGTTTCTGCGCGCGCGATGCAACGTCAACGAAACCATCTCGACGCTTTTGATGAATTACGTTGCGGTATTGCTAGTGAACTATGTAATCTACGGCGCTTGGAAGGATCCCGCCAGTCTGGGCTGGCCCGCCAGCATCGCGTTCCCACCGGCAGCAACGGTACCGAGCCTGTTCGGCACGCGCGTGCATCTCGGACTTGTCGTGGGTGTGATCGCCGCGCTGATCCTGCATGTCGGCGTCACTTATGGCCGCTGGGGCATTGCGTTGAGAGTTCTCTCAGGCAACCGGAAGGTTGGCGCGATGGCGGGATTCAGCTTCGTCCGACAGACGTTGCTGGTGATGACAATCGGCGGTTCACTCGCTGGCTTTGCTGGAATCTGCGAAACCTCAGCCATTCAGGGCCGCCTTCAGGCCGGTCTCTCCGTCGGATACGGTCTGACTGGCTTTCTGGTGGCATGGCTCTCCGGACAAAATTTTCTGCGCGCCGTTCCGATTGCGATCCTGATAGGTGGGTTGATCGCAGCGGGAGACGCTCTTCAGCTTTATTCCAAAGTTCCAAGCGCGAGCGCAACCATCCTGCAGGGCATGCTGTTTGTTGCAGCGCTCGGCGCACGCGGCCTAGCTGGACGATGGAGCTCTCGTTATGGCTGACGAGGCTCTTATGGCAACGGGGTCCTGGGTGGCCGCCATGTTGCGTTCATCGACGCCGCTGATGATGGTCACGCTGGGCGAGACGCTGACCCAGCGCGTCGGCATCGTCAACCTTGGAATCGAAGGCCAGATGCTGTGCGGCGCCTGCACCGGGTTCGCTGTCGCTGCACAAACAGGAAGCCCGGCGCTCGGTTTGGCCGCGGGCGCTATCGCCGGATTGCTTTTATCGGTGATCCACAGCGCGCTGTGCCTTACTTGCGAAGCCAACCAAATCGGCAGCGGCATCGCTGTCTGGACGCTCGGATTAGGACTCACCTCTTATTTTGGACGCTCTGTGAT
>Ga0075029_100000488_pt1 | contig 22826 bp, 7 predicted proteins | sample LitLauG_LLR_2013_FD_71391 | JGI IMG/M metagenome (GOLD analysis project Ga0075029, IMG submission 71391) | Freshwater sediment microbial communities from North America - Little Laurel Run_MetaG_LLR_2013 | ecosystem: Environmental > Aquatic > Freshwater > Creek > Sediment | place: USA... | reverse complement strand
GCCTAAGCTCATCTTTGTCGGCGACCAATTCGACGGTGTCGAACGTCTCGACGTCGGTGAGCGGGATCAGCTCGTCGCTGACCAATGTCTCCTCCTCGGTCAGCGGCCTGAGCTCTTCGGTGATCAACCTGTCGACCTCGGTCAGCGGCCTCAGCTCTTCGCTGTCGGCGACGAATTCGACGGTGTCGAATGTCTCGACGTCGGTGAGCGGGATCAGCTCGTCGCTGACCAACGTCTCATCCTCGGTCAGCGGCCTGAGTTCTTCGGTGATCAACCTGTCGACCTCGGTCAGCGGCCTAAGCTCATCGTTGTCGGCGACCAATTCGACGGTGTCGAACGTCTCGACGTCGGTGAGCGGGATCAGCTCCTCGCTGACCAACGTCTCCTCCTCGGTCAGCGGCCTGAGCTCTTCGGTCATCAACCTCTCGACCTCGGTGAGCGGCCTCAGCTCCTCCCTCTCGGCGACCAATTCGACGGTGTCGAACGTCTCGACGTCGGTCAGTGGCATCAGCTCGTCGCTCACCAATGTCTCCTCGTCGGTCAGCGGCCTGAGCTCTTCGGTGATCAACCTGTCGACGTCGGTGAGCAGCCTAAGCTCATCTTTGTCGGCGACCAATTCGACGGTGTCGAACGTCTCGACGTCGGTGAGCGGGATCAGCTCGTCGCTGAACAATGTCTCATCCTCTGTGAGCGGCCTGAGCTCTTCGGTGATCAACCTCTCGACCTCTGTCAGCGGCCTCAGCTCTTCGCTGTCGGCGACGAACTCGACGGTGTCGAATGTCTCGACGTCGGTGAGCGGCATCAGCTCGTCGCTGACCAATGTCTCCTCGTCGGTCAGCGGCCTGAGCGCCTCGGTCATCAACCTCTCGACCTCGGTCAGCGCGCTGAGCTCTTCGCTGTCGGCGACCAACTCGACGGTTTCGAACGTTTCGACCTCGGTCAGCGGGCTGAGCTCGTCCCTGTCGGCGGTGTCCTCGTCGGTGAGTGGGTTGAGTTCCTCTCTCTCTTCGACCGACTCGACACTGTCGAACGTCTCGACGTCTGTAAGCGGCCTCAGTTCGTCTCTGACGAGTGTGTCGGCGTCTCAGATCGCGATCAGCACCTCGGTCAGCGGCCTCAGCGCTTCGCTGATGAATGTGTCGAGCTCGGTATCGTCGTTGAGCTCTTCGCTTTCGGCGACCAACTCCACCGTCTCGAATGTCTCGACGTCGGTCAGCGGTCTCAGCTCTTCACTCACCAATGTCTCGTCTTCGGTGAGCGGCCTGAGTTCGTCGGTGATCAACCTCTCGACGTCGGTCAGCGCCCTCAGCTCGTCGCTGTCGTCGACCAACTCCGCGGTCTCCAACATCTCGACCTCGGTCAGCGGGATCAGCGCTTCACTGACCAACGTTTCGAGCTCGGTCAGCGGCCTCAGTTCCTCGCTGTCGGCGACCAACTCGACGGTGTCGAACGTCTCGACGTCGGTCAGCGGCCTCAGCTCCTCGCTCTCCTCGACCAACTCCACCGTGTCGAACCTGTCGACGTCGGTGAGCGGCATCAGCGCTTCGCTGACCAACGTTTCCACCTCTCAGGTCGCGCTCTCCAGTTCGGTCAGCGGCCTGTCGTCGTCGCTGAGCGCCGTGTCCACCTCGCAGATCGCCATCTCCAGCTCGGTGAGCGGCCTCTCAAGCTCGCTGTCGGCGACCAGCTCGACGGTGTCGGCGGTCTCGACCTCGCAGGTCGCGATCAGCACGTCGGTCTCCAGCCTCAGCTCGTCCCTGGCCGGCGTCACCACCTCCGTCACGGGGATCTCCAGCTCGGTCGGGGCCATCAGCGCCTCGCTCTCGGGGGTCTCGAGCTCGCTGACCACCGTCTCGACCTCGCAGGTGGCGATCAGTTCGTCCCTGACCGGGGTGTCGAGTTCGGTCTCGCAGCTGGCGAAATACTATCAGGTCAACTCGACGGCGGCAGGCGCCCAGGCGCTCGGCGCCAACGACACGGCGGCCGGACCGGCCACGGTCGCCAATGGATCGGGCGCCTCGGCCTTCGGCTACGGCGCCAACGCCACCGGCCTGCAGGCGACAGCGCTTGGCGCCAATTCGGTGGCCAACGGCGCTTCGGCGACGGCTCTGGGTGATAATGCGGTCGCCAATGGAACCAACGCTACGGCCCTTGGTCAGGACACCCTGGCCAATGGCGCCAACGCCACGGCCACCGGCTACGGCGCCACGGCCAATGGCGCCAACGCCTACGCCGCCGGCGCCAACGCCACGGCCAACGGCGCGACGGCCACGGCGGTCGGCGCGGGCGCGGTCGCCAATGGGACGACGGCCACGGCCGTCGGCGCCGGCGCCAACGCGGCGGCCAACAACGCCACGGCCATCGGCCAGGGCGCGACGGCGACCAACGCCGGCGATGTCGCCCTGGGTCAGGGGTCGGTGACGACCACGCCGGTTCCGACCCCGACGGGAACGTTCGGCGGCGCGACCTACAATTTCGCCGGCGGGGCGCCCACCAGCGCCGTCTCGGTCGGATCGCCCGGAGCGGAACGCCAGATCCAGAACGTCGCGGCCGGTCAGGTCACGGCCACGTCCACCGATGCGGTCAACGGCTCGCAGCTCTACGCCCTGGGCGCCTCGGTCGACACGCGCTTCGCCCTGGTCGGCATCGATGGCGTCCGGGGGACCAACGCCTACGCCCTGGGTCCGAACGCCAACGCCGCTGGCATGAACGCCACCGCGCTGGGTAACGGCGCCAACGCGGCGGGGATCAACAGCTACGCCAGCGGCTACAACGCCGCGGCGCCCGCGGCCGGCGGCACGGCGATCGGCGCCAACGCCAGCATCGCGCCCAGCGCGACCAATGGCGTGGCGATCGGCCTGGGGGCCCAGGTGGCGCCAAACGCCACCAACGCCGTCGCCATCGGCGCCGGGTCGGTGGCCAATGTGTCCAATACGGTCTCGGTCGGCGCGCCGGGGTCGGAGCGGCGGATCACCAATGTCGCCTCGGGGATCAACGCGACCGACGCGGTCAATGTCGGCCAGCTCACGGCGGCTACGGCGGGGATTCTCAGCCAGTCCTACGCCTACACCAACCAGCAGGTCGGCGCCGTGCGGCGCCTGGCCGAAGGCGGCGTCGCCCAGGCCCTGGCCAACGCCAATGTGCCGCAGGCGGTGAAGGCCGGCCACACCCTGATCGGGGCGGGCGTCGGCGCCTATGGGGACCAGGTCGGCTTCTCCTTCGGCGCCTCGCACCGGTTCCTGGACGACTCGACAACGGTCAAGGCCGGGGTAACCTACTCCAGCGACGGCAAGGTCGGCGGCGGGGTCGGCATCGGCTGGGAATTCTAGACGAGATAGGGTTTTATCTTACTGTGTAAATTGCTTAGTCGCCTCCGTCGCGGTTTCGGCGCAGAAGCGATGTCAATCGGTCAGGGCGGCAATCCTGCGACGGGCCCAGGGAGAGCGGCGGGGCTCTCTCTGGCGCCTTGCCGACGACCCACTAAGGAGTCGCGTAGAGGATCATTGCCGGCAAGCGTTCCATCGACGGGCCGAGAATCATCCATCCGGCGCCGAGCGCCACGCAGATCATCACCAGGCCGACAAGGGTGAACGGGTTTGTGGACGAGGCTCGCATGTCATCGCTCCCACTCTGCTGACCACGCCGCAAACTAGGTAATAACCCGAGGATAGGGAAACCTGGATACCGTGGAAATACGCATATCCAGCCGCGGCGCGGGGGTGAGATGAACACGAGTCGCGAGCGTGTTGGCGACCCTTGACGCGAGGCGGCGCAACTCACCATCATGGGCCGCATGAAACCGTATCGCCTGATCCTGTTGTCCTCTCTCGTCCTGGCCGGCTCGTGCGGGCCGGCCCTCTCGCAGCCCTCGGATGGCGCGGTGTGTGTCGACTTGCAGGCGGCCTATGCCCTCAGGGCGCCGGCGTGTGAGCGGGCGTTGGGCGCCAATCTTTCCGCCGCGCCCGGCGATGAGGCGCGCCTGTTGATCAATCGCGCCTGGTTCCGCTCGATAAACCATCAGGATGCGGCCGCGCACGCCGACTATGACCGCGCCGTCGGCCTGGACGGGTCGTACATCAACTACAACGAGCGCGGCTTTTATTTTCTGCGCATCGGCCAGTTCGACGCGGCGATCGCCGACTACGATCACGCCATCAGCCTCAACCCCGGCACGGCCTATTCCCTGTACGGCCGCGGTCTCGCCTGGATCCGCAAGGGTGAACAGACGCGCGGCGAAGCCGACCTGGCCCAGGCCAGACAGAACGATCCGAATGTGGACCAGGTGTTCCGGCGGTTTGGGTTGCACCCCTAAGGGGAACGGCTCAGCTTTTTTCCCCGGCGCCTGCGGGCGGGGGAGGGGGGATCAAACCGAATTGTCGGTCGTTTAACCCGCTACCAGCGGCCCAGGTGCTTCATGCCTTCGACGAGGTTGCCGCGGAACTGGTATTGGCCGCTGTGTTCCAGTTCGATCGTCGTGTCGACATAGACCTTGCCGCCCATGTCCCGCCAGCGGCGGCAGAAGGCGTAGTCTTCCGACAGATACCGGCCATCGTCCGGGTCCACCATGCAGTCGAAGAACAGCCAGTGCAGGTGCGCGTCCGGATGCGGCGGCGGGCCGTCGGGAACGTAGTTCAGGTTGGGATAGTGCTTCATCATCTTCAGGATCACATCCCGTTTGATGCACATGAAGCCGGTGGGCGCCTCCGCCACCTCGACAAAACCGTCGGCGTCCAGGGTCGAGCTGACCGGACCGGTCGCCAGGGGGTTGAACGGGTAGGAGGTGTAGATTCGCTGGAAATCCTCGAAGGTGGTGCCGGCGGGCAGACCCTCGGCCGGCCAGTTGATCGCCTTCATCGGATAGACGCCGGCGGCGACGTCGCGATCGGCCAGCAGAATGCGGCAGACGGCCTGCGGGCTGAAGCGGATATCCGAATCCAGCCAGAACAGGTGCGTGAAGCTTTCATCCTGTAGGAACTTGATCACCATCTTGTTGCGGCCGCGGGTGATCAGGCTTTCGGAGTGCATGTGCAGCACGCTCTGCAGACCAAACCGGGCGGCGTGCTGGCAAAGGTCGTAGATGCTGGTCACATAGTACATGCTCACCGCCGATATATAGCAGGGCGTGGCGAACATGACTTTCATGTCTTTGAGGGCGCTGTCAGGCAACATCGTCGAACGGGTTCCGCGTCAGGGTGTGTGTCGGGCTTGGCCGATGGGGGCCCCAGCCAGGGGGCCGGACGCCAGCGGCGCCCCCCGCAATAGCCGCGCTCGCCGCGATAGGCCAGCCGAAATTCCATGGCCATGGCGGGGAGGGCGATCGTTCGAGCGCCAACGGGCGTGCGTGGGTGTTGTTGGCTTTTTCACCACAGAGACGCAGAGACACAGAGCTTCGCGGAGCGGGTGTCGGAGACTTGCCAGTCTGGCTGGCGTCGAACGCTACTTTAAGGCGCGCGGAGCGCGCAATAAAGCCAGAGTGCCCTCTCGCTCGAGCTCGCCCCCGAGTCACCCTCCGCGAACCTCCGTGTCTCTGCGTCTCTGTGGTGAACTCTCCTTCTTTGGGCCCCCGCCCCCTGGAATTCCCACCCCGTCGATGTCACTAGAGCCCCTGTCGCGGGCGAGGAGAGTTCATGCGCAAGATCGTGTTTTTGTCGGGACTGCCCCGCTCCGGCTCGACGCTGCTGTCGGCGATATTGCGGCAGAACCCGAAGGTTTCCGCCGGCATGAGCAGCCCGATGTTCAGCCTGGTCAACGCCATGATTAACAAGCTGAGCAACGCCAACGAATTCAGCGTTTTCTTCGACGACGCGGCCCGCGCCCGCATCCTGCGCGGCCTTTTCACCAGCTACTACGCCGACCCCGCGCGCGAGGTGGTGTTCGACACCAATCGGCAATGGACGTCGCGCCTGCCCGTCCTGCTCGCCCTGTTTCCCGACGCGCGATTCGTCTGCTGCGTTCGCCCGATCGGCGAGATCCTGCAGAGCTTCGAGACCCTGTTTCAGAAGAACCCCCTGCAGGTCTCGCGCATGTTCAACTTCAATCCCGACCTGACGGTCTATGATCGGTTCGATCATCTGATGTCGTCCATGGGCGTCGTCGGCTATGCGGTGAACAGCCTGAAGGAGGCCTTCTACGGTCCCTTGAGCGAGCGGTTGATGATCGTCTCCTACAATCGCCTGGCGCGGGATACGGCCCAGACTCTGGCGTTGATCTATGACTTCGTCGGCGAACCGGGCTTCGCGCACGACCTCAATAATGTCGCCTATGCCGAACCCACCTTCGACAATGCGCTGGGTCTGCCTGGATTGCACAATGTGCGTGCACGGGTTGGCGTCGCCGACCAGATCGTCAGCCTACCCCCCGACCTGCGCGCCCGCGTCGATGGCGTGCCCTTCTGGGCCGGCGACCAGGCGTTCTCGCGGGCGAGGGTGATTATCTAAACTTAGAAATCCAAAAGGCTGGTCCCGCCCCACGCCACCTCCGGCGCTTCGCAGGTTTGGAGGCCCAGTCGCGCCCGCAAACGCCTCCCCCGTTTACGGGTGCGGGGGACCACCGAAGGTGGTGGAGGGGGCGCAAGGCCATGCGCGGGACATTTGATGCGACGTGGAGACGTCCCGAATCAGCGGCGCCGTCGCGACGCGACCATCACAGGGCGGGGGGTGATGTCGATGCCGTTCAGCCGCCAAAATCCGCCGATTGGACGATACATCAGGTCGAATCCCACCGGCGTGGCGCCGGTGAAAAACATGCCGCCCATATGCAGGGTGCCGTCGGGCTGGACGCGGGGCGGGCGTTGAAAGTTCGGCGTAGTCATGGCGACGCCGGACAAATCGAGCCTCCGTTCACGCATGATCGTAAACGCCGCGGCCAGCCGGTCAGCCGTGTTCTTCTGGAAGCTCGGCGCGGCTAACGCTCTGAATACTGAATAATTACCGGTCTTGTTGGCCTGATCGAGCGCCAGCATGGTCGACCGGAAAAGCATCAGCGCACTTTCTCTGTACGCGGTACTGTTGGGCGGTCCCTGCAAGGCGGTCACGCTGACCTGCGCGGTCGCCGGAAAGGTTCCGACGGCGATCGCCGCCGCCATCGGGGCCAGGATCGCGGTGATTCGGCGCAGCGCCCCTCGGGCAACCGAAACAGGCCGAAAAATCAACGATTTGTTAAGGGTCACGTTTATGGCCATGTGGGTCTCGGCGCCAGATTGCGCGAACCGATCCGCCTTGTCGAGTCTGTGTCAAAGCGGACACGCGGGCCGGCGATTGTGGCTCGCGCGTCGCCATGAATTTGGCTTTATGACTTGAATTCGACTGTGGAATGTACGAAAGCAAGCCTAGGTGGGTGGCTATTAGGCAGGGCGAGTTGCGCCCCGCGATACCCCCACAAGTAAGTACAAGCCCCGAAGCGAAGCCCGCGAGGACTCCGTCTAGGGGTGCTTCGTTTTGTCTCTTTAGGGAACTCCCGGCTCATGCTGAACCTGCCCAAGCTCCGCCAGACGCTCGCCAACAGCTTCCTGCGCGACCCGCTGGAAAAGGGAGGCGACCGGCGGCGGATCTTCGCCATTCTGCGTCTGGCGTTCCGCGTGCTGCGCGAGGGCAAGCAGAAATCCATCGGCGCCCTGGGCGGCGGCTTGTTGGGCGATGTTCTGGCCAATCTGGGCTTCAGTGAGGGCGGCGCGCGTCGGCTGAGCGGCGTTTCCGCGGCGGCTCTGTTGGCGGGCTTGGGGTTGGTCGCCTCGCCGCAGGTCACCCTGGCGCAATATACGGCTGGCGGCGGATCGGTCACTTCGGGCAGCACGACAGCCATTGCGATCGGCGGTGGCGCGACCGTCAGTTCCGCGGGCGGCGCCGCGAATAACGGAATCGCACTGGGCTCGGGCACGCTGGCCCAGACGAACGCTGCATCCGGTGGGGGCTCTCCGGTCGCCATCGGCACCACTGCTTCGGCGACAAGCGGATCGGCCGTGGCCATCGGCGACCAGGCTTTGGCCTCGGGGGTAGACTCGGTCTCAATCGGCGGGCACCCAGGTTCCGCCGGGACGATCGCCTCAGGGAGTTTTGGTGTCGCCATCGGCGCCAGTTCGAACGCCTCGGGCGTTGATGCGATCGCCATTGGCGCGAACACGACAAAGGGCGCCCTGGCCAACGGCACGGACGCATTGGCCTTTGGCGGTTCCACGACCGCTGGCGGTCAGAACGCCGTCGCGTTCGGCTCGAGCGCGACCGCCACCCAAGCCAATGCGATCGCTTTCGGCGTCTCGTCCGCTGCTGGCGGCGCGAACGCTGTCGCCTTTGGCGCGGGTGCAAACGCGGCCGGGGCCAACGCCTCGGCGTTTGGCGCGAGTGCAAATGCGGCCGGGGCCAACGCCCTGGCGGTTGGCGCGGGGGCCAGCGCGGGTGTTGCGGGCGACGTCGCCATTGGCCAGGGCGACCATGCGACCGGCACGCCCGGCACGGGCTCGGCGACGGCGGTCGGTAATAAGGTCACCGCCACCGGCGCAGGCGCGGTGGCCTTGGGCGACCCGACCTTCGCCAATGGCCAGGGCGCCATCGGCGGCGGCTTCACATCGAACGCCAATGGCCAGGGCGCCGTCGCGCTTGGCAACACGGCCAGCGCCAATGGCCAGGGCTCCGTCGCCCTCGGCAACACCAGCACGGCCGCTCAGGCTGGCGGCGTCGCTTTCGGCGATACGGCGAACTCAACATCCACCAATGCGGTGGCCATCGGCACAAAGAGCAGCGCCAGCTCGACCAATGCGGTCGCCCTTGGAGTCTCCTCGGCCGCCGGCGGCACGAGCGCGATGGCGCTTGGCGCCAGCGCCAACGCTTCGGTGCAAAACGCGATCGCGCTGGGCTCGACCAGCAGCGCGGGCGGACAGAACGCCACCGCTATCGCCGCCAATTCCAACGCCGCCGCGCAAAACGCTGTCGCGATCGGCGCCACCTCATCGGCCGGCGCCGTGAACGCCGTCGCCCTCGGCGTGGCCTCTTCGGCCACTGTCGCCAACGCCGTCGCGATCGGCGCCAATGCGGTCGCCGGCCAGGCCAATTCCGTCGCGCTCGGGTCCAATTCGACATCGGCCGCAACGACGGCCGTCAGCTCCGCGGTGATCAACGGCTTCACCTTCAGCGGTTTCAAGGGAACCGCGCCGAATGGCGCGGTGTCTGTCGGCAACCCCGGCAACGAGCGCCAGATCCAGAATGTCGCCGCCGGTCAGCTGACGGTGAACTCGACGGACGCCGTCAATGGCTCGCAGCTGTACGCGGTCGCCAACGCGGTTGGCGGTGTCAGCACCACGCTTTCAAACGTTTCGTCATCGGTGTCGGGGCTAAGCTCCTCGCTGTCAGCGACCAATTCGGCGGTTTCGAACGTTTCGACCTCGGTCAGCGGCCTCAGCTCCTCGCTGTCGGCGACGAATTCGGCAGTGTCTAACGTCTCGACATCCGTGACCAACCTCAGCACGTCGGTGAGCGGCCTCAGCTCTTCGCTGTCGGCGACCAACTCGGCGGTATCTAACGTTTCGACGTCGGTGAGCGGCCTCAGTTCCTCTCTGTCGGCGACCAATTCCGCGGTTTCGAACGTCTCGACGTCGGTGACGAACCTCAGCACGTCGGTGAGCGGCCTCAGCTCCTCGCTGTCGGCGACCAACTCCGCGGTTTCCAACGTCTCGACGTCAGTGACCAACCTCAGCACGTCGGTGAGCGGCCTCAGTTCCTCGCTCTCGGCGACGAACTCGGCGGTTTCCAACGTCTCGACGTCAGTGAGCGGCCTCAGCTCCTCTTTGTCGGCGACCAATTCAGCGGTGTCGAACGTTTCGACGTCAGTGACGAACCTCAGCACGTCGGTGAGCGGCCTCAGTTCCTCGCTCTCGGCGACGAACTCGGCGGTTTCGAACGTCTCGACGTCTGTCAGCGGCCTCAGCTCGTCGCTGTCTGCGACCAATTCAGCGGTCTCGAACGTCTCGACGTCTGTGACCAACCTGAGCACGTCGGTGAGCGGCCTCAGCTCGTCACTGTCGGCGACCAACTCGGCGGTTTCGAACGTTTCGACCTCGGTCAGCGGCCTCAGCTCCTCTTTGTCAGCGACCAATTCAGCGGTTTCGAACGTCTCGACGTCCGTGACGAACCTCAGCACGTCGGTGAGCGGCCTCAGCTCCTCCCTGTCGGCGACGAACTCGGCGGTTTCGAACGTCTCGACGTCTGTCAGCGGCCTCAGCTCGTCGCTGTCTGCGACCAATTCAGCGGTGTCGAACGTCTCGACGTCTGTAACGAACCTGAGCACGTCGGTGAGCGGTTTGAGCTCCTCGCTGTCGGCAACCAATTCCACGGTTTCCAACGTTTCGACCTCGGTGAGCGGCCTCAGCTCCTCTTTGTCGGCGACCAATTCAGCGGTTTCGAACGTCTCGACGTCTGTGACCAACCTGAGCACGTCGGTGAGCGGCCTCAGCTCCTCGCTGTCTGCGACAAACTCGGCGGTTTCGAACGTCTCGACGTCTGTCAGCGGCCTCAGCTCGTCGCTGTCTGCGACCAACTCGGCGGTGTCGAACGTCTCGACGTCCGTGACGAACCTCAGCACGTCGGTGAGCGGCCTCAGCTCCTCGCTGTCGGCGACCAATTCCACCGTGTCGAATGTATCGACCTCGGTGTCGGGGATCAGTTCCTCGTTGACGAACGTCTCGACCTCGCAGGTCGCGATCAGCACGTCGGTAAGCGGCCTGAGCTCCTCCCTGTCGGCGACGAACTCGGCGGTGTCGAACGTCTCCACCTCGGTCACGAACCTGAGCACATCGGTGAGCGGCATCAGCTCATCGCTCTCGGCGACGAATTCGACGGTTTCCAGCGTCTCGACGTCGGTGACGAACCTCAGCACGTCGGTAAGCGGCCTCAGCTCCTCGTTGTCGGCGACCAATTCGACGGTGTCGAACGTCTCCACGTCGGTGTCGGGCATCAGTTCGTCGCTGACGAACGTCTCGACCTCGCAGGTCAACATCAGCTCGTCGCTGGGCTTTGTGTCTTCGTCGGTCAGCCAGATCAGCTCTTCGCTGTCGACCACCAATTCCAACCTGGTGAATCTCGGCAAATCCACCGCATCCACACTGGGCGGCGGCTCGACCTACAACCCGGCCACGGGCCAGGTCAGCGCGCCGGCCTACACGGTCTACAACGCCAACGGCACGGCCGCGACGGCGAACGACGTCGGCTCGGCGTTCAACTCGATAGAGACCGGCGGCATCAAGTATTTCCACACCAATTCAACGGCGACCGACGCGCAGGCGTTGGGAGCCAATGACACGGCTATCGGGCCCAATTCGCTGGCCAACGGCGCCGGGGCCATCGCGGCGGGCTTGGGCTCCAACGCAACGGGCGCGACGGCGGCGGCCTTCGGCGCCAACTCGAAGGCGAATGGCGGGTACGCGACGGCGGTTGGCGTTGGCGCCAAGGCCAACGGGGCCAACGCCACGGCGGTGGGCGCTGGCGCGAACGCCAACGGCGGCTATGCGACGGCGCTTGGCACTTCCGCCAAGGCCAACGGTGGTTACGCCACGGCCATCGGCGACCTGGCCAAAGCCAACGGCGCCAACGCGGTGGCGGTGGGTTCCGGCGCGGTGGCGACCGGCAATGGTAACGACGTCGCCATCGGCAACGCGGCGTCGGCCACGGGCAATCTCGGCGGCTCGGCCGTCTCCATCGGTGACAACAACACCGCCACCGGCGCCGGCGCGGTGGCGATCGGCGACCCCAACGTCGCCAGCGGCACGGGCGCCGTGGCCATCGGCCTGAACGGCAACGCCCAGGGTCAGGGCGCAGCCTCGATCGGCAACGCCGATTCGGCCAACGGTACGGGCGCGGTCGCCCTGGGCGACAGCAGCAGCGCCATCAGCACCGGATCGGTCGCCCTGGGCGAAACGGCGGTGGCCAAGGGCAATGTCCTGGGCGGCTCGGTCGCCATCGGCAACGCCGCCAGCGCGGCGACCTTTGGAGCGGTGGCGATCGGCGATAACGCCCTCGTCAAGAATTCGGCGCCTCAATCGGTCGCCATCGGCCAGGATTCGTTCGTCGGCGCGCCCAACGGCGCCGCGTTCGGCTCCTTCGCCAGCGCCACGGTGGCCAACAGCGTCGCCCTCGGCTCCAATTCGACGACGGCGTCCTCCGGCACCAACACCACCGGCACGACAACGTTCTCGAACGTCATCATCAACGGCATCACCTTCGGCACCTTCGCCGGCGCGCCGATCGGCGTGGTCTCGGTGGGCGCGCCGGGCAACGAGCGGACGATCCAGAACGTCGCTCCAGGTCTGATCAGCACCAACTCGACCGACGCGATCAACGGCTCGCAACTCTACACGACGAACGTCATCGTCGCGCAGATCAACAAGTACTTCGCGGTCGTACCTGGCACGCCGGCCCCGGCGGCCAGCGCCTCGGGCGCCAACGCCATCGCCGCCGGCGTCGGCACCTTGGCCAACGGCGCCGGATCGGTGGCCCTGGGCAGCAGCGACGCGGCTCTCGGCGCCGGCGCTGTGGCGGTCGGCACCGGATCCAACGCCACGGGCGCCGGCACGGTCGCTCTGGGCAATTCGGCTAACGCCACCGGTCCGAACGCGGTCTCAGTCGGTCTCACCACCAATGCGACGGGCGTCGGCGCCTTCGCGGCGGGCGTGAACTCCAACGCCACGGGCGCCAACTCAGCGTCGGTGGGCGTCAACACTGTCGCCAACGGCGCGGGCGCCAGCGCCTTCGGCTCCGGCTCGAACGCCAATGGCACCGGCGCCTCGGCGCTGGGCGGCAACGCCATCGCCAACGGTTCGGCGGCCACCGCGGTCGGCACGGGCGCCAATGCGGCCGGCGCCTCGGCGACCGCCCTTGGCGATAACGCCAATGCTCAGGGCATTAATTCAACCGCCCTCGGTCAGAACACTTTCGCCAATGGCGCCAACGCCACGGCCACCGGCTTCAGCTCCGTCGCCAATGGCACCAACGCCTCGGCGTATGGCGTCAATTCCAACGCCAGCGGCCTCAGCGCCACGGCGCTGGGCGCCGGCGCCACTGCCAACGGCGCCAACGCCACGGCGGTCGGCGTGAACGCGGCGGCCAATGGCATGGCGGCCGAGGCGCTCGGCGCCAACGCCACGGCCAATGGCGCCTCGTCGACCGCGGTCGGCGACCTCGCCAATGCGCAGGGCGCCAACGCCACCGCGCTCGGCCAGAACGCCAACGCCAATGGCGCGGACGCCACTTCCACGGGCTATGGCGCCAACGCCACCGGCGTGAACGCGGCGGCCTTCGGCGCCAACGCGACGGCCAACGGCGCGGCGGCCCTGGCCAGCGGCTACGGCTCGCTCGCCACCGGCGCAGACGCCTCGGCTTCCGGCGCCAATGCAACGGCCAACGGCGCCGCCGCCACGGCGAGCGGCTTCGGGGCCAACGCCACGGGCGCCAATGCGGCGGCCTTCGGCGCCAATTCGGTGGCCAATGGCACGGGCGCGGCCGCCTTCGGCGTCGGCGCGACGGCCAATGGCTCCACGGCGACCGCGCTGGGCGCGGCCGCCAACGCCAACGGCTCTTCCGCCACGGCGGTGGGTGACGCGGCCAACGCCAACGGCGTCAACGCGACGGCTCTGGGTCAAGACACCAGCGCCAATGGTCTCAGCGCGACGGCGACCGGCTTCGGCTCGACCGCCAACGGGACCGACGCGGCGGCCTACGGCGCCAACGCGACGGCCAATGGCGGCTACGCCACGGCCACCGGTCCGATGTCGATGGCCACCGGCCTGATCGCCACGGCGGTCGGCGGCGGCGCCAGCGCCACGGGCACGGCCGCGACGGCGCTCGGCGCCAATGCGGTCGCCAACGGATCCTCGGCGACAGCCCTTGGCCATGCCGCCAACGCGACCGGCGCCAACGCCACCGCGCTGGGCGCGATGGCCCTGGCCAATGGAACAAATGCGACGGCGACGGGCGCCAATTCGGTCGCCAATGGCGTCAACGCGACGGCGACGGGTGCGAACTCCCTCGCCAATGGCGCCAACGCCACGGCGACGGGCTCCGGGTCGAACGCCACGGGCTCCGACGCCCTGGCCGCCGGCTCGAACTCGACCGCGAGCGGAACCGCGGCGACGGCGTTGGGCACGAATTCGGTCGCCAACGGGGCCTCCTCGACGGCGGTGGGTGACGCGGCCAACGCTCAAGGCACCAACGCCACGGCGATCGGCCAGAACGCTAACGCCACCGGCACGAGCGCGACCGCCACCGGCTACGGCGCCAACGCGGCCGGCTCCAACGCCGCGGCCTTCGGCGCCAACTCGATCGCCAACGGCACGGCGGCGACCGCGCTAGGCACGAACGCCAACGCCAATGGCGCCAACGCCACGGCGACCGGCGCCAACGCCAACGCCACCGGCGCCAATGCGACAGCGACAGGTGTGAACGCCAACGCCTCGGGCACGAACGCCACGGCCCTGGGCGCAAACGCCCTGGCCAACGGCGCCGCGGCCACCGCGGCCGGCGTCGGATCGAACGCCACGGGTACGAACGCCACGGCTCTGGGCGCCAACGCGGTCGCCAATGGCGGCTACGCCACGGCCACGGGCTACAAGGCCAACGCCAACGGCGCCAACGCCTTCGCGGCCGGCGCCAATGCAGTCGCCAACGGCGCGACCGCGACGGCTCTGGGCGGCAATGCGGTGGCCAACGGCGCCTCGGCCACGGCCGTCGGTGACGCAGCCAACGCCAACGGCGTCAACGCGACGGCGGTCGGTCAGGACTCGGTGGCCAATGGCGCCAACGCCACGGCGACCGGCTTTGAGGCCGTCGCCAACGGCGCCAACGCCTACGCCTCGGGCGCCAACTCCGTGGCCAATGGTCTCAGCGCCACGGCCCTGGGCACCAACGCCAACGCCAACGGCGCCAACGCCACCGCCGTCGGCGTGGGCTCGGTGGCCAACGGTGCGGATGCGGCCGCCTTCGGCGTGAACGCCACGGCCGCCGGCGACTCGGCGACGGCCATCGGCGACAACGCCGTGGCCATCGGCACCAACGCGGTCGCGCTCGGCCAGAACACGACGGCCAACGGCAACAACTCCTCGGCGACCGGCTACGGCGCCAACGCCACGGGCACGAACGCCCTGGCGTCCGGCACCAAGGCGACAGCCAACGGCGTCAATGCGGTCGCCACCGGCGCCTCCTCGCTCGCCAACGGCTCGTTCGCCACGGCGACCGGCACGCAGGCGATCGCCAATGGCGTGAACGCCACCGCATCGGGCGCCAACTCCGTCGCCAACGGCGGATTCGCCACCGCGACGGGCACCGATTCGGTCGCTAACGGCGCCAACGCCACGGCTGAAGGCGCAAACGCCGCCGCCAATGGGACATTCTCCACCGCGGTGGGCACGGGTTCGATCGCCAACGGCAATTCCGCCACGGCATTGGGCGATGCGGCCAACGCGCAGGGGATCAACGCAACAGCGCTCGGCCAACAGGCGCTGGCCAACGGCTCCAACGCGACTGCGACTGGGTTCATGTCGAACGCTAACGGCATCACCGCGACCGCGACAGGCGGATACGCCAGAGCCAACGGCGCCAACGCCACGGCGACAGGCGCCCAGGCCAACGCCAACGGCGTCAACGCCACGGCGACCGGCGTTCAGGCCAACGCCAACGGCGCCAATGCAACGGCGATGGGCTCCGGATCGGTCGCCAACGGCGCCGACGCCCTCGCCAGCGGCTCAAACGCCACGGCGAACGGCGCGAACGCCACCGCCCTCGGCACGCAAAGCATCGCCAACGGCGCCAGCGCCACGGCGCTGGGCGACGCCGCCAACGCGCAGGGTGTCAATGCCACGGCCCTCGGCCAACAGGCGCTGGCGAACGGGACCAACGCGACCGCGACGGGCTTCCAGGCGGTCGCCAATGGCGCGAGCGCCACGGCCGGCGGTCAGCAGTCCACAGCTAGCGGGCTGCACGCGACGGCGTACGGGTACCTATCAAACGCGCAAGGCGATCAAGCCACGGCGAGCGGCGGTTATGCCAACGCTCAGGGCACCGTCGCGACGGCGATTGGCGCCTATGCCAACGCCAATGGCTATAACGCCACGGCTCTGGGCGCCGCCGCGAACGCGAACGGCCAATATGCAACGGCCACAGGCGTGCAGTCGAAGGCGAACGGCGCCACGGCGACGGCCACCGGCGGATACGCCAACGCACAGGGCTCCAACGCCACCGCGGCAGGTTCTCACGCCCTGGCCAGTGGGGCGAACGCCACGGCCTCGGGTTCGGGTTCCAACGCTACGGGCTCCGACGCCCTGGCCGGCGGCTCAAACTCTACGGCGGCCGGCAGCTTCGCCACCGCTCTGGGCACGAAGTCCAACGCCAATGGGGCCTCGGCGACGGCGCTCGGCGATCTGGCCAACGCCCAAGGCGTGAATGCGACGGCTCTGGGTCAGTCGACCCTGGCCAACGGATCCAACGCCACGGCGACGGGCTTCCAGGCGAATGCCCAAGGTACGAACGCCACAGCGACAGGCGTGAACTCCCTGGCCAGTGGGGCGAACGCCACGGCCTCGGGTTCGGGCTCTATCGCGAATGGCTCGGACGCCCTGGCGGGCGGCTCGAACGCCACGGCAGTCGGCGCCAACGCCACGGCGCTGGGCACACAGTCGAACGCCAACGGCACCAACGCGACCGCGGTCGGCGTGAACTCGAACGCCACCGGGGCCAACGCGACAGCGCTTGGCACGAACTCGCTGGCCAATGGCACTGCGGCGGAAGCGCTCGGCGCAAACGCCATCGCAAACGGCGCATCCGCGACAGCGGTCGGCGACCTGGCCAATGCGCAAGGTTTGAACGCCACGGCCCTGGGTCAGCAGACCCTGGCCAACGGCACGAGCGCCACGGCGACTGGCTTCGGCGCCAACGCCACGGGCTCCAACGCTGCGGCCTTCGGCGCCAACTCGATCGCCGCTGGCAGCTTCGCCACGGCTCTGGGTACGCAAGCCAACGCCAACGGCGCCAACGCCACCGCGACCGGCGCCAACGCCAACGCAACGGGAACGAACGCCACGGCGACAGGCACGAATTCCCTGGCCAGTGGGGCGAACGCCACGGCCTCGGGTTCGGGCTCGATCGCCAATGGCTCGGACGCCCTGGCGGGCGGCTCGAACGCCACGGCGGCCGGCAGCTTCGCCACCGCCCTGGGGACTCAGTCGAACGCCAACGGCGCTTCGGCGACGGCCCTCGGCGATCTGGCCAATGCTCAAGGTGTGAACGCTACGGCCCTCGGCCAGCAGACCCTGGCGAATGGCACGAGCGCCACGGCGACGGGCTTCCAAGCCAACGCCAATGGATCGAACGCCACAGCGGATGGCGCGAACTCCAACGCGACGGGGGCTAACGCCACGGCGCTGGGCGTCAATTCGCTGGCAAACGGCACGGCGGCTGAAGCCCTTGGCGCCAACGCCATCGCCAACGGCGCATCCGCGACCGCGGTCGGCGACCTGGCCAACGCGCAAGGTCTGAACGCCACGGCCCTGGGTCAACAGACCCTGGCCAATGGCACGAGCGCCACGGCGACCGGCTTCGGCGCCAATGCGAACGGATCGAACGCCACCGCGACCGGCGTCAACTCCGTGGCGAATGGCGGCTACGCAGCGGCCTTTGGCTCCCACGCAATCGCCAACGGCGGCTATTCCACAGCCCTGGGCGTGAGCGCCAACGCGAACGGAACGAACGCCACGGCGGTCGGCGGCTACGCCAGCGCCAACGGGACAAACGCCACGGCGCTGGGCCAGAGCACAGTTGCTAACGGCGCCAACGCCACGGCCCTGGGTGGCTACTCTGTCGCAAACGGTCCGAATGCGACCGCGACCGGCGGCTACGCGAACGCCAACGGAACCTACGCCACAGCGACAGGCTTCCAGTCGAACGCCACCGGCGGGTACGCCACGGCGAACGGACCCTTCGCGCTGGCCAACGGCTTCGCCGCCGCCGCCATCGGCCCCAACACGGTCGCCAACGGCACGGCCGCAACAGCCCTCGGCGCCAAGGCCAACGCGCAAGGCAGCTTCGCCACGGCGCTCGGGACCAACTCGGTGGCCAATGGCGCCTCGGCGTCGGCCTTCGGCTCCAACGCCAACGCGCAGGGCGCCAACGCCACGGCGCTAGGCCAAAGCAGCAATGCGGTCGGCGCCAATGCGGTCGCGGTCGGATCGGCGGCGACGGCTAAAGGGACCAACGCCTTCGCTGCGGGGGCCAGTTCCAACGCCAATGGCGAAAACGCAACGGCGGTCGGGGTCGCGTCTAACGCCACGGGCGCCAACGCCACCGCGGTCGGTGTCGGGGCAAACGCGGCGGGAACCAACGCCTTCGCGGCCGGCGCCAGCTCCACCGCCAACGGCGCCAACGCCACGGCGACCGGCGTGAATTCGATCGCCAACGGCGGCAGCGCCTCGACCTTCGGCGCCAACGCCAACGCCAACGGCGGCAACGCTACGGCGGTCGGCGTCGGCTCGGTGGCCAACGGTGACGCCGCCACGGCGGTCGGCGCCAACGCCATCGCCAACGGCGCATCCTCGACCGCGGTCGGCGATGCGGCGGTGGCCAACGGGACCAACGCCACCGCGATCGGTCAGGACGCCAACGCTCAGGGGACCAACGCCACGGCGACCGGCTTCCAGTCTGTCGCCAACGGGGCCAACGCCTTCGCGTCCGGCGCCAACTCGGTCGCCAACGGCGCCAACGCCACGGCCGTGGGCACCAACACGGTGGCCAACGGCGGCAACGCTACTGCGGTCGGCGTGGGTTCAAACGCGACGGGCACCTACGCGGCGGCCTTCGGCGTCAACGCCTCGGCGGTCGGCACATCGGCCACGGCCATCGGCTACGGCGCCTTCGCCACCGGCGTGAACTCGATCGCCCTGGGTACCGGGACAGCGGCAAACGGAACCAACGCCACGGCGTCCGGCGCCGGCGCCAATGCCTCGGGGTCAAACGCCGCGGCTTCGGGCGCCAATTCGGTCGCCAACGGGGCTAACGCCCTGGCCACCGGCGCTGGATCGGTCGCCAACGGCGCCAACGCGGCGGCTTACGGGTCGAAGTCGAACGCCCAAGGCGCCAACGCGACGGCCACGGGCGCCAACTCAACGGCCAACGGCGACTCCGCCGTGGCTGACGGCAATGGCTCGGTCGCCAACGGATCGACCGCCACGGCGCTGGGCGCCAACGCGGTCGCCTCCGGGGCCTCGGCCACGGCTCTGGGTGACGCCGCCAACGCAGCGGGAACCAACGCCACCGCACTCGGCCAGGACACTCTGGCCAACGGCGCCAACGCCACGGCGACGGGCTTCGGCTCGACAGCCAACGGCGCCAACGCCTACGCGGCCGGCGCCAACGCCACCGCCAACGGCGCGAACGCCACGGCGACCGGCGCGAGCTCGATCGCCAATGGCGCGAACGCCACGGCCTACGGCGCGGGCGCCAACGCCACGGGGGCCAACGCCCTTGTGGTTGGCGCGGGCTCCACGGCCAACGGCGCCGGCGCGGCGGTGTTTGGTGTCTCCGCCACGGCTAACGGCGCTTCGGCGACGGCGGTGGGCGACGCGGCGAACGCGCAAGGTCAGAACGCGACGGCGCTCGGTCAGAACGCCAGCGCCAATGGCTACGCCGCCAGCGCCACCGGCTATCAATCGAACGCCAACGGGAGCTACGCCACGACTGCGGGCGCCTACGCTCGCGCCAGCGGCGCCGAAGCCACCGCGACAGGCGCCTTCGCCAACGCCGCGGGCGCCTTAGCCACGGCGACGGGCGAAAACGCCTTGGCCAACGGCACAGCCGCCACCGCCACCGGCGGATACGCCCGAGCGAATGGCAGCTACGCCACCGCAACGGGTAACAACGCCAACGCGGCGGGCACGAACGCCACAGCGACCGGCGCGTCCTCGAAGGCAAATGGGGGTTACGCCACAGCGACCGGCACGAACGCCAACGCCAGCGGCGCCAACGCCACGGCCAGCGGCGCAAATGCCGCGGCCAATGGGTCATTCGCCACGGCGGCCGGCACAAACACGGTGGCCAACGGTGGTTACGCCACGGCGGTCGGCGCCAGCGCCAACGCCCAGGGCGCCAACGCTGCGGCCTTCGGTCCCAACGCCCAGGCCTACGGCTCTGCGGCCGCGGCGCTTGGAGACGGGGCTGTCGCCAACGGCAACTCGGCCTCGGCCTTCGGTGACGGAGCGGTCGCCAACGGGACCAACGCCGTCGCCCTGGGTCAGGACTCCCTGGCCAACGGCGCCAACGCTTCGGCGACGGGATACCTTTCGGTCGCCAACGGCGCTAACGCCACGGCGTCGGGCTTCGGGGCCACGGCCAACGGGGCCAGCGCCTACGCGGCTGGCGCCAACGCGGTCGCCAATGGCGCCACGGCGGTGGCGGTCGGCGCCGGGGCTTCGGCCAGCGGCGGCGCGTCGGACATCGCCATCGGCAGCGGCGCCGTCGCCGCCGGCACGTCGGCGGGCTCGGCTATCGCCATCGGCGCGGGCGCCAACGCCGGCGCGGCCAATACGGTCGTGCTCGGCGCCGGCGCCACGACGACACAGGCCGGCGACGTCGCCCTGGGTCAGGGATCGGTGGCTGGCGCGGCTCACCCGACCAGCGGTGTGACGATCGGAACCGTGTCCTTCCCGTTCGGGGGCGGCACGAACCCGACCAGCGTGGTTTCGGTCGGCGCTCCTGGCGCCGAGCGGCAGATCACCAATGTCGCCGCCGGCCAGGTGACGGCGACGTCCACCGACGCGGTCAACGGCTCGCAGCTCTACTCCACCGACACCACCTTGGCGGCCCTGGTGCAGAGCGGCGTCGGACCCGCGGCCTCGAAGTACTTCGTCGCCAACTCGGCGGCGACGGCGGCGGTGGCCTCTGGGGTCAATTCGGTGGCGGCCGGCCCGTCGGCTGTCGCCAGCGGCGTGGGCTCCACGGCGATCGGTTACGGCGCGGCCGCGACCGGGACCAACAGCTACGCGGCCGGCGCCAACGCAGCCGCCCAGACGGTGGGCGCGGTGGCTCTGGGCAACGCCGCTCAGGTCGGTCCGAACGCGACCAATTCGGCCGCGATCGGCGCCGGGTCCATCGCGAACGATCCGAACACGGTGTCCTTCGGGGCGCCGGGGGCGGAGCGGCGCCTCACCAACGTGGCGGCCGGTATCTTCGGCACCGACGCGGTCAACCTGAACCAGTTGAACGCGGCCGTGGGCAACCTGAGAGCCGGCATTGCCGCGGCCATGGCGCAAAACGCCGTACCGCTGGCGCTGAAGGTGGGCGAACAGGGCTTCACCGGCGCGATCGGCACCTTCGAAGGTCGCGAGGGTCTGGGCTTCCACTATATGGCCCAGCCCAGCGAGCGGGTGACGATCGGCGTGGGCATCGGCATCGGCTTCGGACCGAACAACACCGAAGTGGGCGCCACGGCCGGCGTCGGCTACAAGTGGTGATAACGTCTTGGGACGGGTGGGCCTGCTGGTCCACCCGTCCTGACGTCCACGCTCATCGCTCGGTCTGACCTCTCGGCGGCCCGATTGCGGACAATACGGGCGCGCGAGCGCCTTGACGCGACTCGCGCCGCCGGGGAATGACAAAGCCCATGGGTCTCAAGGTCGGCATCACCACTTCCGGCGGCGTTCAGGATGTCGATGCGGCCCTATGGTCGAGCGGCGTCAGCCAGAACATCGTGTTCATGGCCCTGCTGTTGCAGCGCCTTGAGAACGTCGAACTTACAGCTCTGATCGCCTGCCCCGATGGCGCGCAGCACCATGGCACGGCCAAGCGTTTCGGCATCACGGCGATCGATCAGGCCGAAGCGATCGAAACCCTCGATGTGATCATCGAAATGGGCGTCCGCTGCGATGGCGAGTCCATGCGGCGTTTCCGTGACCGCGGCGGCAAGCTGGTGTCCTACATGGCCGGCAACACCATGGTGATGAACTTCGAGGCGGTGGCCTGCAACGCCCCGCACGGCGAGTTCATGTCGGATTCGGGCTTCGACGCGGTGTGGATCACGCCGCAGCATTGGCACATGAACGCCGGCTATGCGCGGATGACCCGATGCGACGCCGTCGAGATCGCGCCGCACATCTGGACGCCGATGTTTCTGCAGCAATCCGCGGCGATGAGCGGCAACAGCAACCTCTTCTACAAGGACTCCACGTCGCGTCCGCCCTGGCGGATCGGCATCTTCGATCCCAACGTCAACGTTATCAAGACCTTCCATCTGCCGATGATGGTCAGTGACGAAGGTTTTCGCCGCCGCCCGGATCTGATCGACCGGGTGTTGATGTTCAGCGCCAATCACCTCGCCGGCAACATCCATTTCGAGGAACTCTGCGGGCGGATGGCCATCCATAAGATCGGCAAGCTGTTCGCCGAGACGCGCTATCCGCTGGCCCAATTGCTGGGCGTGCACATCGATGCGGTGGTGACCCACCAGTGGGAAAACAACCTCAACTATCTTTATTGGGATGTCCTCTACACAGGTTGGCCCCTGATCCATAATTCCGAGGCGATCAAGGACGTCGGCTACTACTACGAAAGCTTCAATCCCCAGGCGGGTGGGGATGTTCTGGTCGAGGCGCTGGAGCACCATCGCACGAATGCGCGGCGAAATCGGGATCAGGTCCTCGAGGTGCTGTGGGGCTTGCATATCGACAACCCCAAGGTGCTGAGGCGTCACGCCGACCTGTTAGATATGGTGATGCAATGACCTTCAGGCGCGGCTTTGCGACCGTCCTTTCCCTGTTGGCCCTTTCCACCCAGGCTGTCTGGGCCCAGCCCTCCGGGCCGCGCGCGGCC
>Ga0075029_100000483_pt1 | contig 22902 bp, 20 predicted proteins | sample LitLauG_LLR_2013_FD_71391 | JGI IMG/M metagenome (GOLD analysis project Ga0075029, IMG submission 71391) | Freshwater sediment microbial communities from North America - Little Laurel Run_MetaG_LLR_2013 | ecosystem: Environmental > Aquatic > Freshwater > Creek > Sediment | place: USA... | reverse complement strand
GCGATTTCCTGAATCAGCAGGCCTCCTGTGGTTGGCAGTTCCAGCGCCTGCGCCACGTCGCCCGCAACGTAGACCGTCGAGATGCCCAGCCGCGCGGGCTTGCGTCCAGCGTGGAAATCGTCTAGCAGGAGCTTCGCTCGATTTATCGGCAGTGCGAACCCGATGCCAACGCTGCCTCCGCCGGGCCCGTAAATCGCCGTATTGATGCCGATCACGTTGCCCTGGGAATCCAGCAGCGGCCCGCCGCTATTGCCGGAGTTGATCGACGCATCGGTCTGAATCATACCCTCCATTTTGCGGTTGTCCTCGGCCTGAATCTCGCGGCCCAGTGAACTCACCACACCCGTCGTCAGCGTGCCTTGGAACCCGAACGGATTGCCGATCGCCAGCACCTTCTGCCCCACCTGCAAGCGGTCTGAATCGCCCAGGGAAAGGTAAGCCAGCTTCTTTTTCGGTTCGATCTTGATCAGCGCCAGATCGTTTACGCGGTCGCGCATCAGCACCGTAGCTTTGTATTTCGATTGATCGGTGAGCGTCACTTCCACCTGCTGGCTGCCGCTGATGACGTGGTAATTCGTCAGAATCTGGCCCTCGCCGTTGATCAAAAAGCCCGAGCCTAGATCCTTCACCGCTTGCGGCCCGTAGAACCACGTCTGCCGGTAGACCGTGCTAGTGATGTAGGCGACGCTGGGGCTGGCCATCTTATAAATGTCGATACTATTCAGCTCATCGGAGCCCAGGCCGGCCGATTGCGTCACGCTGGGGCCGCTCCACAAAGGACCGGAGGGGCCGCCGATACGCGGAAGCCCGTTGGGGCGCGTGGTCAGATAAACGAATCCGCCGACGAGGACGGCGGCAAGCATCAAGCTGCGGAATTTCATCTTATGGAAGGCTCCTTAAGGACGCATAGATCTTACGCGTTTGCTCAAGCGTATGTTCCTTGGTTCCGGACGTGTCGATGACGTAGTCTGCGTACTTCACCTTCTCCTCCAGGGGCATTTGCCGGCTCAGCCGGTTTTCCGCCTCTTCGCGCGAGAGATGGCTGCGATTCATGGCTCTTTCGATCTGCTGCTCCCGCGTGCAGGAGGCAACGATGAGGCGCTCAAAATCGCGATAACTTCCCGTCTCTACCAGTATCGCAGCTTCAATCACGATGATGCCACCGGGCTCGCGCGCGGCGAACTCGGCTTCCAGAGCCCGTTCCCGCGCCCGTACACATGGATGGACGATTGCATTCAGCTTGGCCAGCTTTTCCGGCTGCGCAAAAACCAGCGCGCCCAGCGCCGGGCGGTCGATTTCGCGATCGGCACGAACGATTCCCGCGCCGAATTCCTTCACGATCGCGCCGTATGCCTCCGCGTCCTTCGCCATTACCTGATGGCCCAGTTCGTCGGCTTGAATCAGAAAGCAGCCAAGGTCGGCCAGCGCGTTGCCGATAAAACTCTTCCCGCTGGCGAGCCCGCCGGTGAGTCCTACGCGGTGCATTTGAGGTGCTGCTCGGCCAGCGCCACGGTGTTCGCCATCAGCATGGCGATGGTCAACGGCCCCACGCCTCCAGGCACCGGCGTGTATGCAGTGGACTGACGCGCCACATCCACCGGATGAAGGTCGCCCACCAGCGCCCAGCCCTTGCGGTCGAACTCAGCTTCCTTGCCAATCCGCGCGGCCTCGGCGCGATCGGTGATGCGCGATGTGCCTACGTCGATCACCGTCGCGCCCGGCGCGATGTATTCACTCGTCAGAAACGCGGGCTTGCCCATCGCGGCGATCAAAATATCGGCGCGGCGCGTGTAGTCGGGAAGATTCGTGGTGTGCGAATGGCAGATCGTGACGGTGGCGTTTTCCTGCAGCAGCATCAACGCCATCGGCTTGCCGACGATATCGCTGCGCCCCAGCACCACCGCGCGCCGTCCGTCCATGGGGATGTGGTAGTACTTCAGCAATTCGATCACCCCCGCGGGCGTGCAGGACCGAGGCCCGGGACGCCCGGCGACCAGGTGCCCGACGTTCAGCGGATGAAAACCATCGGCGTCTTTTTCCGCAGGCACCGCTTCCAGAACGCGCCGCGAATCGATGTGCTTCGGCAGAGGCATCTGCACGAGAATGCCGTCGATCAGAGGATTTTTGCTCAGCCCTTCGATGATGGAGAGCAGTTCCTCGGTGGCAATGTCCGCGGACGGCGTGATCTTTGTGCTTTCGATGCCGATCTCGGCGCACGCCTTGATCTTGTTCCGGACGTAAATCTCGGAAGCGGGATTGTCACCCGCTAAAACAACTGCCAAGCCAGGCGGCCGGCTCAGTTTCGCAATCCTTGGTTTTAAGTCCGAGAGAATTTTGTTGCGAACAACGGTCCCATCTAAAATTTGCGCCATGCCTATGCTGAGTGTATCAAGGCAGTGGGGATGCAGCGTTATTCCCTTGGCAGGGTGTAGCCGAACGCGTACAGCATGCCGTCGTGCGTACCGACGTAAATCTTGCTCGCGCCCGCCGAAAGCGCCGCGGTGGAATATCCGGTGATCGATTTGCCGCTGGACCACAGTTCCTTGCCGCTGGCAATATTAAGCGCGTACAGCACCGCAGGCGCCGTGCGCGAACCGCTGCTAAGCGCGAATACCACGCCGTTATCGATGATCGGCGCGGCGGGCGAAACCATCTCTTTCGACGTCCACGCTGCTTCCAGTGCTCCGACATCGCTGACCTTGTAGGCCTGAATCGCGCTGCCGCGCGCGGCGAGCAGCCAGCGGACCTTATCCGCGTCCTCCCACGTCGCGAGGCTCGACAATTTGCCCGCACCCGGCGCATTGCCGACCAGTTCCAGCTTGGCGTCGAGAACCAACAAGTGGCCGTGTTCGTTACCCGCGGCGATAAATTCCTTCTCGCCGATCTTGAACACCGCCGGAGCCGTAACGTAACTGCCGTCGCGCTGCATTTTCAGCTTGAGCGTCTTCTGCTCCAGCGCCAGCATACCTTTATCGGTGCTGGCGTAGAGCGTTCCATCGGAGCCGAACGCCATACCAACCACCATCGTGTCGCCGGTCTTGTATTCGTAAACCATGTTGTCGGCCAGATCCAGCGCCCAGACGCCGTTCGGCGCGCCGCCGCAATTATCCACCGTAGCGGCGTAAATCACATTGTTGACCGACATCAGGTCCCGCACCTTGGCGTTGGCGCGGATGAAGCGCGCGGCAGGAACCACGTCCTCGCCTGTGTGCTGATTGAGGACGTGCAGCAGTCCGTCGCTGGACAGCGCGAAAACCGTGGCAGGCGTGCGGCGAGGCCTCGGCAACGTTGGCACTGGAGCAGCCTGAGCCATGCCTCCGCGTCCCGCGGCGCCGGGCATCGGCGGACCACCGCGTCCTCCACGTCCTTGATTTGGAACCGGGGGAGCGAGCGGCGCAGCCAATGCGAGCGACGACGTCATTCCCACCGGACACGTCGCCGTTGCCGTCTTCGCCTGCACCTCCAGCGAATTGAACGGCATGTGCTTTTCCCAGAAAATCTTCGGAAAAGGATGATCTATGGAATACACGATGTCGTTGTTCGTCGCCACGAACATCAGGTCTTTGAAACCTTTGTACGTGATCAGGCGCGACGCCACGACGCTGGGCGAAGGCACGCCCGACAGCTTCTGCTTCCACTGAAACGTGATGCCTCCTTTTTCCGCGAGTTCAACCGACATATGCGCGTCGGTGCGAACGGCTCCCGAACGCTGCGCGTCGCCGCCCGCGTCCAGCCAGTCGCCTCCGCCCCGTCCGAATTGCGCGTGAGCCAGTGCGCCGCTCACCAGCGCTGCGAGAAAAATGGACTTAGGGCTCATTTGCCCTCCAATCCGAAGCAATAAAGAACGCTATCGAACGTGCCGAGATAGACGCGGCCGTTAGCGACCGACAAGCCTCCGAAGTGTACCCAGGATTTGATCTGGTCTCCGCTGGAATAAAGCTCCTTGCCGGTTTCGGCGTCCAGCGCATAGAGCACCGCGTGCGTCGAATCGTGAATGCGCTCCGGCGAATTATCGTCCAGACCGCGGTCCGGATAGGCCTGCTCTGTATTTTCGCCGCTGCCGAACGCGTAGATCACTCCGTTGGCGATCACGGGCGGCTCGGCTTGGTCCATGTCGCGCGACATCCACGCCGGAATCAGCTTATATTTCCCGTTCTTCTCTTCCAGCTTGAACGCGATGACCGCGCCGTGCGTGACGGGCCCGTACGATACAGGCACTTTGAAATCGGGATGCGAGGGACCCCAGAACGGGCTAAGAATCCAGCGCGTGCCTTGCGCGTCCTCCCACGTCGCCAGTGCGCCCCAGATTCCGGCCGACGCGAAGTTCACTTCCTCATTGCAGATCAGAGGCGTGCGTTCGAGAGGCGTCTGATGATCGTCGCCACCGGCCGCTTTGGTATCGAGCAGATAGATGCGGCATTCCTTGCTGGCAGCGATCATCAGTTCCTTGCCCTTGTATTTGAAGATGGCGGGCGTCACCTGCATGTCCAGATCGCGGCTCTGCAGCCAGGCCCAGTTTTTCGGGATGTAATAATCCTGAAGCTTCAGTTCGTTGCCGACCACCTTCGCGCCAACCAGTCCGTTGCCGTAGGTCTGGGTCGCTGGATCGTAGCGGCCGTCGCCGGTGGGCGCCCACGCGACTCCGTTTTCGTCGATGGCTGCGCCAGTGCGTCCCCACAAGCCTCCGCTCTTCGGGTTGTAAGTCATCACCTTGTGCGAGGGATCTTTGATATTCACGCTCCAAATCTGGTTCGGATTGCCCGCGCAGCCCTGCGCGGTGGTGGTGAACAGCACGTCGTTCCACAGATTCAAGGCGTACGATTTTCCGTACGGGTAGCCAAACTGGTACGGAGGCGCGAGGTCTTCACCGTCGGCCAGATTCAGCGTGTGGACCTCGCCGTCGCCAGCCATGGCGTAAACCGGGCGCGATCCATTCGCCGCTGGAGCGCCTAAAACCGGGGTCGCGGTGAGCCCGGCGGGACACAGAGGATCGGTGGGGCGTCCACGGCGCGCAGGCGCGGGATACTCGAAATGCTTCTTCCACAGAATCTGATGCGTCGCGACGTCGATGGCGTAAATATTGTCGGAAACACCCGCGACCAGCGCGATCTGTTTCGGTCCCGAAGGCGTCGGCACCTTATCCGCAATCAGCGGTGGAAACAGCGAGTGCATCTCAATCGGCTGATTGTCCAGTTGCAGCTTCCAGACGATCTTCAGGTTCTTGACGTTTTCCCTGTTGAGGATTTTTTCGTCTTTTTGCCAGGCTGTGCGCTGGGGATTGCCGCCATCGGTGGGCCAGTCAGCCGCGTGGGCCAGTGCACAACCGAGTGCGAGCGCGACCACGAAACGGGTAGTTCGCATGAGGGCTCCTGTTCGCTTTGAAACGATTCATTTCTACATGAAACGTGGGTTCCTGTCAAGGAGTCTTTTTCGGTTTCCACTCCGATGCCATGCGCTTCGCCTCGGCAACTTGCTCCGGAGCGAGGTGCGCGGCCACGGAATCGCGCATCTCTACGACCGTATCGCGATCGTTTTTTTCCACGCCGTTCGCAGCCACGATGAACCACATTTCGGCCTGCACATCGTCCCGCGGGAGGCCTTTGCCAGAATGACAAAGGATGCCCAAACTCGCCTGCGCGTAGGCATTTCCCTGCTCCGCCGATTTGCGATACCAGCTCGCCGCCATCGCGTAGTCTTTCTTCAAACCGCTGCGTCCCGCCTCGTAGTTCTTGCCAAGCGAGAACTGCGCGTCGGGGTCGCCGGCAGCGGCGCGGTCTCTTAAAGGAGGGCGTCCAGCGGGTGGTTGAGCGCACAGTATCGCTGCGAGGAGGAAAAGAGCGGTTCGCATGGAGGCAGTTTATCTCACGACCTTACTTCGCCGCGACCGTGTACTTCAGGCTCCGCTCGGCCGATTGGTCGCCTTGCTTCATCACCACCCGTACTTCGAACTCGCCTGGCGACGCGGCGGGCTGGATCGCCATCGGCGCCGCGCCGGATTCATCGGGCTTCGGCAGCGCGGGATGCTGCGTTTCCGCCACCTGCCCGTTCTTGATGAACTGCACTTCCAGTTGCGGCGCTCCGCCCTTCGCCTCCGGATACACGACGAAATAAATGTACGGCCGCGCCCCCGCGGGCAGCGACGTATTCACAAAGGGCTGCGCGCGTTTGCCCGGAATCTCGAACGGATCGGCCGCGTCGGGAGCCCGGTCCAGGGGATAAATGCGGGCTACCAGTGCGATGTCGCTCAACAGAGCATCGGGCCGATTTTCCAGGCGAAACTCCGTGGCGGAGGCGTGCTGCCCTTCTTGATCCATCACCGCGGCCTGCACCGTGAAGCGTCCCGTGGGCAGCGTCACCGAGTGCTCGTAAATCATGGTGTCCGTTTGCAGCCCCAGCAGCGTTTTATCGCCGACCGCGGCGGAAACGTCGCGGCTAACGCGCGCCACGATGTTGCCTTCCTCATTCTTCACGAGTGCGAGAAGATGCGCGTGGACGCGGCGCGCGCTGCCATCTTTCACCGCGGTGAGATTCGAAATCGGTATTTCAAACGCAATGGCGTATTGCGTTGCTTTGGCGCCGGGTCTGAACCGGAAGGCGCGCGCGTCGAAGTTGAAATCAAATGGCGGAGGATTGCGGTCCAGGGCTTCGAGTGCGGTCATGTCGCCTGGCGTGAGCGGCACGTCGCCGGTATCCGGCACGGCCCAATACCCGTTGCGGGTCTGGACGCGCAGCGCCGGCGCAGCCAGCTTCACTTCGATCTTTGCGAAATGCCCGTCGGTGGACGGCGAAGCAGGCTTGTACGACAATTCGTAGTGCGTGTCGACGTCCTCCATCACCCGCGCCAGTTGCGCCTCGGTATTGTTGGTATTGGCGATGACGAAGCCTCCAGTGCTCTCGGAAATTTCGCGCAGAGCCTCCTGCGTGTTGGCACTGAGCACAGCGGAGCGCACGTAATCGGTCTGGTGCATCGATTCTGCGAGCTGCCCGGCGGGCGTCGCAGCCGAACTGGTGCTGCTTCCTCCGGACTGATACGGATTCGTGTTGCGTGCACCCGCACCGACGGTCGATTGCCCCTGGCTGAGCGACGCAGCGGCTTGCAGCAGAGCCCCCGAGGCGCTGGATGGTGTCGAACCGGGCGTACCGAGCGCCGCCTGCGTGCCTCCTTGCGCCGACGTGAGCCCCTCGGCGCATTGCGCGCGATCCTGGCAGCCGTTCAGGCCATAGACGTCCATGCCGTAAAACGTCACGCCGCCTTTGTTGGCCTGTGCAATTAACGCGTTCCAATATTCCAGTTGATCGGTCGGGCGCGTGATCCCCGTGCTCATCAGAAGGATCGTCTTTTGAAACGGCAGCGGACTGAGCTGGCGCACCAGCCGCGTCATGGCGTCGATTTCGCGCAGCCCTGCATTGACGGCGAGGCCGAGATCGCCGCGCGTACCCAGAGGATCCTGAAAATTCGAGCCATCGGGATTGGTCGGCACTCCGGGAGGCGGAGCGGTTTCGATTCCGACCGGCGGATGGGCAACGCCTCCGGGAGGCGCAGGAATCGTCAGCGTCGTGGTGACGCCAGAAACAGTGTTTAGCGACGATCCGAGCGTAGCAATGCTCAGCCCGTTCAGAACGGCGGCGCTGCTTTGCGATAGCGATGGCAGTTGGTTCACCGAAGCCATGCGGACAGCCTTGATCAGGTTGTCGCGGTTGTTGGAGAACGGAAAGACGGGCCGAAGACCGCTGGAATCCAGGCTAAAAACACCGATGTAGGTGTCCGGCCGCAGCTCTCTCTCCACGAATTTGCGGGCGGCGTCGAAGGCAAAACCTCGGGTTTCAGGGGTGATGTCGTGCAGGATGAGGCAGACCACGTTGATGGTCCGCAGAGGATTCGGCCCGGGCTTCGAGAGCGGCGCGGCGGGCGTTGGTGCGGCGGACGCGACAGGAGCGCTTGCCGTGGCAGCAATTGCCGTGTGAGCCTCGCGGCCTGAAACCAGCCGGAACGACTTAATCTCCTGCTTCACGCCATCTTCGAATATTTGGACCTGCGAAGGATCGACCTTCGTTACTAGGCGGCCACGGGCGTCGCGGACCACCAGTTCCAGCAACACTTCGCGCGTCTGGCTCTGAAATTCAGGAGCCTGCTGCGCAAGGCAGGCCGCGGCAAGCGCAGGCGCGAAGATACGGAGGGCCCACATGGACCGAGTCTATCGTAGAAATGCCTGTCACCCCGGGACGCGAGAGTGCATCATAGAGGTAGATGATGGATGTACTGAGTTTAATTGGCTTCGTCGCGGCCTACATCGTACTGATGCGCTTCGTGCTGCCGCGTCTGGGCGTGCCCACCTGAATGTCGGGAACCTGTGACGTCGAGTCTCGACGTAAAAAGCCCGACGCAACGAAGGAGTAACGTCGGATTGCACACTTGTTATTCTTGATAGATGGAGACCCGCCATTCCGTCTGCGCCCTGGACTGTCCGGATACCTGCTCCCTGCTGGTGAATATCGGGAACGGCGTTGCGTCGAAGCTGCGCGGCAATCCCGACCATCCGGTGACGCGGGGGTTTTTATGCGCCAAGGTCGCCCAATACCTGGAGCGCGAGTATCACCCTGATCGTTTGCTGTTTCCGCAGAAACGCATCGGTAAAAAAGGCGAGGGGCGATTTGCGCGCATCTCCTGGGACGAAGCGCTGGATACCATCGCGGCCAAGCTGAAGAGCGTTGCCGGCGAGTTCGGGCCGGAGGCGATTCTTCCTTATAGCTACGCAGGAACGATGGGCTTGTTGAATGGCAACGGCATGGACCGGCGCTTTTTCCATCGCCTGGGAGCCACGCGGCTCGACCGCACCATCTGCTCGGCTGCCGGAAGCGCGGCGTTGACGGCCACGCTCGGCAACCGCTATGGCACGGAGCCGGAGCAGTTCGCGCACGCGAAACTCATCATCGCGTGGGGCGCGAATATCCACGGCACGAACGTCCATCTGTGGCCGTTTATCGTGGAGGCGCGTCGGAGGGGAGCGCGGCTGATTGTCATCGACCCTGTGCGGACGCGCACCGCGGCCGTGGCGGATCAGCACCTGCGCGTGAATCCGGGTAGCGATCAGGCGCTGGCATTCGGCCTGGCGCACGTCATTCTGAAAGAAGGGCTGCACGATGCCGATTACGTCGCGCGCTTTACCAATGGGTTTGACGCGTTCGCCGAGAAAGCGAGCACCTACCATCCGGAACGCGTCGCCGCGTTGACGGGCATCGCCCAGAAAGACATCGTTGAACTGGCGCGCGCGTATGCAACGACCAAGCCTGCCGTGATTCGCTGCAATTACGGCGTGCAGCGCTCCGAACGGGGCGGCGCGGCAGTGCGCACGATCTTAGCTTTGTCGGCGCTGATCGGTTCATGGAAAGAGGTCGGCGGAGGCTTGCAGCTTTCCACGTCGCAGGCGTTTCAGTTCGATAGGAAGGCGCTGGAGATGCCGCATCTTGGCTCGCCCGCGCGCACGGTGAATATGACCGAGCTCGGCTCGGCGTTGACCGCGTTGAACGATCCTCCGATAAAGGCGATGGTGGTTTATAACTCGAACCCCGCCGGCATCGCGCCCGATCAGAATCGCGTATTAAAAGGTCTGCGCCGCGACGATCTGTTCACGGTGGTGCTGGAGCAGTTCCAGACCGACACCGCCGATTACGCCGATATTCTGCTGCCTGCCACCACGTTTCTGGAACACACAGACGTCTATCTCGCCTACGGACATTATCATTTGCAACTTGCAAGGCCCGCGGTGAAGGCTCCAGGCGAGGCGCGATCGAACGTCGAGGTATTTCGCGCGCTGGCCAAGCGCATGGGCTTTGAGGACGCATGCTTCCGCGACTCGGAAGACGACATGATCCGCCAGATGCTCGGGTCTGGTCATCCCTTTTTGGAGGGCATTACGCTCGAGCGGCTCGATCGCGAGCATTCGGTACGCTTGAACGTGCCCACGCCGTTTCTGCCGTTCGCCCAGGGCAATTTCGGCACGCCTTCAGGCAAGTGTGAGATCGATATTCCGGATTACGCGCCGCCTGTCGAATCGCGATTCGGCGACGCGGCGCTGCATAAGAAATTCCCGCTGGAGTTTGTGTCTTCGAAGAACGACGACAGCATGAATTCGACATTCGGCCATCGCGATGCCGTGGATAAGCAGACGTCGGTGCTGCATCTTTCGAAAGAAGACGCGGCGGCGCGGGGCATCGCGACGGGCGATCTGGTGCGAGCCTTCAACGATCGCGGCAGTTTGCTGCTGACGGCCGAGGTGGATGGCGTCGTCGGCCGTGGAGTGGTTCGCGCGCCCGCGGTGCGATGGGCGCGGCGCGCTCCGGACCGACGCAGCGCCAATGCGTTGACATCGGAGAGGCTGACCGACATCGGCGGTGGGCCGACATTCTATAGTTGTTTAGTTGAGGTGGAAAAGTGCGGAGATTAATGGCGGCGTTCGTGCTGCTGGCGTTTGTGTCGATGGGCGCGGCATCGGGATGCCGACGCAAGAAAAAGATCAAGGCCCGCGAGGACGGCCTGGCAAGCATGGTGAACGTGGCCGACCCCGCCGATTCGGCGCAACTGGTGCGCGGATTTTCGAACGTTGAAGCCGACGCGTGGCGCTGGAGCACGTCGAAGTTCGCGGTAGTGCTGAGGCCTCCGGCCGGAGCGGCCGCGAACGGCGCGAAGCTGCAAATGGTCTTCACGCTGCATGAGAGCGTCGTGAATAAGCTGGGTCCGGTAACGGTGAACGCAACGGTGAACGGCTCAGCCGTGCCTCCGCAAACGTTTAGCACTGCGGGCGATTATACCTACACGCAGCCGGTGCCGGCGTCAGCGCTGGGGTCGGACGTGGTAACGGTAGAGTTCACCACAGACAAAGCCCTCGCACCAACGGAGCAGGATAAAAGGGAGTTGGCGCTGATCGTGAAAACGGTCGGGCTGGTGCCATAGCTACAGCCAGCCACCCGTGCGATACTTTACTCTAAGGTGGACCAATTCTCTCCCGTCTCCCAACTCCTGAAGCAAGCTCGCAGGCGCTCGCTTATCGACCTGATCCTCGATCAATCCCTGCTGGCGCTCTCCATCGCCATGGCCGGAGCCATCCTGCTGCTGCTCACTGGAACCTCGTTGCTGGAATGGTATTGGGTCGCTTTGCTCGCCCTGGCGAGCCTTGCCATCGGCCTCTACCGCTTCCGCAAGCGCGTGCCGTCGGAATATCGGCTGGCGCAGAAGATCGATTGGAAGCTCAATCTGGCCGACGCTCTGTCCACTGCGAAATATTTTGAGGACAAGCATGGTGAGATTGTGGATCAGCAACGCAACGTGGCCGACCAGGTCGCGCGCACCGTCGATCCTCGGACTGCCGTGCCGTTCACGCGCTCGCGCTTCCTGATTCCAGCCGCGGGTCTGACGCTGGTCGCGCTGGGGCTTTTCGCCGTGCGCTACGCCGTGCTGAATACCATGAGCCTGGAGCCCTCGCTGGTGAAATCCGCCTACGACACATTCTTCGGCGGCGCCGCCCTGCAGAAGCAGGCCAAGAACAACATCCGCAACACCGCACGCGACAAAGATAACCCGCTGGACCCCGGCAATCCCGACGCGCCGACCACGCAGAACGATCAAGTGCCCGATTCCCAAATGCAATCGGTGGAGACGCCGGACGTAAACAACTCCGCCGCCGCCGATCAATCGAAACAGGCCGCAAAAGGTCAGAAAACTGAAGAGCAGGGCGAAAATTCCGATCAGGGCGAGAAGGGCGAAAAAGCCAACGACGGAGACCAAGGCAATCAGGACGGCAAGAACGGCGACAAGCAGGACAGCGGCAATAAGAAGGAAGGCAAGCAGGACGCCAAGAATCAGAAGGGCAACAACGAAAACTCTTCCATGTTGGACAAGCTGAAGGACGCCATGGCCAACATGCTGAACAAGATGAAGAGCAAGCCCCCGCAGGAAGGCCAGTCCGCGCAGAACAGCCAGGATCAGAAATCCGGCAGCCAGGAAAAAGGCCAGAAAAGCGCCCAGAATCAAAAGGGGCAGCAGAACGATTCGTCCGACGCCGACGCCCAATCCGACCAACAGCAGGGCGAGCAGAGCGATAAGAAGCAAAACTCCCAGGCCAAATCGGGCGACAAATCGCAGGACAAATCCAATTCGCCCGACGCCAAGTCCGGCATTGGTTCCTCGGACGGCGACAAGTCCGCGCGCGAAGCCGAACAGCAGCAGGCTATGGGCAAGATCAGCGAAATTATCGGCAAGCGAGCGCAGAACGTCACTGGCGAGGTCATGGTGGAAGTGGGTTCCACCAAGCAGCAGCTTAAAACGCCGTGGGCGCAGAAGCAGGCCACGCACGTCGAAGCAGGCAGCGAAATCCATCGCGACGAAGTGCCTCTGATGTATCAGCAGTTCGTGCAGCAGTACTTCGACGAAGTACGCAAGGGCGAAGCCAAGCCCCCAGCGAAGCCGTAAGCTATCGCGACGCCCATTCGCGACGGCGGCCGCGCGTGGCTTCCCACGTCACCCACGCCGACAACAGCACGAAGCAGAAATCCCGCGCCAGCGTCTTCGGACCCAACTGTTCCCCTGGGCCGAAGCATCCGCAATCGCCCTGAAATCCTCGTAAATACAGCGTGACCACGATGCCGAACAGCGTGGCGATGAACACCGTCGTCACCGGAGCCACGTATCGCGCCCACACGCCCACCGCGAGCATCAAGCCCAGCACAAGTTCGAACCAGGGCACCGTGCGTGCGACGAACTCCACCGTAGCGGATGGAATCACGTGCATGTTGTCGATCTCTATGGCGAACAGCATCCATGGATCACGCAGCTTCGCGATGGCAGCCCACAGGAATACGGCGGCCAGCGCCAGCCGCGCCAGAATGTAGATGGCTCTGCGCACTTTCTATTTGACGATGGTATCGACCAATTGTTTGAGGAAATTGTACTGGACGTCGCCCGTGATCGGATAACGCTTTCCCCGGCCGGTCATCACCATCGTCGGCGTCGACGTCAGCGGAATCGTTTGCCCCGACGCCAAATCCGCGTCGATCGTCTTGTTAATCTCCGCCAGCGCCTTGGGATCGGCCAGAATCTTCTTCACCTTTGCCATTTCGGCGGGCGTCAGTTCCTGCGCGACGAACTTTTCCACGTCGCCCGTGATGCCCCAGGAATCCTGGTTGCGGAAGATCACGTCGCAGACGCGCTCATACTTGCCGATCTCGGCCGCCGCATCGGCGTACTGGGCCGCTTTTCGCGCGAAAGGATGCTGCGGCAGCGGAAAATCGTGATACACAATCCGCACTTTGCCCGACGCCACGCAATCGCTCAGCGCCTGCTTCAGCGCGCCGAAATGCAGCAGCGCGCAATGCGGGCATTGAAAATCGCTGTACAAATCCAGCGTCACCGGAGCGTTCGGAGCGCCCACGGTGCGTTCGGAAGCGCCGCATGCGGCAACGGCCAAAGCGACAAATGTGAAAAGAATTCGCATCTTACCCCGATCCTAACATGCTTCGCGGCGAACTCCGCGAGTCCTCCGCGTGCTCTGCGTGAAATTGTGTTAAAACACTGTCAATGGCTATCGATTTGAAAGGCCGCACCGCTCTCGTCACCGGAGCCGGACGCGGCATCGGCCGCGCCGTGGCGATCCAACTCGCCCGCGCCGGCGCATCCGTGATGTTGAACGACCTCGACCGCGATGTCGTCTTTGAAACCGGCATGCTCATCGACAAGGAAGGCGGCGCCGCCAAGGCTATGCCTGGCGACATCACCGCCGCCGATTTCCCCGATAAGCTGGTCGCCGCCACGCTGAAAGGCTTCGGCTCCATCGACATCGTCGTCAACAACGCCGGCTACACCTGGGACAACGTCATTCAAAAAACCACCGACGAGCAGTTCCAGGCCATGCTCGACATCCACATCGTCGCGCCCTTCCGCGTGCTGCGCGCCGCATCCACGTATATTCGCGAAGCGGCGAAAAAAGAAATCGCCGAGGGCCGCCGCGTGATGCGCAAAGTCGTGAACATCACGTCGATCTCCGGCGTCGATGGCATCGCGGGCCAGGCAGGCTACGGCTCCGGCAAGAGCGCCATCAACGGACTTACCAAGGTGATGGCGAAGGAGTGGGGCCGCTACAACGTCAACGTCAACTCGGTGGGCTTCGGCTTCATCGAAACGCGCCTGGTGCAGCCGCTGGGCTCGGATGGTGCGCAGATCGAAGTCAAAGGCCACGCCATTAAGGTAGGCGTCCCGCAAGCCGCCATTGATGCGGTGAAAACGCTCTGCCCGCTCGGCCGTACAGGCACGGTAGAAGAAGCCGCAGGCCCAGTCCTGTTCTTCTGCTCGTCGTTGTCAGATTACGTAAGCGGCGAAATCCTAATCGTGAGCGGCGGCGCGAGATCGTAATTCTGCTCGCCGCGAGTCCGCCCCCGCGGAAGTCCTCGGACGCCGTTTCTCGGGAGTGGCTGAACGCAGCCCTAGTCGGCTCACACTTCGTCCTTGCTCGCGACGTGGAATTTTCTCGTGCCGCCTCGTTAACCTTCCTCAGTTGGAACGGGTCGGCGAGAGGATCCCTCTGACGAGGACTCGGATCCAGGAGGCTCACGGAACGGTTCCACTGGAATGCGCTCGTAACGCACCTCCAGCACGTCCAGGTTTTGTGTGCCGCCCGGCGCTTGGAGGACGACGCTGTCGCCTGCGGCCGACTTCAGCAACGCGCGCCCCAGAGGCGACACCCAACTGATGTGGTTCCGGTCGAGGTCCACTTCGTCGGTGCCCACGATGCTCACCACTCGCTCCACTCCCTCTACATTGGCATAGCGCACGGTCGCGCCGAAGAATGCCCTCGTGGCCGCTTGCCCCGTTCTCGGAGTCTCCGGGTCCACTACTTCCGCCGCTTCGATTCGCTTCCTGAGAAAGCGGATGCGTCCATCGATCTGCCGCAGCCGCCGCTTGCCGTACTGATAGTCGGCGTTTTCACTGCGATCGCCATTGCTGGCCGCCCACGTCACGATCGCCGTAACGGCTCGGCGTTCCCTGGTGAGCAGAAACTGGAGCTCATCTTTGAGACGCTGCAGCCCGCTTGGAGTGATGTAGTTCTTGCCTGGCGTCGCTGGCTCGTCCGGTTTCGGTTTTCTCGTAAACCCTTTTTGCATCTCTCGAAAGCCGGCCGTGAGCTAAGCTACAACGTCTTCAAAAACGCGATCAACGCTTTCCGGTCCTCCACCGACAACTTCAAGCCAAACTCATGGCCCTCGATTGGCCCAGGCTGCATCCAGTAACCCTTCGGCACATAGTCGCTCTTCACTCGTGCCGGGTCAAACCACTCCTCAAGCGTGTCCACCCAGCCTCCATGCCCAAATGCATTGCGATACCAAACCCCGCGCAACGAAGGCACCTTGTAAAAGCCCGTACCCCGGCGCGACTTCAAGGCCAGCGTCGTATCCGTGCCCACACTCACATCGAGAATGTCGTCGGTCTTGCGCAAATCCGCCGGCACGGTGAATCCCTTGGCCGGTGTCAACTTGTTGTTTGTATAAAGCGGAGGCGGATGGCAACCCGCGCAACCCTGCTGCGAAAACACCCTCTGCCCGCGCCTGGCCAGATCGTCGAGCGAGTTCGGGTTATTCGGCGGCTCCAGCGAATAGATGTACAGCGCCAGCGCGTACAACTGCTCGTCGCTATAGCGTGTCCCTTTCTCTGAGCTAAAAGCCGTCTCGTTGAGGCTCGGTTGAAAATCGCCATAATGCGCGAGCGTATCCAGACCTTGGTTGGTCACCGCATACCGGGCAAGGTCCCCAATCGAGCGATGCCGCGCAAATCCGGTCGAATCCAGGTACTTGCGATTCTCCACACCGATGAGCGATGGAATATGCGGCGGGTGGCTGGCGCTTGTACCCTGCCGGGCTATCACTCCGGAGTGTAAGGCAGCCAGTTCTCGCACCAACTCCTCTTTGGACATGCGCCCAAAGAACTGCTCCTTGCTTTCCACCCAAGGTGCCCCGTATAAAATCCAGCCGCGCTCCTGCCGGCGCAACTGCGCATCCGGCCTCATGTCTCTCATCTGCTGAATGGACGCCTCGTCACTGCGAAAGTCCACCATCCCCTGCGCCCCGGCCAGGTAGCTCCCATCCGGCATCACCCGGGTGTGACAACCCGCGCAAGCATTGATCCCGACCTCGAGTACGCCCTTCTTGCGAATGATGTAGCGGTTCCCAGGAATAAAGGGCGGCAGTATGCCTTCCTTCGTGGCTGGCAGTGGGGTCTTGAAGAACGGTCCGCCTGCCGGAAGCGGGAATACACGCGGCTCATGTTCAAACACCAGCTTCCCCGCCGCAATCCAGTCCCCTTTGGTCTTCAGCTTCGCCGGATCGAACACCACCTCCGGCTCCTGTTGCTTCAACCACTCGATATACCCAGCCGGCTCCTTGCCCGATTCATACATCGGGTACGTCTTGTAGATCGGCCGCACCTTCAGCGCATAATATTCGGTGGAGCTCAAGTGCCGGGGCGAGCGATCCCGTTGCGCGAGCGGCACCTCAAACCCGGCCACGGCCTTGTCGTCCCAGACCGTCGGGATTTCAGGCCGAAAATCCTGTCCGCTCCCTACCGAGACTGTCACCAACAACCAAGCCAGCAGCTTGAAATTGATTCGCATTGATTGCCTACTGAGGATACCATTCAGATTCGCGACTGCAGAACAGGCGCCTCAAGATTGATTTGTTCTCCGGTGATGGGGTGGTGGAATTTCAGGTATTGGGCGTGCAGGAAATAGCCTCCATCGCCGGGGAGGCCGGGGAGATTTTCAAGAGGCTGGCCGGTGAAGCCGTACAGAGGGTCGCCTACCAGGGGATGACCGATGGACGCCAGATGGATTCTGATCTGATGAGGGCGGCCCGAATATAGACTTACCTCAAATGTTGTGTTGCTGGTGGTGCGTGAGATCACCCTTGCCAATGACTTTGACGGTTTGCCACGTGGATTGGCGGCCCACACCGAACCGATCAGCGGGTGCGGCACAAGGCCAATGGGTGTCAGGATTTCGTAGGCGTCCTGCTGTGCAACGTGTTGAGCCAACGCCCGGTAGATTTTTTGAATTTTGGGTGTGTTCCAGTTTGCGAATAGATAAGATGCCGCCTGCGGTGTTTTGGCGAAGAGGACGATGCCGCTGGTGGCGCGGCCCAACCGGTGGACAGGATTTGCGTCAGGGGTTCGCTTTTGCACCAGGCGCAGGAGGGTGTTTTCCATGAAGCCTCCTCCCGGGAGGGTGGGGAGCCCGCTGGGTTTGTTTACGGCCAACAGATGGGGGTCTTCAAACAGCGCTTCGAAGTGCTGAGGGGAGTCCGGTTCGATCCACGGTGGACGGTTCCAGACAAGGGTTTGGCCTAAAGTGACCGATTCGCTTCCGGTGGCGGTGACACCGTTGAGGGTGACTTCGCCATTGTTCAGTTTTTGTTGCCAGGCTGGTGGGGTTGAGTGGGGGTAAAGGTTCGCCAAATGGGAGAGCAGGGTTTGTCCTTGGTACTTGCTGCTGATGATTGAAGTGTACGCATAGCCCCGGTTGAGCATGTAGTTTGAGTGTAAGCTATGGCATCTGTGGAGGAAATTGAGAGTTTGGCGGGAAGGATGCCCGCGTGCTCCGGTTGCTGCATAGAGAGCTTGCCGCTGCAGAAGTCCGCGCAAGCTCGTAAGTAGGCGTGCCGCAAGCCATCGACGCCGTAAAAAAACCCTCTGCCTCCTTGGCCGCACCGGCACCGTAGACAAAGCCGCGGGACCCGTGCTTTTCTTCCGCTCGTCTCCGATTACGTCAGCGGCGGCGCAAGGTCGTAGGGGCGGCCTCGGGACGCTTCATCAACGCAGCCACTCCGGCCTGCAGTTCCTCCAGGAACACGCGCAGTTTTGGCGGCGTCATCTCTCGTGCCGGATAGAGCGCGAACAACTCTACCGACGACGGGCTCCAATCGGCGAGCACCTGCGACAGCCTCCGGTCGCCGCGTGAGAGAAACTCCGGAAGGACGGCGATTCCCATACCTGCTGCCGCAAGCAGGTGCGCAACCACCGGATCCGCCACCGCCAGCCGCGGCTCAAACCTTACTTCCACCTCTTTCCCGCCCCGATGCTTCAACTTCCAGCGCGCCCCTTGCGGCTGTCTGCTGATCGCAATCAGGTTGTGCGCCGCCAGCTGCGCCGGACTCTCAGGAGTGCCACTCGTCTTCACGTATCCCCGCGAAGCAAACAACCCCTGCCCGATCTCGCCCAGTTTCTTCAAGACGTAGGACGAGTCTTCGATCCTCCCCGCGCGGATCACCACGTCGAGCATATTCTCCACCGGGTCCAGTCTTCCCGGGATGACCAGTTCCACGCGCACCTCCGGATACTTGCGGCAGAAGCTGGGCAGCAGCGGCGCCAGAAACGTCCGAGCGAACGTCACCGGAACGCCCACCCGCAACAGCCCGCGCGGTTCGCTCCGGTAATGCGTCACGGCGCGCTCCGCGTCTTCCGCTTCGCTGATTGCCCGTTCGCAGTGCGAAAGGAATAATTTCCCGGCCTCAGTCAACGCCAGCCGGCGCGTGGTGCGCTGCATCAGCCGCGTGCCGAGGCTTGTCTCTAACGCCCGCAGATGCTGACTCACCGTGGACTTCGGCATCGCCAGAGCCTTTGCCGCGCGCGTGAAACTCCCGGACCGCGCCACCCAGACAAATGTCTGCATTTGATTCAAATCCATTCGCCTGGATTGTTCCATTACTAGGACAGTCTATGCACAAATCGGATATTGTGCAATACGCAGCCCCGCTTTACTCTAGGTTCATTGCTCTATGAGCCCGATCGACCAACCTGACATGGCCCGCGCCCTCCACGCGGCCGACCGCCTCGAAATCATGCAACTGGGGGCCCGCTTCGATAACGCTCTTGATGCCGAAGACGCACAAAAATTCGGGTCCGTCTTCGTCCACAACAGCGTCCTCGCCGGGTTTTGGGGGGAATCCAGGGGCCCCGAACAGATCGAAGGCGCGTTCCATTTTATGCTCGCCACCTTCGCCCGCAACCGCCGCCACGTCGTTTCCAACCAGGAAATCGGCGTGCATGGCGACTCCGCGGAGATGCTTTCCTACCTCACGGTCTTCGACCGCCAAACCCTCGCCCTCATTGGCACCGCCGCCTTCCACGACACCCTTCGCCGAGAGGACGGCTCGTGGCTGTTCACCCGGCGCACGCTCAATGCCGATCCGAACGTAGACTCAATCATCGAATCCCTCAGGAGCCACTCATGAACGCCACCATGCGCTGTGTCGCCTACCATCGTTTCGGAGATCTCGATGTACTCAACGTCGAGACCCTACCTGAGCCGGTTGTGCCCGAAGCCGGAGTGCTGGTTGCCGTTCAGGCGGCCTCCGTGAACGTCATCGATTCCCGAGCAAGGCGTCACGAACTTGGTCCGCTCGTCAATAAGAAGTTTCCGAAGATACCCGGTGCCGATTTTTCCGGCCGCGTCGTTCAGACCGGTCCCGGTGCGAACCGGTTTAAGGTGGGCGACGAGGTCTACGGCGCGACGAATCCTTTTCAGGGCGGCGCCTTGGCGGAGCGCGTCGCCGTTGGCGAAGAGCAAATCGCGCGGAAACCCGCCGGCCTCAGTTGGGAACAGGCCGCCGCTCTCCCCATCACCGGTCTCGCGGCGCTCTATTCACTGCGCGAACTGGGTAAGACCCACAGCGGCGCCGAAGTGCTGATCCACGGCAGCACCGGAGGCGCCGGCATCATGGCCATCCAGATCGCCAAGCTCCTCGGGGCGCGCGTCACTACGGTTTCCAGCAGCAAGGGCCTCGCCCTTTCGCGTGAGCTCGGCGCAGACGAGACTCTTGATTACAGTGCGGGGCCCGTCGAGTATAAGCGCACGTTCGACGTCATTCTGAACTTTTCAGGCCACTTGCCGTTCGCCGCGGCCCGCGCTCATCTTTGTCCCTCCGGCCGGTTCATCGAACCTTCTCCAAGCATCCCCGAATTCATCAGCAGTATGCTGGCGAATCCATTCCGCCGGCAGAAGGACCTGATGCTTCAGACCGAAGCCCACCGGGCAGATTTGGAGTACTTGAACCAGCTCACCGGCTCAGGCAAGCTGAAAATCATCGTCGCACAGACGTTTCCGCTTTTGGCCGCTCGAGAAGCCTACGCCCGGCAGGAAGCAGGTGGGACGATCGGTAAAATTGTGGTCAACGTCCCTTCCTGAGTGCCTCTTGGGAAATGCCAGCCGCTTCGGGGATATCATAAGAACGTGGCTACAAACGACCCCCTCCTCCGCTGGCGCAGCGAATTTCCCATCCTGGACCGCTCCGTCTACATGATCAGCCACTCCCTGGGAGCCATGCCGCGCCGCACCCGCGACCGGCTCTCTCAATTCGCCGACCAGTGGGACACACGCGGCATCCGCGCCTGGGAGGAAGGCTGGTGGGAAATGCCCGTCACCGTGGGCAACCTGCTGGCGAAAATCATCGGCGCGGGCGATGGCGAAGTCGTGATGCAGCAAAACGTCTCCATCTGCCAGCAGATCGTGCTCTCCTGCTTCGATTGGACGAAAAAACGCAACAAGATCGTCTCCGAGGCGATGAACTTCCCTTCGAACCTTTATAACTACGAGCGCCTGGGTGCGCGCGTCGTGCTCGTGCCATCTGCAGACGGCATGACGATTCCGCTCGACAAAATGCTGGCCGCGATCGACGAGGAAACCGCGCTGGTCTCCGTCTCGCACGTGCTGTTTCGCAGTTCCTTCCAGCAGGACTTGGCCGCGCTCACCCGCCGCGCGCATGAAGTGGGCGCAATGATCGTAGCGGACCTATATCAATCCGCCGGAACCGTTCCGGTCAACGTCCGCGAGTTGGGTGTAGACTTCGCCGCCGGAGGCTCTGTCAAATGGCTCTGCGGCGGCCCCGGCGCGGGCTATTTATATGTCCGCCGCGATCTGTGGGACTCGCTCCAGCCGCGCGCGACGGGTTGGGCCGCGCACAGTCAGCCCTTCATGTTCGCCCAGGAGATGGATTACGACCATTCCATCAACCGTTTTCAGAACGGCACGCCCAACGTCCCTGCGATGTTCTCCGCCATGTCCGGCTACGAAATCATCGGCGAAATCGGAGTCGAGAATATCCGCACCAAATCCATCCGCCAGACCCAGAAGCTGATTGCGCTCGCCGAAGACGCCGGCTTCACCGTCAAGTCGCCGCGCAATCCCGCCCACCGCGGAGGCACCGTTGTGATCGACGTTCCCAACGGCTATGAAATCGTGAAAGAACTGGCCCGCCGCGACGTGTTGATGGACTACCGTCCCGGCGCCGGCATCCGCATCGCCCCGCATTTCTACACCACCGACGGCGAACTGGACATGGTCATCCACGAAATCAACGCCCTGGCCGCCGTCGCCCGGGTTTAGCGGCTAGCGCACCGGAAACCGGCGAAGGGGACAGCCTTCTGTGTCCCCAACCCACTGGTGCCGCAGTTCCAACAAAAACATGACCGGTGGACGCAGCGGGCTGTCCCCTTCGCTCCCGGGATGCCCGTCGGGCGGTGTGTTTTCATCCGGGACTCTAACGCCGGGGGCTGCGCAGCCCCGTCCGTCTAAGCCCGGGGATAACGCGAGCATCTTTCTGCCACGCGTGAGCATGCGGGCCGGATCGCTGGCATCAACTCACCGCAAGTGGATGCATGGCGGCTCCATGGCCGACCCGAAACATTTCTTTCCTCTTCTGTTTTTTACCGGTTTCCGCTTACAATGGGAAAAGGTGCTAACGGGAACCTTGAACCAGCTCTTTCTGGACGTCGACTTCTGGGAGCTTGTGAGGACCTCCGGGCCCGTCACGATCAGCGTGCTGGCGGTTCTGGTGATTTGCTCACTTTCGTCCTGGACCATTATTTTTTCGAAGTGGAGCGGATTCCGCCGCGCCAAGAACGCCAACCTGCGCTTCCTGCGGGCGTTCCGCAAATCCTCGCGCCTGGACGCCGTCGCCGCCGCCACCGAACAGTTCCGCGCCGCTCCGCTGGTCGTCGTCTTCGATTTCGGCTATAGCGAAATCTGCCGCCAGATGGCCGCGCGTCCCCCGGTCCAAAACAAAATGGCGCTGGAACGGACGCTGCAAATCGGCATGAGCGAGGAAATCAGCCGCCTGGAACAGAGCATGAACTGGTTGGCCACCATCGCCACGGTTTCGCCGTTTATCGGCCTGTTCGGCACGGTGTTCGGCATTATCGACGCGTTCCAGAAGCTCGCGCTGGAAGGCTCGGCCAGCATGAAGAGCGTCGCACCCGGCATCGCCAGCGCATTGATCACCACCGGCATCGGACTGTTCGCGGCCATCCCCGCAGCGGTGTTTTACAACTACTTCAGCAACGCGCTGAAGGAAATGGGCGCGCGCATGGAAGACTTTTCACTGGAGTTCCTCAACATGACCGAAAGGAACTTCGAGGAGCCGCAATAAACCGGTATGGCGTTCTCTTCGGGATCGTCGGGCGGCGGCATGAGCGGGCGTGGGCGCAGGCGCTTCGGCGCGTCCAGTAACGCTCTGGCCGAGATCAACATCGTTCCGCTGGTGGACGTCGTGCTCGTCCTGCTGATCATCTTCATGCTCACCGCGCACGTCATGGATTACGGCCTGCAGGTGGACGTCCCGAAGACCAGGATCACGCAGCAGACCAACGAGATTCTGCCCTACGTGACCATCCGCAAAGATCAGACGCTCAGCCTGAACGACAAGCCCGTCAACATCCACAACCTGACCACCCAGCTCGAACAGCGCTTCAAGGGACAAAAAGTGATTTACGTCGTGGCCGACGGAGCCGTTCGCTGGGACGTCATGGCTCAGGTGCTGGCAGAACTTTCCGCCGCGAAAATTTCACCGAAGATGGTCACCAAGCCCCTGGAG
>Ga0075029_100000481_pt1 | contig 22912 bp, 19 predicted proteins | sample LitLauG_LLR_2013_FD_71391 | JGI IMG/M metagenome (GOLD analysis project Ga0075029, IMG submission 71391) | Freshwater sediment microbial communities from North America - Little Laurel Run_MetaG_LLR_2013 | ecosystem: Environmental > Aquatic > Freshwater > Creek > Sediment | place: USA... | reverse complement strand
TTGGGGCCTGGCGAGAACCTGTGCGGTGTCATTACCCTGGATGCGAATGACACATTTTGGGAACCCCGTAAGCCAGGCAAGTATTCAATTCAAATTGTTCGATTTGATTATCCAGACAAAGCCGCTGGCCAGGAGATAGAAGACTTGCCTCTGGTCAAATCCAACGTCATCCCTTGGACGATGCCGGCAGAGCCACCGCAGCCGGTTCGAGCGCCCCCGGACGGTGGTGCCGCAGGGCCACATTCATAAATACGTTTCCGCTCGCGGTATTGAAGACCATCACCAGGGCTTCCGTGTCTTCGCTGCTCTCGCTCCCCTGCTCGGATGTATGCAGGGTTGGCGGACGCACGTGGAAGTGAAATCCCTGGTCGTTAAGTGTGGTGATGGCGTTGCCGATGATCTGGTTGGCCAGCTCGCAGACCGCCTCGCGCACCATCTCTTCGTCGGTCTCGGAAATCTCGACTTCCGCCAGACGGCTGGCCAGCTCGACCGCCGCTCCCAGGTCCACGTCAAAAATGATCCGCCCTTCGATCTCGCCCGTCAGGCAAACCTCGGCCGCAACTCCTTTCCGCCGGTAAGCCTCTTGTTCCATGCTCAGGTTCTCGATGGAAATGGGCGACTCCAGCCCCTGCGCCAGTACGGCGTCGGCCGCGTTGATGAAAGGCTGTATCAGGTCCATCCGCATCGGCTAGTCTCCCGCTCCCGCGCCGCGCGCCATGACGCCATCGTCCTGCATCACGTACTTGATGACTTCATACAGGACCTCCGGCTTCACCGGTTTCTGCACGAAGTGCCGGGCTCCTCGCTGCAGGGCGGCAACGATGTTCTCTTGATAGCCGACCGACGAAACCATGACGATGCGGGCGCCGGGATGGTCGCGCACGATCTTTTCCGCCGCCTCGATGCCTTCCATCTGTGGCATGGTGATGTCCATCAGGACGATGTCGGGCGTGGCCCGTTCGTACTCCTTGATCGCCGATACTCCGTCGCCGGCTTCGCCGACCACCTGCCCACCGAAGGTTTCGATCATCCGGGCCAGGTTCTTGCGGGCGAACACGGAGTCATCCACGATCAGATAGCGTACCGGTTGTCCGTCTTCCCTCCGCGTTACGGGCGCAAACTTTTCCATGGCACTCCTCCCCAAACTATTACTTAATCACCTTCCACTTACCTTCGGAAGGTAACTCTAGTTACTTCCGGCAGTGGCCGACCGCTGCACCTCGGTGGTGTCCCCGCGGCCGCTGTCGAGCGCGCATTCTGCCTGCAAAATGTTCGGCAACTCCTGCAGGTCCGCCACCCGCATCGCATAACCGCGTTCGATGGCCGCCCTGGGCATGCCGAAAACTACGCATGTCTCCTGGCTCTGCGCCACAGTCAATCCCCCGGCTGCCCGAATTTCTCCCAGACCGGCGGCCCCGTCTTCGCCCATGCCGGTCATCAATACGCCCATCGCCTTCGAACCAAATTCCTCGGCTACGCTGCGGAACAGCACATCCACCGAAGGACGGTGCCCGTTCACCGGAGCCTCATCCGCCAGCACCACCACGTTCCCCAGCGGCAATTTCTTCCCTTTCATGTGCCGGTTGCCCGGACATATCAGCACTCGCCCCGCCACCAGCAGGTCGCCGGATTGCGCTTCCTTCACCCGGATGGGGCAACTCTCGTCCAGCCGCTTGGCGAAAAGTTCCGTGAACCCGTCCGGCATGTGCTGCACCACCAGGATGCTGCCGGAAAAGTCTGCCGGCAGTTTTGAAAACAAATACTGCAGCGCATTCGGGCCCCCCGTGGAAACTCCGATGGCGATGATGTGCGTTGGCGCTACCGGCCGCAGCTTTCCGGGTTCCTTCCCGCGCAGCTTTCCGCGCACGCTCCCCGGCAGGAACTCGGGCTGCACGCCCCCGCTCTGCGCCGCCGCCCTGATCTTCTTGATCAATTCGCCCGCAATCTCAGGCATGCACGCGGCAACGTCCTTGGGCTTGGCCACGAAATCGAACGCCCCCAGCGTCAGCGCTTTGAACGTGATCGCCGCCCCCGCCGTACTGTGCGAGCTGACCACAATCACCGGCACTCGCCCCCGCCGCATGATCCGCTTCAGCGTTTCGATCCCGTTCAGGCCGGGCATTTCGAGGTCGAGCGTGACAACATCCGGAGACAGGTCCTCAATTTTCTTCAGCCCAAAATTGCCGTCGATCGCCGTACCCACCACCTCGATCGAGGCGTCCTGTTCCAGGATCTTGGGGATCAGCTTGCGCATCAGGGCCGAGTCATCCACTACCAGCACCCGCACCGGTTTGCTCATGCCTGGCCCCCAGCCGCGCCGCGGGCCTTTGTTTCTGCACTCTCGATATGCGGCGTTGCGGACACGCCACTCGACAGCAGGCCGTCCATCCGCGGGCCATTGGCATCCGCCCGCCCGCGCACAAAACGCTCCATCAGGGCGATCATGTTGAGGATAAGCACCACCCGCCCATCCCCCAGAATCGATGCCCCACTCACCAGGTCGGTCGTGATCGAGTGATCGTCAAGCGCCTTGATGACCAGCTCATCCTCGCCCTCGAGCGCGTCCACCATGACCCCGAACTTGCGCTCTCCACTGTTCATCACCAGCACAAAAACCTTGCGTCGCGCCGTCTCCGGCCCGCCCGCCGGCTTCGGGCCCAGGCGCAGCAGAGGCAACACATCGTTGCGTAATTGCAACACGTCGTAGTGCTCTACCTGCCGGATGTCCCCTTCCACCGTGCGCGCGATCTCCGCCACTGCGTTCAGCGGCAGGGCGTAGAGCCGCTGCTCCACCCGGAACAGCAACGCCCGTATGATGGCCAGCGTCAGGGGCAGCCGCAAACGAAATGTGGTGCCCCGCCCCTGCGTTGTTTCAATTTGGATCGCCCCCTTCAGGCGTCCTAATACGCTCTGCACTACATCCAACCCCACGCCCCGGCCCGAGAGTTCGGTGATCTGTTCTGCCGTGGAGAGTCCCGGCTGCAGAATCAGATTCAGAGCGTCCGCATCGCTTAGGCGGGCCCCCTGCTCGGCAGTCAGCAATCCCTGGGAGAGGGCGCGCTGCCGGACTTTCTCCGAATCAATGCCCGCCCCGTCGTCGGAAACCTCGATCACCACTTGGTTCCCTTGGTGATAAGCGTCCAGCCGCAGCGTTCCCTGCGGCGGCTTGCCGGCGCGCACCCGTTCCTCCACCGTTTCAATGCCATGGCCCACCGCATTCCGTACCAGGTGGGTCAGCGGCTCGGCAATCGCATCCAGAATGCTTTTGTCGAGATCGGTCTGCCCGCCTCGTACCGTCAGCCCGACTTCTTTCCCGCACTGCCGCCCGACGTCCCGCACAATGCGTGGAAATCGGCGAAACAAATGCTCAACCGGCACCATGCGGATCTTCATCACCGAGCGCTGCAGGTCGTTCAACACCCGCCCCTGGAAAGCCATGGCGTCGCCAAACTTTCGTCGTAGATCGTCTTTCGGAAAGCGTTGTCCAAGTTCCAACACCGCCTGCTGCAGCACCGACTTCGCCAGGATTAGCTCCCCGACCAGGTTGATTACGCTGTCGATCTTTTCCGCATCCACGCGCAGCACGTTGTCGGCGCCGGTCGCCACCGCGGGCGCCGCAGGTTCACTCATTGCAGACGCCGCGACCTGCGCACTCGAGGATGGCGTGCCGAGTTCGGAATCGACCTGTAGAGGCGCAGCTAGCCGCGTGTCCGCCCCCGCCGGTGGGAGCGCACTCGACAGCTTTCTGGGGCGCAAGGCCATGACCCGCACCGTCAGCGCAATCGTCGGAATGGCGCACTTCAACCGTATCTGCTCGGCCGTCTTGTCCGACGCGAGCGCCGCTTCAACGCGAGTGATGGGTTCGTGACTGCGCTCCGCCGGAAACAGCGCCAGCACCTCGCCCAGTCCAGCCAGAGCCAATTGGATCATCTGCCGCCCGGCGATCGGCATGGCGCACTGCGGATCCATCTCTACCACCACGTGATGCACACTCTTGCCCTCGGCCAACGCCCGCCCAATCGCCAGTTGCTCGTACTCCGACCAGCGTAAGGTGATGGCGGCAGTCTTCTTTTTCGGCTTGTTGGCTTTGACCGCGCTGTCCGGCGCCGGGTGCGCCAGGCGAGCAATATCCGTGCGCAATCGCTGGATGTCGGGAAGTTTCGTCCCCCTCCGATACGCCTCCAGCAGTTCTCCAAAAACATCGGCGGCGCGCAGGGCGATCTCCGGGACCGAAGCCGCCGTCGCTGTGTTACCAAGCGTCAGTACGTCCTCGAACTTGTGCGCCAGTTCGCTGAGTTCCCGGAAGCCGCAAGCCGCCGAGTCGCCCTTCAGCGTGTGCACGGTCCGCCGCAGGCTGCGCGCCGTTTCCGCGTCGCCCGGCGATTGCTCCAGCCGCATCGCCTCGTCGTTCAGCTTCTGCACCAGTTCCCCGGCGGTTTCGAAGAACAGCTGCCGAAGTTCTGTCATCCTGTCTTCGGGCGGCCCGGTCACATTTTCACCTCAATTCGCTGGTACCCTGTCCCACTGTTGCGATGCACCATCTGAAATTTCTCGGTCAGCGAGAGCAGACTCTCGGCATGGCCGACAAACAGGTAACCCTCGGGATTCAGGCAGCGATAAAACTTTTCCACCAGCCGCTTTTGCTCCGCTTCGTCGAAGTACATCATCACGTTGCGGCAGAAGATAATGTCATTGCGCTGCGGCAGGTATTCCGTCTTCAGATTGTGAAAGTCGAAGTGCACCAACTCCTTGACGTTCGGTTTCACCGCATAGCGGTCGCCCACTTTGTCGAAGTAGCGCAAGCGGTAGCCATAATCGACACCCGTCATCTGGTGCTGACTGTAGGAGCCCTCCTGCGCCGTTCGCAGCACCGAATAGTTGATGTCGCTGGCCAGGATTTCCACCCGCCACGGTGCGGGCACCAAAGGCTTCGGCACCGGCGAATCGAGCGTCAGAGGACTGCGCAGATGGTGGAACGACATCGCCTCCGCCACCTGCATGGCCAGGGTGTAGGGCTCCTGTCCCGTGGAGCAGCCCGCGCTCCAGATTCTCAGGCTGTAGTCGCGCCTCTCCTGCTTGCGCCGCAGAAGGCCGTCCATCACCTCGCGCTGGAACAGTTCCAGTTGCGCCTTGTTCCGGAAGAAGCTGGTTTCATTGACGGTGAGGTTCTCCACCAGGCGCGACAGTTCTTGTTTCCCCTTCTGACTGATGAGCAGGCGATAGTAGCTGTAGAACGAATCGAGATCGCACTCCTTCAACCGGCGCTGCAGCCGGTCCTGCAGGAACGGCGTGCGCCGTTCGTCGAAGTGCATGCCGCACTCCTGATAGACCAGCGCCTGCAGCAGTTTCAATTCGGAGTCGGTGAGCGCGGGTGCTTCGTGCGTGGGCATGCGGATTCGGTTCTTCGTACTACTTTCCCGCCGAGGCGCTCTTGGCTGGTGACCCAGGCACAGCGGGCGCCCCACTGATCGCGTTCTTTGCGATGAGTGGGTTTTCCTGCGCTGGTTCGTTCCCCACCTCGCGCGCCGCCAACACCCTGTTGACATCCAGCAGAATGATCAATCTTCCTTGATATTTGCCCAGGCCCGTCACACAGTCCAATCCGCCATCCTGCATCATGGCGGGCGCGCCTTCGATTTCGCTTTTCGGAATCTTCAGTACCTCCGACGCCGAATCCACGATCATGCCCGCCAGCCGCCCCCGGTGTTCCACCACCAGAATGCGGGTGTGCCGGTTGAATTCAGTGGCGGGCTGCCCAAAGCGTTTCCGCAAGTCCACCACCGAAACAATCTTCCCGCGCAGGTTGATGACGCCTTCCAGATAATCGGGAGCGTCCGGCACGGCCGTGATCTCCGGCACGCGCACAATCTCATGCAGGGCCGTAATGGGCACGCCATAGGTCTCGCGGCCTACCCGGAAGCCCACAATGTGTGTGTCCCCGCTCATGAATGGAATTCCCTCACCGCAATCCTCCCGCCACGGCCCGGGCCGCCTTCCCGCGTCCCGGCGCGCTGGCGTTCGTCGTTTCGTTTGTCCGGTCGTTTGTCCGGTTGTTTGTGCGATCGTCCGGCCGCAGCGCAAAACCGTCCATCGAATCCAGCAGCCCCCGCGACATCTTGGACATCTGATCCGAGGAGGCAGCCAGTTCCGTCGAGCTCGACGTGGACGCCTGCACCAGTTCCCGCATGCGCTCCATTGCCTGCACCACCGCCTGCGCGCCCGACGCCTGCTCTTCCACCGCCGAGTTGATCTCGTGGGTGATTTCGTTCAGCCGCGTGGTGGCGCGCGCGATCTGCGCCGAGCCGTGCGACTGCTCGTTGGTGGCCGCCCCGATCTCCTGCGCGAACTTGTACACTTCGGTCACCACGTTCGAGATCTTTCGCAGTGCCGCATTCAGTTCCTGTCCCAGATTCAGCCCTTCGTTCACGATCGTGGTCGTCTTTTCCATGTTCTCGACCGCTTTGCGCGCTTCCTTCTGGATGCTCCCGATCAGTTCGGAAATCTCTTTGGTGGACTGCGCCGACTTCTCCGCCAGCTTCCGCACTTCGTCCGCCACCACCGCGAATCCCAGGCCGTGCTCGCCCGCCCGCGCCGCTTCAATGGCGGCATTCAAGGCCAGCAGGTTGGTCTGCTCCGCCAGGTCGTCGATCACTCCCACGATCTTGCCGATGTCGTCCGCCCGCCCGCCGAGCGCGTCGATGATGTCGCCCGAAGACCGGATCGTGGTGTTGATCCGGTTCAGCCCATCGGTCGCTTTTTCCATGGTGCCGATGCCGCTGTGCACCTCTTCCCGCGACCGGTTCGATATGTCGAGCAGCACCTTGGCCGTGTCCGCGACCCGCTGGATCGAGGTCACCATCTGGTCGATTGACGCCGACGTCTCACTCACGCTCGAAGCCTGCGTCTGCGTGCTCTTCACCATGTTCTGCACGTTCACGCTCATTTCGTGCATGGTGCTGGTCACCTCATCGATGGCCGATGAAGTCTGCAGGCTGTTCCGCGCCGATTCGTCGGAAGCGCTGGCCACCTCGGTGGAAGCGGTCGCCACCTGGGAAGCGGCGTCGCGCACGTTGCGCACCATCCCCCGCAGGCCTTCCACCATGCGCGTGAAGGCATTAGCCAGCGTGTCGTTGGCCGAACGCGGATGCACTTCGACCGACAGGTTGCCTCCCGCGATGGCCTCGGAAACCCCGGCCATTTCCTTCAGGTACTTCACCATCGAGTCGAAAGTCCGGGCCAGTTGCCCAATCTCGTCCTTGCCGTGAACGTCGATCGTGTGTTCCAAATCCCCGGACTGGCCGATCTGCCCCGCCACCTCCATCAATCGTTCCAGCGGCCCCGTGATCCCGGTAGCCGTCCGGTAGGCAATGATGATGCCCAGACCCAGCGCGAACAGGGAACTGATCACCGCCACTAGGACCGTGCCCGTTGCCGCCAGATCATCGGAGTGGCGCCGCTCCTCCAGCAGCGCGCGGTTCTCCCGGTCGACTTCCTCCAGCACCTCGCTCGATCGCGACACCCAGGTGTTCGGGTCCTTCTGCAGATAGAAAATCTGCAACTCCGCCACCGTCGCGTTGCCGTTGTCCACGGCGCGCCGCTTGTCCACCAGCGGATTGGCAAACTCATTGCCCCATGCCTGCTCCATCCCCTCCACTTTTTCCAGACTCTTGCGCTGCGGGACTGAATTCGCCAGGTCCTGCGCATGGTGGACCGCTTCACCCAACTGCCGTTCGCCGCTATTCATTTGCTCGACTTCCCGGGTGTCCCCGCTGAGCAGGTAGTTCTGCAGGTGGATCCGGTTCTGCATCATCTGGAAACGTACCGTCGCTGTCGCCTCGGTCATTTCCATCGAACGCTGCGCCGCTGCCTTGGTTTCGTGCTCGCGATGCACCCCATACAAGTTGATCGCCAGCAGCACCAGGACCGTCGCCAAAATGATGCCGAAACTCAGGTAGAGTTTTTTCCCGATGCTCATACTCCAACCTTCCCCAGCCCGCGCCTCGCTCCCCGCGCGCCCTTTACTGTGTGGGATCAAAATGGAAGATCACAATTCCAGTCGACTCCGCCGGACCTGCTTCGAAATGCCACTTCTTGACCGCATCCAGCGCCGCGTTCGCCAGAACCGGATGTCCGCCCAGCAGCTTTGCTTCCTTGATCGCCCCGTTGGGGGCGATCGTGACCTGCACCCTTACCGCGCCGCTGATGCTCATGCGCCGCGCCAACTCCGGATACGTCGGCGCCACTTTGCTCTTAATCTTCCGGGTGACTTCTTCTTGTCCCCAACTTGCAGGAGCGTTCGTCGCGGCCCATCCACCGATCAGCAGCAGACCCACCGCGAACGCACGACTCAGGGCTCGATAGGACTCATTTACCTTCATCGTCGTTTCTACCTTTGCCCTATAGTCCTGCAACTCCCATCCTCGCGGATATCAAAAGTGACTCCCGCTCATTACTTTCGTGATCGCGTAAATCGATGAGGCATCGATACCTAACGATCGAGCCATCGGATGATCGGGAGCGGTTCTCCAGTTGCTACAGAGGCGAGAAGTAACAGGAGGGCGCGATTGCAGCCGCCCGCTAGGCGCTTACGCGATGGCTCCGCTTCTCAACTTCGGCTGACCCCATGGCCCGATCACCCGATGACCCGATCACAATGAGACGCCCATGTCACTTTGCCGACGTTTCCCAACTTGGCACTGCCACCCCATATTCCCTTGACTCAATTTGAGAATTCAGCGTAGCGTCTAAATGTAATTCAATTGTTTTCAACCGCTTAGCTGAACAATTGGGTGCGCGCTGACAACTTACACCGGAAACTCGGAGCCCGCCGTCGCGTCTCAGTCTGACGAGGCGTTCCAGAAGCTTCTCTTGGAACTTTCCCGGGCTGCTTTTCAGAGCGGCGATGCCAGCCAGCTGATCCGATCCTTTTGTGTCCTCACCCGAACTTTCTTCCAGGCCAGCGGCGCCTACTATTGGAGTCGCACCGCTGACGGCGAACTCGTCGGCGCAGAAGCTGATGCGCCAGGCGACGAGGCTCAGTCCTTTCGTGGTATCCGCAGGCGAGTCGGCGATCCCTCCATCGCCATGGAGGCGGTCCAGAAACGCCGCGCCTTCTTCGCCAATCATCTCGACGTCGCGCGCTATCCCTGGCTGGCCTCGGGCGCCGCGCACTCCGCTTTGGCCGCGCCTCTGCTGGTTTCGGGCGAGGTGGTCGGCGCCATTACCTTCCTGAAGAGCGCGCCGGGCGCCGGTTTTGACGATAACACGCTGGCCAAAGTCACCATTCTCGCGGCCCAACTCGGCACCGCGCTCGAAGCTCTGCGTTTGAACCAGCTTTCGCGCGAAGAGCGCCGCCGCGCCAGCATTCTCGTCGAAGTCGCCTGTGCGCTCCATGGTTTGCCCGACACCGCCGCCGTCATGGAGAACATCGCCGACCGCCTCCGCGTGCTGCTGCATTCGCCCGCCGTCCTCGTCTTTGTCCAACAGGAGAAACTGTTTCAGTTGCAGGCGGTGTCCACCGAAGCTCCCAAACTCGCGCTCTCCATTCGTTCCCGTTTCCAGCAGAACCAGCTCCGCTCTTCCTTGGAGATTGCGACCCGCGCCGTCGCCGCCGGTGAGCGCATTACCGTCAGCATCGACGCCGCTTCCCACCTCGGAGAAAATTCGCCCTCCGGCGTTCTCATCGCCGCGCCGTTCCGCACCTCGCGCTCGCACGGCGCGATTCTCGTCTATCCCCGTCTCAACCAGCCGTTCACGCAAGAAGACAAGACTCTGGTCTCCGCCTTGGCCGGTTTTGGCGCGGTCGCCATCGCCAACGCCGAGTTGTACGGTATGGCCCGCGCCCAAGCCCACGAACTGCACGAAATCCTCGAGATTTCCTTCGAACTCGGCTCCGCCGGAAAGCTCGACGAATTCATGCAAACCTCGGTCGTCCGCGCCGCCAGTTTCCTTGGCTTCCAGCGCTGCTTCATCGGCCTGCTCGAAGCGGCTGCCTTCCACGTTCGGTGGGGAGTGGAAAACGGCGTCGCCCGTCCCGTCGATATCCCGCTCCATGACGGCGTTGCGACACAAACTCTCAAACAAAAGAATGTCTTCGTCACCGAGGACGCTTCCCAGACTCCCGGCGCAAACCTGGACTTCGTCGCCGCTTTCCAAATCCGCCAGCTCCTCGCCGTCCCCCTCCTTGGCTCGAACGGCGATGTGCTTGGGATGTTCGGAGTACTCGACCGCATCGGAGCCGGGCCCATCAACGAAGAAGACGTCCGCCGCGCCCGCGCCCTGGCCGCGCAAATTGCCATCGCTCTGGAACTTACCCGCAACCTGCACCAGTCCGAGGAGCACCGCCGCCGCGCCGAGGCGCTGGTTACCATCGCCCTCGAACTGAACGCAGTTCTGCATCTGCCCGAGTTCATGCGCAACTTCGCACAGCGCGCCTCCAGTCTGCTGGGCGGCCGTTCGGTTGCCCTCCAGGTGCAAACGGCGGAACCCGATACCGTCCTCATGTGCGGCGCCACGGAAGTCGACGATCGGCAACTGCTCCGCCGCTTCAGCCAGGCGCTGACCGCGGCCCTGCCGAAGTATCCCACCGACGTTGCCTTCGCGCCCGCCGCCGACATGTTGGGAACCGCGCTCGCTTCCACTCTGGGATGGGCCGACTGCACACTGGTTCGCCTGGCCGGTTCCTCGGGAGAACTGGTGGGCTTGCTTTGTCTCGCCGACCGCGGCGCTCCGCCCTCCTCGGAAGATCGTCTCCTGTTGCGCGCCATTGCCGGCCATGCCAGTATTGCCCTCGAGAATGCCTGCCTGTTTACTCGCATGCAGCAGGCCAACCGCCACTGGCTGGAAATCTTCGATGCCATCAGCGACTTCATCGTGGTCCACGACGAGCAGCACAACATTCTTCGCGTCAATCGCTCGCTCGCCGATTTCGTCGGTCTCGCCCCCGACCAGCTGATTGGTGTCAATATGCGCGCGCTTGAAGCTCTTTCCGCTGGCGGGTCGCCGCACTCCTGTCCCTTTTGCCGCAGCGGCGAAGGCCTCGATGAATACCTTCACCCCGCCCTCGAACGCGCTTATCTCATTTCCACCTCGCGCATTCATGCCGCCAGCAGCACCCAGTTGCAGACCGTCCATGTCCTCAAGGACATCAGCGACCGGCGCGAAGCCGAGCGCCGCTATCGCGAACTCTTCGACAATATTCAGGAAGGAATCTTCTTCTCCACGCCCCAGGGCCGCTTTGTGGAAGTCAACGACGCCATGGTCCGCATCCTCGGCTACAGCAGCCGCGAGGAAGTCATTCAACTCGACATTCCCACCCAGGTTTACTTTTCCGCGCAGCGCCGGGACGAACTAACCGAACTCCTCGAACGCCAGGCTGGCCTGCGCAATCACGAGGAGGTCCTGCGGCGCAAGGATGGATCGCCCGTCCACGTGCTCATCAACTGTTTCGCGGTGCGCGATCCGGCCGGCGAAATCCTGCAGTATCGCGGCCTCATGCTCGACATTACCGGCCTTCGTCAATCGCAAACCGAATTGCAGAAAGAGCGCGATTTCTCCAACAAAATTCTCAGCCACACCCAGAGTCTCATCCTGGTCACCGACACTGAAGGCGTGATCAGTTATGCCAACCGCCGCTGGAGCGGTCTCGGTTTTCAGCAGAGCCAGATACTGGCCCATCCCTTGCCCGACCTGTGCGCTCCCCAGCGCCGCGCTGCGCTGCGCGATGCCCTGGCCGCCGTGGCCCGCGGCCAGCAGGTCGATAATTTCGATTTGCCCCTGCTTCGCGGCGACGGCGTAAGCGCCCAGTTCTCCGTCAATCTCAGCCCCATCAGCGGCGAAGACGGACGGGTCGGCAGCATCGTCATCGTCATGACCGACGTCACCGATTCCGCCGTGCTCCGCTCCAAACTGGTGCACGCCGAAAGAATGGCGGCCGTCGGACAGTTGGTTTCCGGCGTCGCCCACGAGGTCAACAATCCCCTCACCGCCATCCTCGGATTTACCGACCTCTTGATGGAAAATCCCGACCTCCCGGAAAGCGCCCGTCGCGATCTCCGCGTCATTCTCCAGGAAGCGCAACGCACCAAGCAGATCGTGCAAAATCTGCTCAGCTTTGCCCGCCAGATGCCACCCCAGCGCCAGCCGGTTCAGGTCAATTCCATCCTGCAACGCACCGTGCACTTGCGCTCCTACGACTTCATCAGTCACGGCATTCAGGTAGTCGAACGTCTCGACGAGTCCCTGCCCCACATCGTCGGAGATTCTCACCAGCTCCAGCAGGTGTTTCTCAACATCCTGAACAACGCTTACGACGCCGTCCGCGAAACCACCCGGCCCGCGCGCATTGAAATCACCAGCAACCGCGCCCATTCCTTCGTCGAGATTTCCTTTCGCGATAACGGCCCCGGCATCCCCGATCCCGGACCCATTTTTGATCCGTTCTTCACCACCAAGGACGTGGGCAAAGGCACGGGTTTGGGCCTGAGTATTTGCTATGGCATTGTCCGCGAACATGGCGGTGAAATTCTTTGTCACAATAATCTGGACTCTGAAGGAGCGACTTTTATCGTCCGCCTCCCCGTGGCATCCGAGACGGCGTCCTTTGGAGCAGTCGCAGGAGTGCATCTACCATGAACCAATCAGTTACTCAGCCCGGACCTAGACTAGGAGCCAAGTCCTGTTCTGCGCCCGTCCTCCTCATCGAGGACGAGCCCGCCGTCATGGCCCTCGTCCGCGCCGTGCTCGAGGGCCACGGCTACGCCGTCGTGCCCACCGAATCCGGCGCCGAAGCTCTGCGCATCCTCGAAACCGGCGAATTTCACGGCGTTGTCTCCGACATGCGCACTCCCGGAGGCGTCGATGGCGCCCAGGTCTATGCCTGGATCGCCACCCATCGCCCCGAACTGGCCCGCCGCCTGGTTTTCATTACCGGCGATATCGCCAACGAGGAAACCGCGGCCACGCTGCGCCGCACCGGTGCACCCTGCGTCGAGAAGCCCTTCCGCGTCCATGACTTCATTGCCGTGGTCGAACAGACCATGGGACGGGCGGCGTCATGACTCAGAATCTAACGACGCAGGCTTCGACAAAAAACGACTTGACCCAAAACGACTTCCGCATCCGCTTGCTCATCGTCGATGACGAGCAGACCATCCGCCGCCTCTGCATCACCGTCGGCGAATCGCTCGGCTTCGCCTGCCTGGAAGCCGAGGGCGGCGACGCCGCCCTCGCCCTGCTTGAGGAACAACCCGTGCACATGGTCCTCACCGACATGGTCATGCCCCGCATGACCGGCATCGAATTCCTGGAACAGGTCAAGCGCACCTATCCCCGCATCGAAGTCGCGGTCATGACCGGCCACGGCTCGGTCGAAACCGCGGTGCAGGCCATGAAGCTCGGCGCCTACGACTACATCGCCAAGCCCTTCGCTCCGCTCGACGACCTCCGCCATTTCCTCCGCCGCATGGCCGACAAAGTCCGCCTCGTCGAAGAAAATCTCTACCTCCGCGAACGCTCCGAAACCGAGACTTCCCTCCACGGCATCATCGGCAACTCCGCCGGCATTCAGAACGTCCTGCGCCTCATTTCCCGCCTAAAGGACACCCGCACCCCCGTCCTGATTTCCGGCGAAAGCGGGACCGGCAAGGAACTCGTGGCCCGCGCTCTGCACTTTCGCGGCACCATGGCTAACCGCCCATTTGTAGCCGTCGACTGCGGATCGCTAGTCCCCACCCTCATCGAGAGCGAATTGTTCGGCTACGAAAAAGGCGCCTTCACCGGTGCTATGCGTTCCAAGCAGGGCCTGCTGCAATCCGCCGATACGGGCACAATTTTTTTGGATGAAGTCGGCGAACTGCCGCTCGAAATGCAAGCCAAAATCCTGCGCTTTCTCCAGGAAAAGGAGGTCCGCCCCGTAGGCAGCAACCAAAAAGTCAAAGTGGATGTGCGCATCATGGCCGCCACCAACCGCGATCTCGACGCCGAATACAAGAAGGGAACCTTCCGCAAGGATCTCTACTTCCGCCTCAACGTGGTCACGATCTCTCTGCCGCCCCTGCGCGAGCGCCGTTCCGACATTCCCATTCTCGCCGCCTTTTTCCTTGAGCGCCTCGCTCCCGAACGCGGCGTACAACTCTCCAGCAGCGCCATGAAAGCCCTGCTCGAATACGACTGGCCCGGCAATGTCCGCGAACTCGAAAACTGCCTGGAGCGGGCCGTAGCTCTCGGCGATCAACGCATCCTCGAAGTCAACGATCTGCCGCCCGCCATCGCCCACGCCGAAGTCCACGCCGAATCGCTCGATGCCCAGGAACCCTTCACCCGCGCCACCGATCTGGAAGACATCGAGCGCGCCACCATCGAGCGCGTCTTCTCCCAGGTCAAGGGCGACAAGGCCCTGGCCGGCCGCATGCTAGGCATAAGCCGAGCCACTCTCTACCGCAAGCTGAAGCGCTACAACATAGGAGGCCACGAGGAGCCCCCGCAATCAACCACCCTGCAATGATCTGTTCGCGTAGGGACAGCCACCCTCGGCTGTCCATGCCAAGCGCAGCTCGGCTCCACTCGAGTGTCGCGTCCCGAAAGTTTGCAACATAACTTCTTCTGTCATCCTGAGCGAAGCGAAGGACCCATGTATTTTGCTTGCACCACCAAACAACTTGCCTGTTCTGGAAACCGCGCCCCAACTTTGTCCAAGAATTTCCGGGACACGACATTGGCAGTTTGCTGAAAAACTCGGATTCGTATCAGGGTATCGCTTTAGCGATACCGTAAGTGCTTTGAATTCAGATGCCCCTTTAGGGGCCGGGGTCGGAGAGCTGCAGCCTGCTCAGCCGCCGATGTGCGACAGCCAGACTGAGACGCCCGTGTCACTCTGAGACGCACTGCCCCAAGCCCGAAGCCTTGCCCTGTTCCAGCCCCCGAAACCGCGCCGCTAACTCCTTGTTTCATGCCACTTACTCGTAAGGGCATGGCCTTCAAGCTTTTGGCGTAACTCGTGCATAACTTCATCCCGACAACGCAGAACCAGTCTCCCACTAGCTCTTTCTAACCGGAAACAGAAACAGGGGAGACTCGTCTGCTCCAGCTAAGGGATCGAGGCCTTACCGTGCCCCAGGCAGCTCCTCACGCTCTCGAACAGGACGTTGTAAGCCGCCTGGCCCGGTTCTTTCCCGAAGCCACTCCAGTGCGGATTCCCATCAAGCTCAGCCGCGGCAATGGCGATGCCGGCCCGCACCAAGCCGCCCACCCAAACGACGGCGTCTTCATCCAAAACACCGTCATCGAATTCGGCACGCCGCGCGAAGCCCTGTTTGCGGTCGATCGTCCTCTGGAATTTGCCGATCGCGTCCTGGTCGAAAGCAAGGACGGCGCGCTCCACGCCGAAGCCTCCGTAGTCGCGGTTCAATATCATCCGGAAACGACCGTGGTTGCTGTCCGTTTCCTCAAACCTGTTCCCCATTGGATTGTGAAATCATGACTGCATCTACCCAACCTTCCTACGAAGATCAGGGAGCCACCCTGTCCGCCCTCCAGCCCATCTACTCCGCCCTGGTGCGCGAATTTGTGATTGAGGTTCCCACCTGCCCCATCCACGACGGCGAACACGTTGCGCCCTCGTCCGAGTCGGTCGAGCACGCTTCCCTCTGGTTTCACCAGGTCGACGTCCAGATCCAGGTGCACCAGTTGCGCCAGTTTCTGCAGAGCACACCCCTGGCCAATGAAGCCGTGCTGGGCCAACTGCTTGTCTACCACCTGCAGAAGCCCGCCAAGTCCGCCAGCGACCGCGACAAGACCGATTTCCTGCTCGTCCAGTATTTCTCGCTGTGCGCGCCCTCCGGCACGGAAGACACTGACGTTGACCTCGATTACGTTGCCCAGGTGCTCGAACCAGTCCTCGGCCTTCAACAGCCGAAGCTCCCCGCGTGGTTGAGTTCTCTCGGGACGATCCTGCAGTCGGCGGCCAAATGCCAGCGCCTCAGCGAACTACTCTACAGCGGCGCCCTCGAACAGGGCCGCAAGCTCAAAACCGAAAACGCCACCCGCTACTTTGAGCCCTCCGCCATGGTGGCTTTCGCCCGTTTCAGCTTCATGATGCGCCGCATATTTTTCCGCCTCATGCACGACGATCTCAACGCCATCCAGGACGGTTTGCGTGAACTCGAGCGCCGCGGTGTTTCCACCGTCGATTGCCGCCGCGCGCAATTCTCCCCCGATGAGCCGGTCGCCCGCCTGCGCATGATCTGCCAGTCCTGGAAGGTCATGTTCCACGCCGAGTATTCCTCCGGCCAGCCCCTGCGCATGTTAGTCGACCTCCGGGCTTCCATCGACGACGCTCTCCAGAACGCGGCCCCCAAAGTTCTACAAGCCAACGCCGCCGCCGCGTCCGCCAGATCCGGCAGCGCCACAAAAAAGTAAATGACCCGAACCCAGCTCCGGAGAGGCGACCGAACTTAGCCCAGCGCTTCAGCGCCGGGTAATGTGGACGGTAGGAGCCAGTCCCGTAGGGACGACTGAGTTCTCATGCACAGACTTTAGGGCTGGACATCGGAGTTCGTTTTTTTCAAGCTCACTGAGCCGCACCAGCGACCTGGACCAGAAACTGACGATGAACACCGATCACCCTACCGTCCTCATCCTGACCAGCGACCCCGCCTTCTCGCGCGAGATTACTGCGCACTGGCCCCAGGAGCCAGTTCCGCATTCCGTTCCGGAATTCGTGGTGCTCGATGAAGCTTTCTCCCGCGACCTCAGCGGCAGTAACTACGATCTCGCTATCGCCGATGCCGCTTGCTATAAGAAGAACGACCAGATCACCCACCTCAAAGCCCTGAAGCAGTCGCTCGCCCGCTCCGGCAAGCCCGCCATCGTGATCCAGTCCGATTCCACATCCGATTTCAAGAACATCGATGCCCTCGGCGGCGAAGTTCTCGAATTACGCCGCGAACCTGGTCTCTGGCTCGCCATAGTAGGTATCATCGGACGCGAAATTCTGCGCCGCCGTCAGGCCGAGTCTCGCGCCCGCGAAGCCGAACAAGCGTGCTCCGCCGCCCAGGCCGAGGCCACGCTCGGACGCTACATGCTCGAGATGCGCACCAACATCAATAACGCCCTCACCACCCTGCTCGGCAACGCCGAACTTCTAGCCCTCGAACCCGGACTCCCCGCCACCGTGCAGGCGCAAGCCGACACCATCCGTAACATGGCGCTGCGCCTCCACGAAATCTTTCGGCGCTTCTCGTCGATCGAGAAAGAACTCGCCCCACTGCGCGCGAAGCAGAAAAAAAGGCCGCCCACGCGGCCGCAGGCCGCAACTGAAGCTTTTCCGGGGGGGAAGCAGCGGTTTCCTTCGTGCTCCTTCGTGGCCTTGGTGGTTGCCGATCTGTCTTCGTGCTATTCCCTGCAGAGTATTTGAAGCGCTGATGCACAAGTTTGAGCGACTAAGAAAAACGATGTGCGAGGATGTCCCATCCAAACCTACCCCATGCTAACGCCAAGCCCTTCGACGTTAGGCTGGGGACTTTGACTTTGATTTTGTCCCACTCCCGCAAGCTCAGGCGATCAAAAACTCCTTAGTCCGCAGTTCCTTGATCATGTCCCGCAACTTAGCAGCCTTCTCAAACTCGAACCGCTTGGCCGCCTCCCGCATGTCGCTCTCTAACTTTGCAATGTAGGCGTCCAACTCTTCCTGCGACTTAAGATCCGGAATACCGTCGACCTCGGCGCCGGTCAAATCGGTGTAGTCCGCGCCGACAATAGCGACCAGAGTCATGTCCAGCGGACGAATGATCGATTCCGGAGTGATCCCGTTCTCCTCGTTATAAGCCTGCTGAATGGCGCGCCGCCGGTTAGTCTCGTCCAGCGCCTTTTTCATCGAGTCCGTCATCCGATCCGCATAGAGAATCGCCCGCCCGTTCAGATTCCGGGCGCACCGTCCAATCGTCTGGATCAGCGACCCCGCCGAACGCAGGAAGCCCTCCTTGTCGGCGTCAAGAATCGCCACCAGCGACACCTCCGGCAGATCAAGCCCCTCGCGCAGAAGATTGATGCCAATCAATACATCGAACTCGCCCTTGCGCAAATCGCGCAAAATCTTCACCCGCTCCAATGTCTCGATCTCGGAGTGCATGTAACGGCACTTCACCCCCACCTCGCTGTAATACTCAGCCAGGTCTTCGGACATGCGCTTGGTCAAAGTGGTCACCAGTACGCGCTCGCTGCGAGCCACGCGGCCGCGGATCATGTGCAGCAAGTCGTCAATCTGACCCTTAACCGGCCGAATCTCAACCGGCGGATCGATCAGCCCAGTGGGCCGGATAATCTGCTCGACAACTACGCCCGCTGACTTAGTAAGTTCATAAGGCCCGGGCGTGGCCGACACATATACGATCTGATTGGTCCGATGCTCGAACTCCTCAAAAGTAAGCGGACGATTATCCAGCGCCGAGGGCATCCGAAACCCGTATTCAACCAATGTCTGCTTGCGCGAGCGGTCGCCGTGATACATCCCATGAAGTTGCGGCACCGTCTGATGCGACTCGTCAATAAACATCAGAAAGTCGCGAGGAAAATAATCCAGCAGAGTGGGCGGAGGTTCGCCGGGAAGCCGGCCAGTAAAATGGCGCGAATAATTTTCGATGCCATGGCAATACCCCATGGCCTTGATCATTTCCAGGTCATACATTACCCGCTGATGAATGCGCTGTGACTCCACCAACCGTCCTTGCTTCTCCAGTTCCGCTTCCCACCAGGCCAGCTCAGCCTTGATCGACGCTACCGCCGAAGCCCGTGTCTCCTCCTTCATCACATAATGTGTCTTGGGATAAATCGGCAGCCGCATGTACCGCTGCTTGACCGTCCCAAACAAAGGATCGATCTGCGCCAGCGATTCAATCTCATCGCCAAACATCTCCACCCGATAAGCGTTGTCATCATAAGTAGGATAAATCTCGATAACATCGCCCCGTACGCGAAACGTCCCGCGCCGGAAATCCCCCTCCGTGCGTTCATAAAGAATGTCCACCAGCTTGCGAGTAATGTCCGCGCGCTTGATCTTCTGCCCCTTCTCCAGAAACAGCAGCATCCCGTAGTACGCTTCGGGAGATCCCAACCCATAAATGCAACTAACTGAAGCCACAATCAGGCAATCGCGCCGCTCAAACAACGACCGCGTAGCTGACAGCCGCAACTTATCCAACTCGTCGTTAATAGTAGATTCTTTTTCAATATAAAGGTCGGCCGCCGGCACATAAGCTTCCGGCTGATAATAGTCGTAATACGAAACGAAGTACTCGACGGCATTGTGCGGGAAGAAACTCTTGAACTCATGATAGAGCTGCGCAGCCAGCGTCTTGTTGTGCGCCATGACCAGCGCCGGACGATTGGCCGCCTCAATCACTTTGGCCGCCGTGTAGGTCTTGCCCGATCCGGTGACGCCCAGCAGCACCTGATGCTGCTCGCGATCGAACACGCCGCGCGTGAGTGAGTCGATCGCCCGTCCCTGGTCGCCTTGAGGCTTGTAGTTGCTGATCAGCTTGAAGTCCACACCTCATTATAGGGGAGAAGACTAGGCGATATGGGAGATCCATAGATCGCCCCTGCGGGCAAGCTGCGTTCGCATCGGAACATGCCTACAAGGTGGCCGACAGTCACCGCCGCCTCCGCCATGCACTTCCGTGTAAATATGCTCTTTAGGAGGCGAACACATCGGAACTTTGTACTAAGCGATTTACCTTAGAGCCTGAGCAAAACTGCCGCGCGCCTCTGTCCGCAAAGGCCTGCAACCACGGCGGTAACCGCGATTTTCCCGTCAAAAACGCACACCCGAATTTTAATACTTAGTTAACGCCTCAAAGCCCGCCTTTGGCCGTGTGGTTGCAAATTGAGACGCAACGACCGGACGCAACGACCCGAATCATCCTGTAGGGACGGACGTATTCGTCCGTTCGAAGCGTGTCGGTCAGGTGCCATGTTTATGGAAGAGAAGTTCGACCAGGTAGGGCCCCGGGAGCGGCAGATCATCGACCTGCTTCTCCAGGGGTGTGACAACGCGGAAATCGCCCGCGATCTGCACATCGCCGAGCGCACGGTCAAAGCGCATTTCAACCGCCTGTTCCTGCATTTCGGAATCCAGGGCGGCATCAAGCGGGTCAAACTCGCAACCTTACTTTATCGGAGGCAGTTATGGCAGGAGAAACAGCAAACCGCCGCGGGCCCCAGCCCCACTTCAAGTCCACGTCCAAGTCCGATGCCCGCGAACAAATCATCATTCAACGCGTAGCCGAAGGCTGCAAAAACCGCGAGATCGCCGACTGCCTGGGCACCACCGAACACGTAGTAAAAAACTATCTCCGCCTTATCTACGACAAACTAGGCCTGTGGAACCGGGTCGAGTTAGCCCTATGGTACGAAGCCCGTCAGCACGAGCAGGTCTATCACGCCTGATGGGCTGGACGGACCTCTTCCGCTGGCACAACCATACAGCGGGTGCCCCATCCTTCGCTGACACTACCACAACAAAGGGTGCCCCATCCTAACAGTCGTGCTTTTCGACGTTAGGGTGGGTCCCACTGGCCATGATGCAAGAGAAGGCCACTCTCCTAACGGGAAACTCGGGGACGGGACGTTCCCCGGTTCTTACGAGGGGGCGGACCCGAACACGGGCCGCGTGGCTAACTACCAGTTCAACATCGGCTCGCCCGCGCAGGTAGTAGAGGGCACCCTAGGCTGGAACTCGAACGGGACGCTTGGCTCCCTGCTCATCGCCGACCCCTTCACCAAGGCCAACGCGCAGAATTGCGGCTATTCCTACGACGACCTCGCCCGGCTGGCGAGCGTGAGCTGCGGACCCAGGAACCCCGATGGCACAACCTGGGGCCAGACGTTCTCCTACGATCCGTTGGGCAACATCACCAAGAGCGTGCCTCCTTCGATGACCGGCATCGCATGGCAGCCGGGCTACAACACCAACAACCAGTACACCCTCGGTGGCACAAGCTACGATAGCAATGGCAACCTTAAGGCCGATACCTTCAATACCTACGCCTGGGACGCCGACGGCAACACAATTGGCATCAACCTCAACGGCAGCGCTCCGATCGCTATCACCTACGACGCCTTCGACCGTATAGTAGAAGAGAACAAATCGGGAACCTACACCCAAGTCCTGTACAGCCCGATTGGTAAGCTGGCGTTGATGGCGAAACAGGTCAACAACAACGTTTTCCTGCCCCTTCCCGGCGGAGAGCAGGCCACCTATACCGGCAGCACGATCCGCTTCCGCCATTACGATTGGCTGGGGAGCGCGCGCTTCGAATCCAGCATGGGCGAGCAGGAATACGGGGATGCAGCTTATGCGCCCTTCGGAGAGCCGTACTCTATCGGCAAGACTCCCTACGTATCATTCACCGGCCAGAACCAGGACACGATCTCGGGGACATACGACTTTCTGTACCGGGAATATAATCCCGTGCAGGGCCGTTGGATTTCTCCGGACCCGTCAGGGTTAAGTGCCGTGAACCCCGGCAACCCGCAGTCCTGGAATCGCTATGCCTACGTCCTCAACAACCCACTGAGATACACCGACCCGCTAGGGCTGTGGTGCGTCTGGGAGGACGGAACGCACGACGACGATCCCAGCGAGGGCGGCTCGTCGATGCACGGCTGCGAAGAGCAGGGCGGGCACTGGGATCCGTTCAATACGATTACAGGGATCTTCCAGCAAAATGGTGTTGTGACCCAAATCAATTACATCGGCGGCGGGACCTGTACCATCGCTGACTGCGGTGTGGGCGGGACACTTGGACAGTTCGATCAAACGCTTCAATCCTATTCTGTCTTGCCGAGCGCCAATGCCGCAAACAACGGGTTCACTTGGGCCTGGAATTTCACAAAGGCGCTCGTGAAGGGTCCCTCGACTGGATCCGGCTCTTGTGTCGGGTTATTTACGGACACTGTCACGGCTCCTCTGAAACAGCTTCAGAGTGCTGCGAAGAACTACATTCCTTTGATGGTCGCTGCCATGCAATCGGCTCCCTCTCTGACCACCAGTTTCGGAAGCTACATGCAGATGGTCGGGGACTTCACGTCTACGCCTCCTGCCGAAACTGCAGAGGGCATTGCTGGACTCTACACGGTCGCAGCGGCAGCTTCGACGGCTGCACCATACGTGAGTGCAGCAGCGCCTTATGCTGTCGCAGGCGGCGCAGACCTCACACTTGCATACGGGCTAGGTACTGAGTTGAAAGCGGGGTTCAATGGACAGTGCCGTTGGTGATGAAAAGAAGAAACGCAGCAGAGCGTTTGACGTATTGCTGCTGGTAGGCGCGAGCCTGCTCGTTGCAGCGGCATTCACGGCGGCCTTCTGGGTTGCCGATGAACGCCACATAAACCCTGCATGGTTGTTTGCGGCAGGTGCTGCGGTGGTTTTTTTTCTGGTCGTGGGCTGGGGGTACCGACGCAAGTTCCGAGACCCAACTTTTGTTTCGTTTTTTCTGGCTTGGACGCTCGTACACGTACTCGTATACCTGTTGGTTCTCGGTTATCTCGGTTTGCTGTGGTACGTACCAATTGCGGTGCTGGAGCTCTGGGTCGGCTACACCATTGCGATCTGGCAGTTCGGCCCTCCGCCGGATATGGGCATCCGGTGAGGGGCGTTTTCCGTGGACTGATGAGATAACCGTGTCGGCTCGCTTCGGGCGAGTAGACTTGGAAGCGCTCAAGCGACCAAGGCTCGGAGGAAAGGAGCCCCGGCGGGTGGGCCACTTCTCCGAACCTCGACACATAACAACCGTGGGTGCGCCACTTCTCACGCTTTTTGAGAAGTGGCCTGCCGAACCGCCAGCAGTTTGGGGTTCCGCCTTATCACCTACGACGCCTTCGACCGTATAGTGGAGGAGAACAAATCGGGAACCTA
>Ga0075029_100000478_pt1 | contig 22947 bp, 17 predicted proteins | sample LitLauG_LLR_2013_FD_71391 | JGI IMG/M metagenome (GOLD analysis project Ga0075029, IMG submission 71391) | Freshwater sediment microbial communities from North America - Little Laurel Run_MetaG_LLR_2013 | ecosystem: Environmental > Aquatic > Freshwater > Creek > Sediment | place: USA... | reverse complement strand
TCATCGGGAGGAATGTAGTTCCCATGCTCGTCGAACTGCACCTGCCGGTCATGCTGCTTCATGTACACTTCAAATTTTTTCGCCGCCCGCCTCCGCTTCCACCGATAGTAAGAGTTCCGCATCCCGTAATATCGTTCCGCGAAACCAACGTTCACCAGCGCACCCTTCGGCCCCCGCCGCACGTACAGCCAGCCAAAGAACAATCCGCCAAGATGCGCTACGTACGCCACGTTCCCGCCGCCAGCCATGGCAAATGCCAGCGTGATTACGATCAGGATTCCCACAAAGTATTTCGCCTTGATGAGGAAGGGAAACGGAATCATCATGATTTCGCTTTCCCCAAACAGCACGCCGAACCCCATCAATACCGCGAAGACCCCGCCCGACGCCCCAATCGTGGCCTGCAACGGATTGCCCAAAATATGCGCGTACGAAAGCGCCACGGTAGTGATCGCCGCGCCCACCACTCCAATAAAAAATAATTCCACAAAGCGCCGCGTGCCCCAGGCTCCCTCAATCGCCGAGCCGAACATCCACAGCCCCAGCATGTTTCCGAACCAGTGCCAGAACTCGAAGTGCAGAAAGCCGTAAGTGACGAGCTGCCAAATCCAGCCGTGGAATATGACTTCCACCGGAATGAGCCCGAAATACACTTTCAGGAAAGCCTCTACCGGCAGTCGCGTAGTGGCTTCCAGCAGAAGCTTGAGCAGATAAATCCCGGTATTGATCCCCACCAGCCAAACCACCGCCCGCGTGAACGGAGGCAGGCTCAACGTCATCGGTTCGCCAGATCGCCGCACTGATTGTCCTCGTCGTCCAATTCTACTCGTATCGGAGAACGTCGGTTCCACCCGCACCGGGGGTGCCTCATGTCTCGCCGAAGTTGCGAGACATGGGAGTCCGCGAGGATCGCATGATTCCCGCCTGACCCAGCGCTTCAGCGCGGGTGGCGCAGCGCTTCCGCGCTGCGATGAAGCCTTCCACTCGCCAAAGGCCTCTAGCCCCCGAGGTCCCTACCTCTCCGCCCCCGGCACCACCGCCAAGCTCCGATGCCCCGCCCCGTCCACCGCCACCACTGCAAAGATGACATTATCCTTGGAAAGTTTCAGCGTAGCCCGCGTCTCCTTACCGACTTTCTCCGCATGTTCCCATTCCGGGCTCGTTGTAGCCCGCCACAGCACCTCATACCCGGTTGCGACCGCAGACGCCTCCCAGGTCAGCGTCGAATCGTTCTCCAAGTCCTTCGTCACCAGATGCACGTTCGCCGGAGGCGCCGGCGCCGACGCCAGCGATGCCAGCGCAGCCGTATTCAGCCGCGCTACGCGCGCCACGTAGTCGTAGTCCACAAACTTCGGCAGATCGCCATACTCCGTGCCGCCTTCGGTCCGCACATTCTGATGCTGATGGTTGAAATCCTCGCGAAACTCGGTAAACCGCACCGCCGAAAATCCCTGCTCGTTGAACGAATAATGATCGCCCCCGCGCAAATACCGATCCAGCCGGAAGATCAGCATCGGCTTCACGCCAACGTCGTACACACGCTCGGTCTCTGCGATATACCGCGCCAGTTGCCGCGATCCCGAATCGCTCTCTCCACCCAAGCCTCGAATCTGCCGCAACCCCTGCTCCGAAGCCGCCGCAGGCACGCCCTCCGAAAACACCCGCACCACCGAATGATTCTGCCCGCTGCTCTTATCCCCGCCCACAATGTCATTATTCAGCACGGCCTCGATCTGCCATCCCTGCTCCTTCGCCATCTTGGCAAAATGCCGGCTCCCGTTCAGCCCCTGCTCCTCACCCGCCACGGTGAGGAAAATAATCGTCGCCGGGAACTTCATCTTGCTCAAAACCCGCGCGCATTCCAGGCTGACCGCGGTCCCGCTGCCGTCATCATTCGCTCCCGGTGCCTCGCCATTCACGCTGAACGTGTCGCTGTTGCGCGAATCGTAGTGCCCCGTCACCAGCACAATCCGTTTGTCGTTCGCCGGATCGGTGCCCTTCAACACCGCATAAACATTGGTGATTTCCGTCGCCTTCGGAATCCGCCCACCAGGCTGCTCCACGAAGCTGTCGGTCTTCACCAACAGGCATCCGCCGCAATCTTTCGAATAGCGCTCGAACTCCGCCTTGATCCACTCCCGCGCGGCGCCAACGCCTCGCCCCGAAGCAATCGCTTCCGCATCCTGCCCGGAGATCGTCGACCGCGTTCCAAAGCTGACAAGTTTCTCAATCGTGGCCTGGATGCGCTGCGCAGAAACCTGCCTCAGCGCAGCCGCGATCTGCGGATCCGCTGGCTCCAACACCGCTTGCCCTCCGCAATTCGCAATCGCGAGAAAAAGCGCGCCAACACTGGCCGCGCACCACAGCATCGTTCTGACGAATTGCCTCATCGCTCGATTCACCTCGGAGGCCTTTTATCTACAAACAACCCATTGCCAACAATCAACCACAAAATCTCGATTTGGTGGGAAACTAGAGTTTCTTGATCTGGGATAAAAACCGCGGAACGAGCCCTGTTCCACTTGACCAACCGCGATAGAGAATCTAAATATTAACAGGAGGCTCTAATGGCTAAGGGAGGCTTTATGGTGCTCTGTCCAGAATGCGACACTGACTTGGACGTCGTAGAAGAAGACGTCGACGAAGGCGAAGTGATCTCCTGTCCCGAGTGTGGCACGGATTTTGAAGTCGTCACCACCAGTCCGCTGGAGTTGAAGGCTGTCGAAGAGGGCTACGAAGAGGAAGAAGAAACCGAAGAGGAAACCGAAGACGGTGACTACTCGTAGATCGCGCTTGAGCCTGATTTCAGCCTGCCAGAATTATGTCTGGATGTCTCGCCCTGGACTCCTGCTGCTTGTACTCCTGTTTGGCTTCAGCCCGGCTCTTCTCAGTTCCCCGTCCCAGCACGAGAAGCCCTACGCGCTTATTGCCGGAACCGTCTGGGGTCCGGATGACCGCCCGCTCTACGGAGTGAAGATCAAAATCCGCCGCTCCACCGACAAGCCCAAGAAAGTCCGCTGGGAGATCTACTCCGACCACCACGGCGAATTCGCCCAACGCGTCCCCGCCGGAGAAGCCGACTACATTCTCTCGCCCGACCTGAAAGGCGTCAAATTTCCCGACGGCGCTCCCGCCCACGCCCAGGATGTGACTGTCCACATCTACAGCGAAGAGCGCCAGGACACTGGGGTGCATCTCACCCGCTAGCTTGCACAAAGATCAAACACGTAGCCCCGGACGCATTCGTCCGGGGCTCTCCGCGGCCGGGCGGACGAATGCGTCCGCCACCACGTGATTCCGTGGTGAGCCCATGAGACAATAATCCTGCGATGCCGCACAAACGTTCTGCCATTGCGACCGCCTTCGTCGTCTGTGTCGTTCTCGTCCTGGGGGCCATCCGGGTCAGCGCCTCCCCCGCGGGTAAGGATAAGCCCAACGGGCGCCTCCTCTACGGCCGGGTCCTCGATCCTCAGGACAACCCGCTCCCCGACGCGGTGGTCTATGTTACGAACACCCGCACCCGCGCCATCAGGAGCTACATCGTGGGAGTCGATGGCGCCTACCGCTTTCCAGGGCTTTCCACCGCAATAGACTACGAGGTCTACGCTCAGTACAAGGGCAAGAAGAGTGACACGAAGTCGGTCAGCGGATTCGACGACCGCACCCAGGTCTACATTGACCTGAGAGTGGACATCCGCTAACTACGCTGCATATTCACGTTGACGAATGGCAAGGTCGGCGGTAAGCTTTTTGCCTTCCTCGAAGGAGTATGCCGTGAAGCGGAACCTTCTATATTCGGTCTTGCCCACTTATATCATATTCGCCGTGACGATCATCGCGTTGCTTGCGACAGAGAAAATAGTCGACGCTCAAGCTGAAAGCCAAGACGCCCCCAAGTCTGTCCAAAAGAAAGTGCAGAAACACCTGGGGGACACCCAAGCCAAAAAGCCGTCCGCGCCAACTGAAACCACTGATCCGCAGGGAGGTGTCGTCGAGCAAAAGGAACTGCCGACCGTCCCCAAGGATTTACCTACTGAATTGAAGGGCCTTCCGGTCGCGCACGAGGACTTTCCTCCCGGACTCAAAGAGCCTTCCGCCCCGCAGAAAGAACTCCCCAATTCGGTGCAGGACAAGATACGGGCAAAGCTGAGCGCGAGCGCGCCGGGGAAAATACTGGCATTCGACGCTGAAGGGAATGAAGTGGATTCCAAGTCAGTGAGCGAGACCAAATCGCATAAGTACGAGTCCTTCTCCGATCTGCTGGTATCTCACGATAGCCCGGTCAGCTGCGAAGCTCCGATCACGCCAACTCCACCGCCCCCCTGCGTCATTTGCAAAAGCGGACAGGTCTTGTGCTCAACCTCGAGTTTCCCAAAGACCAACGAACTCCTTCCCGCCAACCAGCCCGTGTTGAAGAGTCCCGAGGAAGGGAAGCCCCAATGAGTCAGCCGGTGCCGCCTCTGCCGGACGAATGGCTCAAACAGCTTAAGAATGCCCAATCTTTGCCCCAGGACATCCCACCAGAGTGGCTGAAGCAGATCACTCGGGCCAGCCGATCGGAGTTGCCCGAAATTCCCGACTCGTGGTTGAAGAAGATTAAGCAGGCGTCTAACCCCGACCTCGTGACAGCTGTCTTAAGCAGTTCCGTCCTGGCGGCGCTAATTGCCTTGGGCTCAGCCGCGTTGACTGCCCACTTCACCAATCAGGGACAAGAGCGGCTCGAGGCATACAAGCTCCAACTTCAGGCGCAGAACGACAAAATCAAAGCCTATGCCAAATTGCTGGCCAACTTAAACTCCCTGGCCTCCTCGTTAGAAGGCTATCTCAACCTCGCTGAGATAAGAGGCTCCGGCCACGCCGATGCGGCCCTCGCCGGTCAGTTGAATGCGGTTGGCATTGCTCAGGCGGCAGTGCTGGGTGCCGAGAAGGATGTTGTTCTCGGTGATGCTGTGCGCACGGAAGTCGACCAGGTTCTCGCACGGATAAGTCCACCGCTAAGTATGGCACAAACAAACCCTCAGAACTCCGCCGCCCAATTGAAGACTGCGCTGATTGGGCTGCAGCGCTTGATCTCCAGATTGAATCAGGAGACTCCAAGCCTCAACAAGTGACCCAGCCGCAACTTCTCAGGCAACTTTTCACAACCTGCCGTGTTCAATAATGAGTAGGCTACCTGTCTGGAGGATGCCAGTGAACTTATCGTACATTTCCAAGCCAAACCGTCTGCCGCGCCCCGCGTGGGCAGTCCTGGCCTTTTTCATGCTTTTTTGCGCAGCCACCCTGTCCGCCTTCGCGCAGGGCGGCGCCATGAGCCCCTATCAGGGCGAACAAGACGGCGTCAGCGCCGGCGGCAAATGGATGGAGTTCAAGTCGGAAGACAAAATGACCGGCGCCCACCGCGTCCGCTTCGAACTCCTCTCCAACAACTACTTCCGCGAGGATCCCGATTACCAGCCGCGCGTCGAACTCATCTGCGAAGACGGCAAATACAAGGCCGCCGACTTCAATCCTGGCGTCAGAGTTCGTCCCAATCGTCCCGGCTTCTGGGGCCAGCCCCAGCTCGAAGTCGAAGTCCGCGTCGATGACGTCCACAACTTCCACGGCTGGAACTGGCACGGCCGCATCCTCTCCATGGACAAGGGCACAGCCCGCGGCATGATCGGCGCCCAGGTCTTCAATATCGCCCTGCGCACCCCCAGCGGACGCCAGATCGCTGAATTCTCCCCAGCCGGTTTGAATGGCGACGAAGTCCGCAAAGCCTGCGACCTCACGCCCAAGAAGCCCAGCAAGGACTAGGCACCAAAGATGCTCACGTGGGGACGGACGCATTCGTCCGTCCCGCGAAGGCGAAGCCGAGCGGCCCGCTCGGCTTTATCCCAACCACCCGGCGCAACCCTTCCGGTACTTGCTTCCAGGCCCGTTCCGCTGGCACTTTGGAGTGGTACATTCGGAGCGCCCATGGATAGCAGCGTCATTACCGGCCTGGCCTTTCTCTTTTTTGCGGCCGCGGCAGGCATCTACGCCATCATCCTCTACAACGGATTAGTGCGCCTGCGCAACGAGAACGACCGCGCCCTCGCCAACATCGACGTCCTGCTCAAGCAGCGCCACGACGAAATTCCCAACCTCGTCGAAACCGTCAAGGGATACATGCAGCATGAGCAGCAGACCCTGCTCGCCGTAACCCAAGCCCGCGCCGCCTCCATGAACGCAGCCAGCATCAACCAGAAAGCCGTGGCTGATCTTAAAGTCGCGAGCGCCCTGCACGGATTATTCGCCGTCGCCGAAAATTATCCCCAACTCAAAGCCAACGAAAATTTCCTCAAGCTGCAGAACCGCATCTCCGAACTGGAAGAGCGCATCGCCGACCGCCGCGAATTCTTCAACGACGACGTCGCCACCTACAACACCCGCATCGGCCAAATCCCCGACGTCTTCGTCGCCAGCTTCATGAATCTCAAGCCCCGCCCCATGTTCCAAGTCTCCGAAGCAGACCGCAAGCAAGTAGAAGTCAGCTTCGGCCGCGCCACCGGCGCCTAGTCGTGGGATATTGACCGTTCCGCAAAGCGCCGTCTCGGTCGCCAGAATTTCCTAGTTTGGCACGCCCCCCTTCCATCACTGCTGTTCTTAGTGTCCCGATAAGCGGGCAGTTGTTAAGATGCTCTGTCCAGCTTTCTTCCAGACTTGAGGTCGCAATTTGCGACCTCAAGTTTAGCGGCCACGCTTATGAACAAAGCAGCCATTGTTCTCACCAAAAGGGTTGGTTCCAAGATCTTAGTGTTGCGCAATCAGAAAGTCATTTTGGATGCGGATTTGGCTGAGCTTTATGGTGTTCCGGTGAAGCGTTTGAACGAGCAGATCAAACGCAATCCGCAGCGCTTTCCGCCGGATTTTCTTTTCACTCTCACGCGAGCTGAGTACAAAAACTTGAGGTCGCAATTTGCGACCTCAAGTTTTGTTCATGGTGGCCGTCGTTACCTGCCGCATGCCTTCACCGAACACGGAGCCATCATGGCGGCGACCGTCTTGAATTCCAAACGTGCAATCGAAATGAGTGTCTTCGTGGTGCGTGCCTTTGTGCAGTTGCGCCGCGACCTCGTCTTCAACCAGCACGTCATGAACAAATTGTCCGAACTCGAAGCACGCTTGGACATGCATGACGCTGATCTTCAGCAACTCGTGGAAGCCATTCACGAACTCATGGCTCCGCTGCCGGCCAATGATCGCCGCATCGGGTTTGAAGCGCCAAACGACTCCGGTAAAGGTCGCAGCCGCGCGTTGGCCGCCACTCGCCGCTCGGCGAGTTGATCGTCGCCGAATCACACAAGTGGGCAGGAAATGTCTGCCGCCAGCATTAAGAAAAGGGGGTGCCCCATGTCTCGCCTCTTTTGCGAGACATGGGCAGCGATGCCGCCGGCACCAAATTATTTCGAGAGAAAAAACAAAAGGCAGCGGACAGGAGTGTCCGTTCAGCACTCACCCGAGCAACTTCGCCGCGTCCTTAGCGTAGTAAGTCAGAATAATGCTCGCCCCAGCCCGCCGGATGCTCAGCAGAGACTCCATCATCACGCGCTCCCGCTCGATCCAGCCATTGCGCGCCGCAGCCTCGATCATGGCGTACTCGCCCGAAACTTGATACGCCGCCAGCGGCAGATCAAACCGCTCGCGCGCCGCGGCAATCACGTCCAGATACGGCATCGCCGGTTTCACCATGATCATGTCCGCGCCTTCCTCTACGTCGAGTTCAATCTCGCGCATGGCCTCGCGCACATTCGCTCCATCCATCTGATAAGACCGCCGGTCGCCAAACTGCGGCGCAGAATCGGCAGCCTCGCGGAAGGGTCCATAGAATCCCGATGCAAATTTCGCCGCATACGAAAGAATCGGCGTGTTGATCAATTCAGCCTCATCCAAAGCCCGCCGGATCGCAGCCACGCGGCCATCCATCATGTCCGACGGCGCGATGATGTCGATCCCAGCCTGCGCCAGCGACACCGACGTTCGCGCGAGAAGCTCTAATGACGAATCGTTCACGATCTCAAACTCGATCCGCTTCGCGTAATCCGCAAGCTGCGACGCAACCTTCTCGATCGCCCGCGCTTTCTCCTCATCGCTTCGGACCACAACCACCTTAGCTGATTTCAGCGTGTCTCTTGCCGCAGCGCCCAGCGACTGCGCCAAGGGCGTGGCCTTCACGATCCCGCAGTGCCCGTGCGACATGTATTCGCACAAACAAACGTCGCCCATCAAAATCAACCCCGGCACTTCCCGTTTCATCGCCCGCGCCGCCTGCTGCACGATCCCATCGTCGGCCCAAGCTCCCGTAGCCACGTCATCTTTCTTGTCCGGCAATCCGAACAGAATCACCGACGGCACGCCCAGGGACTTCACCTCGCGCGCCTCTTTCACCGCCTCATCCACCGACAAATTGAACACGCCCGGCATCGAACGGACTTCCTTGCGCACTCCCTCCCCGGGGCAGACGAACATGGGATACACGAACGCTTCCGGTGTGAGCCGAGTTTCGCTGACCAGGTTGCGCAGTTCAGCAGTGCGCCGCAGGCGGCGCAGGCGAGTTGTGGGGAATGACATGGCAGATCACCTTGGAAGTCTGAAAGAGCGCTCCCTGCCCTGATTCTAGAACATTTAACCCCCACAGGTATGACGGAAGTAACCCATGCGGTTTCCATTGATCATCGGAATCCCCACCGAAACCTCATAGAATTGGGGTCGGATGAGTCCGTTCCGACGACACCGCTGGTTTCTCGCAGCCGCTGGCCTCACTCTGGCCTTTACGGCGGTGTCGCTGACTGCCCACAAAGGCTTTGCGCTCACGGCGTTCGCCGATGTCGCCGAACTCTCCATCTTCGCCGCGGTTGCCACCGCCATGTGGGCCAACAGCATTTGCCGACCGCCGTCAGAGCGCAGCTTCTGGATCCTGATGACCGCGGGTTTTTCTCTCTGGGTCTGCAATCAGGGCGCATGGTTGTACAGCGAAGTTTTCCGGCGCCAGCCGATTCCCGATCCCTATTTCTTCGACATCGTCCTCTTCTTTCACGTGGTGCCGCTGGTCGCCGCGGTTGCGTGGCGCCCCGATCTTTTGAAACGCCCCGGCAGCGCGCGCCTGAGCGCCCTTCATTTCCTGATGCTGTTGGGATGGTGGACCTTCCTTTACGCCTTCATCGTCTTTCCCCATCAGTACGTGGTTCTGAATGTAGATGCGTACGATTTTTACTACGACCGGCTTTACCTCCTGGAAAACACCCTGCTTATGGCAGTGTTGGGTTTCGCGGCGTGGACCAGTTCCGGCGGTTGGCGGCGGCTGTACACGCATTTCTTCCTCGCATGCGCTCTATACAGCGTTTCCTCGCAGTTATTGGATCGTGCGGTAGTCAACGGCAGCTACTACTCTGGCAGCTTGTTCGACGTACCCCTCATCGCGGTTGTGTCGTGGATGGCGGCGGCGGCGCTATCGGCGCGGGAATGGGAGCTGGCCGCCACAGAGCCGCCCAAGGATGTGCGCTGGAAAAAAATTGTTCCCTGGCTGACCATGCTCACCATCTTGTCGCTCCCGGTGCTGGGCTTGTGGACCCTCATCAAGGACGATTCCGCCGCGCCCTCACGAGTCTTCCGCGTGTTTGCCGTGCTCGCGGCCATGCTCTTGCTGGGAGCCTTCGTTTTTCTCCGTCAGTACGTCCAGGACCAGGCCCTGGTGAGCGTGCTGAAGGAATCCCGCCGCGGATATGAGAGCCAGAAACGCCTGCAGAGCCAGCTCGTGCAGAAAGAGAAGTTGCAATCCCTGGGCACCCTCGTGGCCGGCGCCGCCCACGAGATCAATCATCCCTTAAATGCCATCTTGAGCCAGGCCGACCAGCTTTGGTCGCGCGAAGGCCTCACCGACGAGCAGAAAAACATCCTGCGAAAGATTGCGATTCAGGCCCAGCGCACCCGCGACCTCGTCGCCAATCTTTTGAGCTTCGCCCAGCAAACGCCCGGTGAGAAAGCCCTCGTCGATCTCAGCACTCTTCTGCATCGCGCCATGCAGATGCTGGAGCCGCGCTATCCTGGCGGCAAGATTCGGATGGACCTGTCGACCGAATTCGGACTCCCGCGCGTGACCGGCAACGTCAACCAACTCTTTCAGATTTTTGTCGAAATCACCGAGAACGCGATGGACGCCCTGCAGGAATCCGGCGGAGGATCATTGCAGATCACCGCGACCCGCCAGGACGACGAGGTCGTCTTGCAGTTCTCCGATACTGGACAGGGCATTCGCGAGCCCCAGCGCGTCTTCGATCCCTTCTATACCACCAAGCCCGTTGGCAAAGGCACCGGCCTCGGACTCAGTGCCGTCTTCGGCCTCGTCCAGGACCACGGTGGCCACATCACCTGCCAAAACAAACCCGAGGGCGGCGCGCTCTTCATAGTCCGCTTGCCAGTAGCCGCCGAACCAGCAGCCCAAGCCGCCAAGGCCTAAGTAGGCAGAGTGTGGCCGGGTGCCCCATTTCTCGCGCGTTTTGTGCGCGAGAAATGGGGATTCTCCGATGCTCCACCTTTCTCCTGTAACATAAATTCCGGTGTCCACTGCAATGTCCGTTGATCTGATCCATACCTCCGCGCGTGCCCTCGAGTTCGAGTCTCTCCGCGAACTCCTGCGCGCCTACTCCCCTTCGCCGCTAGGCCGCGAGCGCATTTCCAAACTCGCTCCCTCGACCGACCGCTCCTGGATTCAACGCCAGCAGGACCTGACCAGTGAAGTCCGCGAGTTCCGCCGCGTAGGCGGCCGTTTCGATTTCGACGCCCTCGTCGACGTCAGCTCACCAGTCGAAAAATCGCGCATCGCCGGAGCCGCCCTCGAAACCACCGAAATCCGTGATGTAATCCTGGTCGTCGATCGCGTCTCCGAATGGCGCGAGATCGCCCTGCATCCCCCGGCCGCCATGCGCTCGCACTGGCGCGAAGTCCGCGCCCTCACCGATCAGATGTCCGACTTTTCCGAATTCCTCCGCTACTTCCGCAACAAAATTCAGCCCGACGGCACTCTCGAAGACAAAGCTTCGCCCGAACTCTCCCGCATCCGCCGCGAAATCGAAAAGCAGCGCCGCTCCATCCAGGAATCTCTTCAGGGATATCTGCGCCGCCTCTCCGAAGGCGGCACCGTGCAGGACGAACTCATCACCATCCGCGGCGAGCGCTTCGTCATCCCCGTAAAGGTCGAGCAGAAGCGCCGCGTCCAGGGCGTCGTCCACGGAGCCAGTTCCAGCGGCCAGACAGTTTTCGTCGAGCCGCTGGAGACCATCGAGCAGAACAACGAACTAGTTCGCCTCCTCGAAGAAGAGCTCACGGAAGTTCACCGTATCCTCCTGGAAATGACCGCCCGCATCGGCGCCCAAGCCCAGCCCATCCTCGCGGCCCTGCAAGCCTTAGCTGAACTGGAACTCCAATTCGCCAAAGCCAGATTCGCCGAAGACTACAACACCGTAGCGGTGCAGTTAACTGGGGATGGCGAAGACTCGCGTGGCGACGGCCCAAGTGGTGACGGCTCAAGTGGGGACGGCCGCCTCGGCCGTCCAGCGAGCGAAGCGAGCCTCCCCGGCCCACGTGGGGACGGACGCATTCGTCCGTCCAGCGAGGCGAAGCCGAGCCTCCTCCTCCACAACGCCCGCCACCCACTCCTCGAAAGAAACCTAAAAGCAAAAGGACTCTCGGTAGTCCCGGTGACGCTGGAGCTCGAAGGCCCCCGCCGCCAACTGGTAATCACAGGTCCCAATACAGGAGGCAAAACGGTCACCCTTAAAACGGTAGGCCTCCTCGCTCTGATGGCCCAGTCCGGCCTCCCCGTCCCCGCCGACCGAGCCGAGCTTCCCGTATTCGACGCGATCTTCGCCGACATCGGCGACTATCAATCCATCGAACAAAATCTCTCTACCTTCTCCGCCCACGTCACCAACATCGACTTCATCTCCCGCGAGGCCACAGCCGACTCGCTCGTCCTGCTCGACGAACTCGGCTCCGCCACCGATCCCGAAGAAGGCGCCGCACTCGCCGTAGCCATCGCTGCCCACTTCGGCCAAATCAGATGCATGACCGTAATCTCCACTCATCACACCTCGCTCAAAGTTTACGGAGCGAACACGCCCGGCGTGCTCAACGCCGCCGTCGGTTTCAACGAGAAAACTCTGCAGCCCACCTACGATCTCAAGATCGGCGTCCCCGGAGCCTCCGCCGGAATCAACATCGCGCAACGCCTCGGCCTGAATCCCTCCATCATCGAAAGCGCCCGCGCCCGGCTGGGCACGCAGGCCCGCGACGTAGGCCAGTTCTTAGATAAGCTCCACGCCGACCTCCGCGAAGCCGAGACCGAACGCCTCCGCATGAAAGCCCGCGAGCAGGAACTCGAGCGCGAGAAGGCGCAACTTGCCTCAGAAGGGAAAAAAGAACAGCAAGCCAAAATCCGCGAGATGGAAAAGAAACTCGAGAGCGTCCTGCGCGATTTTGAATACCACGCCCGCGAAGCCGTCAGCGCGATCCAGGATCGCGCCGCCGCCCAGAAGCTTTCCAAAGACGCCGAACGCCGCATCGCCAAGCTGCGCCGCGAATTTCGCGAGCAGTTTGATTCCACGGTAGTCGCGCACTCCACCGGAGCCGATCAAGGCGATCCCCACGCCCAGCCCCAAGTCATCAAGCACGTCGCCGAAGGCGACACCGTGAAGCTGAAATCAACCGGCCGTCCCGCCCGCATCGTCCGCAAGGCCGACGACAATCATTTCGAGGTTGAGATGGGCGCTCTGAAAATGAAAATCGCCCGCGACGACATCGCCGAGATTCTTGCCGGCGCTCCGCGCCCCGGCGAAACACCGGTGAAGGCGGCCCGCGCCCGCGGCATCTCCGTCTCTCTCCAGGACGAATCCGCCAACGTCCCCACAGAAATCAACGTGATCGGTCAAACCGTAGACGACGCTTCCCGCGAAGTAGAAAAGTTTGTAGACCGCGCCTTCCTCGCGGGTTTGCCCAAGGTGCGCGTAGTGCATGGCAGCGGCATGGGCATCCTCCGCAAAGCCCTCCGTCAGATGCTGCAACAACATCCCCACGTGTCCACAGTATCCGAACCCCCACAAAACGAAGGCGGTGGCGGAGCCACGGTAGTGGAATTAAGAGTCTAGATTACTGAGCGGGTGCCCCACCCTTCTCGCGTCGTTTGCGAGAGGGTGGGTCTTTTGATTTCGCATTGATAGGGTGCCCCATTTCTCGCGCGTACTTTGCGCGAGAAATGGGAATTTCTGGGTGGCGCAGCGCTTCAGCGCTGCGATAATAGCTTCTTAGTCAGAGGGCTTTAGCCCCAGAGGTGCCCTACTACCAGACAATCTTCTTCCAATTTTCATCGTAAATCGCGTCCCGCGCCGCCTTCGCAATCGCCTGCTTCTCCCCAACCCTCAAGTCATTCGACACCACGTTCTCCGCATTCGTCGGATCCCGCACCACGCTCTGCTCAAACCGGCTCGCCATGTACCGCAGCGCCGCGATCACATTATCCGCCAATTGCCCAAAGCGCTCCGCCTCCAGCGCCCGCAACACCGTGAGTTCCAGATACAACGACGGAAAATCCAGCCCTCTCCGCTCCCGCCAAATCTTCAGTGCGCAAATCTCCTGCTGCCGCCCCGAATTGCCAATCAGGTGCACATGCTGCGCCAGGTCGGTGCGAACGTCCTCCCCAGTCCTCTTATTGAACAGCACATTCCCCGAGGTCGCATGGTCCCGGCAAGCCGGGATCAGGTCCACCAGCATCCCCTTGCTGGGCACTTGAATCGTCACGTTGCGGGTGCGAGGGTGCATATCGTGGTCCGAAAGATATTCAAACAGGCTCCAGAAAATATTCTTCATCTGCATCCCCGGCACCGGATTCAGCAAGATCAGCACGTCTACCTGTGACGACAGCCCAATGGCTGTGCCCTGGGCATACGCGCCCGACAATGTGATCCCCTGCAAGTACTGCTTTCCCCACTGCTTCAGCAGCGGAATCAAAGCATCCGCGGCCCGATGCGAAGGCGACCCCGTATCCGGAGTCACCACATATTTCTCAACGATGGAAGCGGCGTACTGATCCACGCTAGGCATAATTTAGGGGCAAGCCCCAGAATTCCTATCGGCAGAAGAGCACAGAAGTTGAGCGGCACAGGAGAAGCGCGGCGGGTGCCCCATTTCTCGTCTCTTTTGCGAGAAGTGGGCAGCAGTGCCGCCGGCAGAACCGCTTGCCTACCACAGACGGCGCAAGCGCCCCTGCCTCCCTCCCTTCGCAAAGTGCGCGAAGAGTGGGGTGCCCACCGAGTGATCACTGCCGGCGAAATCGAGATCCGCACCACCCAAGCACCAAGAAAGCTAATCGGTGCAAGCGGAAAAATAACCTCCACTCTCCCCAATCTGGGCAAAGAAAAAAGGCACGGCCGAAGCCGTGCCCCTCAAAATCCGTGCAATCCGTGTAAATCCGCGGCGAAGAAGTTAGTCCCGCACTCCATCCATAAACGCCCGCAATTTTCGCGACCTCGACGGATGCCGCAACTTCCGCAGCGCCTTGGCTTCGATCTGGCGAATGCGTTCGCGCGTAACCGCAAACGATTGCCCGACTTCTTCCAGAGTGTGCTCCGAACCATCTTCCAATCCAAACCGCATCTTGATGACTTTTTCTTCGCGCGGGGTCAGCGTGCGCAGAACCTGTCCTGTCTGGTCCTTGAGGTTCACGTTGATGACCGCTTCGGCCGGCGAAACCACCGCACGGTCTTCGATAAAGTCTCCGAGATGCGAATCTTCCTCTTCGCCGATCGGGGTTTCGAGCGAGATCGGTTCCTGCGCGATCTTGAGAACTTTCCTCACTTTCGCTACAGGAATGTCCATGCGCTTGGCGATCTCTTCGCTGGTCGGTTCGCGTCCCAATTCCTGCACAAGTTGCCGCGAGGTCCGGATCAGCTTGTTGATCGTCTCGATCATGTGCACCGGGATGCGGATCGTGCGCGCTTGGTCGGCGATGGCGCGGGTAATGGCCTGCCGAATCCACCACGTGGCATACGTCGAAAACTTGTAGCCACGGCGGTATTCGAATTTGTCCACGGCCTTCATCAGTCCGATGTTGCCTTCCTGAATCAGGTCGAGGAACTGCAGTCCGCGGTTGGTATATTTTTTGGCAATCGAAACCACCAGGCGGAGGTTGGCCTCAATCAGCTCACGCTTGGCCTGCTCCGCGTCCATGTCGCCCTGGATGATCTCGCGCTGCGTGCGCTTGAGCTCCTGGAACGACACTCCGGTTTCGAGTTCGAGTTTTTCGACTTCAGCCCGAAGCGCCCGGGCCTGCCGCCGATATTCTTTTTTCTGTTCTTCGCTGCGCGTCGCATCGGCCTTGCGCTCCAGGTTCTGCGTCTGGCGGTCGAGCGAGCGCATGCCGTCGACCGTCTTGGCAACTCTCTCGATCAGCCGCTTGCGCTCGGCGTTGGTGAAGCCCAGTTTGCGGAGGGCAATCGAAACCGCAACGATGGCGCGCGCCAGCTTGCGGCGGGCGCGGCGGTGATCCTTCGGCTTCTTCGTCTTCGAAACTTCGTGGAACTTCTCTTCGAGGACTCCGGCCTTTTTATACAGCTTGGCCATGTCGTCGATCTTGCCGGTGAACTCATTCAGGCGGTTCTGCAGGATCTCGTCGGTGATCTCTTCTTCGTCGAAGGTCACGACTTCCTTGATCGAGCGAACGTTCTTCTTGAGGTCTTCCCCCAGCGTGAGCAGTTCGCGGATGACGATCGGCGACCGCGACAGCGCCTTCAGCACGCGGATTTGTCCGCGTTCGATGCGCTTGGCGATTTCCACTTCGCCTTCGCGCGTGAGCAGGGGAACGGTTCCCATCTCGCGCAGATACATGCGGACGGGATCGTTGGTTTTTTCCAGCGCCCCGGGGGTCAGGTCGAGTTCTACGTCCTCGCCTTCCTCGGATTCATCGAATTTTTTATCGAGCGCCGCCGAAGGCAGTTTCGGGCCTTCGAGCACGTCGATACCTTGCGTACCGATAGTCGTCAGCAGATCGTCAAGGTCTTCGGGGCTGTGCACGTCATGCGGTATGAGGTCATTGACCTGGTCATACGTGAGGTAGCCCTTTTCTTTACCTGTGTCGATCAGCTTTTTAATATCGTCGAACTTATCGTCTAGAGCCAATGAGGTGTGTCCTTCAAAGTTTTTCGTTCACGCTGTCGCGTGTGATCAATTTCCGGAAAGGTGGGAATCTGGGGTCGAGCGGGATTTGTGCACTCAGTACAAACTTACAGAGTTTAGCACGTTTCCGCCCCAGGGTCCACCGGTTCGTTTCCGGGGTAGTACCCTAAATTTCGATTTTGCGTTTCTTTGCGACCTTTGCGAATCCTCTGCGCACTTTGCGGTAAAAAGCTTTTGCCTTCGGAAATTACAAACTTCATTTGTCATTCCGAACCGGGCTGAAAGCCCGGTGAGAGCCTGCCCTGAGCGGAACCGAAGGGAACCTGCTGTTCCCCGCCGCCCGCCGTAAACCCAATTCTCCTTAATACTTAGATGACGGCAGGGGCGCTTTTGTTTCACGCGATGCTATACTCTCGCGTCGTTCCTTTCCCGCGGGCCCTGCAGTCTCTTCGAAAGAGGCAGGCATGAAGAAGTGGGTCATTACCGTCCTTGCAGCGGTTGCCTTTGCAATCGCGGCGCTCACCGCGCACCGATGGGCCCCGGTGGTCTTATCCTTCGCGGTTCAGAATAAGGAGAAGATTGGCCCGCTCAAGGATTTCGCGGAGCTGATTTCGAAGATTGTGACGTGGACCGCGGCAGCCGTTTCGTTCATTTTCGCCATGTGGCAGAGAAAGAAAGAATCTGCGCCAGCTCGCGACCTGTCGGTAGCGAATGCCCATGCCGGGCGGGACGTCAACGTCGCAGGCGGAAACATCCAGACCGGCATCACGGCAGGCGGGAATGTCCAAACAGGAGGAATGACCGCCGGGGGCAACGTTCAGACGGGCGGGGTGAAGACCGGGGATCACGCCCACGTCGAGGTAACGAACGTTTACCAGACGGCCGCGGCTACAACTGCTCCGCTTACGACTCTGTTCCAGCTTCCGCCGCCGCCCGCCGACTTCACCGGGCGCGAGACTGAGTTGCGGGAACTCCTTGAGGCCATCGAACACGGGGGCGTGCACATTTCTGGATTGCAGGGGCAGGGAGGCGTCGGCAAGACAGCGCTGGCGCTCAAGCTGGCTGCGGGACTCGCTCCCCGGTTTCCCGACGCGCAGATCTTTCTTGATCTGAAAGGTGCGACCGAGAAGCCTCTGGCTTCTGGCGAGGCCCTGGCGTATGTGCTGCGCAGTTTCCATCCCGACAAGAAGCTGCCGGAGGGTGAAAACGAGCTCCGTACGCTTTTCACGAGCGTGCTGCACGGCAAGCGCGTCCTGCTCCTGATGGATAACGCCCGCGACGCGAGGCAGGTGCAACCGCTGATTCCGCCTGACGGATCGGCACTGCTGGTGACTTCGCGTCCGGCGTTCACCCTGCCCGGCCTGAAGCAGAAGAGGCTCGACACGCTTCCGCCGGACGACGCAAAGAAATTGCTGATCAAAATTGCGCCGCGCATTGGCAACGCCGCTGATGCGATGGCTAAGGCCTGCGGATATCTGGCGCTGGCGCTGCGGCTGGCGGCGACGGCGATTGCCGAACACGCCGATCTCGATCCTGCGGATTATGGACGGAAGCTGGCCGATGAATCGCAACGGCTGAAGTTGCTGGTCGGGGCGGGACGCGACCCGAGCATGGAAGCCTCGATCGGATTGAGCTACCAGCTGCTCGATGTCGAGATGCAGACTCGCTGGCGCACGCTTGGAGTTTTCCCGGACAGCTTCGATGTCCTTGCTGCCGCAGCGGTATGGGAAACCGACGACGATGCAGCGCAGGGCGCGCTCAGCGACCTGGTCAGGCTCTCGATGCTGGACTGGGAGGAGAGCCTCCGCCGCTACCGTCTACACGATCTGATGCGCGATTTTGCGCGTGGAGAACTGGCCGAACCGGAGCGCGACGCGACGGCCTTGCGCCACGCCCGGCACTACGCGGACGTTCTGGGCGGTTCCAAGCAACTCTACAAAGAAGGCGGAAGGTCGATCCTGCGCGGGCTGGCGCTGTTCGATCTGGAGCGGGGAAACATCGAGGCCGGACAGTCGTGGGCTGCCGCTCATGAGGAGAAAAACGGCGAGGCCGCGCAGTTGTGCAGCAGCTATCCCGACCGAGGCGTCTATGTGCTCAATCTGCGGCAGCATCCGCGAGACAGCATCCGATGGCTTGAGTCTGCGGTGTCTGCGGCCCGCCGATTGGGCGACCGCCGAGCGGAGGTGTATCGGCTGGGCAACCTGGGCCTCGCCTACAAGTCAGTCGGTGAGTACCGCCGCGCCATCGAATACTACGAGAAGGCGCTGGTCATCGTGCGCGAGCTCGCTGACCGGCGAGGTGAGGGCAACGCGCTTGGCGGTCTGGGCGTCGCCTACCACTCGCTGGGCGACTATCCCCGCGCCATCGAATATCAGGAGCAGAGATTGGCCATCGCTCGCGAAATTGGCGACCGGCGGGGCGAAGGCAACGCCCTAGGCAACCTGGGTGGCACCTATGGGGCGCTGGGTGAGCCGCGCCGCGCCATTGAGTATCAGGAGAAGGCGCTGGCAATCATGTGCGAGATTGGCGACCGGCGAGGCGAGGGCAACGCGCTGGGCAACCTGGGCAACGCCTATGGTTCGTTGGGTGACTACCGCCGCGCCATCGGATATCACGAGAAGGCGCTGGCCATCGACCGCGAGATTGGCGACCGGCTAGGTGAAGGCACCGATCTGTGGAACATGAGCCTCGCCCTCGACCAGCTCGGGGAACGCGGGCAGGCTATCGCCCACGCCGAGGCCGCGCTCGAGATCTGCGAGCAGATCGAAGACCCTGACGCCGCAGTGGTGAGACGGCAACTCGAAATTTGGCGGGGGGAGTCGTAAGCGCCACTTTTTTTCCTTTTCCACAGCCTCATTGTGACGTCTGACCTTGCCCTCCACAGCCTCGTTTGTCCACAATGATGGCGTGTCCCGTGTACACTCCATCGCCGGTCGCAACCACCCTCAGCCACCGTCAGCAGGTCAGAACGTAACCCCTTATGCCGCAATATTTTGCCCGCAAGTCCTTACGGCTCAAGATTTTGCCCAGATTTGCCCATATCCGCAACCGGCAAACTCTTTCGCATCAATATTTTACGGACAGGTATCAAAAAAAATTTCGCGTCATATTCATTTTCCCATTTCGGGAGCCCCTCCGCACCCATGAGCCAGCCCCACGGTCACGCCGTTCTCCGGGACGCCTCGTCGGCCAAACTGGGGTCGCGTAGTGCCAGCGCGAGTCGTCTGGCCTCTTCACTCAGAGCCACCTTCTGTTTTAGATCGGCACCCGCACTCATCGCTTTTAATTCCCGCTGGACCTGCTCCAACCGGCGGCTGATGTGAATCTTGCGCAAGGCCCTGACCGCGCCCTCGATGAACTCTGCGGTGAGTTCTTCTTCTTCCTTCAAGAGGATCGATGCCAGCATCCGGCGGTCGCTCGGGGACGAAGGAACTTCCAGTACATCAGCGACATCGGCGCTGGCATTGAGCAGCGATTCGACCAGCGACTCGGTGGCCAAGCCGCGATGCAAACCTTCGTTCTGCAGCACGAAGGCGGCCTGGCGGGCGGGGTCGAATTCTTCTTCCGCTCCATCGCGCATGGAGATGTGTTCCTGACCGGGTTGCATCTGGCGGGCCGAGGCCAGGGCGCGAATCAGGATTTTCTCAGCGTCGGTGACCTGGGCCTCGGCAGGAGCTTTCACCGCGGCTGCCGAGCGCGTCGAGGCAACGTGGCGCAATTCCTGGCGCAGCACTGCGGAATCGATGCCCAGCTTCTGCGCGATTTCGTGGGCGAGTTCATCGCGCACGATGCGGCTGGGAATGCGCTGCACGTGGGGAAGAAGATAGTTTACCGCCTTCACTTTGCCATCGGCGCCGTGGACGGCGAATTGTCCGCGCGCACGTTCGATGAGGTAATCGAAATACTTTTGCGAGTGGCGGAGAACCTCTCCGTAGGCTTCTTTGCCTTTGCGGCGGATGAAGAGGTCGGGATCGAATCCCTGTTCGAGGGTGAGGACTCTGATGTTGAATTCTTCTTCCACGAGAAGGCCCAGGGTGCGCTCCGTAGCCTTGGCTCCGGCGGTGTCCGGATCGAAGTTCACGATCACGTTCTTGGTGAAACGTCCCAGCAGCTTGGCCTGCAGTTCGGTGAAGGCGGTGCCGGAGCTGGCGATGACGTTGTGAAATCCGGCGGCGTAGACGGAAATGCAATCCATCTGGCCTTCGACGAGAATCGCATATTCTTTCTTGATCCACTCTTTGGCCAGGTCGAGATTGAAGAGCACCTTGCCCTTCGAGTAGATCGCGGTCTCGGGGGAGTTGAGATATTTGGGCCCGGCTTTTTCGTCGGTCGAGAGAGTGCGTCCGGTGAAGGCGATGACTTTGCCCGCTTCGCTGGCGATGGGGAACATGACGCGGTTGCGGAATTTGGAGTACATGGCGAGTTGCGAGTCCCGAGTCCCGAGTCCCGAGCGGGTCGTTGGTCGTTGGTCGTCGGTCGTTGGCTCAGCCTCGGGACTCGGGGCCCGCGACTCGGGACTCGCGTCTTTCCACGAGAAGAGGCCGCTTTCGCGCAGGACTTCTTCTGTGAATTCGGACTTGAGGCGATCGCGCAGCAAGAATCCGGAGTCGGGGGCGTAGCCGATGCGGAATTTGGCGATCATTTCTTCGTTGAGGCCGCGGCCTGCGAGGTATTCGCGGGCTTTGGCGCCTTCGGGGCGGCGCAGACATTCCTGGAAGAAGGCTACGGCGCGCTCGTGGACATCGATCAGTTGCCCACGTATGCGGGCGTCTTTGGCTTCGCCTTCGGTCGCGTACGTCGCCTTGGGGATGGGGATGCCTAGCTTTTGGGCGACGAAGCGGACGGATTCGGGAAAGGTGATGTCTTCGATTTTTTGAATGAAGCTGAAGACGTCTCCGGAGACGCCGCAACCGAAGCAGTGATAGAACTGGCGCGTGGCGTGGACGGAGAACGATGCGGTCTTTTCGCCGTGGAAGGGGCAGAGCCCGGAGTAGTTCTGCGATCCGGCCTTCTTCAGCTTGACGTAGTCGCCGATGATGCGGACGATGTCGGCCTGCTGCTTGACCGTGTAGGCGAAATCTCCAGGGTTGGCCATTTTCGGGCGGGAATCTCCGTAGGAATTGTGAGGTAAAAAGGGGCTCAGTTGAATATAGCGGAAGGCGATTGTTGTGGAGAAGCTGTGGGAAAGGGGGATTAGTGGATGAGAGTTGGGGAAAAGCGGGGCATCGACAGCACCGCTGCCCACGTCTCGCAACAGAGGCGAGACGTGGGGCGCCCCAGGGATAGACGGCGCAAGCGAACATGGTTCTGTCCCCGCATGAGTTCTATTGTCACGGCAGAAGTGGTTGTCCCTGGATGACCTTGCTAAGTTTTCCTCAAACTTCCACAGGGAAGTCGCGTCGTCCACAGATTCTGCACAAACGGGTGCGGGTTTTGTATTGCGAGACGCAACAATCCGGTGGAAAGTGGGTTCAGCGAAAACGTGAGAGTTTCTGCTTGCTGAATGATTGCGGCTGAAGCCGGTGGCAGACGGTGATTCTCGAGGGTGAATCATCGGGGGACACTCAGATTAGCGCGCGTGCGCGAACTGGTTGCCCGGGCGTTGCGGCCTTCTCCCACATCCGGCTCCTAGAGCTGGACGGGCCACTGGCAGTCGTAAAGGTTGCGAGTTGTGCGATTGGAAGATCACCGATTTGCAGCCGGGCTTTGGCAAAGGTGGCGCTCCGCACTCGTAAGGGTGGGGAGCGCTGACGGGCTGAAGCGATCATTGCGCCGCCTCGCGGTGACGACGGCAGGTTAGGAATCCACGTAACAAAGCGGCTGGGGTGGCTGGCCCCGGCCGCTTTTGTTTTTGGGCGCCACCTCAGCGGCTAAAGCAGCTTCACCTCGCCGGATTGAATCGCAGCACTCAAGCGGTACGCAGATCCCGATCCGTTTCGATTGGCGGATGGTTCGGAAGTTCCCACTTCTCGCGCAAAATACGCGCGAGAAAATGGGCCCCCGTATAGTTCCTTTATTTTTTGGTGGCTTTGCCTTCCATGAAGGTCATCCAGGTGGTGCCGTCTATGGAGGATTCTACTTTCAGGGTGTAGCTGCCGGGGGAGAGTTGTTTGACCGTGGTGCGGATCTGGACTTCGGTGCCGCCGTAGTTTCGCGAGCTGTTCCAGGTCCAGGTGTCGGTGGCGAGAGTGCCTTTGGAGGAGACGTGATCGCCGTGGCTGTTGAACTCGTCGCGAGTGTAGGCGTTCTGTTGTGGGTCGTAGCCGGTAAGGGCGGTGGACTTGCCGTCGCCTCCGACTTCGGTGGGCATCTTGAAATCGGATTGGGTGTGGAGGAAGAAGTTGCCGGGCAGCCAGTCGTTGGTGATGGTGGAGGTGAATTTTCCTCCGGCTCCCCACGGGCCTTGGCCGATGGTGGCATCGAAGGTCCAGGTGCCGGCGAAGTAGTCGAGCTTCTTGACTTCGGGGCCGGGCTGCTGAGGCGACATCTGGGCTACGGCGGAGATGGCTGCGAGGACTAGAGTTGCGGCGAGGATGGTTTTGCGAGTCATAGGTGCTCCTTTGTGTTTGGTCGTTGGTCGTTGGCCTTCGGTCTTCTGCTACTTAAGGGTCAGAGTAACGGGTGGGCGGATTGCTTGCCAGTGCAATTGGTCAACGGTGGGCGGTGACATTTGTCATGGGCGTCGGAGGTCCGGCATTTTTCTTTATTTCATGGCGGTATTGGCGTAAAACAAAAAGTTCAATCTGGCCTTTGAGGTTCCAA
>Ga0075029_100000477_pt1 | contig 22979 bp, 21 predicted proteins | sample LitLauG_LLR_2013_FD_71391 | JGI IMG/M metagenome (GOLD analysis project Ga0075029, IMG submission 71391) | Freshwater sediment microbial communities from North America - Little Laurel Run_MetaG_LLR_2013 | ecosystem: Environmental > Aquatic > Freshwater > Creek > Sediment | place: USA... | reverse complement strand
CGCCATCGATGGCGAGGGTGCGGATGGTGTTGACGCACAAAGTGTCCAGTTGCTGTCCTGTTGCCAATACTTGTTCACTGGCTACCATGCGACCGATCTCCTCAAACAGGCTTTATTTCCGGTACTTTTGTGTCCGACCCAACCATTAGAGCTGCGAACTGGAGAAAGGGTTCAATAGGGAGAAGTGTACCAATTTCCGCGGAGGCTTGGATGGCGCGGGGGATGAAAAATCACGAATGGCAGGAAGAGGTTATTTCAGAAGCTGGAGGTAGCCGTTTTCGGAGCTGGCCGAGCGGGTACTTTCTTGGACAAATTTAAGAAACTGGCGCAAATTGTCGCGCTCAGCGACCACCATGTTGTCGAACTTGACCCGAACTCCGGCAGCGGGGCCGCTGCTGGTGATGACGCCGCTCAAGGCGAAACCTTTCACCCAGATTTTGTCATTGGGGAGCCAGAGGGCGATTTCTACTTTCGATCCGGGCTTGACGTGAGAGGCGGTTTCGACCAGACATCCGCCGACGCTGGTGTTGGAGAGATTCCCCCAGACGGGAGTGGGGTTGTCGTCGACGCGAAGTTCGACAGCGACGAAGCACTTGATGCGGGGATGGCGCCTGCGGTCGCTACTCCAGTTGTTCGGAGTAAATAGATCCGGCTCAAATGGAGGAGTCGCCGAAGCGGGCGTGGGTGTTGGCCGATGGACGGGAGCTGGCTGGGGTGGAACGGGAGCGTCGGAGGATGCGGAGGCAGTCACCTTGATCTCACGCATGGCCTGCAGAAGCGCTTCTTCGCGCTTCTCTGGCGCGGCTTCGCGATAGGCTTGCAGCAGCTTGCCTACGTGCCGGACCAGATCCGGGTCGGAAAGAATTCGTGTCCAGTCAGTCCCTGTTGCCAGATTCATGCGGTGCAGTTCTTCGCGAGGCGGATTGATCCACTCCTAAGATTCAACCGAAGGTCACCGGAGTACAAGATGACCTAAGTTACGGGCTGGTCGTGTGAGCTTATTCGTTGGCTGGATGGTCGGCCTGGTCCGGATCGGCCGGTTCGAGGCTGCGTAGATAGCCCGCCAATGCCGTTTTTTGCTCGTCGGAGGGGGAGAGAAATTCGAAGCCGTAGTGATATCCGCGGCGGTGGCGGAGGACAGCGCGAATCTCCCAGCAATTGGGTAAATTCGGCAGGGAAAAGTTTAACGAAGCGACTTCGCCCAGGTTGAGTTCGGCGGCGATCAGCATGCCGATTCCGGCTTGCGAGATGTCCCTGGAGTAGGCGTCGAGACGCTGCCGATCGGTTGCCGAAAAGAGCGTGACCACCACGGGAAACTCAGCCCGGTAGCGCGGAAAACGGCGCCTGCAGCGCTCGAGCGCGCGCTTAAGAGCGGTTCCTGGTTTAGCAGACATGCGGTTCCTGGGGCTTGGGTAAGCGCAACGTAACGAGCCCCTCACTCCGGAGCGAAGGTGAGTTGCACGAGTTCGATGGTCTCGCTGGAAGCGGGCTCAAACTTCCATTTATTGATGGCATCCATCGCTGAATTCACCAGGACCGGATTTCCACCGAGGACGCGAGTGGACTTGACCGTTCCGTTCGGGCGCACGATGGCCTCCACCTTCACCACGCCTTGAAGATGCATGCGTTTGGCCAGTTCGGGATAGGCCGGTGCAATCCGGGTGATGACTTTTCTGTCTGCGCTGGACTGTACGGGTACGTTCTGAGCAAATAACGCAGTCACCGCAACGGACAAACCAAGGACGATAATGGCGGCTCTCGGCATGCAACATTTCCTCGTGTCCTTAGATTAGAGGCAGCCTAAGGCGCAGGCAACGCACCGAAGTTATTGGACTTCTGCGGAAGGTGGTGCCCGCAAATAGAGCTGCGTTGAACTCGGGACGAGGGGCAGAGGCTCGGGGATCCAGATCGTTTTGCATCTTGCAATAGAGCTTGGTAATCAAAGTTGAATGAAACAGTTATGCTATTAGGCCAGCCAGGACGTTGGCGGTTGTTGAAAACATAGCTAGAACGTCCACCATCACGAATGCGGCGCTCATCGAAAGCTTACAGAACACTCATTCCTGCTCTGGTTTTTATGCTGTGGGGAGTTGTCAGGCTGCCAGGCCAGACCACGCAGACGTCTCCCGCCCCGAGTGTCCCACAGCCGGGCAACCAAAGCCCTTTTCTAGGGAGTGTGCCCGAGGGGAAAGCCTCCAGCGAAGTGTTGCAGATCGACTTCCAGGAGGCGATTGATCGGGGCCTGCGCAACAATCTCGGCATCCTGTTGGCGAGCGATCAAACCGAGACGGCTCGCGGAGAACGATGGAAAGAGCTGAGCGAGCTCCTCCCCGATCTGAGCGCGCACGTGATCGAGAATGCGCAGACGCAGAGCCTCGCGGCGCTGGGCTTCGGCAAGTTGGCTCCATCCTTCGGAACTTCGGGCTCTGGAAAACCCTTCCCGCGGGTGATCCCAGCGTTCAATTACTTCGATGCCCGGGTTTCACTGGGACAGTCGGTTTTCAATTTCAAGAACCTGGAACGGGAGCGCGCCGCCTCGGAGAACGTGAAGGTGGCGCAGTTCAATTTCAAAGATGCGCGCGAGACGGTCGTGTTGGCAGTGGGAAATTCCTATCTGCAAGCGATTGCGGCTACCGCTCGTGTGGAGACGGCGGAGGCGCAAGTAACCAATGCCCAGGCACTTTTCGACAAGGCCTCGGACCAGCAGAAGGCGGGATTAGCTCCCAGCATCGATACCCTGCGCGCCAGAGTCGAATTGCAGACGCGGCAACAGCAGTTGATCGTGGCGAAGAATGATCTCGCCAAGCAAAGATTGTCGCTAGCTCGCATCATCGGACTGGCTCCCGGACAAGAGTTTTTTCTCACGGAGAAAGCGCCTTACCAGGCTTTGACTCCGCTTCCAGTGGATGTGTATCTGCAACGGGCTTACGCCGCGCGGTCTGACTACCAGGCAGCGATGGCGCAGGTGCGTGCGGCGGAGCTTTTCAAGCGAGGTGCCGCGGCGGGGCGGTATCCGTCGCTCGAGGTCAATGCGAATTTGGGGGATATCGGGGTGACGCCGAGCCAGTCGAACGGGACGTGGCAGGTCACGGGCGGGCTGAACATTCCGATCTTTGCGGGCAACAAAGTGCACAGCGACGTGCTCGAAGCCGACAGCCAATTGAGGCAGGCGCAATCGCGAATGGCCGATCTGCGCGGGCGGATTGATTATGAAGTCCGCACGGCGTTGCTGGATTTGAACGCAGCGGCGGAACAGGTGGAAGTGGCGCGCAGTTCGGTGGACCTGGCGGAGCAGGCGCTGGGGCAGTCGCGGGATCGGTTTGCGGCTGGAGTCACGGACAACCTGGAGGTGGTGCAGGCGCAGGAGTCGTTGGCCGGCGCGCACGAGAGTTACATTGAAAGTCTTTATGCGCATAACCTGGCGAAAGTGGAACTGGCGCGCGCCATCGGCGATGCCGAAGAGGGCGTGAGACGTTTCCTGAAAGGCAATCCATAAAGTTATGAATCAGACGACGCAGAGTCCGCCCGAAGTCGAGAAACCCGAAGGCGAGAGGAAAGAGCCGGCCAATCAACCGTTGCCTTCGACCGAGCACGATTTTCACACGCGGCGATCGCGCACGGAGAGCTCCGGATTCCGGATCGCGATCGTGATTGCGGTGTTGATTCTGCTGGTGGTGGGATTTTTCGTTTACCGCTACATGACGAGCTACGAGTCGACGGACGATGCGCAGGTCGACGGCCATATCAGCTCGATCAGCGCGCGTGTGGCCGGGCATGTGGTCAAGCTCAACGTTCAGGACAACCAGTACGTGAAGGCGGGAACGGTGCTGCTGGAAATTGATCCTGCGGATTACCAGGTGGCCTATGACAAGGCCAAGGCCGATTTCGACGATGCGCAGGCCACGGCGCTTGCCGCAGGGGTGAACGTGCCGATCACGGATGTGAATACCACCAGCGCCGTGTCTTCGTCTGCGGCCGATGTAAACAGCGCACGGGCTGCGATCCAGGCGGCGCGACAGCAGGCTGCTGCGGCAAAAGCTCAACTGCAGGAAGCAGAAGCCAATAACGCGAAGGCGCAGAGCGATCTTCTGCGTTACAAACAGCTGGTCGAGAAACAGGAAATCTCGCAACAGCAATTCGACACGGCCACCACTTCGGCGCGGGCCGCTGCGGCCGCTGTGGAAGCGGCGCGCGCTACTGCGGAGGCGTCTCAGCAGCAAGTGACGCAGGCGGAAGGAAAGCTTGTGCAGGCGCAGGCCAGTGAACAATATGCGCGGACGGCTCCGAAGCAGATGCAGGTGATCCGGGCGCGAGCGGCGGCGGCGATGGCCCAGGCGCAGCAGAAGAAGGCGGCGCTGGATCAGGCGGCGTTGAACTTGCAGTACACGAAAATTGTGGCGCAGATGGACGGCGTAGTCAGTAACCGAACCGCCGATGTGGGACAGAACATCGCGCCGGGACAAGAGTTGATGAAGGTCATCAACCTGGACGACATATGGATCACCGCAGACTTCAAAGAAACGCAATTGCAGCACATGAAGGTTGGACAGCGCGTGAGTATCAAGGTGGACGCGACCGGCCGAACTTATAACGCGAAAGTGGATAGCTTTGCCGGAGCCAGCGGCGCGCGATTCAGCCTGTTGCCTCCCGAGAACGCGACCGGAAATTATGTGAAAGTGGTGCAGCGCATTCCGATGAAGATCGTGCTCGATCCTGGCTCGAATAGCGATCATCAGTTGCGTCCGGGAATGTCGGTTGAGCCCAAGGTCTGGATTCGTGAATGAGCAGCGCGTCCGCCACTTTTGACCAGGCCGGCGCTGAGAAGCCGGCCATCAATCCGTGGATCATCGCCATGGCGGTCACGCTGGCGACGTTCATGGAAGTGCTCGACACCTCGATTGCGAACGTGGCGCTGCCGCACATCGCGGGCAGCCTGTCTGCAGGGCAGGACGAAAGCACCTGGGTCTTAACCTCCTATCTGGTTTCGAATGCAATCATTCTTCCGCTGAGCGGCTGGCTCTCGTCCATCATGGGGCGGAAGAATTTCTACATGAGCTGCGTGGCGCTGTTCACGATCAGTTCATTTTTGTGCGGGCTGGCGCCGAGTTTGGCGGTGCTGATCATCTGCCGCGTGCTGCAGGGAGTGGGCGGCGGCGGATTGCAGCCGAGCGAGCAGGCCATTCTGGCCGATACTTTTCCTCCGGCAAAACGCGGCATGGCCTTTGCCGTCTACGGCATTGCGGTGGTGACGGCGCCGGCGATTGGCCCAACCCTGGGCGGATGGATTACCGACAATTTCAGCTGGCGCTGGATTTTCTTCATCAATATTCCGGTTGGCATTTTGTCGATTCTGCTCACGTCGCGGCTGATTCAGGATCCTCCGTACTTGAAACGCCGCAAGCTTAGCGAAACCAAGATTGACTACATTGGCCTGAGTTTTGTGGCTCTCGGTCTGGGGGCGCTGCAGGTGGTTCTCGACAAAGGGCAGCGTGAGGACTGGTTCGAATCGCACTTCATTACGGCCCTGGCGATGGTCGCGGCAGCTTCGCTGATTTTCGTCGTCATCTGGGAATGGCGGCATAAGGATCCCATTATCGATCTGCATTTGTTTCGCGATCGAACGTTCGGCGTGTCGAATTTGTTGATGTTCATGCTGGGATTCGCGCTCCTCGGCAGTACTTTGCTGTTGCCGTTGTTCATGCAGACCATGCTTGGCTACACCGCCGAGCAGTCGGGGCTGGCGTTGATGCCGGGCGGATTCACGATCATGCTGTTGCTGCCACTGGTTGGATTTTTGTTATCGCGCTACACTCCGCGCTGGCTGCTACTTTTTGGGTTGGTCGTGCTGTCGGCGTCGCTATTTCATATGACACGCTTCGATCTCGACGTCGACTTCCATACGATGGTGATGGCGAGAGTTTTCCAGGCCGTGGGAATGGCATTCCTGTTCGTGCCGATCAACACGGCGGCCTATGCCTTTCTGCCGCGAGACAAGAACAACGCGGCGTCCGGATTGATGAACCTGGCCCGCAACATTGGGGGTAGTGTCGGAATTTCCGTGGTCACGACCTTGCTGGACCGGCGCACCCAGTTCCACCTGAATAGTTTGGCGAACAATTTGAGCCTGACCAATCCGGCACTGCAAAAGATGATCCAGGGAGCGACAGGCGCCATGATGGCAGCGGGCGCGAGCGCGAGCGATGCGACCAACCGGGCGTACGCACTGGTTCAAGGTACAGTGCAGCGCCAGGCCGCCATGCTGGCTTATATTGATTGCTTCTGGTTTCTGGGAGTGGCCATCATGGTGATGGTGCCGATGGTGTTCCTGGTTAAGAAGGGCAAGCCGGGCGGAATGGCGGTACACTAGCGCAATCTGCTGGCTTGGGGGTCTGCATATGTTTCGCGTTATTACGATTGAGCGCGAGTACGGTTGCGGAGGCGGCAGCATCGCTGCCCAGTTCGCCAAGCGCCTGGGTTGGAAGCTCTGGGATCATCTGCTGACCGAAGAAATTGCGCGCCTTGCGCAAGTGGATCCCGCGGCCGTGATGCGTTGCGATGAGCGCATGGATAGCCCGTTTCATCGGCTGGCCAAAACATTCTGGCGCGGAAGTTATGAGCGCAGCGCTCCGCTGGGGAGCCAGATTTTCGATACCGACCGCATGGTGGCGATGATGCAGGACATCATGAACCGCATCGCACGGGAAGGGCAGGCCGTAATTGTGGGACGCGGCGGTCCGTATTTTCTACGCGAAAATTCCGACGCGTTTCACGTCTTCTTATATGCGCCGCGGGCGGAAAAGATCCGGCGCACGATTGCGGATGGAAATTCACGGGAAGAGGCCGAGCAGCGGGTCGATTCGGTCGATCGCGAGCGAGCGGCCTACATCAAACACTACTTCAATGCCGACTGGCCCACCCGCTCGCTTTACCACATGATGATCAACACGGCTGTGGGCAACGAAGCGGTGGTGCAGACCATTCTCGATACGATGCGGTTAGTCGAAGGCCGGCCCAAGGCTACGGACTACGAGTCGCCTGCGGTGCCTGCTTCATCGCACTAGCCTGCGAAAACCTTTCACCACAGAGGACACTGAGGTTCACGGAGGAATCTTTAATGCTGGGGCCGCATCGGCCGTTGCGGGGCCGGGCAGCAATCTTCGGCGCAGACGTCTTGTCGCGGGCCTAACGAGCCGAGGGCCCGCCGTTCGGTTTGCGGATTCATCCGCTCTACGATTAGCTCACGAATCATGGCGATGAACTTCGGGTGTACTCCTACCGTTTTGGCGCGGGCCATCGGCAAATCCAATTCTTCGCAAAGATGCCGGGCTTCAATGTCGAGGTCGTAGAGCACTTCCATGTGGTCGGAGATGAAGCTGATGGGCGCGAGGACGACGGCGCTCGCGAGATGACGCGCTTTCACTTCGCGGAGATGGTCGAGAATGTCGGGCTCGAGCCAGGGCTGGCCGGGCGCGCCGCTGCGGCTCTGATAGACGAGCGTGTCGTTGGCGATGCCGAGCCGGGCCGAGACCAGCTTGCGGACTTCCTCGAGCTGCTTCCCATAGTCGCAGCTGTTCGCCATGGAAATGGGAATGCTGTGCGCGATGTAGACGAGCTGAATATTTCCTCGCGCACTTGCCGGAATTTGCTGCAATGCTTCCTGTAGCCGCTCCTCGGTGGCATCGACGAAGCCGGGATGATTGAAGAAGGCGCGCAGCTTGTCGACTTCCGGGGCGCCGGGCCCAACTTCTCGCTGCGCACGGGCGATGTCTTCGCGATACTGCCGGCATCCGGAATATGAACTGTAGGCAGACGTCACGAATGCCAGAGCGCGGCGGATTCCGTTCTGCTGCATCTGGCGCAGAGTATCGGGAAGCATGGGATGCCAGTTGCGATTGCCCCAATAGACCGGCAAATTGGGGCCGTGCTGCGCTAGTTCGTCCTTTACGGCAGCGATGAGTTCACGGGTTTGCTGATTGATGGGACTCTTGCCGTCGAAGTGGTAGTAATGCTCGGCAACAGCCAGCATGCGCTCCCGCGGAACATTCTTTCCGCGCAAGACGTTTTCAAGAAATGGGATTACATCTTCCCGCGACTCAGGACCGCCGAAGGAAACCACCAGGATCGCGTCGTAATTCATGGGATGTTTGGGATCAACTCATCACTATGCCGCACGCGCGACCTCATTGGCAACGCGGGAACGAGTTCTGCGCGTTGTGGGGAGGATCAGTTTCTGTGGGGGAGAGATTCGCTCAATGTTTTTTCTTGAGGTTCAAGATAGCGCGCACAAGAAAGCTTACTAGAATTCACTGTGACAACTCAGACAAGGGCCACACTATGAGTTCGCCCGATGGGGACGCGGACTAAAAGGCAGTTAGAATAGAAATGCCCGGAGACGGGGCAGGGCGCTCAGCTTTGCCTCTGTCACGGCGTTCCGTGCTCTACGACCGCTAGTAGTAATACCGAGTAATCTTGTATTGGTTGGCGAGTTCGTATCAGACTGCTTATTGGCGGCGGATCATAGCGCTCGTAATGGAATTCTGAATGAAAAGAGAAAGGCCACTGGCAAGTCGTTGCCTGGTTGGCTTGCTGGTTGTGCTGGCGGGCTGCACGCCGCTGTCCGCTCAGAATGTGGTCTTGACCGGGGCAATAGGCGGCCGAGTGACGGATGCGAGCGGGGCGATTGTGCCGGGTGCGTCCGTAGTCGCGCGAAATCTGGGAACGGGCGTACAGCAGTCTGCGGTCACAAACCGTGCCGGGCTGTACCAGTTTCCAGCTATGGTGCCCGGGACGTATTCGCTGACCGCGAGTGGGCAAGGATTTCGCGACGCAGCGACTCTGGTTCGAGTGCTGGTCGGAAACAGCGCGCTGCAGGACTTCAAGCTACAGCCGGGAGCCAGCGCGGAAACCGTGCGGGTGATCGGGACGACGCAACTGCTGCGGCCCGCAGAGTCTTCCGCAAGCATCGTGCTCGATGATGCGCTGATTCAGGAACTGCCGCTGAATGGGCGCCGCTTTACCAACTTTACCGCGCTCACGCCGAATACCAGCTACGACGGCGACACCGGCCTGGTCAGCATTGCCGGGCAGCAGGGCGGAGAAGATTCCGGCTACGCGAATGGCAACGGGTCCAACGCCTTCACCGTCGATGGAACCAACGCCACCAATAATTATTTCTCTGACATTCTCGGCCGGTACCGCATTCCTTATTTGTATGGCGAGGATGCGATCGAGGAGTTCCAAGTCTCGGTGAGTCCGTATTCGGCGATCTACGGAGGCGGAGCGTCTTTCGTCAACGCGGTGACGCGATCGGGAAGCAATGCGTTTCACGGGAGCGCGTTCTATTACAACCGCAACTCAGCGACAGCGGCCAATGACGCCATCGACAACGCCGCTGGATTTCCAAAGCCCGAAGACCAGTTGCAGCAATTCGGCGCCGGCGTGGGCGGGCCTCTGGTGCGCAACCGCTTGTGGTTCTTCGTGGATTACGAACAGCAACTGCGGAACAATCCGATTGCCGTCATCAACTCAGCTTTGTCCACAACGCCGGCGAATCTGGGTTCCTTCTTGAGCGATAACTTCGGGATTCCCGCGGGAACTGCGCTACCCGCGCCCAACGGCCCGTTGCCCGTGCCGAATACCGACACTGCGCCAGACCCGGCCAATCCCATCTATCTGCAGCAGGTTTCGAACGTAGTGAATGCGCTGAACTCGAACCTGGGCACGAAGCCGAGAAAGCGGAACGATCTGGTGATTACGCCTCGGCTCGATTTTCAGGCGGGCTCGCGCGACAGCATGTTCCTGAGTTTGAATTTCAACCGCTTCAACTCGCCGGGCGGTGTAATTACTGATCCGAACGTTGGCAACTATGGGCTGCAAACGCTGGCCAACGCTTACGTGCACACATTTCAGGCCAGTTTGGGATGGACGCACACGTTCTCTCCGAATCTGCTGAACGAATTCCACGCCGGAACGTCGCAGGATGATGAAGTCGCTACGCCCACGGGTCTGGCGCCGAATACGCCGACGATCATCATTGATAGTCCTGCCGCTTTTACTCTGGGCAATGCTCCGTTCTCGATTGGAAGAGTTTTCGAAAAACAATACTCGATGGCTGACCGCGTCGACTACGTAATCGGCAAGCACACTTTGCAGTTCGGTTTCGACTGGAGCCGCGCTCTCGACGCCGACACCAGCGATGGCGGCGCGGATCCGAATGCGGCTGTGGCCCTGGGGTCTCCGCTGGGCAGTTATCAATTTTCCAACCTGCAGGATTTTGCGCTGGGGAAGTACAACGTGTTCAGCCAGGCTGCGGGCAATGCGACTTTTTCTTTTGCCGCGCCCTATTACGGGTTCTATGCGCAGGATTCTTATCGCGTGTTGCCGAAGTTGACGCTGGAACTGGGACTGCGCGAGGACTTTCAGGTGTATCCGCAGCCCGCGAAGAATCCGGCGTTTCCGCTCACCGGGCAGTATCCGAACCGGTTCTTGCGACTGGCTCCACGTTTTGGATTTGCCTGGCAGCCGGCTGCGAAGACGGTAGTGCGCGGAGGATTTGGCCAGTTCTACATGAACATGAACGGGCTGAATTACCGCAATGCGGTGATTTCGAACGGGCTCGCGTCGCAACAATCTTCGGCGAGCGCGAGCTACGGTTCGGGCCCGCCGAACCAGGCGGTGCCTGCGTTTCCGAATATTCTGCCGTCGAATTCGCCGCTGTTCCTAGCGGCGCCGGACATTTCCCTGGTTTCGCCGCAACTGCGAACGCCCTACATCCTGCAGGCGAGCCTGCAGATCGAGCGCGAGATCTTCGAGAATACAACTCTGAGCATCGGTACGATGTGGAATCACGGAGTGCACCTGTTCTCCGGCAGCGCTTACGATTTGAATTTGAACCGGCCGCAGGGGACGACTACGTATGTCGTATGTCCGCCCGGGGCAACGTCTGTTCCGTGTGCGGGATCGACCATTACGTTGCCGAATCTGGACAACGGACTGCTCACCGAGGGCCGCATCAATCCGAACTTTAACCAGATCAACGAACTGATCAGCCCGGGGCAGAATTACTACAACTCGTTTTTTGTGCAGCTGCAGCGGCGCTTGACGTCGGGCCTGTCGTTGCAGGCTTCGTACACCTTTGCCAAGAGCATCATGCTCGATGGAATGGACTTCAACAACCAGTTCGACTTCCGCAATACCCATGCTGCGACGTTGCTGGATCAGCGACATCGGCTGAGCGTTGCGGTTTCTTACCGGCCGCGGTTGGAGCGGGTGGTGAATCCGGGCGTTGGACGGAAGTTGCTCTCCGATTGGCGGCTGAGCAGCGTGATGGAGTTTTCCTCCGGGCGTCCTTACGCGGGATTGCTCAGCCCGGCCTGCACGAGTTCGAACTTCTCGTTCAACAATTGCGACGGCGCCAATGGGAACCTCAACGACACGGCTTTCAACGAAAGCACGGCGAACAGCGCGGGAGGAATTAATGGCGCTGGTCCGACTCCTGGGATTGGGCTGAATTCGTTCTATGGGCCGTGGCTCGAGCGCATCGATTTTGGATTGGCGAGGAGCTTTGAAATTCGGGAGGGGAAAGAAATCGAGTTGGAGGCGCAGGCCTTCAACTTATTCAATCACCCGAATTACTACGTGCAGAACGGAAACGGGATCAACCAACTGCAGTACAACCCGATCGGAAGCAACTGCGGCGATGGGGCGAGTTTGAATCAGACCTGCTATCTGGTGCCGAATTCAGGGCAGGGAAATTTTGGGGCGTTGCAGGAAATCAGTCCGAACGGACTGCCGCGGGTGCTGCAGTTTTCGGCGCGATTTACATTCTAGGAATTCCACCGGACAAGAAGAGAATGGTGCGCCCGGAGAGATTCGAACTCCCGGCCTGTTGCTCCGGAGGCAACCGCTCTATCCAGCTGAGCTACGGGCGCAGTGGATTCATTATACAAGGTGCATGACGGTCGCCAGAGGGCGGACGACGAGGCCAGTCCTCGAAGCGAAATCAAACGGCCGGGGTATTAATAGCGATCGCGCCGACCGCCGCCACCACCACCGCCTGCGCCGCGGCGCGGGCGATCTCCGCGATCGCGAAAGCCACCACCACCGCCGCCTCCGCCCTCACCGCGATCGGACTTGGGACGCGCCTCGTTCACGTTGATGGTGCGCCCGCCGACCTGCGATCCATTCAAGGCTGCGATGGCCTTCTCGCCATCTTCGTTGCTGGCCATCTCGACGAATCCAAATCCGCGCGATCGCCCCGTGTCGCGGTCGGTCATGATGCTGACGCGGTCCACCTGCCCGTAAACTTCGAAGGCCTGCCGCAACTCATCCTCGTTGGTATTGAAGCTGAGATTCCCCACGAAAATATTCTTCACGCTCTGCCTCTGCATTGAGCTGTCGAAGTGCGAGCAACTCGGCGGACTGGCAGGTCGGGAGGGCCGTTCCTGGAAATCGAAACCGGAGCTGGCGAACAGTCAATTGCGGGCAGAAGTATAGCAGGTTTAGGGAAAAGCGCTTGTCAATTCCGATTCACGGTAGTGGGCTACTTTGGATTTTGCAATTGATTGCACCGGTGGCATACTGGGGGCATGTCGAAGCTAAAGCGGAATAGCAGACCGTTAGATGTTAACCAAGCCGCTTTCCTCATGGTGGAACGATCTACCGCAGACGTGGCCCCGGAACCAACCAAAAAACCGAAGAAAGCTACTAAATTAGAAATCTCTCGCGTCATGTCCGCAATGGGTAAAAAGGGAGGGAGAATCGGCGGTAAGCGGAGCTTGGTTACTTTAACGTCCGAAGAGCGCCGAGAACGGGCACTGCGCGCGGCCAAGGCTCGTTGGGCCAAACGCGGAAAGAGAAACTAGGCAATTTTTGCCCAGTACCGTCGTTATGACGGTGCTAGAATAGGCAGTTGCGCTACTCCTCCAGTGGTTCTATGATTCAGCATCGAACCACATGATGCGGCCCTGAATCCATAGTTCACAACGTTTCTTACGGAGTCTGACCCTCATGCAAAAGCGCTCGTCAAAAAAATCAGCAAAAAGGGGTGGACGCAAGCCCCGGAGCATCTCGCGTACTCCTTGGTTCGGTGATTGCGGCGACAAAACCGCATCTCCATCTGTCGTTAAGACCGCGACTAGCGAACGGTCCATGCCTTCTGGATATTCGTTGGTCATGAGTGCAAAGGATCGGTGGTAGCCCGACCAGAGAAGTAGCCGCTGACCATATGCCGTGGTAGTGATGTGCTTCGCCATTTCCTGGATCAGGAATCCCCCGCCGTTCTGTCCCGTAGGCTGAATGAAGTTAAACGTAAACTCCGCGTGAGGAATTTGGACTCGAACGTCGTTCGGCCTGCTCATGATCTGGACTTGTCCAGCCGGAGCCACGTGAAGACCCAGACAGTGCCTTAGCTTGCCGTGGGACGTTCCCATACTTCTTGCGTACGCTTCGGAGCGCTCGGTAACAATCTGGAGCTGCCAAACGGTACACAGGCGGTGGTCAACCTTGATTACATCTTGAATGTTTGCTGCCCCCATTTGGCGACAGCGGTGTAGAAAGCCGTTGGCTTCTTGTCTTTCGGCTCCCGTTAGAGGCAATCGCTGTGGAGCGGCGCAGGGTCGTTCCGGCGATTCCTGTATCCGCGCATGGAATTGTTCCCACGCTTCTGCCGCCTGAACTTGGTCAAAATGGGGCTCTACGCATTCATTGGTCAGCAGGTTAATTGCTTGATCTCGCGGCATCCATCCCAATAGCACAACTGCCGCAACGCTACGGGGAGCCGCGTTCGGAGTGACAATAGTAGCCATACTTCCTCGCTTTAATCACCAGCCGATATTAGTTTCGGCTGTGGGATGCGATATGTTTCGTGAGCTGTCTTTTCGACTTTTCCAGCGTGGATGAGCCTCCCCAGAACCACACGAGCACCCTGCATTCCCATCCCCAAGTGTGCCCCAACGTCCATCAGGCCATATTCAATCTTTTTGCCACTTCGGAGAAGTTCCAGTGTCAGGTCACTCGCCTTAGATTTTGGTGGGTGCGTCGATACCAAATTAGCTTCAGCCTTGCGTGCACTTTTCCTCGCTTTCTTCTTCACAACCCTCTTGCTGGCTCCAGAAGGTGCAGCGGCGCGAATGTGCGCAGGGTACCATTCGGGAAGTCCCCAACCATCCTTGAACCTTATGACTTCCCCTGCCTTTTTGAGTCGGAACAAAGCACCAGTCACAACGTTGTCGAAATTGTCCGACGTGGATTCGATACCACCTTCCCTGAGTGCCGAGGCAATCTCCTTAATCGTCTTCTTTCGTTTTGCAGCCGATAGATAGAGCTTCACGCAAGCTGGTACGCTCTTGCCTAGGAAAGCTCCCTCCGGAAGATCAATCGGCACCATGTCGGAAGGTGACGAGGAGCTTCCAGACGACAGTTCAATTCCTTCGACGGCAGACCCCAGAGCACCTAGATTCGAAGCGGACTTGAGGGACACTAAGATCGCCTGGAGGGCAGCAATCTTCTTTTCGATGTCAGCGATGAACGCCGTCGTTACGTCGAAGTTTTCGGTGGCCATGACCATTTCCCCCTTTGTTTTACGCACGATTCGTGATATATAAAAAGCGAGCGCAGGTTTAGAAGGGGGCAGATTTCTCTGCCCCACCATCTTCTAGCCATACCAACACCTCGCTTCCCAGCCGAGCGGGTTCGGAATAGGCGACCAAACTTAGACCGAACCCACTCAGCCTTCCTGCAATTCAATCAATATCACGAAGCTGAGTTGTGCTGCAACAATCTTTTTGCAGTTCACGCAACGTTGCGAGATTACTAGACACAGCAGCGCAATGCTGGCCAGCATCGAAATTGCGAAAATACATCGTTTTAGACAGTAAATACGCTTGACAATGCTAATACGCATTAGTAATATTATTACCATCATGAACCGCCTCACAAGCCAATCACGAGCGCAAGTTATTAACTGCTTAATCGAGGGATGTTCTATCAGGGCGACGGTTCGCATGACTGGAATCGCCAAAAAGACTGTATTGCGCCTCCTGGTCGAGATCGGTGAAGTGTGCGCGGTGCGCCAAGACGAAGTGTTTCGCAATCTGCGCTGCAAGCGGCTCCAGCTTGACGAAATGTGGTCGTGGATTTATTGCAAGGACAAGAACCGTACCGAGGAAATAGCCCGCAAATGCCCCGATGCTGGCGATGTTTGGCTATGGGTCTGCGTTGATGCGGACACTAAACTCGTGCCTTCGTGGAGGCTTGGCCAGCGCGACGTTGCGACGGCGATAGACTTCGTGCAGGACATTGAAAAGCGGATCGAAGGGCGGGTACAGATCACAACTGATGCGCTCAGGATTTATCTATTGGTTGTCGAGGATGTGTTCGGAGGGAAAGCCGACTACGCACAACTCCACAAGGTTTTTAAAGCCCCCCGCGATGGAGCGGCGCGGTACTCCCCGGCGAAGTGTATTGGATGCGACATGAAGGAAGTCAGCGGACGGCCTGACCCGAAGCATGTTTCTACATCGTTCGTAGAGCGACAAAACTGGACGGTTCGGACGAATATGCGCCGCTACACGCGCCTCTCAAATGGCTTTTCGCGCAAACTGGAGAATCATGCGGCTGCCACGGCCCTTAACTACTTCGCGTACAATTTCATTAAGATTCACCGCACCCTTCGTACTTCTCCCGCGATGGCGGCTGGCGTTACGGATCGGCTGTGGAGTGTGGAAGATCTGGTAGCCCTCTGGGAAGCCTACGAGCAGCGGAGGGCGGAAAGAGCAGCTTAAATGCGATGGGAATATCGGGTAGTTGATTTCATTAAGCCTGACACGCGAGAGCAAATCGAAATCTTTGAAAATCAGATGAACGGCTACGGAAGTCAGGGGTGGGAAGCGGCCTTTACGTGGGAGCATGACAAGAGTTTCTATGTTCTTTTTAAGAAATCAAAGTAGCCCACTACCCGATTCACATTGGGGGTGGCGGAATTTGGCGTCGTAGCTGGACGGTTCCGAGAACGCTCCCACTTCCCGCGCAAAAGGCGCGCGAGAAATGGGGCACCCGGAATGACAAAATGAAGGGCCTAGCACTCGTCGACTTTCCAGTAGCCCTCGGGATGAAAACCCATCTGCAGCAGGCGGTTCTTGGGATCGTGGCGCTTGCCGCATCCCGGGCAGACGAGGTAGCGGCTCCAGGCGGTGCCCTGGCGGTCGTAATTTTCGGCGACGGCGAAGGTGGTTCCGCAGCTGCACGGCACCAGAAACATGCGCAAGGGCGCTTTGCCTGGGGCACTCTTCGCGGGCTTCGGTTGCGGCTTCACGATTCTTCTACAGCGGCCAACTGGTGCTTCTTGCGCTTGTTCGCTTGCAAGACCTTCTTTCGCAGGCGCAGGGATTTCGGCGTGATTTCAACAAACTCGTCGTCAGCGATAAATTCGATTGCCTGTTCCAGATTGAGCGGACGGAACGGGACGAGGCGGATGGCTTCGTCGGCGGTGGAGGCGCGCATGTTGGTGAGCTTTTTCTCACGAACGGCATTCACATCCAAATCGTTGTCTTTAGCGTTCTCCCCGACGATCATGCCTTCGTAGAGTTCGATGCCGGGTCCAACAAAGAGCTCGCCGCGCTCCTGCAATCCCCACAGGGCGTAGGCGGTCGAAACTCCGTTGCGATCCGCGATCAGGGCCCCGGTCAGGCGGTGCGGAATGTCGCCCTCCCACTCGGTGTAGCCATCGAAGAGTGAGTTCATGACGATGGTTCCGCGAGTATCCGTAAGCATCTGGCTACGCAATCCGATGAGCCCGCGGCTGGGCACGCGGAACTCGATGCGCACGCGTCCGTAGCCGTGATTGTGCATGTTGGTGACTTCGCCCTTGCGCGAGCCGAGTTGCTCCATGACCACGCCGACGAATTCCTCGGGCACGTCGATGGTGAGATGTTCGACGGGCTCCATCAGCTTGCCGTCGATGCGTTTGGTAACGATCTCGGGCTTACCGACCATGAGTTCGTAACCTTCGCGGCGCATCATTTCAATGAGGATGGAAAGCTGTAGCTCGCCGCGGCCCAGCACTTTGAACGAATCGGTGGTGCCGGTGTCTTCGACGCGCAATGAGACGTTGGTCAGCAACTCTTTTTCAAGGCGCTCGCGCAGGTTGCGGGAGGTGACATAGGTGCCGTCTTTACCGGCGAAGGGCGAGGTGTTCACGGTGAACAGCATGGCGATGGTCGGTTCGTCGATGGCGATGTGGGGCAGTGGGGCGGGGTTCTCCGCGTCGGTGATGGTCTCTCCGATGGTGATGCCTTCGACGCCGGCGACGGCGATGATGTCGCCGAGTTCGGTTTCCGTGATGTCGGTCCGCTTCAGACCGGAGAAGGAGAACAATTTCGTGATCTTGGTCTTGTGCAGGGTGCCGTCGAGCCGGGCGATGGCGACTTCTTCGCCGGTGAACATTTTGCCGTTGAATACGCGTGCAATTGCCAGTCTTCCGAGATAGTCGCTGTAATCCAGGTTCGCCACCAGAATCTGCAGGGGTCCTGTGGCATCGCCTTGGGGCAGAGGAATGTTTTTCACGATGGCATCGAACAGCGGGCGCAAATCTTCGCCGGGGATTTTGATGTCGGTGGTTGCGGTGCCGGTCTTGGCATTGGTGTAGAGCACGGGGAAGTCCAGTTGCTCTTCCTTGGCGTCGAGGTCGATGAACAAGTCGTAGATTTCGTTCAGGACTTCCTGGGCACGGGCGTCGGCGCGATCGATCTTGTTGATGACTACGATGGGCGGCAGCTTGGCTTCGAGCGCTTTGCCGAGCACGTAGCGCGTCTGGGGCAGGGGGCCTTCGCTGGCGTCGACCAGGAGCATGACGCCATCGACCATCTTCAGGGCGCGCTCGACTTCTCCGCCGAAATCGCTGTGGCCCGGCGTATCGACGATGTTGATCTTCACGTCGTGATAGAAAATGGCGGTGTTCTTGGCCAGAATGGTGATGCCGCGCTCGCGCTCCAGTTCGTTGGAATCCATCACGCGCTCGACGTGGTGTTCGTTGGAGCGGAAGGTGCCGCTTTGTTGCAGCATGGCGTCCACCAATGTGGTCTTACCGTGGTCGACGTGGGCAATAATGGCGATGTTGCGAATGCCTGAACTCAAAATCTGGTTTTCCTTAGGCGGTTTGATTTACGGACTGCAGTGGTTGTAATCGACGAAGACCGCTTCTATTACTTTACTATGCCGAGGGCGTGCGTGTTGGGGCTAAAGCCTACATCTTTTATGCCGTGCTCGGCGAGGAGTTCAAAGGCTTTAACCACAGAGGGCACAGAGGATCACAGAGGAAACCAGCGACTCATAAATGTCTAACCTGCGAAAGGCGAGCGAATGCGGTAGAGCTTGAAGCTTGCATTCTCGTAGATCAAGTCGAAATCCTGTTGGTGATTTCGCACAAAGCGGTCCAGGAATCCGTGGTCGTCATAGAAGGCGTTGGTCGTGAGGAAGTACTTGGCGTGAATGTTTCCTGCCCACTCGGAGAACTCAGTTTCGCTGCCAAGGTAGTTAGGCACGGCCGCCGGCCGCCCAGTATAGAGCGATAGAGCTCGGGCGCGGACGTAGATGATGGGGTCGCCGGGGCTGATTTTTTCCCGCACCGCCTGACAGAGTTGGTTGAACTCAGGAAGGCCGGCCGTCTGACGAATGGGGCCAAAGTTGGCCTTGCGATAAAACTGCCCATACGAGATCGCTACCAGAACAAGTACCGCCCAAGCCGCGACGGGAGAATGGAGCGGGGCAAGTTTCTCTGCCAAACTCCTGAGTCCAGAGAGGGCGAGATATCCGATCCACGGAACAACAGGAAACATCATGCGAACACCTCCCGAGAAGGGAGAGAGAAGAATGATGGCGAGGTAGGGAATGAGAGCGGCCTCGACGAAAGTGAAACCACGCTTCCGCCGGACCCACCATCCGGCTAACGCAAGCGCAGCAAACAGCACGAGTACAAAATAGGTGAACCAGTTGCGCGTCGATCCCACCCAGAACGATGCCAGTACACGCGTATAGGCGGCGAAGTTGCGAGCCATGGTGTGTAAGGTGGGATGCTGATAGGGATAGCCACCGAACCCGATGCCTGTTCCGTAGCGTTGTAGCAACAGAAGCGCGGTGCATACCAGGATCGACACCCATGTGGACCGAGTGACGGCGCGGGTTCGGAGAACGTCGTAAAGGATCAGGCCCGCTGCCAGCGCGATACCAACGGTCCGAGTGCCGATCGCAAGATAAATAGTGAGGCCTGTAAGAGCGGACCAGCGCCACCAATTTGAGCTGTCGCGCAGGGCGCTGCGTACCAAGAGAGCCGCAAAATAGAAGAAGAACAGGAAGGGTATGTCCGACAGCACGTTGTCCTTACCAGTCCAAAGAGCGGGGGCGAAGCCCAGGATCGCAACCAGCGCAAATGTATATTCCGGGCCAAGCTCCTGCTTCCAGTATGCGTAAACCGCGCCCAGAGCCAGAAGAAGGAAGAGCACCTGCTCCAGCTTCATCGGAATCAGGTCGAGCCCGGAAAGTTTGTAAATGGGTGCGAGCAATATTGGAAAGACGGGCGGATAGTACCTCGGTCCTGCCGCAAAGGACGGATTCGGTATGAAGCCGGTGTCGGCATAGGGGCGGTGTTCGACGATGTTCTGCGCGTGATGCACATACATCGCGAAATCATCTGCCCAGATATGTCCCTGCCTTACGGTCGAGGCGTGGAAGATGCCGATAGCCAGGAGAAGAGCGGCGATGTAGATCTTTTCGCGCACGAATCGATCAAGGTGGCTCTCTTCAAGTGTATGGGGATCAGCGGCAGCCGGAGGCATGGAAATTCTGGTTCGCTACCGTTTTGGGAATTCTGGTGGGTGGGACGCCATACGGCAGGACGTGCGGAGGCTAGTGCTCACCGGCCGTTTCGAGCAACTCTGCTCCGACGTCCGCGCTGCCCTCCGCGCGCACTCGCAGGCGGTACCAGAGGACGATCATCACCAGCGAGAACACAAAGATGATCGTCGAGACTGCATTGATCTCTGGGGTGATGCCGCGGCGCAGACGGCCCCAGATTTCGAGAGGCAATGTGTTGTCGCGGCCGATCAGGAAGAAACTGACGGCGATTTCATCCATGGAGAGGGTGAAGATCAGCAGGGCCGCGCCGATGATGGGCAGCTTTAGATTCGGCAGCGTGACTCGCCAGAAGGTTTGCCAGTAGTTTGCTCCGAGGTCGAGGGACGCTTCTTCCTGGGCGCGGTCTAGCTTTTGCAAGCCGGCGAAGACTTCCGTGGTCGCCACTGATATGAGCGCCGTGCCGTGGCCGAGCATGATGGTCAGAAGGCTGAGTTTGACGCTGGCCAGATTGAACAGCATGAGCAGGGAAAGGCCGGTGATGATTCCCGGCAAAATCAGCGGCAGCAAGACCAGGCGACGGAACAGAGCCTTGCCGGGAAAATCGGCGCGATCGAGCGCCAGTGCGGCAGGAATGCCGAATGCCAGCGCGATGGCCATGGCCGCCAGCGCGACCTCGAAGCTGTTGAGCACCGAATCCCAGATCGGCCCGTCGCTGAATAGAATGCCGTACCAGTCGAGGGTGAGCCGATGGGGAGGAAATCCGCCGACGCCTGCGCTGTTGAAGGAATAGAGAATGAGGATGGCGATGGGTAGATAAAGAAATGCGAACACCGCCGCAGCATGGGCTCGAAGCCAACGCGAGCGCGGAATACCTGTGGAGGAAGCGCTCACGAGAAACTCCATTTCTTCTCGAGGCGCTCGGAGACGAACAGCAGGCTCACCACCAGCGCCAGCATGCCGAGGGAGATCGCCGCGCCCAGCGGCCAGTTGTAGGCCGCACCGAACAGGCTGACGACGATGTTCGAGATCATGATGCCGCTGGGGCCGCCAAGGAGAAGGGGAGCGAGGAAATCTCCCAGGCTCAAGACGAAAGCGAAGGTTGCGCCGGCCACGACTCCGGGAATAGACAGCGGGAAGATTACCTTCCAGAAAGTCTGCGCGCGGGTTGCGCCCAGATCGTGCGAGGCCTCGATCAGGTTGCGCGGGATATGCTCGAGCGCGGCGTAGATCGGGAGAAAGGTAAATGGTGTATAGATGTGCGTCAATGTAAGGACGACGGCGAACGGACTATAAAGAAGGAAATCCAGCGGATGGCTGGTCAGATGGACGTACTGCAGGAGCGTGTTCAGAACGCCGTCGGAGCCGAGGATCGTCTTCCAGGCATAGGCGCGCACGAGGTAGCTGACCCAGAGGGGAATGATGACCAACTGATAGAGCAGGTCTTTGCGGGGGCCGGCCTGGAACGACAGGAAGTACGCCAGCGGATAGCCGAGCAGCAGAGAAAAGAGCGTGACGCGGGCGGCAATCCAGATGGAGCGCAGGAGCGTCTGCCAGTAAACGGTTTTGTGGAGGAGATCTTTATAGTTGTCGAGATTCCAGACGTGGACGATGGTCTGCGCCGAGGACACCGACCAGAAACTGTAGCAGAACATCAGCAGGTAGGGAACGAGCAGGAAGGCCGTCACCCACAAGAGTGGCGGAGCTGTAATGACGAATTTGTAGGCACGCGAGAACATCAGTTCCTCAGCGGGGACTCGCGAACCGGAGTCGCATCTTCAGTGGAGAACTCAAGTTCGATTTCTCCGCTCGGAGCATTGCCGCTTGCGATTCTCACCACCAGCACGAGTCCTCCGGCGCATTCCACGCGGAGGAGTTCGGTGGCTCCGTGAAATGCCTGCTGCAGCACGCGGCCGCGAATGCGGACGGCATAGCCTGGCAACTCGCCAGCAGCGATGCGAATCTGTTCCGGACGCAGCGAGAAAAGGGCCGGCCCATCTGGCAGCGAAGCGGGCCATGACAGCGCACCGCAACTCACGATGCCGCTGCGCGCCTCGCCCTTCAGCAAATTTGTGTGGCCGATGAATTGGGCGACGTACGCCGTAGCGGGATGGCCGTAGATGTCGCGAGGTGTGGCCACCTGCTCCAGTTCTCCGGAACGAAGAAGAGCGATACGGTCCGACATCACCATGGCTTCTTCCTGATCGTGTGTGACAAAAACGAAGGCGATGCCGACTTCGCGCTGGAGCGATTTCAGCTCGACCTGCATTTGGCGGCGCAAGTTGGCGTCGAGCGCCGAAAGCGGCTCATCGAGCAAAAGCAATTTTGGCCGGTTGACCAGGGCGCGTGCCAGGGCGACGCGCTGCTGCTGGCCGCCGCTGATCTTCGAGGGCTTCTTTGCAGCATGCGCCGTCATTTTCACTTTTTCGAGGGCCTCGCCGACTCGCTGCGTGATTTCCGCTTGCGGGCGCTTTGCGACCTGCAACCCGTAGGCAACGTTCTGCTCGACGGTGAGATGAGGGAAGAGCGCGTAGTTTTGAAAGACGGTATTCACAGCTCGGCGATAGGGAGGCTGCGAGTCAATGCGGTCAGCTCCCATCCATAATTCGCCGGAGGTTGCGCTTTCGAAACCGGCGATGATGCGCAATAAGGTGGTCTTCCCGGAACCGCTCTCGCCGAGGATGGTCAGAAATTCCCCTTCGGCAATGTTTAATGAGATCTCACGCAAGACCAGGTTGCGGCCGAAGCTCTTGGCTACATTGCGAATGCTGAGCAGCGTCGGCCTCTCAGCGGAGGGGAGGGCGTTGCTCGCAGTTTCGGCGATCGATGGAACGCGCATAGGGTCCAGGCTATTGTGACGCTTTCACTTCGTTCCAGATTTCGGTGTACTTCTGCCGCCGCGGGACATTCTGCCAGAAATAAATGTGCTTCTGGTAATTGTCGACCTCATCGAGATGCAGTATTTTCACTTCTTCCGGAGTCATGAACTGCCCGGCCTGCGGATTCGCGGGAACGTAGTGGGTCCCATCGGTGACTTGCTTCTGCGTTTTGGCTTCGATCATGAACTCGAGGAATTTGTAAGCCAGGTCTTTGTTCTCGCTGCCCGAGGTGATCATTAAATGGTCGATCCAGCC
>Ga0075029_100000475_pt1 | contig 22988 bp, 27 predicted proteins | sample LitLauG_LLR_2013_FD_71391 | JGI IMG/M metagenome (GOLD analysis project Ga0075029, IMG submission 71391) | Freshwater sediment microbial communities from North America - Little Laurel Run_MetaG_LLR_2013 | ecosystem: Environmental > Aquatic > Freshwater > Creek > Sediment | place: USA... | reverse complement strand
AGCTTCGAAACTGGAATGTTTCAGATGGGTGGGCATGCTCTCAATTTGTCTGCAGATGATCTCCAACTAAAAAGAGGTGAGACCATAGAAGATACAGCCAAGACACTTTCACGATATGTTGATCTGATAATGGCTAGGGTTTATTCACATGATGAAGTGGAAATATTAGCCAAAAATGCTACTGTTCCTGTGATAAATGGACTCTCTGATTCATTTCATCCTTGCCAAATCTTGGCAGATCTTATGACAATTAAAGAGAAAAAGAAAAAATTTAGTGGATTGAAAATTGCGTGGATTGGAGATGGAAATAACGTTTGTAATTCCATGATTTATGGATGTGCAAAGGTATCTATTGATATTAACATTGCAACTCCTAAAGGTTATGAACCAAATCCGAATATAATCAAAGAATCAAAAAAATCCATTGATATTCAGTTGTTCAATGATCCAGAATTGGCGGTAAAGAATGCCGATGTTGTGGTAACTGATACTTTTGTTTCAATCCATCATCAAGCAACGGATAGAACAAAAGATTTTCTACCACGCTTTCAAGTAAACTCAAATTTAATGAAAAAAGCAAATAATGATGCAATTTTCTTGCATTGTCTCCCAGCAAAAAGAGGTCAGGAAGTTACAAGTGAAGTAATTGATGGTTCACAATCAGTAGTATGGGATGAAGCAGAAAATAGACTTCATGCACAAAAGGCGCTAATGGCCTCGCTACTCCAAGTCTAACGTTTATAAGAGCTTCACCAAAATTTTTTGTAAATAGGAATTAGTACATATGGCATATTCACAAATATTACGTAGATCTCGGGACGAGAAGACCAACTACAAAAAGAGAAGACACCTCTTGATGGGTAGGCGAGACTTTATCACAGTTCAGATATCAAACGAAAATACACTAGTTCAAATTCATAAACCAGAAATGGCTGGTGATAAGGTTCTTTCGTCAGCTCATTCCAGATCGCTTATCAATAAGGGCTGGAAGGGTTCAAGAAAGAGTATACCGGCAGCATATCTTACTGGTTACTTGGCAGGAAAGAAAGCACTTGCAAGTGGAGTCAAGAGTGCAGTACTTTATACTGGTACTAGAAAATATACCCAAAGAATTGCTGCAGCATTGAAAGGAATAATAGATGCTGGACTAGATGTACCCGCAGACGCAGAAACTTTTCCATCTGAAGAGAGGATTAGTGGTAAGCATCTTAAAGTTGCAAATGAGATCGATAAAGTAAGATCTGCAATTGATATTGAGGTTAAATCCAAATGAGTAGAACAGAACAAAGATCGAGACCACCAAGAAGAGAACCAGAACAGGTGTGGGTTCCAAGGACCAAACTGGGAACACTGGTTGCAACTGAAAAGATTACAACGATGAAAGAAATTTATGAAAACGGTTATCGAATTCAAGAGGCCGGAATTATTAAAAAATTATTGCCAGGGATTAAAACGGAGGTAATTGATGTTGGAATTGTTCAAAAACAAACAACCAACGGCGAATATACAAGATTTAAGGCACTTGTTGCAGCAGGTGATGAAAATGGTTGGCTAGGAATAGGTCAAGGAAAATCAAAACAAATGAGAATTGCAATCGAAAAAGCAACAAATCAAGCTTATCTTAATGTTAGTCCGGTAAAACTTGGTTGCGGAAGTTGGGAGTGCCGATGTGACCAACCGCATTCAGTCCCATTCAAAATTAGGGGAAGGGGTGGAAGTGTCACAGTAGAAGTTATTCCAGGACCCAGAGGTCTGGGGCTTGTAGCGGGTGGAAATATCAGAAATCTTTTGAAATTAGCAGGTTTAAAGGATGCTTGGACAAAAAGTACAGGGTCAACGAACACCATGACATCTACATCAAGAGCTGTTTTGGATTGTTTGAGACAAACATTTAGTCAAGGTTGAATGAAGATGGGTAAAGCTTTCTTAATAGTCCGAATGAAAGGAACGGTGAATGTTCCTTATTGGGCCGATACTACAATGGATCTTTTACACTTGGACAAAAGATTCAGAGCAACAATAATTCCAGAAAAAGACAACACGAAAGGAATGCTTGACAAGATTAAGCATTACGTTTCGTGGCAGGAAATAGATGTACAAACTACCAAAGATCTATTGGAGAAAAAGGCACGTAAGGAAGGTTATAGAAAAATTACGCCAGAGGATATGACAAAATTAGGATTCAAAAATACTGATGAACTTGCAAAATCACTCGCCGAAGGAACCGCTACATTATCTAAATTAAAACCACTTAAACCCTGGTTTGCCTTGTCTCCACCAAAACATGGATTCAAACGAAATACCAAGAAGATGTATGGCGAAGGGGGAATCCTTGGTAGTCATAAAGAACTCCTAGCACAAGTGAGGCTAATGATGTAAAATGCCAACAAGATTACGAAAGACAAGAAAATACAGAGGAAGCAGACATTGTGGTTGGGGACAGATTGGTCAACACAGAGCAAGTGGCCATAAGGGAGGACTTGGCCAATCAGGTTTGCATAAACATCATTTCATAAGAATGCTAATGACTGATCCAAAACATTTTGGTCATGATTCTACTCATCCACCACATCCAAATCTAGTTCGTAGATGGGCTAGTGTAAGGGATCTAGATGATATCTTTGCAAAATTTGGAAAACAGGAAGGCGGCAAGAAACTAATAGACCTTACTGAACTAGGCTACGATAAGCTGTTAGGAGGGGGACAGACTAAAAATGCTTATGTTGTTAAGGTGGAAAAATTCTCTGCTTCTGCCGAAGAAAAAATAAAACAATCTGGTGGAGAGGTGCAAGCAGTAGCGTGACAGCAGAAGAAGGTAAAGCCTCCGGCGGTTTTTTAAAAACTATTATTTCAAAGGCTGAAGTTTACATTCCACAAGTACCAAAGCCAAAAAAGAAAATACCGTTACAAGTCCGTTTGATGTGGTGTGGACTAGCATTATTTATTTACATGATTATGGGACAAACTCCTCTTTATGGAGCATCAACACCATCCTTTGACTTTCTTGCATTTGCCAGAGTAATTTTTGCCTCACAACAGGGTACATTGATAGAACTTGGAATTGGACCTATTGTTACTGCTGGACTTTTAATGCAACTTCTAAAAGGTTCAGAGATATTCCATCTTGATTTCAAGAAACCCGAAGACAGAGAACTATATCAAACCGCCACTAAGATTGTCACTTACATAGTAATCGTTGCCGAGTCATCATTGTATGGCATGGCAGTTTATGGACCTAGGATGCCCAACCATGAAGCTATATTCATTCTGATAGGGCAGTTAATCGGAGCATCTGTGATTATCATGTTGCTTGATGAATTAGTACAAAAGGGATGGGGACTTGGAAGTGGGATTAGTTTGTTTATTGCTGCAGGTGTAGCTCAACAAGTAATTTGGAGTTTATTCAGTCCCGTTCCTGCAGGAGATGGAGGTCCAGTAGGTGTATTTGCAAATATTATACATGGTGCGATTAATCATGATTTTACTAATCTATTCTTCCGGTCTAACCAATTGCCTGGAATATTTGGTTTATTTATAACAGCTGGAGTCTTGCTGATTCTTGTTTATACCCAGGGAATCAAGGTGGAAATACCAATAGTATCTACAAAATATAGAGGGTTCTCAGCAGTATATCCCATCAAGTTAATGTATGTCTCAAACATTCCAGTAATTTTGGCTTCTGCTCTTACTGCTAATGCAGTGTTTGTAGGGCAAATCATGTGGGCCAACTTTAATCCAAGGAATGCTAATCCATTTCTAAATTTCTTAGGAATGTTTGATCCTACATCGCCATCCACTCCAACAGGTGGCATATTGTACTACGTTACAGCACCGCGTGGTTTGGATATTGTTGCATTGGATCCAACTAGAGCCGTTTTGTATATTTTATTTATGGTAGGAATCGTAGTATTATTTGGTAGGTTATGGATTGAGCTTGGAGGTCTTTCTGCAAAGAGCGCAGCAAAAAACCTACTTGATGCTGAAGTACAGATTCCAGGTTTTAGACGTTCAAATCAACCAGTAGAAAATCTACTTCAAAAATACATTCCATCTGTTACTATAATTGGTTCTATCATACTCGGATTATTAGCTGGTAGCTCTGATGTGCTAGGAACGTTTGGATCAGGAACAGGGATGTTGTTGACAGTTGATATTCTGATTAACTATTACAATTTACTTGTTCGAGAAAGAGTCGAAGAAGTAATGCCTACGCTAGGTGCATTACTTGGCAGAAAGTAATCGTGTAATAATTGTAGGAATTCCAGGTGTTGGAAAGACTACAGTTGTATCACGCGTAGTGGAATTGTTAAAAGAAAAAAATGTCAAAGTAAGCGTCTCCATTTTTGGAACCGTGATGTTTGATGAAGCTAAAAAGAAAGGAGTTCAGAATAGGGATGATCTAAGAAAACTTTCAGTTAAAGAACAAAAAGAATTGCAATCCATGGCTGCAAGAACAATATCTTCAATAGCTGACGACGTAGTGATTGTGGATACACATGCATTCATTTCTACACAGGAAGGCTTCTATCCGGGGCTTCCGCATAATGTTTTAGAGATACTCAATCCTGATAGTTTTATTATGATAACAGCAAGACCTGAAGAGATCTATAATCGTAGGATGACAGATACCACTAGAACTAGGGACATAGTATCAATTGATACCATAAAAAAAGAACTTGATGTTACAAGTGCAATGCTGTCTACTTGTTCAATACTTTGTGGCTCACCGATTAAGATGGTTCTAAACACAGAGGGTAAGGTTGATGAAGCGGCAAGAGGCATCCTAAGTGCAATGGGGTTTAACAATGGAACATAGTATTTTCTTTGACTTCATTAATTCGATGGTATTACAGATACCCGGCCTAAGCAAGGGTCCAATGGGAAGTGCAAATCCCATAGTAAAGGGGATGATCCCAGCTGCTTTTGGAATAATGAGTATTTCTATAGGTCTTAACCTGCTTAATGCAATGATAAAGCGAAAGATGGTTGACCAAGATAAATTGAAAAGATTACTTAAAGAAACGAGAGCTTGGCAAAAGGAAAGAATGGCTGCATTCAAATCAAAAGATCAAGAAAAAACGGATGAACTCAACAAGAAATCTGCATACATGAACAAGATGAACATGGAAGTTATGCAAATGAATATGAGACCAATGATGATTACTTTTCTGCCATTGATTATGGTGTTCTATTTTGTACTTCCACCGCTCTTTTCCTATACTGTAGCCATTTCACCAATATCATTAAACTTTATTCCTGGAGGATTTTTTGAATTAACGTGTACTGCCGCAAAAGTGGCAGAATCTCAACTTCCTGGTCATCCCAACGTGTGTCATCACGTAAACGACTTGTATTTCTGGGCATGGTACTTCTTATCATCTGCTGCCTTTAGTGGTATCATAATGAGAGTTACAAAAACTACGATGGATACAAGCTAAATTGCTTCGCTCAGTTATAATTTCTGGTCCACCAGCCATAGGAAAGACTACAATAGCAAAAGGTTTGGGAGAAGAATTTGGCTTGAAATATCTCAGTGGCGGTGATGTTCTAAAGGAAATGGCTAAAGATCAAGGCTTTGAAACAGAAAATGACGATTTTTGGGACACTGATGAAGGAATGAGTTTTCTTAATATTCGAAAAGGAAATCCAGAATTTGATAAAGAAGTAGATGAGAAATTAAAAAAAATATTTCTAAATGAGGACGTGATAATAACGAGCTATACTTTACCATGGTTAGTTAAAGATGGAATTAAGATTTGGCTTGCAGGCTCTCATGAAAATAGCGCTAAAAGAATGACAATGCGAGACAGTATATCGATACAAGATGCACTCAAGATAGTAAAAAAGCGGTATGATGAAAATAAAACTTTATACAAAAAGCTTTATGGTTTTAATTTTGGGGAAGACCTCTCTGTATTTAATAAAATAATAAATACAGATAATCTTGGACCTGAGCAAGTTCTTGAACAGGCAAAAAATGCAGTGAGATACTACTATGACACTCAAACAATTACAAAATCTTAGAGTAATTGACCAAGACATCACAAATGATGCCTATGGTACGTATTATGACAATAGAACAATTGAGCAACTTCTCAACTATGGATTCATTTTGCTAGACAAACCAAACGGTCCCACAAGTCATGAGACTGTGGCGTGGGTAAAGAAAATATTACATGTTCCAAAAGCAGGCCATAGTGGTACGCTTGATCCACAGGTTTCTGGACTTTTACCAATAGGACTAGGCGAAGCTACAAAGGCTCTCATAGTTTTGTTACTTGGTCCAAAAGAATATCATGCTCTTGGAAGATTGCATACGCTTCCACCAAAAGAAAAATTGGCCGATGTCCTAAAACAGCTCACTGGTAAAATCTTTCAAAAACCGCCACAGAGGTCTGCAGTCTCCAGACAGACCAGAATTAGACACGTGTATGAAATTGAAGTCATAGAGCAAAAGGAACGATTACTGCTCTTACGAATTTTATGTGAAGCAGGAACCTATGTAAGAAAAATTTTCTATGATATGGGAGAGATTCTTGGTGAAGGTGCAACAATGATTGAACTTAGAAGAAGTAGGGTAGGACACTTCAATGAGGATTCTAATTTAGTAAAGATACACGACCTTGTCGATGCCTATGCATTATGGAAAGAAAATGGTGATGACAAAAAACTGAGACGGATAATGATGCCCATAGAATTTACTCTAAGCGAGATAAAATCAGTTGTAATACGAGACTCTGCAGTCGATGCCCTTTGCCATGGAGCTCAACTTGCAATACCTGGCATTCTTGAAATATCGCCTGGACTTAGACGTGGAGATTTTGTTGCAATATATACACAAAAAGGGGAGGTTGTAGCTCTTGCAGAGGCAACTCTGAATGAAGATGAAATTGTTGAAAATACCAAAGGCTTTGCCTTTAAGATTAAGAGAATTATAATGGCTCCAAACACCTACCCGAAAAGTTGGAGATCAAAGCCAGTAGTTAACAATTAAAAAGGAATCCAATCAAATTTTTCAAGTTGATACCAAAAGGCGCTGCAATATTTTTCCTAGTGGGACTAGTAGCCGCTGGCCTGTTGGGATACTATCTTTCTCAAATTGCAAATCAGGTTCCAACTCTTGTATATGAAAACGGTCCCTCTCTTACTATAATTCCTAATAAAATCAACTACCATCTTGGAGAGCCGGTTCACATTAGGATGATAAATTCTGGTACTGTACCTCTGACATTTTCTGACGCTTCTTATGGAATGAAGATAACTAGACTTGATGGAATACTAGTCTATTCGCCGTCGTTATCTGTACAGGTGATTTCTAAACTAGAACCGCGAGAAGAAAAAACCTTCATCTGGAATCAAACAAAATCCGATGGCGGTAATGCATACCAGGGAAGATACGAGATAGTATCAAGTACAATTGAGGATGCAGGATCTACACTGAAAAAATCTGTTACCATAAATCTGTTAAAGTAAACTTTTCTAAAATAGAAAATAAAATACACTCAATTCTATAGAATATCTACTTTGATCTAGACCATTTTTTCATCCATTGTAAAAGATTAATCATAGATTCAACAAGTTCTTGTCCTTTGTTAGTTAGCTTGTATTCCACCCTGGGAGGAATTTCATTATAGGACAATCTTTCCAGCACTCCGCTTTTTTCAAGTTCTTTTAATCTGATGGCAAGAGTCTTACTGCTAATTCCTTTCAAAGCTTGTTTGAATTCTTTATGTCGCACTGGTTCTGTTGTACAACACAATGGGATTAGAATCTCAAGTGTACCTCTTTTGGTAATTATTTTTCTCAGCTTTGAAGTTTCAGACATTAAAGAAGAGGCATCATATCCTTCAAAACTGCATCTGTCCTCAACCATTGGAAGTGATTTTCTTTTAGTTTCCATTTTTACACTAACTGTAATTGTTTATCCTTGACAACTTAAATGGTTTACTGACTAAACTAATGCAGAATATACAATGGGATTATTTGGAAAAAAATCAGAAAAGTACGTTCTGTTTGCATGCATAGAAAATGCTGGACGAAGCCAGATGGCAGAAGGTTTCTTTAGAAAATATGCACCAAAGGGATGGAACGCAATGAGCGGTGGGTCAAGTCCAAAATCATACGTCAATCCACTTGCTATACAAGTAATGAAAGAAGCCGGGGTGGACATTAGCAATCACAAGTCAAAGATACTATCAGAAGATCAAATCCGAGGTGCAGAGCTGAAGGTGAATATGGGATGCATGGATACTAGCGAATGTCCATCTCTTATTCTAGGTAATTATGTAGATTGGGGAATTGAGGATCCTAGAGACAAACCAATCGAGAAAGTCCGAGAGATAAGAGATGAAATAGAGATTAGAGTAAAAGAACTTGTCAAGGGATTAAAATGAATGAAGTAATAAAAGAAAAGGTCAAGGAGCGATACGGAAAGATTGCTTTAACTGGCAACTCTGACTGCTGTTGCATGCCTGGCGAATGCAGTACAAGCGATTCACCTATTGACGCTACAAAAATTATTGGTTACGACCCAAAAGAATTGGAATCAATCCCACAAGAATCCATTTTAGGTGTAGGTTGTGGCGCACCAATAAAATTTGCAGATCTCAAAGAAGGTGAAACTGTTTTAGATCTTGGTTCTGGTGCAGGAATAGATGCATTCCTATCTGCAAACAAGGTATCAAAATCAGGCAGAGTGATTGGCATTGACATGACTGATGAAATGTTGGAAAAAGCAAGGACGAATGCATGTAATGGCAATTATACAAATGTAGAATTTAGGAAAGGAGACATTGAAAAAAATATTCCAGTCGATGATAGTACTATTGATGTAGTAATTAGTAATTGTGTGATTAATCTTACTTCAAACAAGACAAGTGCCTTCAAGCAGGTGTATAGAATATTAAGAAAGGGAGGAAGAATGGTGATCTCTGATCTGGTGACAGACAAGAAACTAGAACATGGTCAGATCAATGCAGAACAATGGTGCAGCTGTATAGATGGTGCATTGACACAGGAACACTATATTGAAAGTATCAAGAAAGCAGGATTTCATGATGTTAATGTTCTAGATGAGAGGGTATACATGGAAGGCGAGAAGGTAAATGGTCGAAAAATCACAAGTCTTGTAATCAAAGCAATCAAGTGATTGTTATGAATTTTTTTGAGAGATCCAAGGACAAAAAAAAGATTCTATTTGTTTGCATTGAAAATGCTGGGCGAAGCCGGATGGCAGAGGGATTTTTTCGAAAATATGCGCCAAAGGGATATGAAGCAACAAGTGCTGGAACAAAACCCGCACCAGAGATAAACCCTCTTGCAGTGGAGGCTATGAAAGAAATTGGCATAGACCTTGGCAAACAGAAACCAAAGATGATAACTAATGAAATTATTTCAGATTCGGTTATGAGTGTAAATATGGGCTGTATGGACAAAACTGAATGTCCTGCAGTTTTTATGAAAAACTCTGTTGATTGGAATATTGAAGATCCTAAAGGCAAATCAATCGATAAAGTCCGAGAGATTAGAGACAACATTGAATTAAAGGTAAGACAACTTTGCAAAACTCTGGAATAACAAACAGAATGTCCTCTAATCAAAAGAGGTTTTTTGCTGAGTTAATTGGCACGTTTGTAATAGTAGTATTTGCAACAGGTTCTGTAGTACTAGCTGTAAAATATTCTGAAACCTTTGGTCTCTGGTTTGTTGCTCTGGCTCCAGCAGTTGCAGTAGCACTAATGATCTATGCATTTGGAAAAATTTCCATGGCACATTTCAATCCAGCAGTGACGGTTGGATTTTTTGTTACAAAACATATGTCAAAGAGTCTTTTTCCGGTATATTTTATTGCAGAGATAATTGGTGCATTGTTAGGCAGTATCTTTGTAAAATATGTAATAGGCACAAACGCAAATCTTGGAGCAAATGCACCAGATTATCATTTCCAAATTCCTCTCATAATTGGAGTTGAAATTCTAGCTACTGCATTACTGATGGCTGTAATTATGTTAGTTGTTCATACAAAAGGACTAAGAGGATTTGGTGGAATTGTTATAGGTGTAATGGTAGGTCTTGATATATTTTTTTGTGCATTTATTTCTGGAGCTTCCATGAATCCTGCAAGAGCATTGGCTCCTGCAATAATGTCTGGTTATCTAAATAATCTATGGTTGTACTGGACTGCTCCCTTCATAGGATCTGCAATAATTGCTGGTATTTACAGAAAAAAGTTTGTGAAATAATTCATCTCTTACAGTAATATATAGTCGGTTTTACAACGAAATTGAATTGGCGAGATGAATGCCGGGGTCGCCTAGCCTGGTAGGGCGCGCGCCTGGAAATTAGTAAACCATAGAGCGCGTACTCGCAAGGGTTCGAGAGTTCAAATCTCTCTCCCGGCGCCTATTATCATAATGGAAACTCTCATCCAAGCTCGATTTACGACATGATTATCGAATAGAAAGGACCTACAGGTTAATGGAGTGCGAGTTTTCAAGGGAAAATGCCTAACTAAATAAAAAGTATGATCGTTTCATGATTTCCGAATCTCTTGGTTCATGGCAATATACAGATTGTTGATTCTCTTGTGGATTGCTTAACTAGCAGACATTACCTTGGTATTAAGCAATTCAAGACACTTTCTGCACAACTGGCTTCTAAAAAGATTATTTGGACTAGTAAATTTAATCTGCCTCATCTCGTCCATGTTGAAAGTATACAGACGGCAGAGTGTCTGTGTTTTATTGGGTAGTAGATAGTGACTTTTTGAAGTTACATGTCTGTTTCTTCCATAATTTATCCAACCAAAATTATCTTCTGGACATCCCATTTGGACTAAAATCGTCTTGAAAGTTGAAATATCTTTCGAATGATTTCTACTAAAATCACATGTTCATATAAAAAATAAAAGTCTATCAAGTCTTAGAGGACTCTCAGCAAATTAGAAAAAGATGCAAAACAATAGAGTGATTATACTTTAACTTTGCTCATGTATTTTACTGATGAATTAATCCTGATTATTATATGTTATAGCTAGCAAAATGTCTCAAATGAAAACAAAACTCTCTACAACAATTGTTGGAGCCGTGATGTTTGTTTTATTCTTTAACATTATAGGACAGCACACCATGAATCTTGCATGGGCAGAAGATGACAATTCCACAGGTAAGGATCTCGGAACTGGCATCAATGTAACTAGTACTTCAGGTGTCAATACCGAGAATTCTTTATTCTCCAATTTGAATGGAACCAAGTCAAACAACAATGACAAGGACAAATCATGGGAAAACTATCAAGGTTCATTGCATAAAGCAGAAAGTGACTATCAGATGTCTGTTGCTAATGCAGCTCACTCTTATTACCAATCAACGCGCACAGCAGAGACCACCAAACAGCAGACGATCTCTAGCGCCGACCAAGTGTTCCGTGATACGCTCAAAGGTGTCTATCAGACATTCGAGACTGCAGAAGATAACGCAAAAGGCGACAAGCAGCTCATTATTGCCGCAGAGGTAGCAAGAGATACAGGAGTAGGAAACGCCAAAATTGCATTTGATACTGTAATTGGACAGGCTGATGTTGCACAACAGCAGGCCGATACTGCAGCACTTGCAGACAAGACAAAAGCAATTGGTCAGGCACAGGCAATAAAAGACAAGGCTGATGGCGACGCTCTTGTAAATTACGACAATTCCAAAGGAAACGGAAATGCTGGGAAAGTCCAGAATGTGGAGACAGCGACTATAGCAAAAGACAATTCAATTACTTCTGTCAACGTTGAGCAAATAGCTGTCAATGGTGGATTTGAAGTATCCATTTCTGAAGCCAAATCAAATCAAACCATATCTGTTGATGGTATAGACATGAACTTTGATGTAGCAAAGGATAATGCAATTGGAAACAAGTCCTTGATAGCTAACGCAGCTATTGCACGAGATCAATCAATGACGACTGTACAAGAGAACAAGGACAGCACAGTTTGGTTACTTGATGCATATATTGATAAAGAAAATGCCAAAGTAACAGCAGCAACAGATGCTGTAAATGGCATATTTGAGCAGGCAAAAGATACTGCATATAGCAACTCACTAGCTGTCACAAGAGATCAATCAATTGAAAATGCCGAGGTGACAAAGGACAATGTAAACGGACAAAGTCGCATCTCTATTGACAATGCAACCAAGCAATTTGCTCTGACAGTAGATGCCATTACTGGAAACGCAAATGTTGCCAGAGACAAAGCAGACGGAAACCAGTCTGTAACATGGACGATATTTGCAACACAAGATCAAGCAGTTGCCAATGCCCAGGTAAAAAGAGACACCGCCTTGTGGAATGCTAGAGAATCAATTGATCAAGAGAATGCATCTACCCAAGCCGCAAAAGATACTGCTTTGGGAGATTACAACATTGCAAAGGACAATGCAGAAAACAACACAAAAGCTGCAACTCGTGACAAGGCTATTGAGCAGGCAAACGTACAGGCTGATAATTCATTTGGTCAGAACCAGATTGCAATGGACAATCTGTATTCCCAGGCTGAGATAAGCAAGGATACATCCGATGGAAACACCACGGTTGCAAAGGATCAAGCTATTGCTTTGGCATGGTCATAGTACCAACCATTTTTTATTTTTGAATTTTTGACATCTAGAGCTAGTTGAATTGGTTTAAAACCTAGATCTTTCAGGTCCAGTTTTGAGACAAAGGTACTAAACTAGTTCACAAGATCCTCCTCTTCCAGCGCCTCTTTACAAATCCATTAATCTTACTATGATATCTTTACATCATTGGAAAAATATGATATTGCAATAATCGGTGGGGGGTTGCTTGGAACTTCTATCTCATATTGGATTTCAAATCTATATGATGCAAAGGTTGCAGTAGTCGAGAAAGAATTTGATGTTGGAATGCATACAAGCAGTCGTAATACTGGAGTAGTACATTCCCCATTTTATCTCAATCCTGACAAAAAAGCCAAGCTTGCAAGAGCTGCATTTCTTTCTCAGCAAATGTGGAAAACATTTGCTGAAAAAAAGGGACTGCCGTGGAAGATGGTGGGTACTATGGAAGTTGCACTTGATGAGGCTCAACACAAAACTCTTGAAAAATATATGAATTGGGGCCCAATAAATGGAATGTCAGAGAAAGATATCGAACTGTTAAGCAGTAGTGAAGTCATGCAAAGAGAGCCAAACATCATATGCCACTCTGCAATTCATTGTAAAACTGATGCAGTAGTCGATTATGGCGAGTTTACAAGAAAATTAAAAGAAGAATCACAAAGAAATGGAACCAAATTTTTATTTAACAGAAAACTAGAGTCAGTTGAAAATCCTGATGGTTATCCAACACTTGTCTTTCAAAATAAGGAAAAAATTAGTTCAAAGATTGTAATAAACTGTGCAGGTGGTTATTCACTTGACGTTGCAAAAAAGTTTGGATTGGCAAATGATTATTCCAGTCTTCACTTTAGGGGAGAATACTGGATTGTAAATGATGAATACACAAATCTTGTAAAAACCAACGTTTACTCGGTTCCAAAATATCCAGATTTTCCATTTCTTGATCCACACTGGATTCTCAGATCTGATGGAAGAAGCGAAGTGGGACCAAATGCGGTTCCTGTTCCAAGCCCTGAAACTTATTCTGGATATGTAGGAGAAATTGAAACATTCATTTCTAAAGTCACAGAGGTAGTGACAGGAAGTACAAGAAAATTGCTACTTAATGCAGATTTTATGAATCTAGTGGCAAAGGAATGGCTGAGCTCCCTGTCAAAAACTGTCATGATAGAGCGTATCCAAGAATTTATGCCCAAGGTAAAGCCAGAGTTCTTTTCAGAGCGAGGTACTGCGGGAATTAGAACTCCTATAATAACTCCCCAAGGAAAATTCTTGCCAGATGTGTTGGAACTTGTGGGTTCAAATTCATATCATATTCTAAACTACAACTCTCCTGGTGCAACGGGAGCTCCTGCCTATTCTGCATATGTCGTAAAATCTATGCAGGAAAAAGGATTATTACAGTATAAAACACGAGAGACTGATTCCATTTGGGACTTTGAAACTATTATCTGAGTCTAGTGAAATTACCTATAATCAAGATTAATATTCTGAAAACAAAAAATAGTTCCGTGTTTCCAGAACGCTGTTCTATTAGAAAAAAGGGGCAAGATTGTCCAATGCCCCCAGAGTTTGTGATTTCTGTAAAGTCAGCAGATGGGGAATATATGGTCGGCGTTGCATGCGATAGGCACAAAAATGCATTTTCAGAAAAGCTGGAATCCCTACAAAAGGAAGGCAAGATTCCACTGGGAACTATTACTTTTGCTGGCCTAAAACCGGTAGGCACTAATTGCATCAGAATAGATCCTAATGATCTAATCGAGCTCTGATCTGTAATTAATTATTTTTTAGTTTTACTTGATAAATTGGTTTTCTACCAGACAGTGAAAGTATTAGGTTCTTGACTGCAATTTCTGCCATTTTCTTTCTTGTTTCTACCGTTGCACTTCCGCTATGAGGTGTTAATACGGCATTATTCATTTTTACAATAGGATGTATAGAATTAATTGGCTCTTTTTGAAATACATCAAGACCTGCTCCTGCAATTATTTTTCTTTTTAGCGCACTGGCAAGATCTTTTTCATTTATTATTTTACCTCTAGCAGTATTTATCAAAAATGAGGTTTTTTTCATTTTCTTGAGTAATTTTAAATCCACGATTTCATGTGTTTGTGGCGTATATGGTGAGTGGATACTAACAACATCACTTGTTCTAAAAAGATTATCTAGTGACACGTATCTTACTCCTAGAATTTTTTCATCTTTGATTGATAATCTGGTTCTGTTGTGGTAAATTATATTCATTTCAAAGCCTGCAGCTCTTTTTGCCACTGCCCTTCCTATTCTCCCCATTCCCAATATGCCCAGGGTTTTTTGGTAAAGATCGGTTCCAAGAAATTCATAAGGACCAAATATTGTACTCCATTTATTATCACGAATTAGTTTGTCTCCCTCAGGTATTCTTCTAAAAAGAGATAACATCAAAGCCATGGTCATATCTGCAGTAGCTCGAGTAAGCACCTCTGGTGTATAACCTACTGAAATACCTCTGCTTGTAGCAGTCTTGACATCTATATGATCATAACCTACACTGTAGGTCGAAATTGCCTTAAGTTTAGTTCCGGCGTTAATTATATCGGAATCTATGGAATCGTATGGGTAACAGATTAGACCATCTTTGTCCTTGATTTTTGATATCAGTAACTCTTTTGGCATAGGAATCTTTCCAGTGTAGATTTCTACATCGTATTTCTCTTTGAGTTCCTTGACAGCAAAATCATGTAGTCTTCGTGTTAGTAATATTTTCAACTATTTTCACAGAGTAAATGACAATTTTAAGCGTATCATGATGAAAAACTCAGTCATGGGTAAAAATCTGGATAGCCAATTCACTTTTGCCTCATCACAACAACTCATTTATAATTAATCAAAGTAATGATATGCAATTGAAACACAAGGATGAGTTTGCCATTTGTGTGCAATGTAGAAATCCTATAGAAAAATGTGTATGCGTTTGTCCATTTTGTGGTGAGCGTGATAAATGTGAATGTGCCTTGTTTGACGCAGCAACTGGCGGCTAGTGTGCTGTATTTCAAAAAAATCATAGAATTATTAATATTTGATGAATATCTAGATGCATTATGTCTTCTATTGACCTAACTTGGGTTATTGGCGGTCCTCAAGGAGGCGGTGTTGAAACTGCCGCGAATATTTTTGCTGGTGCTTGTGCTGGTCATGGCCTTAAAGTGTTCGGAAAAAGAGAATATTATTCTAATATCAAAGGTGAACATAGTTACTTTGGAGTACGTGTTTCGGATAAGACCATTAGATCCAATGTTAGTGGAATCTCGATGCTAGTAGGATTTGATGCCGAGACCTTATTTCGACATCCAGATGCGGTGTTTGATGACGGTGCAATAGTGTATGAATCTGATTTATCTGAGATAAAAATAGATGAGGTTCATACGCTTGATGCACAATTCAAGGCTCGTCTTGAGAAATACCTTTTATCAAAAAATAAACCATTGACCATTCAAGGATCACTTGATGCAGCCAAGGAGAGAGGGGTTACACTCTATCCCGTCTCATTCAAGGAAATCCTGGCTAATTTATCAGATGAGACCAAAAATCCAAAAATACGGGGAATGTTTCGTATGCAGAATGTTCTTGCTGTTTCCATATCTATTGGGTTGCTAGGACTCCCACCGGATACCTTGTTGAAATCTGTAGGATCAATATTTTCAAGAAAGGCCGAGATTGCAGAGATGAATAAAATTGCTGCAAATTATGCTTACAATCTTGCCACTGTAAAGTATTCCAAATTCAGATATCAGTTATCTCCAATTCCAAAAGAAGAACATACGATGCTAGCTCAAGGCTTTCAATCTACAAGTCTTGGAAAAATAGCATGTGGCTGCAGGTTTCAATCATACTATCCGATTACACCAGCATCTGACGAAAGCGTATTTTTGGAATCAAATGAAATTTTTGAGGTTGAAAACAATCGACCTGGATCTACTTTGGTTGTACAAACAGAAGACGAGATATCTGCAATTGGTATGATTATTGGCGCATCCTTGACAGGAGCTAGATCTTCGACAAGTACTTCTGGTCCGGGTTTCTCTCTTATGGCAGAGGCTCTTGGATGGGCTGGGATTAACGAAGTTCCAATTGTGGTAACCTTGTACCAAAGAAGTGGTCCTTCTACAGGTCTTCCTACAAGACATGGGCAAGATGACTTGCAATTTGCAATACATGCTGGACATGGGGACTTTCCACGAATTGTCTATGCATCAGGCGATACTGAGGAGGGATTTTACGATACTGCAAAATGTTTCAACTTTGCTGACATTTATCAAATCCCTGTAATACACATGATGGATAAGTTCATCGCAAGTACAGTTTCTACCGTAAAAAGGTTTGATCCAGCCAAGATAACAATAGAACGCGGTAAACTTCTTGAAAAAATTGAAGAGCAGGGATATAAAAGATTCACGCCATCGCCAGATGGTATCTCCCCAAGATCAAGACTTGGACTTGAAAATGGAATATTTTGGAACACCGGAGATGAAAGTGATGAATCAGGCCACATATCAGAAGATCCAGAAAATCGAATCTATAAAATGGACAAGCGTGAGCATAAAATGGAACTTGCACTAGACCAGATCCCTAAGGAAGACCAGGCGATAAACTATGGAGTATCAGATTTTTGTATTCTTAGCTGGGGCTCAACAAAGGGACCTATCTTAGATGCCATTGAGATGCTCAATAAAGAGGGCTATAAGGTCGGATTTATTCAAATCAAGATGCTTCATCCATTTCCAGCCCAATATATCCAGTCATTGCTTTCAGGAGTTGAAAAAATAATTGATATAGAAGCAAATCAATCTGGGCAAATGGGTTCGCTACTTAATGAATATTTGGATAGAAAAGTTGACTATTACATATTAAAATACACAGGAAGGCCAATGACTTGTAATGAACTCTTTGATTCTATCAAAAAAATTATCGAAAATAAAGCCGAGAAAAAACAGGTGCTAACATATGGTGTCTAATGTAGCTGATTACAAGACCGAAGTTCACAATGACTGGTGTCCGGGATGTGGGGATTTTGGAATAGTTAGTGCAATTCAAATGGCTCTTGCAGAGATGGAAATTCCAAGACACAAGGCTGCAATATTTTCTGGAGTAGGCTGTTCAGGAAAAACATCTCACTATCTTAATGTATATGGCGTTCACACTTTGCACGGTAGAGTACTTCCATTTTCACAGGGTGCAAAGCTTGCAAATCCTGAGATGACCGTTGTGGCAGTTGGTGGAGACGGTGATGGGCTGGGAATTGGAGCTGGACATTTTGTTGCAGCTGGCAGAAGAAATGTGGACATGACCTATCTTATATTTAACAATGGAGTATATGGTCTTACTAAAGGACAAGCATCTCCTACACTGAAGCTTGGATTGAAAACCAAATCTCTTCCTGAACCCAATGTCAATCAATCAGTAAATCCAATTGCTTTAGCTATTGCAAGTGGGTTTACATTTGTTGCAAGAGCTTATGCTTATGATGTAAGACAGCTCAAGGATCTGATAATTGCAGCAGTAAAGCACAGAGGTCTTTCATTTCTTGATGTTTTGCAACCATGTCCAACTTACAATGATATCAATACTAGAGATTGGTTCTCAGGAATGGATAACATTGATGAGATAACAAATAGGCCAAGACCTAGGATCTACAAGCTTGAGGATGTGGGCTATGATCCAGTTGTACATATAGACTCGCCAGCAGAAGAGAATGAAAAACTAACCCAGGCCTTGATAAAGTCTAATGAGTGGGATTCAAAGATCCCAACAGGGATATTTTACAAAAATGATTTATCTGCATCATATGATGAAAGAATGTCAGAACGAATTCCGAACTATCTTGAAAACCCTCCAGCATATCAGGTAATTTCTTCTGGTGGCAAGTCAATAACTGACATTTCCAAAATGCTTGATAATCTGGAAATCTGATTGACAATTTCAGAATCAGCCGGAAACAAGTGGATGCCTGTTTGTGATAATGATATAAGTTATTAGCATCTTCATAAAGTAATTCTACGTTGAATCTGGAAGAAGTAAACAAGATATTTCGCAAATCTATAATTGCTGGATTTTTCGAGCCAAACCTTGTAAAGCTTGATTTTAAAAAATCAAACATAAAACATCCTGTAATTAGAGATGACGGATTGATGCAAACTAATTTACTGCATCTATTCTTTGATATTGATACGGGTTCTGATTATCCCGATGGCGACGAATGGTTTATGACAGAATTTCTTTTTCCATATAGCATAAAGATTCCTGATAAACTCAAAGGCCCTGATTATTTTAGTACTATATCAATAGGAGAGGGGAGAAATTTTTGGAGACATAGGGAACTTATCAGATACAAGTATGGAAAATCAAAGAAACTAGAAGAATCGCTGGATTTTATTGAAAAAAAATACCGTGAATTACATTCTATGCTGGAACCTCTTGAAAAAGAAATCAAGTGATCTTCCATTGGTTTTCTGAAAATTGATATTTGTGTTCCCCCACATCGCCTGCTCTGACATTCCATTTGCCACTGATATCATCAAATTGGTATGAGACTTCGGTGATATCCTCGGGTAGTTTTTTGAAATCAAGATGATATGGCAGTAGCTCTAGAACAAAATCAATTTTATCAATAGCAGTATCAAAGGAATGTCTGTCGTCTAGATCTATCGTAAATATGATGTCTGGCTTTCCTATAAATTTTATGTATACCCGTAAACTGTTTCCTCCACCTCTCCTTCGCTTCATTTCTTTTATGATTCCCTTGATTTTATCCCATCGCGGAATTCCAAACCACTTGAAAAATGATTCATTGAATTCTAGCGGAAATGTAATGTTCATCATGGTTGTAAAATTTTCATCTTGGTTAGCGTTGGGATCTTCATTTACATTGAACATGTTATGTAACAGACTGTAGAAAACCTCAAGCTCCCATGGAGAGATGCCGTAAAACCTTAGGGAAAGGGGAAGTTTGGCTGTACTCATTTACAGACAATGGTGCAAATTTCTAATTAAAGGTTCTAAACTGTCATGATGTACTTGAACAGGTACAATATACCTATTGTCGATATTACATAGACCATGGGCTTCCACGCTAATACTGGAAAACTTGGGGTTGCAAGTTTGACTTTATAGTTGTCAATAACAGTATTGACGTACTTTCTTATTCGCTCATTCCAAATCTTGTATTCTATCTGATGTTTTTTTAGCAGCGATTCTACCTCATAAAATACTGGAGTTCTCTGACAAAAGAGGTGCTGCAAATAATCACGCGAAACCTCTACTTCTGCCTGGATTGCAACAAGGCCTTTTTTCATTTCTAATAGTCTTACATGCATCTCCCATGGCTTTTTTAGCTTGAGAGACAAACCGCTACCGATCTGCGCCTCCTGCTTGTGCTCAAATTTTACATGGGTAAAGCCTTCATGAGAAAATATCTTTAGCAGTTCCTCAACACTCTTCTTAACTACTATGGTAAGCTGTTCTACTCCCCTTGTGTCAACCTTGACTTTGCTCTTGTTACCATCTATGAAATACATGGTTTTGGGATATCTAGTAAGAAACTCTACCATACCTTGGCGTCCATCTGGTTATATTAAAACTATAGTTGTTTTAAATTCTTGTTCCTAGTCCACGAACATACACACACTGTTCATAGGCAATGGCCATGTCATTTTCCCTTATCTTTCTGTCAGTAAGCCTTGCACCTGAATCTCTGACAAGTACGCATGGGATTGCATCCGAGCCTTCACCCATCTTCAGGTTTGCAATGGACGCAAGATCATCTGCTATTGCTTGGAAAGTTACTCTTAGAGCATTACCATACAAGTCCTTTTCCCCTCGAAGATCAGAAGTTGGCTCCATGCCTGAACAAGCTATTGCAACTCCGACAGTTCCTACCCTTCCTGGCATTAGTCTGCTATCTATGATGATTACTCCAGCATGTATGTTGTATTTTAACAGGAATTTTCTTCTAATTTGTTCTGATACTAGATATGGCTCGTTTGGATACAAAACCACGGTTCCACTCTGTGTGTTGGATTTGTCTATTCCTGCATTTGGCGCCATGATATTGTCTGCTGATGTGATAACAAATCCTGGAATCCCGCCAAATATTACATCTGATTCCCTAAGAATTATTTCTGCTATCTTGGGTTTCATGTGGAATTTTTTGCCAATTTCTTGTGCTTTAAAAGAAGGTACAACTTTGTCATACTCTAATATTCTGCCCTGTGAATTTGCAACATATTTGCTTGAAATGACTATCACATCGCCATTTAGGGGAACTATTCCGGCATTGTCCAAATCTTTTACAAGGCTTTCAAACAAATCAAATTGTTCTTTTTTTAATGTGGACTTTATAGGAAAAACCGTAAGAGGCATGTCTTGTTTTGATAATAATTACTAATTAGGGTTCTGCAAACATTTTAATTTCTTCAAAGTTGGTTTTTAATGTTGAACATTACTGAAAAGATCCTAGCACGTGCTTCTGGAAGATCAAAAGTATCGCCCGGAGACGTGGTTTTTGTAAATGTTGATAAAGTGATGATTCATGATGTATCTGGACCTGGAGTAATAGCAGTCTTTGAAAAGCTAAAAAAGAAAGGAATGAAGATTGATAAAATATGGGATCCTGAAAGAGTCTGGGTTGCAGAAGACCACTTTGTACCTGCTGCCGATAAAATATCTGCACAAAACATTGTATCACTAACAAATTTTACAAAGCAATTTGGAATCAAGAGGCATTTCAAATATGGAATGGGGCAATATGGCATATGCCATACTTTGTCCCACGAGGAAGCCATGGTCCTTCCAGGAGAAGTGTATGTTGGAGGTGATTCCCACACAAATACTACGGGGGCTCTAGGAGCATTTGCGGCAGGTCTTGGGCATACTGATGTTGCATATGTGTTGCTAAATGGTAAAATCTGGTTCAAGGTGCCTGAGACATTATATTTCAAGCTAAATGGAAAACTTTCAGAACATGTAATGGCAAAAGACTTGATACTACAAATAATTGGTGATATTGGAAACGACGGTGCAGCATACAAGACAATGCAGTTTGGAGGAACAGGCATATCAGAAATGTCTGTTGAAGGCAGGTTGACACTAGCAAATATGACAACCGAGGCAGGTGCCAAGAGCGGCATAGTGGAACCCGACCAAAAATTACGCGATTACCTTGCAGCAAGAGGGGTTACAAAATATGATGAAGTTCATGGTGATGCAGACGCCCAATATGAAAAAATTTACGAGTATGAAGGCTCGGAAATAGAACCCACTGTGGCAAAACCATTCTCTCCTGAAAATATAGCAATTGCGCGCGACTTGTCCTCAATTGAACTTGATAAAGCATACATTGGTTCTTGCACTGGCGCAAAGCTAGAAGACTTGCAAGCTGCTGCAAAAATTCTCAAGGGAAGAACTGTAAAGATAAGAACGGAGGTGTTACCTGCAGCAATTTCCATATTTAGAAAAGCCATGGAAGAAGGGTTGTTGAAGATCTTCTTGGATGCTGGAGTAGTTGTAGGACCGCCGACCTGTGGTGCGTGCTGCGGTGCGCATATGGGCGTGTTGGCAAAAGATGAAATTTGCATCAGTACGACAAACAGAAACTTTCCAGGAAGGATGGGACATGTGGAATCCCAGACATATCTTGCATCACCGCTTGTTGCTGCTGCATCTGCTGTAACAGGAAAGATTACTGATCCGAGGGATTTGAAATGAGAGGCTCTGCAATAAAATATGAGCAAGATAACATTGATACGGATGTAATCCTGCCCGGTCCTTATCTTAAGATTCATGATTATGCAGAATTGGCAACACATGCCATGGAAGGACTAGACAAGGATTTTCATAAAAGAGTAAAACCTGGCGATTTTATCGTAGCAGGGAAAAACTTTGGCTGTGGCTCTTCTAGGGAACACGCTCCAATAGCCCTGTCTTACTCTGGAGTAAAGGCAGTATTGGCATTGTCCTTTGCAAGAATATTTTATAGAAATGCAGTAGACGGAGCATTCTTGCTACCAATTGAGATAGATGAAAGTGCGTATCGTGATATATCTGATAGAGACTCACTTGAGGTGGATATATCTAAAAATGAAATAAAAAATCTGACCAAGAACAAGGTCTATTCCATAAAGCCTTTTCCTGAATTGATAGGCAAAATAATAGAAGCTGGCGGGTTGTTTAATTACAAACCCTAGGTTTTTCCTCTTATCCCGATTACTCGTTTCACATATGATATCTGACACCATTAGATCTAGCAATCGTTTATGATTAATACAGAAGAAAAATGCAAAAGTAACAGTCAGGTCAAGATTCATTCTATGGTAACATCAAAAATAT
>Ga0075029_100000474_pt1 | contig 23003 bp, 18 predicted proteins | sample LitLauG_LLR_2013_FD_71391 | JGI IMG/M metagenome (GOLD analysis project Ga0075029, IMG submission 71391) | Freshwater sediment microbial communities from North America - Little Laurel Run_MetaG_LLR_2013 | ecosystem: Environmental > Aquatic > Freshwater > Creek > Sediment | place: USA... | reverse complement strand
CGCTCCGTCAGGCTTTCGCCCATTGCGGAAAATTCCTCACTGCTGCCTCCCGTAGGAGTCTGGGCCGTTTCTCAGTCCCAGTGTGGCTGGTCGCTCTCTCAAACCAGCTACCGATCGGAGCCTTGGTAGGCCGTTACCCCACCAACTAGCTAATCGGACGCGGGCCCGTCATAAAGCGGATTGCTCCTTTTAACGTTCTGTGATGCCACAGCACGTTTCATGCGGTATTAGCTAACCTTTCGGCTAGTTATCCCCCACTCTACGGTAGGTTGCCCACGTGTTACTCACCCGTCTGCCACTAGGTATTGCTACCTCGTTCGACTTGCATGTGTTAGGCACGCCGCCAGCGTTAATCCTGAGCCAGGATCAAACTCTCCAAAAACATCTTGACCGGTATTGCTACCGGAAAGCCTTTTCGGAGCCTTTGAGGCTCTAAAAACTGCTGACTAAGCAAACCCGGATCGAAATCCGGGTCGTGGCCCTGGCGCTTACGCGCTTTCGGGCCGGTCATATTTGTACGGTCGATCGCGTTCTCCGAAGACCCGGTGGAGCCGGGGCGCCGGCGCGGTCGACAAACTCTCACATCGAAGGGCAAACAAAAACGCGGCTTGCGCCGCGCCCTCATCTGCTCTCCGGATGGAGACCCACAGACTTATGCGCTACTGTACTGCTCAGTTTTCAAGGAACGAACATCAACATCAGGCCCGCTTCGGACCGGATCACTGACCGCACCGTAGTGGCGAGACGTCAATGTCACGGCCGCCATGGTATCACCCCCCGCAAGCGGCGTCAACCGCTCCGGCACAAGTTTCCGCACGCCGGCCGCGCGGCAGGGGCTTCCTGGCGAATGTCCGAGTCAGCGGAGCAGGGTTCGCCATGCCGCGGATGACCCGTCCAAGCAAGCATTAAGGCCGTATGCACCGTTACAAAATATGGAAATCGCGCTATCGTGCGATTCAATAGTCGCAAACGACGCCTTCGCGACCCGAACGCCGCCGCAAGCGAGGCGCACCGCTGAACGTCCGGAGGTAGGCTGATTCGGCAAAAACTCCCGCCGCGCGACAGAGCGTTCGGACTTCCGCGAAACCTGGTCGTTTACGTCGTCGTGACGGCGCTGGCCGTCGCGCTGCCGCTGGCCTATTCGCTCGGATCCCTTCTGGGGCGCGAGCGGAGCGACATCGCGGCGATGGAGCGGGAATCGACGGGGCTCGACGGGGCCTCGTACGCGGCGGCCGCGATCGCCCGCTTGCGGGACCTTCGCGCGGACGGGCACTTACGGCGGAGCTTCGATCTCCGCAAGCGGCTGGCGGTTGAGGACGCGCTGACGCGGCTGTACGACTTCGATTCCGGGGCGGGGCGCGCCTTAGGCTTGGACAAGCGGCTGAAGCGGCTCCAGGCCGCCTGGGCGCAAGTGCCCGCGAGCGGAGCGACGGGGCCGGCGCTCGATGCCGCGATTGCCGCCGCCCTCGACGTGGCCCGCACCATCGACGAGCGCTCCGCCCTGCGCGGCGACTCCGGGCCCGCCGCCGCCGATCTGCTCGACGCCTTCGCCGTCCAGCTGCCCGCCGTATCGGACCGGGGGGACCAAGCCCGCGACCTCGTCTACAGTTACCGTGCCCGGGCGGCCGGGCCCGGCATCGCCGCCGTGGCGCTCGGCGTCGACATCTTCACCTCGCAAGCGAACCGCGCGCTGGCCGTCGCGCTCGCGGATCTGCAGCGGGCGTCCGCCCTCGACCCCGGTAACGCCGCGGCGCTGGCGGCGCTCGAGCGCACCGACCAAGCGTGGCAGCGCTTCGAAGCACTCTCCGACGTCGTCGTCCGCGACCCGATCTCCGCAGCTCGAAACCTCCGAGCCTTTGAGAGCGCGGGCGACGCGCTCTTCCCCCGCATCGATGCGGCCACGGCCGCCGCCGGCCAAGCCGCCCGTCGCGCGCTCCAAATTCGGCTGCGACGCGAACGAACCGCGATGGCGCGCCTCGCGTTCGGCGCGCTCGCGGCCACGGCGCTCGTCGTTCTCGCCGGGCTGCTGCTCGCGCGGGCCGTGCGCGAACGGTACCGTCGCGATCTCGAACGCGCACGCGCCGAAGCGCAACGGCTGCGCCTCGAAGCCGAACATCGGCGGACGCGCGAACTGCTGGCGCTCACGGAGGCGCGCTTCGAGGCGATCTTCGAACGCGCCGCCGTGGGCGTGGCGATCCTCGATATGAGCGGCACGATCGTGCGCACCAACGCCGCCCTCGATGCGATGATGCCGGGCGCGACGCCCGCCGGCGTCGGCGCGGCCAGGCCCGATTTCGAGCGGCTGCGTTCGGGCGAGATCGGCGCGTACGCCGTCGAGTTCAAGGGAACGCTTTCGGGCAAGCCGCGTTGGATCGAAGCCGACGTCTCCCTCGTGCGCGACGAAGCGGAGCGCCCGCTCTTCGCCGTCGCGATGGTCAAAGACGTCTCCGAACGCCACGAGCACGCCGAACGGCTGCGCTGGGAAGCGACGCACGATTCGCTCGTCGATCTCCCCAACCGCGCGGCACTGCTCGCGCACTTGCAAGCCGCGTTCGTCGACCGGACGGTGATCCCGCACTACTCGGCGGTGGCGTTCGTCGATCTCGACGGCTTCGAAGCGATCAACGACCGGCTCGGCCACGCCGCAGGCGATCGCGTCCTCAAACTTGCGGCCCGGCGCCTCGCGGCGACCACGGACTTCGGGGATTTCATCGCGCGCTTCGGCGGCGACGAATTCGTCGTCGTCCTTGAACGGCGGCGCGACCCGGACGAGGTGACGAGCGTCGCGAAGCGGATCGTCGACGCGCTGGCGGGCCCGTTCCGCATCGACGATCGGGAAGTCTTTCTCCGCGCGAGCGCGGGGCTCGTGATCGTCGAGACACCGTACGACGCGGTCGACGAACTCGTGCGCGACGCGCAGGTCGCGACCGCCGCGGCGAAGTCCATGGATCTCGGCCACGTCGCGGTGTTCGATGCGTCGATGCGCGAACGCGCGCGCCGCGCGCACCAGCTCGGCGAGCAGCTGCGCCGCGCGCTCGAGCGCGATCAGCTGCATCTCGCCTATCAGCCGATCGTGGAACTCGCCACGCAGCGCGTCGCCTCGTTCGAGGTATTGCTGCGCTGGGATCATCCCGAACTCGGCCTCGTCTCGCCCGCCGAGTTCGTACCGATCGCCGAAGACGCCGGGCTCATCGTCCCCATCGGCCGCTGGGTGTTCGAACGCGCTTGCGCGCAACTGGCCGCCTGGCACGCGCTGGGCGGCGACGTCGCGACGGTGCGGCTGTCGGTCAACGCGGCGGTCCAGGAAATCTTTCAATCCGATTACTGCGACTACGTCGAACGCACCGTCGCGCGCCACGGCATCGCGCCCGGCGACATCACGCTGGAAATTACCGAAAGCGCGATCTTGCGCACCGACCGTACGTCGAGCGAAACGCTCGACCGCTTGCGGCGCGCGGGGTTGCGGCTCGCCGTCGACGATTTCGGTACGGGCTACTCGTCGCTACGATACATCCAAGCGTTTCCGTTCGACTACCTCAAGATCGACGGCTCGTTCGTGCGCGGCAAGGGCGGCGAACTCGCGAGCAAGCCGATCATCGCGATGATCGTCGCGCTCGGGAGAGCGATCGGTCTCTCCGTGATCGCCGAAGGCGTGGAGACCGAGGGCCAAGCCGAAGCGCTGCGCAAACTTGGCTGCGCTTCGGGTCAGGGTTTCCTGTTCGGGCGGCCGACGTCGGCCTCGGCCGTACCCGCAATCGTCAGCCGCAGGCTGCGCGCCGTCGCGCGCTGAGCGCTACTCGCCGCCCGCGCGGCCCTGCCCCTGCGCGCCGATCTTCTTCGACACCATCTTCGCTTGGGTGAAGAGCGCGAGGTAGTCGTAGCCGCCCGCTTTCGAGTCGGTGCCCGACATATTGAAGCCGCCGAAGGGATGGCCGCCCACGAGCGCGCCCGTGCACTTGCGGTTGAAATACAGGTTGCCGACGTGGAACTCGTCACGCGCGCGTTCGAGCTTGGCGTCGTCGCGCGAATACACCGCGCCCGTCAAGCCGAACTCCGTATTGTTCGCGATGGCGAGCGCGTCGTCGTAGCCGTTCGCGCGAATGAGCGCGAGCACGGGTCCGAAGATCTCTTCCTGCGCGATCGTCGCCTTCGGTGCGACGTCGCCGATCACGGTCGGTTCCACGAAGAACCCGTCGCCGGACGCGCGTTTGCCGCCGGCGAGCAGCGTCCCGCCCTCGGCGAGCGCTTTCTCGACGTAGCCGAGGATCGTGCGCGCGGCCCCCTCGTTGATGACGGGCGAGACGTACGTCTCGGGTTCCGCCGGATCGCCGAGCCGCAGCGCCTTGGTGCGTTCGACGATCTTCGCCTGCAGCGGCTCGTAGACGGCGGCATCGATGATGGCGCGCGAGCATGCCGAGCACTTCTGACCGGCAAAGCCGAACGCCGAGGCGACGATGCCGTCGGCCGCCGCGTCGAGATCGGCGTCGGCCGCGACGACGATGGAGTCTTTGCCGCCCATCTCGGCGATCACGCGCTTGATCCAAATCTGGCCGGGCTGCGTTTTCGCCGCCAGTTCGTTGATGTGCAGGCCCACTTCTTTGGAGCCGGTGAAGGCGACGAAGCGCGTCTTCGGATGCGCGACGAGCGGATCGCCGATGGCGCCGCCGGAACCCGGCACGAAGTTCACAACCCCCGGCGGAAGGCCCACTTCGTGCAGCAACTCGACGAACGCGGCCGCGATAACGGGCGAATCGCTCGACGGTTTGAGGACGACGGTGTTCCCTGCGACGAGCGCCGCGGTCGTCATGCCCGCCATGATCGCGAACGCGAAGTTCCACGGCGGTATGACGAGGCCGACGCCGAGCGGAAGATAGGCTAGGCGATTGTCTTCGCCCGGGACGGGCGTCAGCGGCGGCGGCGAATCGTAGCGCAGCGCCTCGCGCGCGTAGAATTCGAGGAAGTCGATCGCTTCGGCGGTGTCGGCATCCGCCTCGATCCAGGTCTTGCCCACTTCGAACACGAGCAGCGCGTTGAAGTCGTCGCGCTTGCGGCGCACGAGTTCGGCCGCCTTGAAGAGGTACGACGCGCGCTCGCTCGCGGGGACGCGCTTCCACGACTCGAACGTCGCGGCCGCCGTTTCGATCGCTCCGAGCGCCTGCTCGCGGTCGGCCGAGCCGACCGTTCCCACGATTTCGGCCGGCCGGGCCGGGTTGCGGGACTCGATGCGCTTGGCCGTCTCGAGCGCGCGGCCGCCGACGACGATGGGGTAGTGGCGGCCGAACGCGGCGCGCGCGCGGTCGAGCGCCTCGCGCATCCCGGCCTTGTCCGCCGGGAGTGAAAACGTGCGGATCGCTTCGTTCGAGAAGGGCGAGATGCGTTCGAGCGTAGTAGCCATAGCGGTGACTTCCGGACGCCTGCGAGGGGCCCCTCGGGCCGCCGGAACGCCGCGAAAAAGTCCTAGCGTCCGCACGCTCCCCGGAGGTATGCTTCGCCTGATATGACGTACGACATCGCAGTCGTCGGCGGCGGAATCGTCGGCCTGGCAACCACCCGCGAACTCACCGAGCGCTTCCCCCACCTCAAGGTCGCGGGCGTCGAGAAAGAAGACGTTTTCAACGCGCACCAGACGGGGCGCAACAGCGGCGTCATCCACTCGGGCATCTACTACAAGCCCGGGTCGTTCAAGGCGAAGCTGTGCGTCGAAGGCCGCAAGCTCGCGTGGGCGTACTGCGAGCGCAAGGGCATTCCGTACAAGCAGGTCGGCAAGTTGATCGTCGCGACCGACGAGAGCGAACTCGGCCGCCTACAAGACCTCTGGGAACGCGGAATCGCCAACGGCGTCGAGGGCCTCGAGATGCTCGATGCCGCCGGCATCGCCGAGCGCGAGCCGTACTGCCGCGGCATCAAGGCGATTTTCTCGCCCGTGACGGGCATCGTCGATTGGGGCGTCGTCTCGCGCTCGTACGCGGAAGACGCGCGCAACGCGGGTGCCGACTTTTTCCTCGGCCACGAAGTCGTGGCGATCTCGCGCCGCGGCGACGTGACGGTGCTCGAAACGCCGAAGGGCGAAATTACCGCCCGCTACGTGATCACGTGCGGCGGCCTCTACTCCGACAAGCTCGCGCAGATGACCGGCGGCGAACGCGATCCGAAGATCGTGCCCTTCCGGGGCGACTACCTGATTCTCAAGCCCGAGAAGGCGTATCTCGTCAAAGGGAACATCTACCCCGTCCCCGATCCCGAATTTCCGTTCCTCGGCGTGCACTTCACGCCGCGCATGAACGGCGAGATCTGGCTCGGGCCCAACGCGGTGCTCGCCTTCGCGCGCGAGGGCTACTCGTTCTTCGACATCAATCCGCCCGAGCTGTGGGACGCGCTAACGTACCCCGGCTTCTTCAAACTCGCGACAAAGTATTGGCAGATCGGCATGGGCGAGATGTATCGCGACCTCGTGCGCAGCGCGTACGTGAAAGCGCTGCAACGCTACATTCCCGAACTGTCGCCCGACGACTGCCTGCCGGGTCCCGCCGGCGTGCGCGCGCAAGCGATGGCGCCTGACGGTTCGCTCGTCGACGACTTCGTCTTCGAAGGCGCCGACGGCATCGTGCACGTGCGCAACGCGCCGTCGCCTGCCGCGACGTCGTCGCTCGCGATCGGCAAGCACATCGTCGACGACGCTGAAAAGCGTTTCGACCTCGGGCGCGTCGTCGTTCCGGCTTAATCGCTACGGCGCCGGCGGGGCGATCGCGCTCGCCCTGCTGATCGTCGTCTCGCGCGCGCCCGTGCTGTTGCAGTCGGTCGCGAGCGCGGACGAAGGCCTGTACGCGCTCGTCGCGCGGGAATGGCTGCGCGGGCATTTGCCCTACACGACGGTGTGGGAAACGAAGCCGCCGCTGCTGTTCGCGTTGCTCGCGGGCGCATTCGAGCTCTTCGGCACGTCGATCGTCACGCTGCGGTTCGCGACCGATCTCGCGATCTTCGCGACGGCCGTCGCGCTTTACGCGATCGGCGCCTCGCTGCACCGCGACGGGCGTTCGGTTGGCGCGACCGCCGCCGTGCTCTACGCGACGCTGACGCTGAGCGACGGCGCATCGAGCGCGCTGGCGGAGACGTTCTACGCGCCGTTCGTGGCGATTCCGCTCGCCTTCGCGTTGCGGCGAGGGGCGCGCGGCGCGGGGCTCGGACCGCTCGCGGCACTGGGCTGCGGCGTGTCGCTTGCATGCGCCGTGCTGGTCAAAGAGTCGGCCGCGCTAGAAGCGGCGTTTGCCGGGGTCGTCATCCTTCGCATTGCGGGGCTGCGCGCCTTCGCACCGCTCGCCTGCGGCTCGCTCGCGGCCGTCGCGCTCTCCGCGTTGCCGTACGCGCTCGCGCACGAACTGCCGCTCTATTGGGACGCGAACTGGTCGGCCGTCGCGCGGCGCGCGTTCGTCGCGGTGACCGACGCGACCCCGCCGCTCGACGTCTTGCGCGCGCAGGCGCTGGCGTTCTTTCCCGTCACGCTGCTGGCGGTCGGCCTGCCGTGGTTCTTGCGTGACGAATCGATCGAACCCGACGAGCGGAGGCTTGCGACGCTCGCGCTCGTTTGGGCGAGCGTCGATTTGCTGACGGTCGTTGCGATCCGCGAACGGCTCGGCAACCATTTCATCCCACTCATGGCGCCGGCGTCGGTGCTCGGAGCGCTCGTCGCCGTAAGCGTTGCGCGACGTCGTAAGTGGCGCGCGTTCGTGCCGGCGGTGCTTACGATCGGGCTAATCGCGCATGCGGCGTATCAATTCATTTTAGCCGCGCCGATCGCGTATGCGCGAATCGTGCGACACGACCCCGCCGCGTTCGATACGACAGCACAGCTCGCCGCGTATATTTCTGCTCACGCAACCACGGCGTCGACTCTGTACGTCGCCGACGACCGCGTCGCGATCTACTTGCTGACGGGCATGACTCCGCCCACGCGCTACGCCTACGCCGCGCACCTCGTCGATCCGTACCAGGAGATCGTGGCAGGCGTGGACGGGCGCGCCGAGGTTGCGCGCATTATGGCAACGCGCCCCTCGTTCGTCGTGCGCGATTTAGCGAATCGCGCGAATGAAGACCCACGTGTCCGTGCCGACTTCGATCGCGTGCTCGCCGCCGACTACCGTCGAAATTTCACCCTCGGGCCGCATGTTGTATACGTACCGAAAAATGAACGGGCCTGATACGAGCGCCACGCCGTCAAAGTATCTTTGGAAGCCAGGAGCGCAAAGTCGGGGTGAACAGCACCCAAACTAGCGGACAGTGGCTCCTGTCTCCAATGCTGAAGTGCTAAGCAGGGACACGTGGGCGCTCATGCATCGGGCGGCGATTTGGAGATCGTTCCGAACTGGGAGCACGGGGATTTGCAGCGACGGCGGAGGGGTGTCAGGTAGCACGTTCGCAACCCGCCGCTCGTCGGCGGAGGCGGTAGCAGGTGGCGCCCGTCGCGGTGAAACCGCGCGGGCAGAAAGACGGAACGACGAATGGCTGACGAACCAAAATCCGAGAAGTATCTCGACCGATACGAGGTTGTCGCGGTGGCGCTTCCGGGCGCGGCCCTGCTTCTTTTCGTGTGGTATCTACGTCCCGAACTGTTCGGCGCCGCGAAGTTCGAGTTGAAGGACATCACCATCGGAGCGCTCGGGATATTCACGATCGCCGCGCTGATCGCCGGCCAGGCCGTTCAGGCCGTCGCCAATCTGATCGAAGAGGTCGTAAACCCACTCGCTGACCTCGGAAAAAGAAGCCCGGTCGCCAGCCTGCCGCCGCACCGGCGACGCAGGTTCGCCGACGTAGTGAAAGCCCTCGGAGTAGCGAACCCCGAGAACATCGACCGGCGTCGGTACCGCAAAGAACTCAGCAAAGAAGTCAGCCGCACCGCTCGCCAGCGCGACAAAACCGGGATGTTACAGGTATCAAACGTGAGCTACGGCCTGCATCGCGGACTTGCAGTTGCAGCTGGCGTAGGCCTTGTCGTCGCGCTCGTCGACAGGTCCGGTCCGCGGTCGGTCGCATTCGCAATTCTCTTCGCCGCGACGGCGTATCGCGCGGTACGCTTCAGCCGGCGGTACGAAGGCGAATCACTGCGCCTGTTCCTTGATCCGCCGCCGAATTCGGGCGATGCCGTGTAGCGCGCTAGGCCGCAAGGTCCAACGTCCTCTCGGACGAGCCGACGATGAAGCGCATGTCTCGAGCCCCGACGATGAGGACGATTCCGGGTCGGCCCTCGTCGCGCATTGCCTCGGAGACCCACGCTTGGACGTTCCAGTCGTCGCTGCTCGGCTCGGTCGTCGCGTCTTCCGGGTGCGAATGCCACTCGCCGACGTATGTCAGATTCCCGCCGGCTCGCATGCAAAGGCTCTCGATCGTCGTTTCGAGGCCGTACGAGCCACGGACGTACGACGTCCGGCATCCGACGCTATCGCGCGGCCCCGGAACGCTGCCAACGATGTAAGCGCGCCGACGCTCCATATCGAGCGCGCCGATCAATACGCCGCCCGTTTCGTTAGGGAGTTTGGATAGTCGCGTTTGAATCAGGTCCTCGCGAAGAGAAGCGGAGACGAACACCGTCCAGCCTTCGACATCAAGCGGCTGCATCGGTCGCACGTCGAGCGCCGTCCGCGAGATCTCTCCCGTCTCCTCGTCGAGCCGCCATACGAACGCAGTTGCGCCGGGGTCCGCCACTGCCCGCCGGAAGCCGGCCGCGCCGGTGCCGGCGTGAACCGCGAGCGAAGTCTGCTTGATGCGACCTGAAACGTCCCGGCAACCGGCGCCGTAGCGTTCGCGGTCCTCCGAACGGAAGTGCGCGGCGAACGCCGGATCGTTGGCCACGAGCCAATAATACTGCATTTCGAGCTGATCAAGCAGCACGGTCCGGTCACGGTCCTCGGCAAGCATGACGAGGTCGGTGCCGGAAGGATTCAAATACAACGATATCCGCCTTGCAGCACTGGGCGCATCGATCGCAAGGCGACGCGCGACTGCGACAGAGGCTGATAGATCAATGATGACGCTTGCCCCGCCGAGCACGTCCCACTCCATTGTCATCGCGTCGGCGACTATGGCCTTGATTGGCGGAATACCATCTAAAACGTTTGAAAGCGCATGCGCGACGCATTCGGCCTTGTTCTGCCCCTCCGCACTGCGAAGAAGAAGATGGCGGGCGAGATTATGAGGGAACAGCCTGTCCTTGTCGACGACCGCCGAGGGCGGCATTCCGCCACGCGTCAGGTCGTTCAACAACTGCGAGCCCAAGGCTCCGGCTCCTACCGCGACATACGACAGTTCCTCGGCCGACTCGCCATTATACCGAGCCGCCATCGAACGGGAGAGCGTCGTCTGGACGTTCCACGCTTCGAGGACGACTGTGGTCCCGTCGCATCGACCGTCACCAGCGCGGATCAGCGCCGCGGCAGGCTGTTTGGAATCGAGAATTCCAAGCGCGATGCCAAGCCGCTCGACCGTCGTGTCCAACGCGAACGCACGTATCTCATACCGCTCGGGATCGCCGCCCGCAGTCCGCGTGATTGGTACCTGCAACAAAAGAACGGGCGTGAAATCGCGTTGGCGCGCTTTAATCCACTGGCGCGCCTGGGCGTCGACGTCATCTAACAGCGAGAAGCCGTCGCGGTCCACCAACGCGCACAGATCGGCCAGGGTCGTCGGCGCCGCTGCAATCGCTCCGTGCTGCCGAGGAGGCGTAATTAACAACATGAAGGCGATCTGGGCGTGTGGCCCCTGCGCCTCCGCCTGGGGGGTGACGCGAAACAGTGTCGACGTGATCTCCACGCCCGCCCAAGGCTTCGACGGGTCTAGTCCGTCTTCTCCCAAACGATGTGGAACAATCAGCGTGCATCTCGTATCGACCAGAAACTGCTCCACGGGCTGATCGGGTTTGTGAAGCAAGTCGCGCGCAGTGGCTGAAAGCCATTCGCGAAGTGACTTCACGTAAAACTCAGTCGTCCAATGCCGACGAACTTCGTCGTACGCTAAGACGCTCAGACACAAGCGCGGGGGCCACCCCGGCTCGGGCGCGTTTAGATGCGCCACGTGCGTCGGGAAATTCGACCGCAGCGCAAAAACGTCGGGCCACTGTGCGTCAGACGCGCCGAACACGAGTAAGAACGGCTCGCGCTTGCGAATATCGTTGACCGGCTTCTGCCCCACGGGGACCTCGATTTCGAGCACGACGATGCTGAGATCGCCGATCTGGCGCGTCTCCATGAGCGTGACACCAAGTTCGGGGCGCGCGACGACCGTCTTCGCGAAAGCACGCGCTTTCGATGCGGAAAGGGCGTCGCGCTCGACTATCGGAGCGTCGCGCAACGTGGACCAACCGAGCATCAGCCCGCGCGTCCGGCCCGAGGCGCGGTGGCGCCCGTTAGAAATGACGCGCTCATGGCGACCCGTTCGATGCGCGCCTTCGTGTGGTCGATCTCGATTACCAGCGGTTTGGGCGCCGTTTTGCTCGGGTACTGCATCGTTACCACGAACTCGCTGTCGGGAAGTCCGTCGTAGTAGTTCGCAGCCTGGCGATGCGGCGGCTGTACGTCGTCGCCCGATAGGGGGATGGGTTTGCTGGGGCAGACCACGATGCCATTCGGGAGAGCCTGGTCTTCGAAGATCCAGGCGACCTCCGCGAGCGGAACGGTCTTGTCGACGCCCTTGTCGCCGTCTTCCGCGAGTGAGCGGTAAGAGCAGTGATGTGGCACCTTCAAGACGTCCCATTCAAGCCGCTCTTCGCGTCCGTGAGACTCCGTGATCTGCGCGATCTCCTTGAGCGCGTCGGCGTGCAGATCCGACGCGAGCAGTACCTTCGTCTGCTCCTTTCCAACCATGAAGGTCGCCTGCACCATGATCGCGTGCGCGTTGCGTTCCTCCGGCGGGCTGCCTTCGTCGATTCGGTGGCCGAATGGCGAATGCACGAAGAATTCGACGCCGTGCGTCGCGAGATTGAAGGTTGGCACGATAGTACCCGCATCGACGATGCACGACAGACGGTCGGCGATCTTGACGCCGCGCTTCGACAGCCAGTCCTCCAGTGCGTTCGGAAGCGCGAACACGCGGATGCCTCCGCCCTCGATCAGCCGATGGCGCGCTTCGGCCTGCAAAACCTTGCCCTCGTCTTCGCATTCGTCGTAGAGAATCGCGGCCGCGGGAACCCACAGTTCCTTGATGCGGATGCGCCCTTCGTCTTGATACGCTTTGTCGTGGTCGAGCCAGAACAGCGCGGAAGCGCGATTGTAGTGGTCGCGGTCGAGGTGCGTGAATACAAGCACGTCTACCGTGTCCTTCTTAGCCGCCGCGAAGTTGTCGCGAATGGTCTGCGTCAGGTCGACTCGCAGGTCGAACGTGTTCGCGAGATCGCGTTGGTCGCCAAAATCGAAGATCAGTTTTTCGCCGCCGTCGAGGTCGATCAGGCAGCAGTCCGCGTTGTCAAGCGGGTAGAACGTGAGCTTGGGCATACTGGGTCGAGCATCCTCAGCGTCTGTCGTCCGTCTCGTTACGCCGAAGAGGGCGCAAACAACGGGCGGCTGGTAGAATGTCCGCAGCATCTGCACGGCGGACGGCGGACGCGAAGTCGTCGAAGGGCGTGCGTTCGGTTCGGACCGGGACCATGAAGCGGTCCACTTGCAACCAGTGTAGCATCTGGCACTCGCGGAGGCAAGCTGCTAAAGCGCGGAGGCTGGGCTGCTCAACCTGCCACGCCCCCCACACCCGATTTGCGCCATAGCGCGTGTTCCGTTCGAGCCTGTCAAGAGCCCGCGCACTTCCGACCAGTCCGCGCCAGCCGCTCGGCGACGGCCTTAGCCGCGTCCGTTCGGCGGACACCCGCACGATGTCGTAGCACGTCAAGTCGAATGCGCCTCCCTTCGCCCTTCGCATCCTGGGCGCGGCCGGTGCGCGATCGAGCGCGAGCGTCGGCACCCGGTCGCCGAAGCCGAAGCCGCGGTACCCGGCCGCGAGCCGCTCAAGATAGTCGGGCCGAGATTCGCGCGGCTCGCGAGCGCGACAGCGCGTGTCATCGGGTAGACGTAACCAGCGACCGACGTTCAGTCGACACCTTCTGCCGTCAAGGGCCTCTTCACGTAGAAGCCCTTCATGCCGGTGAGCCGACGCCCTCGTGCCGATCAAGCCGCTCCCCTCCTCAAGCCTTAGCCGCCATGCGAATGCCTGGACCGCGCCGCAGCGGTATGATTTCAGAATTTACTTCCTAGGCTGCGGCCCGTAAGCTTACTGTCCAGAGCGCGTCAAGCGTACTGCAGCAAGGAGAGTAATGAAGGAACCGCCGCTCGTGGGCTTCGTGGCGAAATGAGATGCCAAGCGCTCCGAGCCGCAGCAGCTTGTAATGCGCCAGATGATTTGTGGGATGATCACTCGGCGACGCTCGATTGCACACTTCGCTTGCCGTGCAAACTAGGGCTACGTCGATATCAACGCGCGCTCGTCACGGTCTTGGCAGGGCTGGCCAGGTCGCGGCTCGGTGAAGGCGGGCTGGCGGTCCTGCAGATCGGCGTTTCGCACGCGAATCTTGAGATCCGAGCTTTAGCGACAGCGCGTCGCAATGGTCTTACGCCTCGGCCGCCTCAACGCGGCTAATATCGCAGGCACAACTGCGTTTAGGTTGGTCTTTCGCGTGCGCGACGATCGAAGACGTTTCTTAGACGTGCAGGAGATGATGGCGGATCCGCTGCGAGGGCGGACCTCGTTTAACCGCAAAGTAATCGATATGACCTCCATCCTCGTCGACATCGATTGGCTACGCGCGCACCAAAACGATCCCGCACTGCGCATCGTCGATACGCGCAGCACGCCGCATGGCGCGCCCGGCGTCACGCTGCCGAGCGGTGCGGAACGTTACGCCGCGGGCCACATTCCTGGTGCCGTGCATCTCGACTACGCGGACGCGCTTGCCGATCCGGCGACGCCGTACGCGACAAAAGTTGCGCCTGCGGAGCGCTTCGCGCGCGTGCTCGGCGAGCACGGCATCGGCGACGATGCGCTCGTGCTCGCCTACGATGACGGCGACGTGCCGTACGCCGCGCGGTTCGTGTGGATGCTTCAGTACTACGGCTTCACGCGCGCGCATATCCTCGCGGGCGGCATCGGCGCGTGGACGGCGGCGGGCGGCGTGCTCTCAACGGCGCCGCCGGGATATCCACCAGCCGTGTTCACTCCGCACGTCCATCCCGAACTCCGCGCCACCCGCGAGGAAGTGCTCGCCGTCGCCGAGGGCCGTAGCGACGCTCAACTCCTGGAAACGCAACGCAACGCCACGTACGCGCAACGCGACCGCGACATCTCCGGCGCAAAGCGCCTATCCGGCAACGATTTGCTCGAGGACGCGCGCGGCGGCCGCGTCGCGCCGGTCGAACGCATCGACGCGCTCGCGCGCGAACTTGGGCTCGACAAAACGAAGCGCACGATCGTCTCGTGCGGCAGCGGCGTTTCGGCGTCGGGCGCGTTTCTCGCGCTTCGGGAGGCGGGCTTCAGCGACGTCGCCGTCTACGACGGCTCCTGGCTCGAATGGAGCCACGACGGCCTGCCGACGGTACCGAAAGCGCGCTGACGCGCCTAGCGGCCGGCGACGTCTTGTAGCCGGGAATCGGCCAGCTTCCGGCGCAATTCGGCGATCTCCAAGGCGTCGAGTAACGCCGCGAGCGAACGCGCCACGGCCTCCAGCGCATCGCGCTCGTCGGGCGCGTAGTCTTCCCCGCCGGCTTTCGGACCGAGCACCAAGAAGCCGAGCGTTTCTTCACGCACTTGCAGGCCAAACGCCAGACCGTCGCCCAGCGCGCTGCCGCTTTCGTAGAGCGACACCGGTTCGTGCCAGGCCTTGAACGAGACGACCGCCGCGTCGTTCTCGTCGAGGAACGCCGGGCTGCCGGAGCCGGCGTTGCGAAATCCGCCGGGGGCGCGCTCGTAGACGGCGAGCGAGACGGCTTCGGTGCTGGCCGCGACGACTTCATGGGTCCGCTCGAGCGCGGCCTCGCGGCCCGTGAAGAACGGCAGCTCTCGCGCGAACCGGCGCAAGCGCTGCTCCGCCTCATGGCGTTTGCGAAAGAACAGATCGTCGACGATGCGGTCGATGCGCGCATGCACGGGCCGAAGCGAGAAACCGATGGCCAGCGCGACCGCGAGCTCCACGGCGCTGCTCGCGACGTGACCGACGGCGAGCAGATATTTCGAAATGAACCATTCGAGCGCGACGAATAGTCCGACGACGACGAACGAGACGGCACCGAACACGGCCGCACGATTGAGTGCGAAGCCGACGTCGACGACGCGGTGCCGCAAGATCACGTAGGTCAGGCCGACGGGAATGACGGCCACCGTCAAGCTCGCGTACTGCACCGCTTCGATCGCGGCGCGATCCCGCCAGAAGAGCACCGTGGCAAAGATCACGAGCAGCCCCGAAAAGCCGAAGCCGAAGGTCAGCGCGATCCACAGCAATTGCTGGCGCTCGAGACCCGTCGATTCGCGCAGGGTGACGAGCAACGATCCGACCGCACCAAAGATGAAGAACGCCCAGCAAGCCGCGAAGCCGCCGATCGCGGCTCCGGCGATCGAGTTCTCGGGGGCGACGTAGCGTCCGCCGATGCTTACGATCGTCAGCACGATCGCGAGCAACGTGACGGCCGGCGCGGCCCGCCGAACGAAAGCCCGGAAGCCGCTCGCGAACGGCCGCGGAAACGAGGCGGCGAAGAGCGTCGCGAACCCGCCGCCGAGCGCGTAGGCCGATTGCGCCGCGATACCCGTCAGAATCCACCAATACGATCGAACGTGCAGCAAGAGCGAACCGGCTCCGCTGCCCAAAGCGAAGAGCGCCAAAAATGCGGCAAGCTCGAGCGCGCGCCGGTCGTCGCTGCGGCGGCGCACGATGAGCAGCGCCATTGCTGCATAGGTCAGGAAAATCGCCGACTGAAGCGTGATCTGCAGAACCGACGTGCGTTTCGGCGACGGATCTGAGAGCACGAAATGCCGGCCGTCGCGGCCGACGAACGCGATCTTCTCGCCAGCGCGCAGCGTGGCCAGCCGGATGGATTCGTCGGGCGTATCGGGGTCGAGGCGCAGCACGTCGCCCGCCCGAATTCCGGCGCGCGCCGCGATGCTGCCGCTCGTGACGCCGGTGACGCGGATCTCCGTGGAGCCGGGCGACCCGGACGTCGACAAGCCGAAGACGATGTCCGGGACCGGAACGAACGGCGCCGCGACGAGCAGAGCGATCGCCGTCAGCGAGGCGAGCGCGATCGCCGCACGGGCCAGAGCCAAACGCATCCGTGCTCCGGTTCGACCGGAGCGGGCCGGCTTCCGCGTTTTAGAGCGTGGTGCGTGCCGGCGCGCTGCCGGTGCCGAGCCCGCCGTCGACGCCGATGATTTGACCCGTCACCCACGACGCGTCGTCCGAAATCAGATATGCGGCCGCTGCGGCGACGTCGGCGGGCTGCCCGATGCGCCCGAGCGGATGCATCGCGGTCGAGGCCTTGAGCATCGCCTCGTTCGACCACAGCGAACGCGAGAGTTCCGTCTCCGTGAGCCCCGGTGCGACCGCGTTGAAGCGCACGCCGTACCGCGAATACGAGATCGCGGCCGAACGCACGAGGCCCTCGACGGCCGACTTCGCCGCGGCGATCGCTTCGTGGTTTTGCAAACCCGTGCGCGCCGCGACGGTCGAGAAGAGCACGACGGAGCCGCGGCGACGGCGCATCATCTTCGTCACCACGCTCTTCACGACGATGAACGCACTCGTCGCGTTGATCTCGAGCGTCGCGCGCCAGTCGTCGAGCGAGAGCGCGTGCAGCGGTTTGAGCACGATGCTGCCGACGGCGTGCACGAGCCCGTCGATCGGTCCGACCTCGCCTTCCACCCGTTCGACGATCGCGGCCATCGCTTCGGGGTCGAGCACGTCGCCCGGGAACGCACTCGCGCCGCACTCGCTCGCCACGCGCGCGAGCCGCTCGGCGTCGCGGGCGACCAGTGCCACGCGCGCGCCGCGCGCCACGAGCCGCCGCGCGGTTTCGGCGCCAATGCCGCCCGAACCGCCGGTAATAAGAACGACGTTTTCCACACGCCTAGGACGCCGCCGCGGCGCCGACGGTTCTACGGTTCGAGGCGCGCGAGCAGCAGCTTGACGAGCGCCGTCGTTTTCGGCAGATCGAACGCTTCGCCGATCAGCACGGTCGCTTCGACCACGTACGCGCCGCGGCGCACGTAGACGGCGGTCTTGGTTGCAAGCGCGCCGCTGCCGAGCCCGGCGACCGGATCCGCGTCGGAACCGGTGCGCGCCGCGAAATACTCGTCGAGGTCGTTCGCGTCGGCGAGCTTCGCGTAGCTCGCGCAAGCCGCGGCGCGCGGCGCGCCCGAAACGACGCCCGCACAGCGCCGCGCCAGCGCGGCGAAATAGGGGCGCCGCCGCGCGAGCGCGTCCGCCGTTACCAGCGCGTAACTCGCGCTGCCTTGATCGTCGACGGAACGGCCCGCAAAAAAGCAGATGCCCGCCGTACGCGACGTCTCTTCGGGCGGCTGCAGCGTGAAACCGACGATTTGCGCGACCTCTTCCGTGCGCACCGTATCGCAGGCCGCGGCCGGAGCGGGCGTCGACTCGGCCGCCGGGGCGGGCGCGCTCGTACCGAGCGTGCAAGCAAGCAATAGCGCCGCAAGTCGCAGGGCCGCGCGCGATAAACTCATAGCACTTCAGGCAACGCGCGTGCCGGCGAACAGGTTCCGCAGAAACCGGCCGGCGCGTTCGACCGCTTCGTCGCCCGACGTCCCCGCGTACGCGTCGATCAGCGCGCTGCCGACGATCGCGCCGTCCGCGATTTCGCACGCCCGCCGCACGTGTTCGGGCGTCGAGATGCCGAAGCCGATCGCGAGCGGTAAGCCGCTCACCCCGCGCAGGGCGGCGACGCGCTCGGCGAGCCACCGGAAATCCGGTTCCGAGCGGGCGCTCGTCACGCCGAGCCGCGACACCAAATACGTGAACCCTTCGCTCGCGCGCGCGATCGTCGCCGCGCGCGCGGCCGGCGTCGTCGGCGCGACGAGCAGCGGCAAGGCGAGGCCGTGAGGCGCGAAGGCCGCGCGAATCGTCGCCGTCTCTTCGAGCGGCACGTCGGGTACGATCGCGCCGCACGCGCCGGCCGCCGCGAGCGCCGCGGCGAAGCGCTCGAGCCCGAACTGCAAGATCGGATTGAAGTACGTAAAGAGCAAAAGCGGCGGCCGTCCAGGACCCGCCGCATCGGCGGCGAGCGCCAGCGCGTCGTCGATCGTCGTGCCGCCCTCGAGGGCGCGTTGCGCGGCCGCCGCGATCGTCGGACCGTCGGCCAGCGGATCGCCGTAGGGGATGCCGAGTTCGATCGCGTCCGCGCCCGCCTCGGCGGCGGCCGCGAGCAGGCGGCGCGACGTCTCACGATCGGGATCGCCCGCACACAAGTACGGCACGAGCGCGCCGCGGCCGGCCGCGCGTGCCGCCGCGAACGCGGCGACGATTCGCTTGGTGCCGTGTGCGCGCGCTTCGGTCACGCGTGCGCGATCGCGACGCCGCGCGACGCTTCCAACTCGCCGACCTGGCGCGTGTCTTTATCGCCGCGGCCGCTCAAGTTCACGAGCACGAGCCCGTCCGCGCCGCGTTCACGCGCGAGCTGTTCGGCGAACGCCAGCGCGTGCGAGGTTTCGAGCGCGGGCACGATGCCCTCGCGTTCCGCGCAGCGGTGAAAGGCCGCGAGCGCTTCGTCGTCCGTCGCGGAGACGTACCGCGCGCGGCCGCTCTCCTTGAGGAACGCGTGCTCCGGACCGACGCCGGGGTAATCGAGGCCCGCGGAGATCGAATGCGTATCTTTGACCTGGCCCTGCGCCGTTTGCAGCAGATACGATCGCGAGCCGTGCAGCACGCCGACGGTACCGGCGCTGAGCGACGCGGCGGTGTCGATCGATTCGAGACCGTGCCCCGCGGCTTCCACGCCCCACAGCCGCACGTCCGGATCGTCGACGAAGCCGGCGAAGATGCCCATCGCGTTGCTGCCGCCGCCCACGCACGCCACCACGTCCGTCGGTAAACGCCCGAAGCGTTCCAGGAGCTGCGCGCGCGCTTCGAGGCCGATGACTTTTTGGAACTCGCGCACCATGTACGGATACGGGTGCGCGCCGACCACGCTGCCGATGATGTAGAACGTATCTTCGACGCGCGCCGCCCATTCGCGAAACGCTTCGTTGGTCGCGTCCTTGAGCGTCTGCGTGCCGCCGGTGACGGGGTGCACGGTCGCACCGAGCAGTTTCATCACGTAGACGTTGAGCGCTTGGCGTTCCACGTCGAGCGCGCCCATGTACACGTCGACCGGAATGCCGAGCTTCGCGCCGATCGTGGCGGTCGCCACGCCGTGCTGTCCGGCGCCCGTCTCGGCGATGATGCGCCGTTTTCCCATGCGCTTGGCGAGCAATCCCTGGCCGACCGTGTTGTTGATCTTGTGCGCGCCCGTGTGGTTGAGATCTTCGCGTTTGAAAACGAGTCGCGCGGCGCCGGGACCGTCGACGAAACGCGTCGCCTCCGTCAAGGGCGAGGGCCGTCCCACGAAATCGCGCAAGAGCGCGTGGTACTCATCCCAAAACGCCGGGTCGGCGAACGCCGCCTCCATGCCACTTTCCAATTCCGCGAGCGCTTCGACGAGCACTTCGGGGACGAACTTGCCACCGAACGCTCCGAAGTACCCACGCGCGTCAGGCTTCTGCATCCGCTTCCCTCACCGCGCGCACGAAGGCGCGCATCTTTTCGACGTCTTTCGCATCCGCCGTTTCGACGCCGCCGCGCGTGTCGACGGCATATGGCCGCACGGCGCGCACGCAGGCGCCGACGTTCTCGGGCGTCAGCCCGCCCGCGACCACCACGTCGCGCTCGCGCGCGACTCCCGCGACCGCCGCCCAGCCGAACGGTACGCCCGTCCCGCCGCGGCGCCCGGCGACGCGCGTATCGAACATCCAGAGCGCCCGGCCGTACGCCGCAAGATCGCCCGCAGCCGGCGGGCCCGCGGCCTCCGGCGGCAGATGGAACGCTTTGACGTACGGCAGACCGTCCGCGAGTTGCTCGCAGCGGTCCGCCGGCTCGTCGCCGCTGAACTGCAGCGTGAAGCCGAGCGCGCGCAAGAGCGCCGCTTCGCGCTCGCTCGGATCGACTACGACCGCGATCCGGTCCACGAAGGGCGGCACCGCGGCGGCCAGCCGCGGCAAGTCCGCCTCCGCCACGCGCCGCGGGCTCTCGGCCGCGATCACGCCGACGGCATCCGCACCCGCTGCGACCGCCAGCGCCACGTCGCGCGGCGACGTCATGCCGCAAAACTTCACGCGGGTGCGGGCTCTCACCGGCCGACGCCGGCCGTCTTCTTCACGTCCTCCACGAACGCGACGGGATCGCTCGCGCGCATCAGCGCTTCGCCGATCAGGAAACCGCGCGCGCCGAGCGCGTGCAGCGCCGCGATGTCGGAAGGCTCGTGCACGCCGCTCTCGCTGATCACGAGCGTGCCCGCGGGAACGGCGGGCAGCAAGTGCTCGGTCACCCCGAGGTCGGTCTCGAACGTGCGCAGGTCGCGGTTGTTGATGCCGATGACGCCGGCGCCGAGCGCGAGCGCGCGCTCGAGTTCGCCTTCGTCGTGCACTTCGACGAGCGTATCGAGCGCGAAGCGCCCCGCCTCGTCGCTGAGTTCGCGCAGCGTCGCATCGTCGAGACCCGCCACGATCAGCAGCACCGCATCCGCGCCGTACGCGGCGGCTTGCGCGACGTGGTAGCGGCTGCACAGGAAATCTTTGCGCAAAATCGGCTTGGTCGAGTGCGCGCGCGCGACGTCGAGGAAGGCGAGGTCGCCGAGAAAGTGGTCCGCTTCGGTCAGGACGCTGATCGCGTCGGCGCCCGCGCGCTCGTAGTTCGCGGCGATCGCCGCCGGATCGAAGTTGCGCGCGATCAGCCCGACCGAGGGCGAGGCGCGCTTGATTTCGGCGACCACGGCGGGGCCGCGCGCGTCGCGCAGCGCTTGCGCGAAGGGCCGCCGTTCGCCGCGCCGCGCCTCCGCGCGCGCGGCGAGCGCCGCGTAGCTTTCGCGCGCTTCGTCGGCCGCGAGCGTCGCGGCCTTGGCGGCGTACAACTTGGCGAGAAAGTCGCTCATCGGTGCTCCTTGGCAAGGACGACGGCGGTAAGGGACGGGGATTCGACGCCGGCGACGCCGCGCAAGCGTTCGAACACGGCGAGCGCCGCGCCGCCGGCAAGCGCCGCGCGCGCGAGCGCGAGACCCTCACGCACGTCGGCGGCTCGTTCCGCGATGACGAGCGCGAGCGCCGCGTTGAGCGCGATTACCTCGGCGCGCGGCGAGCGTTCGCCCTCGAGGATCGCGCGCAGCGCGGCCGCGTTTTCGGCAGGCGAGCCGCCGGCGAGCGCGTCCGAGGGCGCGTGCACGCCGACGTCGGCGGGGTCGAGCACCCAGCGCGTGCGGCCGCTCGGCCCGAACTGGTCGATCGTGGTCGGCACGTCGCCCGCGATCTCGTCGATGCCGTTACGCGCGTGGACGACCGCCGCGGCCTCGGTGCCGAGCGCTTCGAGCGCCAGGCTGACGAGTTCGAGGTGCGCGTCGCTCGCGACGCCGACGACCTGATGCGAGGCGCCCGCCGGGTTCGCGAGCGGCCCGAGGATGTTGAACACGGTGCGCACGCCGAGTTCGCGCCGCACCGGCGCGACCTCTTTCATCGCGGGATGGTACAGCGGCGCGAAGAGAAACGTGAAGCGCTCCTCTTCGAGTTGGCGCCGCGCGACCTCCGGGCCGCCGTCGAGCGCGATGCCCGACGCCTCCAGCACGTCGGCGCTGCCGCAGGCGCTCGACGCCGCGCGATTGCCGTGCTTGGCGACGTGCAGGCCGCAGCCGGCGAGCACGAACCCGGCCGCGGTCGAGACGTTGATCGTCTGCGCGCCGTCGCCGCCCGTGCCGCAGGTGTCGACCACGCGCGGGAGCGCGTGCTCCACGCGCACGGCGCGCGCACGCATCGCTTCGGCCGCCCCGACGACTTCGGCCGCCGTCTCGCCCTTCGCCGCGAGCGCCGAGAGAAACGCGGCCGACTGCACGGGCGACCACGCCGCGTCCATCACTTGACCGAGCGCGAAGGTCATCGACTCGGCGTCGAGATCGTTGCCGCCGATGACGGCGCGCAACAGGTCGCGATACTCGCTCATGCGCGGGCGACCGCGAGAAAGTTTTCGAATAACCGGAAACCTTGCGGCGACAGGACCGATTCGGGGTGGAACTGCACGCCGAAGATGGGCAGCGTGCGGTGCGCGATTCCCTGAATGACGCCGTCTTCGCTTGCGGCGCAGGCGCGCAGCACGTCGGGAAACGGCGCGTGCGCGACGCACAGCGAGTGGTAACGCGTCGCTTCGAACGGTGACGGCAGCCCGGCGAAGATGCCCGTCCCGTCGTGTTCGATGCGCGAGGTCTTGCCGTGCATCAGGTGCGGCGCGTGCTCGACCACGCCGCCGAAATATTCACCGATGGCCTGCTGGCCAAGGCACACGCCGAGCACGGGGCGGCCCGCGGCGATCGCCCAGCGCAGCGTCTCCATCGTTTTGCCGGCGGCCGCGGGCCGGCCGGGGCCGGGGCCCACGCAGACGGCGTCGGCCGCGGCCACCGCCGCTTCGTTCAACCGGGCTTCGTCGTTGCGCACGACGTCGACGCTCGCGCCGAGCGAGCCGAAGAGGTGCGCCACGTTGTACGTGAACGAGTCGTAGTTGTCCACGAGCAGGATGCGCGGCTCGCTCATCCGCCGGGCTCCAAACCGAGCACTTCGCGCACGATGCGCGTCTTGGCGAAGATCTCTTCGTACTCGGCGAGCGGTTCGCTATCGGCCACGATGCCGGCCGACGCCTGCCAGTAGGCGCGGCCGCCCGCGGTCGCGACGCTGCGCAGCACGATGCACGAATCCATGCCGCCGTCGAAATCGATGTGCGCGACGCTGCCCGCGTAGAA
>Ga0075029_100000471_pt1 | contig 23096 bp, 23 predicted proteins | sample LitLauG_LLR_2013_FD_71391 | JGI IMG/M metagenome (GOLD analysis project Ga0075029, IMG submission 71391) | Freshwater sediment microbial communities from North America - Little Laurel Run_MetaG_LLR_2013 | ecosystem: Environmental > Aquatic > Freshwater > Creek > Sediment | place: USA... | reverse complement strand
TGCACGACGAGGTGCTCGATCATCACGGCGAGGTCAGGAATTTTGCCTCGCTGCTTCGATGCTCCTGCCTGATTTATCGATCGAGAAACGCCGCCGCCGTCCGGGAGATGCAAGGCGCGAGAGCGCCGATTCTTGTCGCCGCTGAATAGCCCTTCGAACCCATCGCGCATAAAGCGCACAACGGCTCTGCCTTGGCGGCAGAGCCGTTGTGCTGGCTTGGATCAGATTTCCTTTTTCTGCATCGCGCCCGCGATGTAGTCGGCCTGCCGGATGGCAAGCGACACGATGGTGAGCGTCGGATTGCAGGCCGCACCGGTCGTGAACTGACTGCCGTCCGAAACGAACAGGTTCTTGATGTCGTGGGTCTGGCCAAACTTGTTTACCACGCCATCCCTCGGCTTCTCGCTCATCCGGTTGGTGCCCATATTGTGCGTGGAAGGATAGGGCGGGGTGGGGTAGGTCACCGTAGCGCCGACGGCCTCATAGACGGCGGCACCCTGCTTGTAGGCATGCGCGCGCATCGCCACGTCGTTCGGATGATCGTCGAAGTGCACGCTTGCCACCGGCAGGCCGAACTTGTCCTTGGCCACGGGATCGAGCGTGACGCGGTTGGTCTCCTGCGGCATGTCCTCGCCGACCAGCCACATGCCCGCCATCCGCGGATAGGTCTCCATCGCGCTGGTGAAGGAGCGGCCCCACGCACCCGGATTCAGGAACGCGGCCATGAACGGCAGCCCAAGCGACAGCGTTTCCATCTCGTAGCCGCCGACAAAGCCGCGCGACGGATCGTTGCGCGACTCGTCGCGGATGATGCCGGCCATCGTGGTGCCGCGATACATGTGTACCGATTGGTCGAAGCTTGCATACACGCTGCCGGTCATGTGCCGCATATAGTTGCGGCCGACCTGACCGGAGGAGTTGGCGAGCCCGTCGGGGAACGTGTTCGAGGCGCTGTTGAGCAACAGCCGCGGGCTCTCGATCGAATTGCCGGCGACCGCCACGATGCGCGCCTTCTGCCGTTGCGTCGCCCCGGACTCGTCGGCGTAGACAACGCCGCTCACCTTGCCCGACGCATCATGCTCGATCTTGAGCACCATGCTGTTGGGGCGGACCTCGAGGTTGCCGGTCGCCTCGCCCTTCGGGATCTCGGAATAGAGTGTCGACCATTTTGCTCCCGACTTGCAGCCCTGGAAGCAGAAGCCGATCTGCTGACATGATCCGCGGCCGTCGCGCGGCTGCGAATTGATCGCCATGTTGCCGCTGTGCACGGTCTTGTAGCCGAGCTTTCTGGCGCCGGCTTCGAGCACCTTGAAATTGTTGTTGCCGGGGAGTCCGGGGATGTTGTTGGTACGCGTCACGCCCATCTTGGACTCCGCCTTTGCGTACCACGGCTCAATCTCCGCAAGCGTGATCGGCCAGTCCAGAAGACTCGTGCCCGGCACGGCACCGTAGGTAGTGCGGGCCTTGAACTCATGCTCGTCGAATCGCAACGACGCGCCGGCCCAATGCACGGTCGAGCCGCCGACTGCCTTGACGATCCAGGCCGGAAGGTTTGGGAAGTCCTTTGAGACGCGCCAGTTTCCGGAGGTGGTGCGCATGTCCTTCCAGGCGAGCTGGGTAAAGCTGTCCCACTCGTCGTTGATGAAGTCCTGGATCTCGTAGCGTCCGCCGGCTTCAAGGATCACGACCTTGATGCCCTTTTGCGCGAGCTCGTTGCCAAGCGTTCCGCCGCCGGCGCCAGAGCCGATGACGACGACCACGCCTGAATCGTTCAGATCGAATTTTGCCATGTTGGTTTCCTCCTCACCGTTGAGTGCCGACGCGTCAGGCTTTCGGGAGCCAGTCGATGTCGGAGAAGCCGCGATTGATGTAGCCACCATGCTCGGCGGAGGAGCCCTCGTAACCGAATTTCGGCCAAACCTCCTTCTGGTTGTACAGCGATACGACGAGGTCGCCCCGGATCTTCTTGAAGAAGTCGGTTTGTTCCATGCCTTGCAGCAGCGCCACGCGATCGGTTTCCCATTGCACCTCGGCGTAGGGCACCTTGTAACGGTCCTTCGCGTCCTGATCGAGCCGGGCGACGCCGTCGTTGATCATGGTCTTGACGGCGGGATCAGCGGCAGCCTTGCCGTCCCATGGCTTGATCGCGGTGATGTAGTAGCTGTCGAGGAGCATGTCGTGCGGATAAATATCCCGCGCCACCTTGACCAGCGTCTTCAGCGTCGTCGGCGACAGCGCGGTCGCGTTGTCTGCCCAGGCGTCAGTGATGCCGACGCCCGTGCCGGTGACGACCGCGACCGCCGGAACCGTCGAGGCCGCGCCTTGAAGAAAGACGCGGCGGTTGAATTTGCTGCGACGATCGACTTCTCTCATGGGTTCCTCCCTCTGATTTTTCGATTCCGTTCAACCGTAGCGGCCACCTTTTTCGATGACTTCGATTCTGTAGCCGTCAGGATCTGTGACGAAGAAGAAGCGCGCCAGTGTCTTTCCGTTGTGCCTGAAGTCGCGCATCGGTCCGGGCGACAGTTTCTCGCGCTCGAAGCGCGCGTGCTCGACTTCGAGATTGTCGACCACAACCGCGATATGGCCGTAGCCATCGCCATGCGTGTATGGCTCCTTGCGATCGAAGTTGACGGTGAGTTCGACCTCGAAGGGTGAGGACGGATTGCGCATATAAATGAGCGCAAAATCATCAAATTTGAGGCGATCGGCAATTTCGAGCCCGAAGGCACGCTTGTAGAAATCGACCGCTTTCGCCTCGTCGAAGACGCGAATCATCGAATGGACCGGCTTGGCCATCAATTGAGCTCCTTCAGATAGGCAATGATGGCAGAGCGGACCTCGGGCTTTGGCTGCCGATAGACCATGATGGTGCCGGCTATCATTGCTTGCGGGTCGGTGATCCAGGCATCGAGCCGCGCCTCGTCCCAGACGAAATCTGCCTTCGCAAAGCCCGCCGAGTAGTGGAAGCCCTCAGCGGAGCCGGCGCGCCGGCCGACGACCTTGAACAATGACGGACCTTGACGGGCCACCTCGGTCAAGGTGGTCGCGTGGCACGTGCCGCATTGTTGTTTGAACAAGGTTGCGCCATCCGGCGGTTTTGGCGCGGGCAGGGGCATTTGCGCGTCCGCCATCGTCGCGACAAGCATTGCGCTGCAAAATGCCAAACCCATCGCTTTGCGCAGCTTCGTCATATACGTCACCGTCGCGACACCCAGATGTTAGGCGGCGGCAAACGGGTGGTGGTAGTAGCGGGCTGTTTAAGCGGAGAACAAAACACAGCCGTGCGCCTCGTGGCGGATTGGCCAAACAAGCTGTCCTAATACTCAAACCCGGTCACATCGCGTTGCGATGACAACCCGAGTTGCAAAAAACCGTTCGCCTCAACCGTGCCTTTTCCCGCACTTGCTATTGCAAATTGTTTGAGAATCGACATCCTCTAAACGCACTCCAATTCCTTCGAATGCCGCCCGGCCCAAGCAGGAAGGCGCAGAGGTGAATTGGCCATTCGACTGCCGGCGAATCCCCCAAAACCGTCAGTGGCGCTCGCTGCGAACAAAGGCATCCGTTGTTGCCCTTTAACAGCGGAGGTGTATCTGCGACGCAGATTAAGGCGGCCAATCCTGCCTAGCGGTTGCAGACTTTCAGGCGTGCAATCAAGACTGCCAGGCATACAGTGCCGGCATACGGTGCCGTCATACAGTGGATGGAACAAGCGCATGAGATTCCTGAGCTACGCCTACCGCTTTCTCTCCAATTTCATCTTTCTGGCGCTGGTCTATTACAGCCTGAATTTCATGGAAAAATACCAGCAGCGCGCGATCGTCGCGATTTTGGTCCTGGTCTATTCCGCGATGCGCGCGGCGTCGGCTCTGCGGTCGTTCTACTTCTTCCAGCGCATCGAACGGCTGGAGGGGGAGACGCGGCGGCTGTCGGCAGCCGCTGGCGAGGGACCGGCTGCAACCGCGCAGCGCCGTCAGGTGATCTCCGATGTTGCGGGTCTGCGCCAGGCGGGCGAGATGAAGTCGTACATCGACCTGTTGTTTCTCGCCCTGCTCGTCTTGTTATGCGTGTCGAAGATCGTGACCGATTGAGGATCACGCGTTTTTCTTCTTGACCTGCACCAGACGCTTCAGCGAACCGCGATGGGCGACCGCGGCGGGAGATGTTGTTTGCGTGGCTGCGCTCGATGAGCCGTGGCTGGGCTGACTGGCTTGGCGCTGCTGGGCAGGAGGCCGGCTGCGAAAATGGCGCTGCGAAGTGCGCGAGGGAGCCGGCGGCGGTTTCGCGCGTACTCCCGGCTGGTTCGACGCCACCTGTTCGCTTCGGTGCGCGGTGGCGATCGTGTGCCGCGCAGCGCCCAGCCCGACCGGCATTTCGAAAAGGTGCCGGGCAGGCGCGGGCAGGGTGGCGGTGCTTTCGGACGGAAGTTCGGCAGGCTGAGGCCAGGGGACGGGTGAGCGATGATCGAGCATTTCCGTCAGCGTGCTCGGCTGAGCCTCAGGCCAGTCGAGATCCGACAAAGCGGGTGCGGGAAGCTCGCCGAAATCGGCAAAAACGAAATTGGGTATCTTCGGCCAGTGAGCCAGCAAGGCGTCTTCGGACGGCGGGTGCGACAGCCATTGCCGCGGCTCCGTCGGCGTCGCCGGGCGGTCTGCGGTGGCCGGCACCACGTGAACGATGTGATATCCGCGCGCTTTCAGTTCGTTGAGGATGCGAGGCAATGCGGCAACCGTTCGCGCCTGGATGTCGTGCAGCAGCAGAATTCCTTTTCTCTTCGCCTCCAGGCGGCTGATTGCGAGATCGTACACACGCGAGGCGGAAATATGCCGCCAATCGTCGGCCACAAAGTCGGCGCTCCAGATCTCGATGCCTTGGGCCGCCAGATATTGCTCGACATTGTCGGCGCGCAGTAGCCCCGGGATCCGGAAGAACGGCGCGAGCGAAGCTTCGGCGCTGTCTCCGAGCGCTGCTTTCACCGACGCGATTCCCTCCTCGATCTCCTGCCGGGCCCGCTCGGTCGACATGTGGTTCATGCTGAGCGGATGATCCCGCGTATGGGTGCCGATGGTGTGACCGGCGTCGCGCAGCTTGCGAATGCCCTCCGGCGAGGCTTGTGCCATGCGCCCGATTTCAAAGAAGGTCGCCTTCACGCATTGCGAGGCGAGAATTTCCAGAATCTGGTTGCTGTTGTGCGGCAACGGTCCGTCGTCGAAGGTCAGCACCACCTCGTGATCGGCAAGCGGCAAGGTTTCGGCATACTGCATGATGCCGATCCGCGGATGCTCCCTGGGATCGACGACGAGGGTGCGTGACGTCCCAAGCGCATTCGGGTGACCGGGACAGTCCGCAGCAAGGGCGGCCGACGCGGCAAGGCAGAACAGCTCAAAAAAGCCGATTGTGACCCGCAGCCCAGTGACAATCCCGACCGGAATTCGACCCATCAATACAATACCGTTATGCCTGCTCGAACGAGCCTATCATTACATATTGCATCGTGAATGCAGCCTTAACTAGGTACTTTCACAGGGATTTCCGGTTCAATGGGCCTTGTCGGCGACGGTTGCGGCCGGTACCGCATGGACGACGTGATAGTCGTTTTCCCTGAGATAGCGCAAAAAGGCGGGCAACATCGCCGCCGTCTGGGCTTTGGTGTCGTGAAACAGGATGATGCCCTTGCCGGCAACCTTGAGGCGGTCGGTGATCAACGTCAATTCCTGTTGCGGTGTCATACGATTCCAGTCGCTGGCCCAGAAATCGGCGCCGAACACGACAATTCCGCGCGCCTGGAGAAGATCGAGTGTCGATGGCGCCGATTCGAAGCCGGGAAAACGGAAAAACGGCGTGCTCGGGTTCGTGGTGGCGATCCTGTGCATCGCCATCTCCACGGCTGAGATGCCGCGATCGATCTCCTGTACGGCCTCGAGCGGCTTGATCCGCTTGAGGTTGCGATGCGACCAGGTGTGATGCCCGATGCTGTGACCCTCCGCGGCGAGCTTGCGGACCAGTTCCGGGTGCTCGGATGCGTGCTTTCCGATCAGGAAGAATGTTGCGTGCACGCATTCGCGCCGCAGCGCAGCCACTACTTGAGATGTCGTCGACGGCCAGGGGCCGTCGTCAAACGTAAGTACGACCTCGTGATCGCGCAGTGGAAGCGTGTCGGGAAAACTTTTCAGTCCGACCCGCGGAGTGGTTGCCGCGGTGACGGTGAGAACCCGCGACGTGCCAAGTGTTCCCGGCCGTGGACAATCGGCTGCCTGCGCCGCCGCCGTGATCCATGCGATCGCGATAAAAAGGCCTGCCAGGCGTAGCTTCATCGAGCTCTGAACTCCTCCTCCGAGCAATGGCCAGAACGCCGCGCCGTGCATTGATTTGGGTCACGCAGCATCTTCGACGCGTTTCTCGCACGCCCAGTATCGTTAATCAGGTCTTAACATCGGCAGTGCATGATGCGCCACGCGTCCGGAAAATTGATTCCGGACTGCGACGGAATTCGGGTCGAGCATGAGGCGCCTGCGGCTGAAAGCGGATGGAAGGATCGTGGAAATAAGGGACGGGCAGGAGTTTCCGCTCGCTCCCGCGGTGCTGACATCACCTCGGATCGACTCGATCCCTCCCGTTAAGGCTTGCGTCACTGCCACGGAGGAGGCGGCCGCGCCCGTAGTTCGCGATCTCCGCCGCCGCGCCTGTCTGACGCAATTGCAATTCGCAAATCGCCTCGGCGTTCCCGTCGAGACCATTCGAAACTGGGAGCAAGGCAAACGCATGCCGCGTGGACCTGCACGCGCCCTGCTTGCAGTGATTGCCCACGCCCCGGAGACGGTATTTTCCGCGCTCGCCAAATCCTGATCGCGAGGCGGCTACACCCCCGAAGACGGCGTTTGCCGGCAAAATGCCTTGAAGGTTCGCACCCACTTGTTGGCAGCGCCGGATCGGCGGGACATAATGGGGTAGCGATTTGCCTGAGAGACCGTGATGCAATTCGTCGAGGCCAATGGCGGCGCCCGGATCCCTGCGATCGGCCTGGGCACCTGGGAACTGCGCGGGCGCAGTTGTGCGCGTCTGGTCGAGCAGGCGCTGAAACTCGGCTATCGACATATCGATACGGCACAGGTCTACGAGAACGAGCGCGAAGTCGGCGAGGGCCTGCGCGCTTCGGGAGTGAAGCGCGACGATGTGTTCGTGACCACGAAGGTCTGGACCACCCACTTCGCGCCGAACGATCTCGAGCGATCGACAAAGGAGAGTCTGGCCAGGCTGCGACTCTCCGAGGTCGATTTGCTGCTGCTGCATTGGCCGAATCCGCAAGTACCGCTTGCGGAAACATTGGGCGCGCTCGCCCGCGTCAGGAAACTGGGCATGAGCCGGTACATCGGCGTATCGAACTTCACTGTAGCCCTCATCGAAGAGGCCGTGCGCCTCTGCGAGGAGCCTCTCGCCTGCGATCAGGTCGAATACCATCCCTACCTCGACCAGGCCAAGGTGCTGGAAGCCTGCGCACGGCATGGCATGGCCGTCGTAGCGTACAGTCCGGTCGCCAAGGGCCGCGTCAAGAACGACCAGGCGCTGGCGCGGATCGGGCACGCTCACGGCAAGACCGCCGCCCAGGTCTGCCTGCGCTGGCTGGTACAGCAGAATGTTCCGGCGATACCACGAACGTCCAGGATCGAGCGGTTGTCTGAGAATATCGACATCTTCGACTTCGAGCTATCGGACGAAGAGATGCGGATGGTCTTCCAGATGGGAACCGCCAAAGGCCGCCTCACCGACTACGGTTTCGCGCCGAAATGGGATTGAGGCGCATATAGTAGCGGACCGGAGAGAGACTCGATTTCGAATGGCGCTGAAGCTTGTAATCGGTAACAAGAATTATTCGTCGTGGTCGATGCGGCCGTGGCTCGCGCTGCGCGCCAACGACATCCCTTTTGACGAAATCTTCGTCCCGCTCTACACGGGCGAGGCCGACAAGCGGCGCATCCTTGATGTCACGCCTTCCGGCAAGGTGCCGGTTCTGTTAGACGGCGACATCACGATTTGGGATTCGCTTGCCATCATCGAATACCTGGCCGAACGGTTTCCGGAAAAGCGATTGTGGCCTCAGGACCCGGCGCAACGCGCACATGCGCGTTCGATATCGGCGGAGATGCATTCCTCTTTCGCGGCGCTTCGCAATGAGTGCGGCATGAATCTTCATCGGCCCGTCGGTGCGATCGAATTGTCGGCGGACGCCCGCGTAAACATCGCGCGAATTCAGGACATATGGGCGGAATGTCGCGAGCGTCACGCAAAGGCGGGACCCTTCCTGTTCGGTGCGTTTGGCGCGGCGGACGCCATGTTTGCGCCCGTGGTGCATCGTTTCCGTACCTACGCGATTGCAGTCAAGCCGCAATCGCGCCGCTACATGGACACAATGATGGCGCTGCCTGCGTTCCAGGAATGGACAAACGCTGGCCTCGCCGAAACGCTTGTCATCGAGAAATTCGAGATGGTGTGAGCATCCATCGTCGTGCCGAAGTGAGAGGTGCAGGCTCCGGATGATCTGCGCAGTTCCATTCCAGCCGCTGAGCGATTTTTTTGCGCTTTGCGGAGGAACGATTTCGGCCTTGATGCGTGATGACTCCTGCTGCGGGGCACTCCGGCGGGGTTCATAATGACAGGCAGATCGTATCTGGCGCGTCAGGCGACAGCTCTTCTTCAATTCGCCAGGTCGACAAGAAATCCGCAGCTTGCGGCTGTTCTGGTCGAAAAGGCCGCCAGTCTCAAATCGCGGGTCGACGAGGCGGCGCCTTCTCCAGACCTTAGTCCCCGAGCACCAGATGTCGAGCTGCCCGCTAAATGACTGCAACCGTGGCCACTTCCGCGAGCCGGCCCGGATGCGAGCCCGGTTGCGGGTTCGGATTCCTGGCTTGACCTGACACGTCAAAGCAGTCTGAATCCGGAACCTGGAGCATGATCCGGAAAAGTGGAAAACCGGTTTTCCCTCGCGACAAACGCGAAACGCGTTTGCGCGGAGATCATGCTCAAACAACGCGATGAGATCATGATGCGATTCCACTTGATCGCATCATGATCTCAGTCGCGCACTCAACCCAAAAAGGGGTTTGGCCATGGGAATTCTTGATTCACTGGAAAATTCGCCTGCATTCAAGAACGCGCTTGGCCAGCTCGGAGGCGCCGTGCTTCCGGTCGTGCTGAGCGAGGTGCTCGGTACCGGCAGCCAGGGTGGACTGAACGCTATCGTGGCCAAATTGCAGCAGGCAGGCTTGGGCGATCAGGTGAAATCATGGCTCGGCAACGGTCACAACCTGCCTATTACGGCCGAGCAATTGCAGCAGGTGCTGGGCAGTGACGCGGTCAAGCAGCTGGCTGCAAAATACAACATTCCCGTCGACCAGATCACCCAGATCCTGGCGCAGCAGCTACCCAAGGCGATCGATCAGGCGAGTCCCGACGGAAGGCTGCCGCACGGCGCCTGAGGCGGCCCTACCGGGTCAGGGCCCGGACTGTCGTCAGGCCTCCAGTCCGGCTCGGCTGGCAGGGCGGCCGCGAAGTCACGCTAGAATCAAAAAGATGCTGGTGTCCCGATCGATTCCGAAGTTTGCAAAACGTGGGCGCTGCGCGATGATGCGAACTTGGGAATCAGCACATTGGTTGGCGCCTATCTACTTGAAAAACCTGCAAAATCATCGTATTTGCCATGTACTGATGTAACTGGCCAAGAAGCGCCACCTCGTGCTATATAACCGTGGTTTACAGTCGGCTAACGCAAGCGGGACCGTGGGCGCGGCCGATGATTTTGGGTGATGGAGAGGGCGTTGAAGCATAAGTACCACGTCGGTGAGATTGTCTATTTTACGGCCAGCAATGTCGCGCGTCCGGCCGCGAGCGGCACCTACGAGGTGATCCGCCTGCTTCCGACCGACGGTGATGACTGCCAGTACCGTATCAAGAGCTCGACTGAAGCGTTCGAACGCGTGGCCAAGGAAAGCCAGCTCGCGCTTTCCTGAAATAGTTGTGCGCAACGGAGGGGTGATCGGGGTTCGATTTCGCCCGCCGTTAAAAGGCCCGGTTCGCAGAATGTTGCTGCGAAAAGCCGCGTGCGAAAAAAATCGGCATCCGTTCGTCGATTGCATTTTGTGCTGCGTTAAGGGACACCGCGCATGAATTGGCCTTGGGCAGATTCGCTCGAACAGATCTGGCATTCGCAGGTCTTTCCGACCTGGCTGACTTTGGCCGCGGCCGGATTCTTCGGCCTGATCGTCCTGGTCACGCTGTTGCGCGCCGATAAATCGGTCGCAAACGGCGCACTGACCGTGATCGCGCTGTTGGGGGCCGGTATCGCCGTGGCTTCGACTACCCGTGGCTTCGATGCGGGAGGCGCCGGCCCAGGTGGTTCGAGCCAATCTCCTGCCGCCATGGTAGCCGCGAGGCCGGCACTCGCGTGCATCGATGACCTGGCCGGGGATGCGGTTCTGACTTCGTGCGAGAAGTCGTTGTTTGGCTCCGCCGAAGCGGTTGCGGCCGCGGTGTCGTATGCATCTTGGCAGCTTGTCCGCCTCACGGCTTACGGCGACGCCGCGAACACCGAAAGAAACCTCACGCCGGAAATCGAGACGTTGCGCCGCGCCGTCGAACATGACCGATATGGCCTGATGGCCTATGTGTTGACGGTACGCGACCATTGTACGCCGGCGGGCTGCGCCGCGTTCCGTATACTGACCGATCACCGGCGGATTGCGGCAAACATGGACGAACGGCTCTATGACAACCTGGTATTGCGTTATGCGCCGACGTGGGGTCTGCCGCCGGCGTCCACGCCCGCTACGCCAATGGCGGCGCTGGTGCCGGGAGTACCGACCGGCCGGCCCACCAATGCCGAATTTCCGAGTGCGGCCTCTACCCCGCCGGTCAGCATCATGACGCCGGAGCCGACCGCCACGACGACGTCGACGCCGCGTTCTGCCAACCCGGCGGCGAATGTGCCGGTTACTTCGCCGCGGCCAACCGCCCAGGCATCGCCAGCGGTGGCGGCGGCGAAAAAGCCTGCGGCGCCCAAGCCTCCGCGCGCAACAAGCGCGCCCGCGCCGGTTGCGATTGCGCCCGCGGCCGCTTCGCCTGCTCCAGCATCTGCTCCCGCGGCATCCAACGAGTAATCCCTCCCGAAAGCCCGCACAATTATTGAAGCACGATCGGCAAAAACTGGGCGTCCCGGACAGAAACACAGAAAATGCCGCTTCATCTCATCAAGCTTTGCGTCGGCTGCGACTCGATCAAGGATCTCAAGGGCTGGATCGCCGAGCGCGTCCAGGCAGCCCGAAAGAAGGGGCTGGCGCCTCACCACGTCCACATCACGCGGATGACGCCCAAGCGCACCGAGGAACTGCTCGCGGGAGGCTCGCTCTACTGGGTCATCCGCGGCGAAATAGCCGCGCGCGAAAAGCTCATCGCGATCGAACCCTTTCGCGACCGGGACGGTATCGGACGTTGCCGATTGGTGATGCAGCCCAAGGTGATCGCGGTCTCGCCGCGTCCAATGCGGGCATTCCAGGGTTGGCGGTATTTTACCGAGGATGCCGTGCCGCCCGATCTCGGCAAGGCCGCCGCCGCCAGCGTCGCCGCCATGCCCGAGCCAATGCGCCGCGAGCTGCGCGATCTCGGCCTGCTCTAGGATTTTCTATACCGCCATATTATCGATCAGGCGGGTGTTTCCGATTTTCGCCGCGACCAGGATGCGCAGCGGTCCTGCGCCACTCGATGAAACCGGCGCCAGGGTTTCGGCATGGCGAACCTCGAAATAGTCCAGCGCGAAGCCGGCAGCCCTGATCATCTCCGCGCCGCCGGCCATGGTGGCTTCGATCGAATCGCCGGCGCGCAGGCGGCCGGCGCTCTCCTTCATGGCGCGAAAGAGAACCGGCGCGACGCTGCGCTGTTCCGCGGACAGGTAAACGTTGCGCGAAGACATCGCCAGCCCGTCGCGTTCGCGCACCGTTCGGGAGCCAATCACCTTCACGCCAAGGTCGAGATCGCTCGCCATGCGCGCGACTACACGCAGTTGTTGAAAGTCCTTTTCCCCGAAGATGGCAAAGTCCGGCCGACATTGCGTAAAAAGTTTGCCGACGACGGTTGCGACGCCGCCAAAAAAATGCGGACGGAAACCGTCCTCGAGACCCGCCGTGGCCGGCCCTTCGAGGACAATCCGGGTGGCGAAGCCATCAGGATACATCGTCGTGGCGTCGGGATGCCAAATCACATCGACTGCTTCGGCTTTCAGTTTAGCGACGTCGGTCTTCCAGGTGCGCGGATATGATCCAAAATCCTCCGATGGAGCGAATTGGGTTGGGTTGACGAAAATCGAGACCACCACCCTTCGGGCACGGCGTTTGGCCAGGCGGACCAGCGACAGATGGCCGTCATGGAGCGCACCCATGGTCGGCACCAGCGCAATCGAGGCCTTTCGCGCACGAAAGCCGTCGAGAGCGCGGCGCAAGGCGGGTAACGTGCGGGCAATCACGGGGCTTTGCGGCATCGGGACTTGAAACTTCCACGGCGGCGGAGTGATGGGCTCGACTTTGCGGCTCGATGACCGATTCTATCAAGAGCCGAGGCCTGCCGCCAAGCAGGGCGACGTGCGCCTCGACCTTGGCAGGGTCGGTGCGGCTTCTTCAAAATTTTGTCCAACAACCACGTGAAACCGCGCGGCGTTTGATTCATGATTAAGACACACGGATCGCGATTCGAGAAAGTTCGCGTGCATTTAACTTGACCGCGAACGCTCGCGATTTGAAGATGTCGGTGGGGGATCGCCGAAATGTTGGTGCAAACTAGTCAAGGCCAATCCGGCTCGGCTCATGTCGTCGTATTGGGCAATGAGAAGGGCGGGTCCGGAAAATCGACTGCAGCCTTGCACATAGCGGTGGCCCTGATGAAGGCCGGCCAGCGCGTTGCCACCATCGATCTCGATTGCCGACAGCAAAGTTTCACCCACTACATCAACAACCGCCGCGTGTGGGCCAGCCGGACGGGTCTCGATCTCGAGATTCCCGTGCATCATTGCATCAAGCTCGGCCAGACCATGCTGATCGCCGACAACGAATCGTCGGAATTTCATCAATTCGAAGAGGCGGTGAGGACGGTTGAAAAAACCTTCGATTTCATCGTCATCGATACCCCCGGTTCCGACAGCTATTTGATGCGGCTGGCGCACTCGATGGCGGATACGCTGGTCACCCCGATCAATGACAGCTTCCTCGATTTCGACGTCCTTGGAACCGTCGACCCCGAAACCTATTCGGTCACCGGCGAAAGCCATTATGCCGAGATGGTGCGGGACACGCGCCGCAAGCGCCGTCAACTCGACGGCACCGGCGCCGATTGGATCGTGGTCCGCAACCGATTGTCGATGCTGGGGTCGCGTAACAAGCAGCTCGTCGCCGACGGGCTCAAGGAGTTGTCGTTCCGGCTCGGCTTTCGCTCGATCGACGGCTTCGCCGAGCGGGTAGTTTACCGAGAATTCTTTCCACGCGGCCTGACCGCGCTCGACGACCTTGATGAGGCAACGCTAGGCACACGCCCCAACCTGGGCCACGTCACGGCACGGGAAGAGGTCACGAGCCTGCTGCGCCAGCTCAAGCTTCCCCTGGACGAACGAGGGCGTCGCCGCGCGGCCAACCGTGCCGAATGGTTCAGCCAGATCGACAAGCCGCTGGAAATCCACGACATAATTGGTGCCTGAGCAGCACCTCGGCTGCTGTGCTCGCCGCTGCCCTCCACGTCCCATCATGTCGGTCATTGGCCTTGGGCCTCGGCCAACGAACCAGCCGTCGGTTCTCCTCTACCGGGGCACCGTTTTGCGTGCTTTTACCGGATTTCCGAACCAGCTCCCGATTACCGATGAAGGATCGAGAGGAAACGGTCGGCAGACGGCGCGCATGTGCACCGCACAACGATCAGGCGGCGAAGTCACAATATTTGGTCTTCCGGTCAAACCGCTGTGATTATATTAAAGGTGTGTGACGGATCGGCCGGATCCGAAAATTCTGACGACCAGCGGTTGCTCGAGGGCAAGATGAAACGTGGAATCGCCGTTTTGTTTTCGCTGTCCGCGCTTGTTGCGCTTGGTTATTTCACGGCAAGCAAATGGGCGATCCGGCATGAAACGCTGATGTTCTACGACACGGCGCGCGACAATCGTCCGGTGGAAATCGATCTCGCGGTACGCCGCGACAAGGAATTGCAGGCGAATGCCGGATTGATCAAATTGCCGGTGGCGATTCTCAATCACGGCAACACCGTCAAGTTTACCGAATACTCCTTCCTCGCAAATCTGTTCGCCGCCCGCGGCTACATGGTGGCCTCGATTCAGCATGACCTCGCGACTGACGCACCGCTGGTGACGAAGGTGGGTGAGCTCTATGTCGGCCGCCTGCCGCAATATCACCGCGGCGTTGCCAATATCCGTTTTGCGCTCGACGAGCTGAAAAAAATCCGGCCGAACGCGGATTATGATCACCTGACCATGGTCGGACATTCCAACGGCGGTGACATCTCGATGTACTTCGCCAAATTATATCCAGATCAGATCAAGAAAGTTGTCACGCTCGACAATCTGCGCGTGCCGTTCACGACCGACGGCAGGTTCAAAATCCTCTCCTTCCGCTCCAAGGACCCGGTCTTCAAGCCCGATCCCGGCGTCATTCCCGATGACGCTGTTTGCGAGAAGGCCGGGATCACCGTCGTCCGGACCAATTTCCAGCACAACGACATGCGCGATACCGGGCCCGAGGAAGCCAAGGAATCGATCCAGGGAATGCTCGACAAATTTCTGGAAGACGACGGTCCGGTTGGTCCGGCCGACGTCAAGCCGAATGTAATGACCGAGGCAGGGCCCGTCACGCCCTTCGCACCCGTCACCCGCAACTGACGATCTGCCCGCACTCGACCGCGCCCAGCCGGTGGATTGACCAGCCTCGGCTCGCGGCCCACATAAGCTTGCTAGTGGAGTGGAAAATCGACCACCAGCCACAGGCGAGCATCCATGTCAGGCGAACCGATCAAGCCAAAATCCGACCTGCCCGAGGGCCGCAAGAGCGGTTCGTTGGCGGACGAAAAGCCGTCAGCCTCGGAAGACATCGCCGCCTTCGTCGCCAAGGCCAAGGCGATGTCGCCGCACGCGGCCGGCAGCCGCGGCAGGCTGGTATTTGCGCTCGATGCAACCATGAGCCGGCAGCCGACATGGGACATGGCTTGCGCGCTGCAAGCCGACATGTTCCGCGAGGCGGCAGCTCTCGGCAGTCTGGATATCAGGCTCGTGTACTATCGTGGCTTGAACGAGTGTCGCGCCACCGGCTGGATCTCCGACAGCGCGCAACTGGCGAAGCTGATGGGCAAGATCGATTGCCGCGGGGGCAACACCCAGATCGGCAAGGTCCTGTCGGAAGCCCGGCGTGAGGCCGTTGCAGCGGGCGTGCGCGCGGTCGTCTTTGTCGGCGATGCGATGGAAGAAAACGTTGATGATCTCTGCGTCAAGGCAGGTGAACTGGGCCTGCTCAAGGTGCCGGCGTTCATGTTTCAGGAGGGACAGGACCCGGTCGCTGAAAACGCGTTCAAGGAAATCGCGCGTCTGACCGGCGGAGCGTGGTGCAGGTTCGACCCCGGTGCGGCGGCCCAGTTGCGCGAGTTGCTGCGCGCAGCCGCAGCCTTTGCCGCCGGCGGGCGCGAGGCTTTGCTGAGGCTGTCGAAAAGCGGCGGCGGCGCCGCCAAATTGCTTGGCCAGATGAGATAGGCGGAAATCCCTCGGGCGTCTTCGATGGCAGGGTTAGCCGGCGACTGCCGCCTTTGCGACGGCGTCCAGTGCGCCAGTCAGGTTGCCGATCGGCGCTTCGGTCCCGCTCAGCCCGTGTCGTTGCGCAAGCCATGCCGGATCGTTGTAGGACAGCCAGGTGCTGCCCGATGCATCCTGCCAAACCAATGCCTTCAGCGGCAGGTCGATCCCGATGGTCTGGGCGGTCTGCATCAGGGGTGTGCCGCCCCTGGCATTTCCAAAAATCAAAAGCTCGGTCGGGTTCAACGACAGACCCGCGGCGGCGGCGCCGGCCGAATGATCGATCCGGGCAAAAACGGTCATGTCTCTTGCCTTCACCGCAGCCTCGAGCCTGTTCATGGTGTCCCGCGGTCCATGGCTGCTCTTGATGGTCGTCAATCCTCGCACAGCCATTTGCCTGCTCCCATGACAGCCGCAGTTCGATCTCAACCTGCCGATTCAATGTTGCAACGCCAACGAGCTTTTCGCGATCGCTTGCCATCCGCATGGTCGGGATCGGCATGTTTTTTACCACCGATCGCCCTATATTGGGACCATGCCTACCCTGATTGCCGGCGTTGTCGCCGTTATCGTTCTCTATTCGCTGCTGCAGATGTTCCGCGCGGCCAATCCGGTCGTTCTGGCACGCACGATCAAGATTGTCGGCGGTGTCGTGGCGCTTGCCGTTGCCGCGTTCACCGGCATCAGAGGCGAGCTTGCGGTGGCCATTCCGCTCGGCATCTTCGGCGCAGGGCTGTTGGGCTGGTCGCCGTTCGGCGCGTCGGGCTTTGGCAATTTCGGCGGATTGTTTGGTGCAAGCGGACAGCGCTCTGCGGGGCAGACCTCCCGCGTTCGCTCGCAGTTCTTCGACATGACGCTCGATCACGACACCGGCAGCCTTTCGGGCCGCCTTGTGGCGGGACCCCATGCCGGCCATTCGCTCGACGAATTCGAGCTGCCGCAGCTCCTGGAGATGATTCCAGAACTTGATGCCGAAAGCGTGCCGTTACTTGAAAGCTATCTGGATCGCCGGTTTCCCGCCTGGCGTCAGAACGCGCAAGGAGACACGGCAGGGCGGCAGCGCCGCCCGCCGCCGAGCGGCAAAATGACGGATGAGGAGGCCTATCAAATCCTTGGCCTGCAGCCGGGGGCGGGGCGCGAGGAGATCGGGCGTGCTCACCGAGCGCTGATGAAGAAACTCCATCCCGACCAGGGGGGGTCGACGTACCTTGCCGCCCGAGTAAACGAGGCCAAGGAAGTTTTGCTTCGCACGCATCACGATTAACTCCGGCACGCCAACAAGCGCCTGCAACAGCGAGCAGCTACTCTGCCTTTTTCCGCTCGACGCCCATTGCGGCCCGCCGTTGTCCGGCGTGGCCAGTCGCTCATCCCAAAAGGTTTAGCCGGAAAATCTTGACGAGAGGTTTGCAACGGCCGGTTTGTGCCGTGCCTCAAGCATTCAGATTTTGTTGATCAATTCCGAACGGTGATGCACGAAATTTCGCTGTGCTTGAGCGCCCGACAGACCGCTTCGGCCTGATCTCGGTCAAGACCGGCAAATCGCGCCCGATACAGCTTCTTGTCGCCCTTGGCCAGGACCAGCTCGGTGAAGGGATCGGCCTTGTTGAGAAGGCCGTGGGCCTGGCTGCGCGCGGCCTCGATACGTTGCCGCGCTTCGCCCTCGGTTTCGAGCGCTCCGACCTGAATCATCCATCCGCTATGGGTCGCTTCGGGTTTGGTTGCGCCGCCCTGCTGGGTGGATTGGGGCTGCGCCTGGCTCCGTTGGGAGGGATCGGCGTAAGCCATCGCCTGGGACGCGGAAGGGGACGTAACGCTGGATGCCGGCAATACGCCAAGAATCCCGTTTCCTGTGCCGTGATTTGCCGGCTGCGGCGGCAGGTCGCTCCGCGCCAGTTCAGCCCTGCCGGTTTCGCTCTTTCCGATCTCGGCCTTCGCCACGACTGCGTTCGATGTCTCCGCCACGTCCGAATGTGCAGGAATTACGCTGGCGACCGGTGTCGGCGGTTGGGCAGGGCCGGCGGCGGCCAATTTGACCGGGCCTGCCTTGATCTGGACCGTCTTCACCCTGACCGGCTTCATCGGCTCGGAAGAACCGGGAATTGCCGCGATCGGCTGGGTTTGAATGACCCCATTGGTCAGCGGCGCCGGTTCAGTCTTTGGTTCGGGTTTGGATTCAGCCTTTGGTGATTCAGATCTGGGCGATTCAGATTTGGGTTCAGCCTTGAGCTGAGTCATCGCCGCAGCGGCGACCGTCGTCGTCGATCGCGAGGTCGAACGCGATACGGCCTGCGCGCCTTGCTCCGCGGGGAAGGTGCCCTGGGCGATCGCTTGTCCCCCCATGCTGGCCGGCGCGGCGTTTTCGGCTTCCGCCACGTCAGTTCTGCTCGCAGCCGAATTGTGTTCGGTGATCGCCGCCACAGTTCGCCGGGCCGAAGCCTTTTCAAGATTTTCGGCAAGCAGGTTACGCATGATCGCGTCCCGCGAACCGCCGCTGTGTCCTCCCATCACCACGCCGACCAGATGGCGGTTGCCACGACGCATCGACGTCACGAGGTTGAAGCCGGAGGCGCGGGTGTAGCCGGTCTTGATTCCGTCGACACCCTCGACGGTGCCAAGGAGGTGGTTGTGATTGGAGATCGAATGGCCACGGAAGGTGAACGATACCGTCGAGAAATAGCGGTAATATCGCGGAAAACGATCCTGGATCGCCCGCCCGAGGGTGGACTGGTCGCGCGCGGTCGTCACCTGCTCGTCATCGGGCAGACCCGATGCATTCCGGTAGATCGTCCTGGACATTCCGAGCATGTGCGCCTTGCGCGTCATGATCTCGGCGAAATCGTCTTCGTCGCCGGCGATGGCTTCGGCGATCACAACGGCGGCGTCGTTTGCCGAGCGGGTCACCAGTCCCTTGATGGCGTCTTCGACGCGAATGGTTTGGCCGGGGCGCAATCCGAGCTTGGTCGGCGCCTGCTCGGCGGCATGCTCGGAGACCGGCATTTCCGTGTCCAGCTTCATCTTGCCGGCGTCGAGGCGCTCGAACAAAAGATAGAGCGTCATGATCTTGGTGAGCGAAGCCGGATGACGGCTGGCGTCAGGATTGTTGGCCGACAGGGTCGCGCCCGAATTGCCGTCTACGATGATCGAGGAGAACGCAGGGCTGTAGCTTTCATGCGACTCCTGATGTTGATGGCGCGCATAGTGATGATGCCTGGAACGGCGCGCCTGAGCGGTGTCGGTGGTAAAAATGATCGCGGTGGTGACCGCGATAAATCCGAACGCGCAAACCCGCAAAACACGCGAGGAAGCCAAGGTTGTGCGAAGCATGAACTACCCCGTCCCCAATTTCTGCCTTGATCACTGCTTCGTGAGGCCAAATTATGCCCAACGACCGGCAACTTTTTCGCGCTCGGAGACCGACCCCAAGCGCTCGTTTCGCCGGGTCGGCCAACCAGTCCGTCATTCTTCGCTAAGGCGCTGTTCACAATCAGATTTCAGAGCCTGCCTGGAACCTGGAGACAGGCCGCAAAACAGGTTAGGTGGCGGGAGTTTCCAAAAGATTAAGGAAGGCTTGCGAAGAATCCCGTCATTTGCTGGAGAAACCCCCTGCTTGTGCATCGCACAATTTTCGTTGACATTTTTTGTGCAGTGCACTATATGCGGACCATAACGGGCCGGGAGGTCCGGCATTGATCCTAGTCTGGGAAAGGGAATTTCATCATGGTCAAGGTTGAAGACATCCAACAGTACGGAAAAGAGCAGTTTGATACGGCCGTCGCCTCAGCGACGAATCTGCAAAATGGCTTCCAAGCCATCGCAAGCGCCTATGGCGACTACACCAGGAAGTCCTTTGAGGATACGAAATCGTTCGTCGAGAAGCTTTCCGGTGTGAAGTCGCTCGACAAGGCGATCGAAGCGCAAACCGAATTTGCCAAGTCCTCCTACGAGACCTTCGTGGCTGAGGCGCAAAAAATCGCCGGCCTTTATGGTAATCTGGCCAAGCAGAGCTTCAAGCCGGTGGAAAACATCGTTTCGAAGTTCAAATCAGCTTCCGGCCAATAAGCGGGTCGCTCGCAGCAAATATTATGCAAAGCCCGGCCTTCTGGCCGGGTTTTTTTTGCCAATGCGTACGCGGACGGCCCGCAGGCGACCGCTCGAAAAAATATTGCCACTGGAGGGGGAACTACCGCCACGCTTTGTCAAACGAACCCGGATTGATTAACCTTCGGATTCTGCCGATCCGGGAATCGGCAGGTTGCGATCTGTGTCTGCGAGCTTGCAGCGAAACGAAGATGGACCCATATTCTCGCTGTCGATCCAGAGGATGGGTCAGGCCGGGAGCGGTGATCTGGAATTTGTCCGGGGTTGATCGATGGCTCCAGGTGAGAACATCGTCGGGTTCGTGCCTCCCGCCGTCCAGCTTCCTTTGGGGACCTCAAACGCCTGCGCCATGTTACGATTGATAGCCAGACCTGACCCGTCGGTATCTCCGGCGGCCATTTTCTCTCCCCGAATGGGTAACGATGAGAACCGCTCCGGCGGAACCGCCGGCCCCGGCACATCCGTCATTACCAAGGTCAAACCGAAAACAAAGCGGCCCAATCTATATCGCGTGCTGATACTGAACGACGACTATACGCCGATGGAATTCGTCGTTCTTGTGCTGGAGAAATTCTTTCAGAAGGACGTCGAAGCCGCGACCAAAATCATGCTGCACGTACACCATCACGGTATCGGGGAGTGTGGCGTATTCACCTACGAAATAGCCGAGACCAAGGTGACTCAGGTCATGGACTTCGCCCGCAAGCACCAGCATCCCCTCCAATGCGTGATGGAAAAGAAGTGACGTCGCTTGTCGATTGGGGGATCGGAACGGGTTTTGCATCGTTTCTACAGGTAAACCCGGACCAACACGGGTAACCCTTAACAAATCACGTGAGCGTGCGGGGAGAACCCGGCCCGGGCGCGGAACCGGTCTTTTGCCATGATCGGATATAACTATATGTGACGAAGGTTGTTGTTGCCTGACCGGCGAACGACGATCATGATGGCGGGGGCCATAGAGGACGCGAATGCCGACTTTTTCCCAAAGCCTGGAACAATCCCTGCATCGCGCGCTGGCGATTGCGAACGAGCGTCATCATCAATATGCGACGCTTGAACATCTTCTGCTGTCGCTGATCGATGACTCGGATGCGGCGGCCGTCATGCGCGCCTGCAGCGTCGATCTCGACAAGCTGCGCACCAGCCTCGTCAATTATCTCGAAACCGAGTTCGAGAACCTGGTGACGGACGGCGCCGATGACGCCAAGCCGACCGCCGGCTTCCAACGCGTGATCCAGCGCGCGGTGATCCATGTCCAGTCGTCCGGACGCGAAGAGGTCACCGGCGCCAACGTGCTGATCGCGATTTTCGCCGAACGCGAAAGCCACGCCGCCTATTTCCTGCAGGAGCAGGACATGACCCGTTACGACGCGGTCAACTACATCAGCCACGGAATTGCCAAGCGGCCGGGAGTTTCGGAAGCGCGGCCGGTTCGCGGGGTCGACGAGGAGACCGAGACCAAGGGTAACGAGGATTCCAAGAAAAAGGGCGAGGCGCTCGAAACCTACTGCGTAAACCTCAACAAGAAGGCGCGCGACGGCAAGATTGATCCGGTCATTGGCCGGAATTCCGAGATAAATCGCGCTATCCAGGTGCTTTGCCGCCGGCAGAAGAACAATCCACTATTCGTTGGCGACGCCGGCGTCGGCAAGACTGCGATCGCCGAGGGGCTGGCCAAGCGCATCGTCGACAGTGAAGTGCCGGAGGTGTTGTCGGCCGCTACCGTATTTTCCCTCGACATGGGCACGCTATTGGCCGGCACCCGTTACCGCGGCGATTTCGAAGAACGGCTGAAGCAGGTGCTCAAGGAGCTCGAGGCTCATCCGAACGCCATTTTGTTCATCGATGAGATCCACACGGTGATCGGCGCCGGCGCCACATCGGGCGGTGCCATGGATGCGTCCAATCTGCTCAAGCCGGCATTGGCTTCCGGCACGATCCGCTGCATGGGCTCGACGACGTACAAGGAATATCGCCAGCATTTCGAAAAGGATCGCGCGCTGGTGCGCCGATTCCAGAAGATCGATATCAACGAGCCGACGGTGGAGGACGCGATTGCGATCCTCAAGGGCCTGAAGCCTTATTTCGAGGATTACCATCGGCTGAAATACACCAACGAGGCGATCGAGGCGGCGGTGCAGTTGTCCTCGCGCTATATCCACGACCGCAAGCTGCCCGACAAGGCGATCGATGTGATCGACGAATCCGGCGCGGCTCAGATGCTGGTGGCGGAGAACAAGCGCAAGAAGACCATCGGGATCCGCGAGATCGAGAGCACCATCGCGACCATGGCGCGGATTCCGCCCAAAAGCGTGTCGAAGAATGACGCCGAGGTTCTCAAACACCTCGAGCAGACCTTGAAGCGGGTCGTGTTCGGGCAGGACAAGGCGATCGAAGCGCTTTCGGCCTCGATCAAGCTCGCACGCGCAGGTCTGCGCGAGCCGGAAAAGCCGATCGGCTCCTATCTGTTCTCAGGACCCACCGGCGTCGGCAAGACCGAGGTCGCCAAGCAGCTCGCGGCCTCGCTCGGCGTCGAGCTGATCCGGTTCGATATGTCGGAATATATGGAGCGCCACACCGTGTCGCGCCTGATCGGGGCGCCCCCGGGCTATGTCGGCTTCGACCAGGGCGGCTTGCTCACAGACGGTGTCGACCAGCATCCGCATTGCGTGGTGTTGCTCGACGAAATCGAAAAAGCCCATCCAGATCTGTACAATGTGCTGCTGCAGATCATGGACCATGGCCGGTTGACGGATCATAACGGCAAGCAGGTCAATTTCCGGAACGTGATCCTGATCATGACCACGAATGCGGGTGCCGCCGACCTCGCGCGGCAGGCTTTCGGGTTCACCCGCAGCAAGCGGGAAGGCGACGATCACGAAGCGATCAACCGGCAGTTCGCGCCCGAATTCCGCAATCGGCTCGACGCAATCATCTCGTTTGCGCATCTCAATGCCGAAGTGATCGGCATGGTGGTCGAGAAGTTCGTGCTGCAGCTCGAGGCTCAGCTTGGCGATCGCGACGTCACGATCGAATTGTCCGAGCCGGCCAAGGCCTGGTTGATCCAGCACGGCTATGACGAGCAGATGGGTGCGCGGCCCATGGCACGCGTGATCCAGGAACACATCAAGAAGCCGCTGGCCGACGAGGTGCTGTTCGGCAAGCTCAAGGGCGG
>Ga0075029_100000470_pt1 | contig 23107 bp, 15 predicted proteins | sample LitLauG_LLR_2013_FD_71391 | JGI IMG/M metagenome (GOLD analysis project Ga0075029, IMG submission 71391) | Freshwater sediment microbial communities from North America - Little Laurel Run_MetaG_LLR_2013 | ecosystem: Environmental > Aquatic > Freshwater > Creek > Sediment | place: USA... | reverse complement strand
GGTCGGGTGGTGCTGCGGGCGGGTCGGGTGGTGCCGGGTCCGCGGCCGCCCTAGTACCTGTCCCTACGGATCTCGCGGCATCGGGCTCGGCGTACAGCGGCACCTTGGGGCTTGCCCTCGGTGTGGAACTGCTTCTGCTCGTTGTTGCTCCCCCGCTGCTCGTTGCGTATCTCGCGAAGCGGCGGAGGTCATCATGAGCATCGTTCAGCGGGCGCTGGTGGCCGCGCCGGTGGCCGTGGCGTTGGTTTTACCTATCGCCGGCTTCGCTGATGCTGCTGGTGTAGCCCACCCGTCCACACTGCCGAGGACGTCGTCGACTTCGTCGCTGTTCACCGCCAGCAAGTCGGTATCCCGGGTCAACCTTGTCAATGGTCAAAACATCGTTGTGGACAATCGAACCGTCAGGGTCACAGTCAGCGCGACACAAGACTTGCGCAACGGTCAACAGGTGCTCGTGTCCTGGCGCGGCGCCCACCCGACAGGTGGCATTCGCCTCGACCCGAACTCGGTCGACGCCATTTATCAGGAGTTCCCGGTCGTACTGTTGGAATGCCGAGGCAAGGACACCACGTCCGTGCCGTCGGCACAGAGGGTGTCCCCGGAGGCATGCTGGACGCAGTTCCCACAAGAACGCTTTCAGCGCAGCGGGGTCAACTTCCCGGAGTACCGGGTGGACCGGTACGCAACCGTCGCGCAGCGTGCTGCGATCGTGAATGCGCCAGCTGTGCGCCCGGCCACCTGCTTCCTGTCGCCTTCGGAGTACTGGCTTCCCTTCATCTCTGCCACGGGCCACGTATACCCCGGCGGGAATGGCGGCTGTGCTGGCGTTGCCCCAGAGGCATCGTCCTCGAATGCCGGTGGGCTAACGCTTCCCCCGAACGACACGTATGCGGCCACTGCCGTTGACGGAACAGGTTCGGCGAAGTTCCAGATCTGGACGGTTAGCCAGAACGCGTCCTTGGGATGTTCACAAACGGTGCCCTGCACGTTGGAGGTCATCCCCATCGAAGGCATCAGCTGCGACACTGCGGCCGCGGGTCTGCCGGCGCAGGACCAGCCGCAGCCCGGGATTGACGAACCACAGACTACGACGGAATGCCTTCGCAATGGCGGCTACAAGCCAGGGACGTTGGCGTCAGCGGGTGCGGGCGTGTCTGACCTGGGCGTCAGCGGGGCGTTGTGGTGGAGCGCCTCCAACTGGCGCAACCGTATCGCAACTCCGCTGTCGTTTGCACCCGAGGACAACGTGTGCAGTTCGATCGTCACAGCCAGGGGGTCGGCCCCCATATACGGGTCAGAGCTGATGATCCAGGCAACCAACCAGTGGGCGCCGGCGTTCTGCCTCGATCCCTCACGCTACCCGATCACACACGTCCAGGTGGGTGAGCCGCAGGCTGCCATCGGGCTGAGCAGCGGGACTGGCATCAATGCGGCATTTGTGAGCGACCCTCCATCCACAGGTTGGGCTCGGCCCGTGGTCACGGCACCCACTGCTGTGACAGGGTTTGCGATTGCCTACACGATCGACGACGCCCAACACCACGAGTACCTCCAGCTCAAGTTGGACCCGCGTCTACTTGCTAAGCTGCTGACAGAGTCCTACCCAGCGGTTACCGCCGTCCAGAGCAGCTACCCGCCGTTGTCCGGGAATCCGTTAGACATGTCCGTGGATCCGGAGTTCCGGGCCCTCAACCCCGGATTAGCCACACTGCCCGATCCCGGATTGTCCGCGGCCACGCTACTGACGATGTCCGGAAGCACCGACGTCATGACAGCCCTGACGTCATATATCAACGCTGACCCGGAGGCCCGGGCGTGGCTCGACGGGAAACCCGATCCTTGGGGCATGAAGGTGAACCCCGCCTACAAGGGAATCCCGCTGCCGGTGAGCCACTGGCCGTTGCTGGATACCTACGAGCCGACAGCCTTGTATCGACTGGGCATCAACGACTGCCTGTACGCGAGCCCCGTCCCCTTCCTGCCCCTGGTGAACGCGCCTCTGCCGCGCCTGGAGCTGATCACGCAGTCCATTGAGTTCGCCATCTCCAATGCGCAGGTACAGTGCTCCGAGCCGGTCCCTAACTCCACAGATGGCGCGAAACTCGTCGCCCAAGGGCGACAGCCCATCGGCTACCGCTTCCTCCTCGGCATCGTCCCGCTGGCGGACGTCAGTCGCTACCAGCTGACCGCTGCAGCTCTGCTGTCCCACACCGCGCCGACGGCAGCCAGCGCCTTCACCACCGCCGCAGGTCGCACTTTCGTGACGCCGACGGCTGCAAGCATGCGCGCGGCCGTCGCCACGCTCCATCCCGACCAGTCGACAGGGACGTGGCCGCTGCCGTACGCGACCTGGCGCACGACGACGGCGGGCGCATCCGCATACCCGGGTACGATGGTCGTCTACACCGCGGTGCCTACGCAGGGACTGGCCGCAGCCGACGCCCACCACTACGCGGATTTCCTCCGCTTCGCCGGGACCAGTGGCCAGGTCCTAGGGTCGGGCTCCGGGCAGCTGCCTGATGGCTACCTCCCGATGACTGCAGCGAACGGCCTTGGCCAGATGGCGAGCTATACGCTGACCGCTGCGGACGCCGTAGAGGCGCAGCGCGGGCAGTTGCCCCCCCTCGTGGCGGTGAAGCCGGTGGGGACTCCGTCCCCGTCGAGCCCGGCCGGCAGCACCGGCGCCCCGGGCGGCAGCGGGGCCACGGGGGCCGGGGCAGCCGGTGGCGGAGCGACCGCCGCGTCGACGCACCCGGGTCTGACGGGACCCACGTCCCGGTCCGTCGCGCTACGTGAGAAAGCCGGTGCCTCGGCCGGCGGCGGTCGCTCCAGCGCGGCGGTGGGCTTCACCACCGGCGTGTCGCCCGGTAGGGGATCCACGGCCCTGGACATCCTGCTACTGCTTGCCGCACTCGCCCTGGGTGTCGCGGTCGCCGTCGTGGCACAGGCTGCGGTCGCGAGTCGGCGATGACAGCGGTCGACGGGTCGGCGGTCAGCGTCGAACACGGTGAGGATCACGCCTCCGCCGCCGAGGTCGAGGCGGCGCCGCCGCCGACCCGCATCCGACGGATGTCGTGGCCGAGACTGAACCGCAACCAGTCGATCGTGCTCGGCGTTGCCATCATGGTCTTCTTGCTCGCTGTGTGGTCCATCTTGTACCTGACGACCCTCAGTGCGGCCGTGGCTAACCATCTTCAAAGCGGGCTGTACGCCTCCTTCCGACTGCAGGTCGCGAGTGAAACGGCGCCCTTAGGGGGGGTGATCCCACCCGGGAGCCCGGTCGCGCTTCTGTCGTTCCCCGCGGCGGGGGTCCACAACAAGGTGGTGGTCGAAGGGACGACGTCGCGAAACCTGATGTCGGGCCCAGGTCACCGGCGCGACACGGTACTGCCGGGGCAGGTCGGAGACTCCGTCATCTACGGCCGCAGCGTCGCCTTCGGCGGCGTTTTCGCCCGCATTGCCAACGTGCCGCTAGGCAGCCGCATGACGGTCACGACAGGGCAGGGTGTCTTCACCTTTCGAGTACTCGATGTTCGCAGCGTCGGAAGCCCGTTGCCCGCACCCCTGGCCACGGGAGCAGGGCGACTGACCCTGGTTACCGCCAGTGGTGGGGGGGCGCTGGCCGGATGGACGCCACGCTCGGAGGTGTACGTCGACGCCACGCTGGTGGGCAAGGCACTGCCAAGCGCCGCAGTGCTGGGGGCCGTACCTCGCGCCGAGCAGGCGCTACAGCCGGACCCGTCCGCCTTGCCGGTCGCAATCCTGTGGATGCAACTCCTCATCCTGGCTGTCGTCGCTGGTGTCTGGGCCTGGTTCCGATGGGGGCGCCCACAAGCATGGCTCATTGCCGGGCCGGTGGCGTTGGCCGCCTTGTGGGGGCTGAGCGGCGCCGCGGCACAGTTTCTCCCGAACCTTCTCTAGTCCTCCAGTTCGTGCTTTGGCTCGTTGCCTCGACCCAAGACTACGCTTGGTAGTGATCGCACCACGGGGCGTGGACATCTGATACTCCCGGTAGGTGTGGTGGGCGCAGCCCGAGGCGGATCCTTTACGGCGGTTCATCCGCCGTTCATGTGGGCGCCGGCTGCCGGCAGGGCAGCCCAGAAAGAGTCAGAGATGCACGTGTAGGACGTGCGTCCTCTGGAAGGGATTCCTAATGCGCAAAATCACCAAGGCAGGGGTCGGCGCCATCGGCGCTGCCACCCTGCTGGTCGGTGGCCTCGCCGGTCCGGCGCTGGCCGACGCATCTGCTGGACCTTCGGATTTCGTTGCCGTGGGCTCGGACACTGTTCAGAACGTTGCTAACTTCCTGTTCGAGGGTGACCAGAACGGCGACCTCGGTTTCAACTCGGCGAACAAGCTCACCCGCGTCTTCTCTTTTGACGCCAACGGTGACGCAAATGGCCGCGCGCTGTACGCGCTCGGCGCGACCTCCAACCTGCCCGTCACCGCGGTCCTGCGGACGGGCACGCTGCCCGTCCCGCGGCCCAACGGCTCCGGCGCCGGGATCGCAGCCCTGACCGCTGACAGCGTCGGCGGCACCGGCTACGTCAACTCCGGTTACCCCACCCTGCCCAACGGCAGCATCAACATCGTCCGCGCCTCGCGGCTGCCCAAGCTGAGCGAGCTGCAGGCCTGCCAGGCCATCACCGACTGCGGTGGCCTGCACGTGTTCCAGTTCGCCTACGACAACCTTCAGGCAGCCACCGCGGTCACCACGAACGCCGTGTCCAACCTGACCGTGCTGCAGCTGGCGCACATCTTCCAGTGCGACACCGGCTACACGACATGGAACGGTTCCGGCCTCGGCGGGACCAGCACTGACACGGTTATCCCGGTCATCCCGCAGAGCGGCTCCGGCACGCGCAACTTCTTCATCGCCGACCTCACTGCCGCTCTGCCGGGTTTCGCCCTCGGTGCCTGTGTCCAGACCGGCCAGGAGCATGACCCGTCGTCCATCTACAGCAACGCCCACGCGGCCGACGTGATCATGCCATTCTCCACCGCCAAGATCGCGCTCATCAACGGCACCGAGCCCGGTGGCAAGCAGTACTTCGGCTCCGCCGAGGCCGGCAAGATCACGACGGACTTCACTGGCGGCGCCGGCTACAACACTTCTCGCGGTCTGTACTTCGTCGTGCGGGACTTCGACCTGACCAACGCTGCCCCGTACAACGCCACAGCGACGAAGAACATCTTCCAGTACTTGTTCCAGGGCTCCACCAGCTTCGTGGCCAAGTCCGCGAACGCGGCCCTGATCCAGGCTGCCGGGCTGAGCACGGCTACCGACCCGATCTCCGGTCCGGCGTACCAGGACCTGGGCGACGTGACCTCAGGCTGATCCTCGGCCCATCTGTACGTCCGTACGGATCCACACCCCTGTCAGTACTTTCATTCAATTCTCGAAGGGGAAATACATGAAGCTCCGTCTCAAGACGGTGGTGGCCTCCGCAGCGTCGGTGGCCATCGTCGGCGGGGCTCTCACGGTTCTGGGAGCGCCGGCCGCACTTGCGTCCGGCCTCCCGGTTCCGAGCTGGGAGCCCAACGTCCACACCACCTACGGTTCGCTCGGTTCGATCACCCTGTATGACTCCAGTGGCCACGTGGTCACCGGTGGTCTGAACTCGTCGAACCCAGTCGCCACCTACGCCGTGGCAAACGGCACCACGACCGACGTCGCTCCGCTGAACAAGGCGCAGCTGTCGATTGCCACGCCGGACGGCACCAACCTCACCTACAACTGGTCGAGCGATGTGCTGTCTGCGAACACCGTCTACCCGGTGGCCTCTCCCCCCGCTGCTCTCGCGGGTCTGCCGGCCAACCAGCCGTACTCCACGTCGACCTCGACTGACTTCTCGATCAACAACTACCTCAGCGAGTTCCCGAACACCCAGACCGCGGCCGGTCAGGCGAACATGTACGAGCTCCGCCTGATCACCAACGCCACGCACGTTCAGAGCCTGGGCAAGTACTTCTCGACCGACATCGAGGTCAACAGCGGCACCACGGCGCTGGCTGACGGCCTGGCTCCCGGACACTGGCAGGTTGTGTACCCGGTTCCGGCCGTTGCAACCTCCGTCTCGACACCGGTGGCCACCCCGCCGAGCCCGGTGCTCACCGGCACCTCGGTGACCCTGTCCTCCACCGTCACCGCGGCCGACTCCTCGCACCCCGCAGGCTCCGTTCACTTCTTCGACGGGACCACGGACCTGGGCGCGGCGACGTTCAACGCTACGACCGGTGTGGCGACATTCAGCTACGCACCGGGCGTCGGTACCCACAGTTACACGGCGGTCTTCACGCCTGCCGTGCCGGCGAGCTACACCGGCAACACCTCCTCGGCCCTGTCCTACACGGTGCAGGCCCCTGGATCGATCACGGCTGTAAACCTGAGCGGGCCGAGCACGGTGGCGGCGAACACGGCCTTTACCTTGTCCGCGGTGGTCGTTCCGAACCCGACCACCGGCACGCCGGCGGGTACAATGACGTTCTTCAACGGCACCACCCAGCTGGGTAGCACCACTACTGGTGCCGCGAACGTCTACAGCTTCACGGACAACACGGGTCTGGCGACGGGCACCTACAGCAACATCACCGCGGTTTTCACCCCGAGTGGCAATGCCTTCGGGACGACCCCGGTGACCAGCGCCCCGATCACGATCACTGTGACTGCTCCGGCCTGTACGACCTGTACTGACCAGCAGACCATCACGGTGGTGGTCCCCGCGGGTACGCTCGCCATCGCGACCCCGTACACCGCGGCCAGCCCGTTCAACCTGGGCACCATGGCGTTGAACCCGGGCCAGACCGGCTTCTTCGCGACCGGCGACTTCGGTGGCGGGACTGCTGCCAACGCGGTCACCATCACCGACACCCGCTCGGGTGACCTGGGCTGGACCGCTGCTCTGGTTGCTTCCAACCTGAGCAATGGTTCCGGTGGCAGCATCAGCGCCGGCAACCTGTCCTTCACCGGCGTCACGCCCACGTACATCGCGGGCAACAACCTGACGTCCGGGAACGTCACCACGAGCGACGTCACGTCCAACGCCAGCTACAGCGTGCAGTATGCGCCGACGTATGGCGGCACGGACGGCCTGGCGGCCAAGCACACCTTCGCTACCGCGGCGGTTGGCCACTCGGTCGGCACGGTATACATCGACGGCGCCATCAACCTGTACGCGCCCACGTCGACGCCGGCTGGTACCTACACCGGCACGATCACCTTCACCATCGGCTAGTCTCACGACCTAACGGTGGCCTCTCGATGGGCCACGGTGCGGGGCGGCGCGAGGATAGCTTGCGCCGCCCCGTTGGTCGTTGTGTTGCCCATACGCTGTCGGGATGGCCGTTCGTCTGTAACCTTCAGTTCATGTGATGGCAATCGCGGAGACGGCTTGCGTGGGTGGGGTGTGACCATGCGTTGCGTGGATGGGCGAGGCGTGTGCCAGCGAATGCGGGCGTGGTGGCTCGCGGTCGTGGTCGTCGCGCTGCTTGGGGCCATGGTCGTCCCTGCGAGTGCGGACGGCGCCGGTGCTGGGGCCACGCCGAGTGCCTCGTCTGGCTCAAACAAGGCGTCCTTCGGTATCGGGCCAGCCTCCGCAACCGGACTCAGCGGAGCGGGAGGATTCTTCTACGCTTCCACACCGGGCGGGGTCTTCTCGGATCGGGTCGCGGTCCTGAACTATTCGGTACGTCCCCTGGTGCTACGGCTGGAGGCAGTCGACGCCGTGAATACCACTGAAGGGGGCTTCACCGGCGTAGTGAACCCGGCGCAAAACGTTGGAGCTGGAGCGTGGGTCCACCTCCCAGCGTCGAAACAGGAGGTGGAGGTACCGGCCCGGACTCTCAAGGCACCGGGCGTGACCATCGTCCCCTTCACGGTCTTCGTCCCTCAGAATGCGGAGCCAGGCGATCACGCGGCTCTCGTGTTGGCTGTGCTGACCACCCGCTCGACGAGAGGCAACGTACCGGTCATCCTGCAGCAGCGGATCGGTACACGTCTCTTCATCCGCGTCACGGGTCCCCTGCACCCCAAGCTGACCGTGTCAGTCGTCTCCACGTCGTATCACATGACGTGGAACCCGTTCGCCACGGATCGCGTGACGGTCACCTACATCATCAGAAACGTTGGCAACGTCAAATTGGGCGGCACCGTCACCGCCGAGATCCGCGGCCTGTTCGGTTCGGTTGCGCGGGCGCCGAGGCAGCCGCTCGTGCAAGTGCTACTGCCCGGAAACCAAGTGACCCATACGCTCACTATCGACGGCGTGTACCCAGAGTTCTGGGACACAGCGACCGTCACTGTGCGGCCACTCAACGCGGTAGGCGACGCAAATCCTCCCGGCAGCATCGCATCCGGCTCGCGATCATTCTGGGCGATCCCCTGGCCCGTCATAGTCATAGTCGTCCTGCTCGCAGCAGCGGTGTTCGGCGTCCTGTGGCGTCGGCGCCGCCAGGCCACCGCAGGCGAGCCCCCTCAGCAATCGCCCAACGGTAATGGCTCGGATGGCCCTGAAGGCGGGGGACCGAGCGACGGCGCAGAGGTCGTGGGGACCCTCCAATGACGCGACGTCGTCGATGGATGCAGAGCAGCACGCATGTGCCGAGGCTGGCCGCCGGTCTCATCGTCGCCGGCCTTGTCTGTGCCCCGCTGGCGGGTATCGCGTCGGCCTCGCCAGTCACTGTGCCCTACACCGACCCCTCGTCGACTGGGTCTATCACGCTGTGTGACCTCGGGGGACATTCCCTGCTCAGCGGGTCCATCACTACCAAGCCGTTTGCGTGGAAAGCGGTCGGGTCAGCTCCAGCGTCCGCCCCGTACAACGGCGCCGGTGCTTTGGCGACGCTCTACATCTTCATTCCGGTGCAGGGATTGCCCCCTAGCTATTGGAACGGCGACAATATGACGGCCGCGTCGGCGTACACCAATCCGGCGCACCCAGCAGCTCAGGCCACGTCCCTAGACTTCTCCCTGAGAGATTTCCTCGGCAATTTTCGAACGCCATGGAACAATCTGTTGCAGTTGCGCCTCCTGGAATCCAGCCCTGCCAACGGGGGGCCCGCGCCTACCTATAACGCCCTCACCATCCAAGTGCACGGGGGGACGTGGTCCGTCGTCGGGCCCATAGGGAGCGCGCCCTGTTCTAGCTCGGTGACGCTGTCACATGAGGTCGCTGCCGAAGGCCTATCCCCAAACGGGGTAGCTCCACCGCGTGGCTCCAAGGCCTCGGCCACCCGTTCCACGGCTCAGCCCGGGCACTACGGAACCGCGGATGATCCAGTGCCGGGTTCGACCGCCGGCGGCGCCGCGCCACAGTCGTCGAACGCCTCGCCGGGCAGCGTCGCGGGATCGCCGACGGGGCAGGCATCCTCCGACACAGGTGGCAGCCATTCGTCGGCACCGTGGGTGGTCGTTGCGGTTACCCTTGGCCTATTGGCCGGGGGAGTGGCGGTCGTTCGATGGATCGGTAGGCGAAGGGTCTAGTTGTCAGCAAGGCAGTGAGCAGGAGCATGATGCCGGAGCAGCACCCCGTTAATGTCACAGAGCTGGAGTCGACCCCATGAGGAACCATCCACGTCGCGCGATTGCCGCACTAGCTACCCTGGCTGTGGGTATCGCCCTGGCACAGGTGGGAATCATCGTTCCGAGTGCCCAAGCGTCCACGGTGCCCCCGTGGGAGCCGAACGTCCACCAGACGTACGGGTCGGTGGGCTCTCTCACTCTGTACAACGCGGCGGGGCAACGGGTGACAAGCGGTAGCGCCGCCTCCCACCCATTCGTCACGTACGCCGTGGCTGGTGGGACAACGACAGACGTCGCTCCGCTGAACAAGGCCCAGCTCTCGATCGCCACGCCGGACGGCACCAACCTCACCTATAACTGGGCGAGCGACGTGCTGTCTTCCAACACGTACTATCCCAACGCGTCAGATCCTGCCGTCGTGCGTGCGGGGGGCGCAAACACCCCATATTCCACGTCGACAAGCAGTGACTTTTCGCTCAATGACTACATCGGGGAGTTCCCAAACGCCCAGACCGGGCCTGAGGCGGGTCTGTACGAGTTGCGCCTGATAACGAACAGCACGCATCAGATGAGCCTGGGCAAGTACTTCTCTGCCGATATCCTGGTAACCGGATCCGGGGCGAGCGCGACATGGCAGCAGGTCTACCCCGCCGTCTCGGTCGCGCAGGCCACCACCACTACCCTGTCGGCGTCGCCGGTGGGTACTGCTGTCGCCGGCAGCCCCGTGTCGCTGAGCGCCACATTGAGCCCGTCCGCTGCCGCAGGCACTGTTCAGTTCTTCGACGGCTCTAGCTCGCTCGGTAGCGCTGCCGTGATCGGAGGAGTTGCCACCCTGCCGCCGACCAGTGCGCTGACGGCTGGGCCGCACGCGTTTAAGGCGGTGTTTACCCCGACAGACCCGACTGCCTATCAGGCCTCTACGTCGAGCACGTCGAGCTACTCGGTCACGGCGGCTCCTGCGGACTATACGGCCCTGTCCCCGTGCCGGGTGTTCAACACGGGCCATGGGGGTGTTTCTGGGTGCAGCAACGCGCCAAATATTGGCGCTGTGGCGAAGGTTGGCACCGGCAAGACGCTGGTGGTGCAGGTGGCAGGTGTCGGCGGCGTCCCGCTAACCGGGGCCACTGCCGTCGTCCTGAATGTGACCGTGAACGGGGCAACCGGACCTACGACTGTCACCGCCTACCCCGATGGCACCAGCCGTCCGCTCGAGTCCAACGTCAGCGCCCAGAGCGCTGGAGCCGTGCCGAGTCTCGTGACGGTCGCCTTGGGTGCGGATGGAAAGGTGGACTTCTACAACTCCGGTGGCGCGGCGTATATCATCGCCGACTTGGCCGGGTACTATGAGCCGGCAGTTGGCGTCACCTACAACCCGCTAACGCCCTGCCGGGTCTTCAGCACAGGACATGGTGGCGTGAGCGGCTGTGCGGGCGCACCCAATATCGGGCTCCCCGCCCCGATTGGCGCGGGAAAGTTTATAAGGATCAAGGTTGCTGGCGTGGGTGGGGTGCCAGCTACAGGAGCCACTGCTGTTGTGCTCAATGTCACTGCGGTAGGCGCGACGAAGGGTACGTACGTCACGGTCTGGCCGGACGGCGTGCAGCAGCCGGTGGTCTCCAACCTCAACGTAAACAGCGGCGCTCCCGTGCCGAATCTGGCGATCGTGGCCATCGGCACGGGTGGGTACGTTGACTTCTACAACGCCGTCGGCTCCGTCAACGTGATCGCTGACCTCGCCGGTTACTACGGCGGCACCGTCGGCTCGGCATTCGTAGTGTCCACGCCAGCTTGTCGCGTCTTCAACACGCAGACGGGGACCACTGGTGCGACGTGCGCCAGCAGCCCGGCAGTAGCGAAGGCGCCGCTGGGCGCCGCGGCGACGCTCCGCGTTCCGATCACGAACGTTGCTGGGGTCCCGTCCACCGCTACGGGGGTCGCGATGAGCGTGACCTCGGTGGGTGCGACGAAGGGGACCTACCTGACTGTGTGGCCGAGCTCGGCCACACAGCCTGTAGTGTCGAACCTGAATGTCGGCAGTGCCAGCCCGATCTCCAATATGGCGCAGGTGTCGCTCGGCACCGCGGGCACGTTGGACTTCTACAACGCGGTCGGCGCAACCAACGTGACAGGGGACTTGGAGGGGTATTTCGTTCCCAGCGCTTAGCGCCTGAGGGACGGGGGTGGGGACTGAAATGTCCGGTTCCTACTCCCGCCCCTCCGGGGAGTAGAGAGCCAACGCCTTTGTTCCTGTGGGATGCGAGATCACAGTCCTTGTCCCCAGGTCCCCAAACGAAGCGGTGGAGTGGAGGGGAGCCTGTCGGCGCAGTGATTCGCTGAGCTCCACATCAGGTGGGCCGGGGCTTGAGGATCGCCCTAGCATTCACCGGTCAGTCGGCGGGGGCAAAGCGCTCCCGGCACCGATGGCCGGCCAGAGCCCTGTCGTTGGTGGCTCGTCATCGGCCCTCAGCGTCTCGTTGACGGCGGGCCGTTCGGCCGGCCGTTCGAGTGGCCCGTCCCAGATGGGGGTGGGTGGTTCGTCCCGAGTGTCAGTGCCGTCGTCCTGCACCAAGGAGGTTGGGCGTCCGCCGCTAAACCAACGCTGCTCATGGCGGGCAAACGGATCAAGGTACCAACCCTCTGCGGCGTGCGTCACCCGCCCAACCTACCTCCAGTAAGGCGGCGGAAGTCGCAGCCAGCCCAGTCGGATGGGGCGGCGGGCGACGCCATCGCCGGGCCCGCGGTTCACCGCCTCCGAGGCCTAGGTCTTCTCGTAGCCCGATGGGGCGGCGCTACGCGTGGGCGACAGCCGTAGCACTGATCGTGTCGGCCGATGATGGCACCGACAGGGGCACCGGGCCGTTCCACAGCCCGAACGAAATCCCTGGCTGCGTTTGGCCGGCTTGCTCGGAGACCGTGCTGTCAACGCGAATCGGAAGCGCGGTACCGCGGGTGGCTACCCACATAGTGGCTATCGGCAACTGCAGCGTGACCGCCTGTTGGCCCAGCGCGACACCAGGGCCGACTCGCGTCACCGCTCCGGGCAGATCGACAAAGTTTGCCAGAACGTCGTCGAAGCTTGTCAGGGCCCAGAGACAGGTATTGGCTGCGGGGTTCCTTGAGATCACCCATTTTGTGCCAATTTGCGTGGCAGCCTGCGCTGAGGCGTTGGCTGTCCAGAAGGCTGCGCTGGCGTGCACGTAGAGCGCGTTGGCCGCGCGCACCAGTGTCATGGTCCCGGACGCGAACTGCACCGTACCAGTGGCATTGCCGTTTCTGTCCAGCCGCATATTCACCACGTAGGGACCCTGAGGGCAGGACCCGTTCCCCGATATCGCGAAAGTAGACTGCCGCTCCGCATTAGCGAGTGCGGTCTGGAGGATGGCCTTGCCGGGCAGTGTCGCAATCCCATTGCTGACAGGGCCTGACGCCCGGGTGGTGCACGCAGTCAGGCATGCAAGCGTTGCCAGAACGGCGAATCGATGTCGACGGCGCACGAGAGTCCGCTCCTTCGCTAGGGGCAACGCTCGAGAGCCTGCGTGCGGCATCTAAACGACGAATGGACTCACGGTGAACAACGATCTAGCGGACCGCGTCCGGCATGGTGGTGACGGCAAGACTCACCGCAGGCACAACGTGTTAGCCCACGTCACACCTGCGCCCTTGCTCGACATCTTCCGGCGACGATGGGCACTCATTCGGTGACACCACGTCACCATGGTGCCATGGCACGCCGGCGTTCACCCTCTGTTGGCTTGATGTTACCCCGATCGTTGGATGATCAGTCCAATCTTCATCGTCTCGTCCCGAGATTTGAGGTCTCCGTGCAGGTCAGCTCACGACATGGCTGGTCTCGTCGCGGGCCGGCACGTCGCCTGGGGGCCGTGCTGGCGGGTGCGGCGCTCCTTCTTTCGGTGGCGAGTGGATTGCCTGCGAGCGCTCAAGGCGCCACCACCTGCATGGTTTCGGCACTTGGTGTTCCGTCGTGCGGTGCGCTCTGGGGGATCTCCACGACCACAGGGAGCCAGGCTGCCCTGCTCGCTGCCGAGGCACGGCTGGGGCGCCGGTTCGACGTGGTGTACGACTTCCACAAGATCGGTGATCGACTGCCTACGTCTGACGAGGAGGCGGAGGTAGCCGCGGGCCGGCTTTTGCACGTGAACATCCAGGCGGTCGGCTACACGTACGCCCAGGTAGCTTCAGGGCGAGCCGACCCGGCTTTGATCCCCCAGGCGACAGGTGTCGCCGGCCTCAAGGTCCCCGTCTTTGTCACCTTTGAGCATGAGCCGGACAACGTTGCCTCCGCAAACGAGGGCACCCCTGCACAGTTCGTCGCGGCCTGGCGCCACGTGCACGATCTGTTCGTCGGCCGCGGAGCATCCAACGCCGTGTGGGTATGGGTAGTTACGGGGTGGGCGAAGAACCTCCCTAGCTACCCGACGTACTACCCTGGCAATGCGTATGTCGATTGGGTGTCCTGGGACAGTTATGGACAGGTCAATTGTCCCGCTAGTCCAACAGACTCTGGCACATTCGGCACGGCAGTGTCACCTATGTACTCGTGGTTGCAGACCACGGGGAAGGCGGCCGGGATTGACCCGACAAAGCCGGAGATGCTCTCGGAGTACGCCCAGGCGTACGACCCCGCCCACCCAAGTGCCCAAGGCGCCTGGTACGCAGCAATCCCGAGTCTCCTCGCTGCCCAGTTTCCTAACATCAAGGCCGTCACGGACTGGAACAATTCAGGAGGAAACTGTCAATACGAGATGACAGCAAGCCCGACCACGCTCGCCGGATTTGTGGCGGCAAGCCGCGAGTCATACGTGAACCCGACGACGACTACGGGCACGCCGCCAGCTCCAGCGCTGGTCGGCGACTCAGGTGAGGGTGAGAACTCGACCGGAATATCGCTAGGGCTTCCCGTCGCAGCGCAGCCCGGTGATCTCGCGCTCCTCACTGTGTCGGCAAGTACCTTCGCAGCGCCTGCGCCGCCATCGGGCTGGTCGGTCGTGACGCAGGTTAGCGGGGGAGGCAGCACGCTCGCAGTCTTCGAACACACCGTTGTCTCTGGGGACACTGGTCACCAGGTGCAGGTAGCTTTCCCGCCAGGCGTGAGCGCCGCCGCCTCCCTGGCCGATTTCACCGGAGTTGCCGCGTCCACGCCCGTCTCCGCAGCAGAGTCGGTCGCCCAGGGCCCAGGTGTGTCGGCCACGACGCCGAGTATCGGGGCATCGACCGCGGGAGACATCGTCGTCTCTATTTGGTCCGGCCGGACGACCGGGGTCGCCGAGTGGACGGCGCCCCAAGGGGAGGCCTTGCTTGCTGAGCTGCTCGGCACGCCGGCGAGGACCGCCACGCTGCAGGTCACCATTAGCTCGCCGAAGACGCAGCCAGGACCAGTCGGCGGACTCTCAACCTCCGTGTCGAGTGCGCAGGCCGCTACGGCAGCGGCGACACTCGTGCTTGCGCCGTAGTGCTGAGTGAATGCGGCGGTCGCGGTGAGCGACCATCCGACAGTTCGGGGTGGTGGTGAACCCAGCGGCGAAGGGTGCAACGGAGACGGCGATGCGCCTGCTCCCGAACCTGGTCTAATGCCTGGGCCGGTCGGGGAGCCTACGGTTCAGACGTTTCAGTGGTGAAGGTGAGTGGCTGGGTAGTGCGCGGGATGAGCAGAATCACCATGATCAGGGCCACGGCTACCCCGACCAGGGCGAGGAACACGTTGTGGGTGGCGTCGTAGAGCGCGGAGCGCACGAACGCCTCGACCGCGGGTGTCGTGGCGTGTGACCCGCCGAGGACGGTCGAGGTCGCGTCGATGCTGGCGGGCAGGTGGCCCGCAGCCTCGGGCGGGGGGGCTGCGAAGCGGCGCGACAGGGTCGCGTTGGCCACCGCGCCCAGGGCGGCGACCCCGACCGCGCTGCCGATCGAGCGGGCGAACATGTTGGTGCCGGTGACGACGCCGCGGCGCTCCCACCCGACCACGGACTGCACCGCCACCACGGTGGGGCTGTTGACCAGGCCGAGTCCGGCGCCGACGACGAAGCACGCGCCGGCCACCTCCAGGATGTGGGCGTCCTGGGGGAGCAGCACCGTCAGGACCGTGCCGAGGAGGACGACGGCGGCGCCGAGCAGGGCGGTGTTCCGGAAGCCGACCCGCAGGTACACGCGTCCCGACAGCGCCGCGGTGATCGGCCAGCCGACGGTCAGCGCGGCCACGCTGAACCCGGCCACCAGCGCCCCGGTGCCGATGACTCCCTGGACGAAGGTGGGCACGTAGGAGGTCAGGCCGATGAGGAGCGCGCCGACCATCACCGCGGCCAGGTTGCAGCCCACGAGCACCCGGTGGCGGAAGACCCACAGCGGCAGCACCGGCTCCTCGGCGCGGCGCTCCACGACGACGAAGGCGGCCAGCAAGACGACGGCTCCGCCGATGACCGCCAGGCTGATCGGGGACAGCCATGCCCAGGCGACGTCCCCCTCGAGCAGCCCGAGGATCAGCAGCGAGCAGCCGGAGGTCAGCAGCACGGCGCCGGTGTAGTCGATACGGTGAGACGCCCGGACCGCCACCTTCTCGTGGAAGTGCCTGGCCAGCATCCACACCGCCAGCGCGCCGACCGGCAGGTTGACGAAGAAGATCCACCGCCAGCTCAGGTACTGGGAGAGCAGACCGCCCAGCGTCGGGCCCAGCACGGACGCGAGCCCCCACACGCTCGCCAGGTAGCCCTGCACCTTGGCCCGCTCCTGGACGGAGTACAGGTCCCCGACGATCGTCATCGTCATCGGCTGAACCGCGCCCGCGCCCAGCCCCTGCACGCCGCGGAAGATGATCAGGACCGGCATGGACCACGCGACGCCGCACAGCGCCGACCCCGCCAGGAACAGCGCGATACCCAGGAACAGCACGGGCCGCCGGCCCCGCAGGTCGGCGTACTTGCTGTACAGCGGCACGGTGGCCGCCTGCGCGAGCAGGTAGATGGAGAACAGCCACGGGAAGGAGGAGAACCCTCCCAGGTCTCGCACGATCGAGGGGACGGCGGTGGCGATGATGGTGCTGTCCAGGGCCACCAGCGCCATCGACAGCATCAGGCCCGCCAGGACCGGTCCACGTTCGGAGCGCAGGCCGACCGAGGACCGGGAGACCTCCTGCTGGCTCATCCGGCACCGCCCGCCGTGGCGACGCTGCGGGAGCGTGCGGGGCGTGCGGTAGCCATGGCGCCAATCCTCCCCCAGGACGGCCGCTGCGGTCGGGCGGGGTAGCCCGACGCCTCGCGGTCCCTGCGGGATGTGACGGGGCCTCGACATCGCGGATCGGTCATGCGGGGGGCGGAGCCCTCGGTACTGTGCGCCCGATGTCCTGGTACCCGGCGCCGACGCGGGTGCTGCGGGGGGCGTTGATGCTCGCCGGCCTGGTGGCTCTGATCGCGTTGCTGTACGCGGTGTCGGCGCACTCAGTCAGCCCCGACTCCGACGGGGCCACCGTCATCCTGCAGGGTCAGGCGATGACCCACGGCAACGCTCTGCTGCACAACTGGGTGCTGTCGGATGACTCCTTCTGGACGGTGGACGCACTGTGGTCGGCGGTCCTTGTGCCGTGGACGGGAGTCAGCCCCGTGCTGCTGTACCTGGTGCCGGTGGGCATCGCGGTGGCCGTCATCGGGCTGGGCGTCGCCATGGCCGTGCACGGGCGCCGGGGCGTCTCCGCGGCGGTGGCCGGCGGCACTGTCCTCCTGGTGCTGGGGCTGCCTAGCCACGCCTTCGTACAGTTCTGGCTGCGCGGTGCGGTGCACACCGGGACGGTGCTGTGGTGCCTGGTCGCGTTCTGGGTGATGCGGCGCGGTCGGGTCCGGTGGGGGTGGGCCGCGGGTACCGTCGTGCTCGCCGCGAGCATGCTCGGCGACCTGCAGACGGTCGCGCTGGGGGTGGTGCCGGTCGCGCTGGCCGGCGTGACCGGGGCGGCCCGGACCCGGCAGTGGCGGTGCGCCGTGGCGCCGGTGACCTCAGCAGTGGGTGCCGTGGCGCTGGCGGGGGTGGCCCGCGCCCTGGTCGCCGCTGAGGGGGGCTTCTCCGTCGCGGCGGCGAATCCCCTCGCGACGCTGCGCAGGATGGTGGAGAACCTGCCGCAGGGGGCCGACGAGCTGGCCCAGCTGACCGGGGTCGGCGCCACGTATGGGTCGGGAGGGGTTCCAGCGTGGCTGGGTGCAGTGCACCTGCTCACGCTCGCGGTGCTGGGCGGTGCCTGCGCGAGCGCCGTGGTGGCGATGGTGCGGGGCATGGCGACGGGACGCGAGACAGTAGCCGGAGGTGCCGGCGGTGCCGGCGGGGACGCGTGGCGTCTAGACGACCTCCTGCTGTTCGCCACTGCTGGCTCGGTGGGCCTGTTTGTCGTCCTCGCCGTGACCCCCGACATCCAGCTCGTCCGCTACCTCACTGCGGCGGTGGTCTTCGCGACGATCCTGGCCGCCCGGGTGTGCGGTCGGCTGGTGGCGTCGCTGCACGCGCCGGTGGGGGCGCCGGTGGTCGCGGGGGTCGGACTGGTCGTCGCCGTCCTCTACGGGGCCGCCGTCGTGGTCCAGCTCGCCAGCCCAGGCGCGCCGTCACGAGCCGCCGCCGTCAGCCACTGGCTCGCCGTGCACCGGCTGACCAGCGGCATCGGCAGCTACTGGGCAGCGTCTCTGGTCACCGTGGAGTCCCACGGAGACGTCGCCGTGCGACCAGTCTGGGCCCCCGCGGGGCAGCCCCTGATCCGGTGGGGACGCGGCTCGACGGCCGACTGGTACGCCGCACCCTTCCAGTTCCTTCTCTACGAGCCCGCTGCGCCCTGGGGCAACGTGTCGTGGCAGACGGCGGTGGCGACCTTCGGGGTTCCCTCACAGGTCGACGTGGTCGATGGGTACGCCGTCCTGGTCTGGAGTCAGCCGCTGCGGTTCTCACCGAGCACCGGGCGGTCGGTGCCCCCCGCCGCGCCGGGCCCCGTGGCCGTCGCAACGGTCGTCGGGACCCGGTCCGGGTAGCGGGGAGGCGGCCACCGGGCGACCGGTGTCCTCCGGCGCCCGTAGTGCCCCACCGTGTGCGGCGCGGGGGAAGGGCCCACCACGGGCGTGCCGCGCGCCGTCAGCGTCGGGGGCACACACCGCGGCGGTGCACCTGTCGGTCGCCGGTTCCCCTGGTGGGGCCCACACCGCCGGCCGCCCGAGCGCGTCACGCTCGGGACGCACGGGTTCGCGGTGACCGGGGTAAGCGCTGTGCGTCGGTGCGGGTCGGCTACCGTGACGCCGACGCGTGGACACGCTGACGATCGATGATGCCCGACCCTCGGGTCAGGCTGGCGTGTGGAGGGGCGAGACCCTCGTCCCGGCCACCAACACGTGGCCTGACGGAGGGCACCCCTCTCGGTCCGGGTCAGGACAGGACCGCTGTGGACTGGGTGATCGCGGCCAGCGTCTTCCCGCTCATTGCCTTGGGTGAGCTTCCCGACAAGACGATGTTCGCATCCCTGGTGCTGGCCACGCAGGCGTCCCCCCGCGCGGTGTGGCTCGGAGCGGCGGCCGCGTTCGCGGTCCACGTCGTCATCGCTGTCACCATCGGGGTGGCCCTGTTCCGCGTCCTGCCGACCCGTGCCCTCGACGCGGTGGTCGCCCTGATGTTCGTCGCCGGGGCCGTCCTGTCGTTCCGGGAAGGCCGGAAGGACCGCCACGGCGGGGACGACGAGCCCCCGGCGGTCATGCCCCACGGGCGGGCGGTCACGACCGCCTTCGTTGCCGTGTTCATCTTCGAGTGGGGCGACCTCACCCAGATCCTGACGGCCAACCTGGCCGCCCGCTACCACAACGGGCTCTCGGTCGGCGTCGGCGCCCTCGGAGCCCTGTGGGCGGTGGCAGCCGTCGCGGTGGTCAGTGGACACGGTCTGCTCAAGGTGCTCAACCTCGCGACGATCCGGCTCGTCACCGCTGCCCTCCTGCTCGCCCTGGGGATGTACTCGGCAGTGACGGCCGCGCGCTAGGCGCACACAGGCCGGCACGGTGCTCGTCGGATCGCCGCCGCCCCCATCGGCTCCGGCGGAGGGGACGGCGCATTCCCCCGGGACGCGTCCCCCGCGTGCCACGCTGGGCCGGTGGTGCGCTCCGGGTCGGTACCAGCGGGTGGGGGCCCGGCTGGGTCCGGACCTGGGCAGGACCTGCCCGCGCCGGCCCGAGGTCGCCGGGAGTGGGTGGCGACGGCCGACCTGATGCTGGACGCCGCCGCCCGCTACGCCCGCAGCGGCGGCAGCCTCATCCGGTTTCCGGGCCCCGCCAGCCCACACGGAGCACGCGTCGACGACTTCGAGGGGTTCGCCCGCACCTTCCTGCTGGCCAGCCTGCGGCTGGCCGGGGACCCTGGGGCCAGGCCCGACCTGGCGGCGCTGCTGGCCGCGGGGCTGACCTCGGGGCCGCCCGGGGCCGGCGCACCTCGGGGTGGCTCGTGGCCCTCGGTGCGTGGCCACAGCCAGGTGGTCGTGGACACCGGGGGGCTGGCACTCGCGCTGTGGCTGAGCCGGTCCGCGGTGTGGGACCGACTCGACGACTCGACGCAGCAGCGGCTCGCGGACTACCTGCAGACCACCGTCGGCGTGCGCGTGCCTGACGGGAACTGGGTGCTGTTCCCGATGGTGGTGTCGGCGTTCCTGTCCGCCGTCGGGCGGGACACCCCGGCGGGCCGGTCCGCCCGACAGCGTGCCGACACAGCCCTGGACGCGTGGTACTCCGGCCGCGGCTGGTACTCCGACGGGCCGAACTCCGCCTTCGACTACTACAACGCCTGGGCGCTGCACTTCTACCCCGTCCTCGTCGCGCACCTGGAGGGCGGCGGCGACCCGGTGCCCGCCGCCCGCCTGGGGGCGTTCCTGCGCACCTACCCCGAGCTGTTCGCCAGCAACGGCGCTCCGGTGTTCTACGGGCGTTCGCTGACCTACCGCTTCGCCGCCACGGCACCGCTGTGGCTGGGCGCACTGGTGGGCACCACACCGCTGCCGCCCGCCCGCACGCGTCGCATCGGCTCCGACTGCCTGGGGTACTTCCTGCGCGGCGGGGCCCTCGTCGACGGGGTGCCCAGCCTCGGGTGGCTGGGACCGGACCGCGGCGCTGTCCAGCGCTACTCCAGTGCCGCCTCGCCGATGTGGGCGGGGAAGGCCTTCGTGGCCCTGCTGCTGGGTGCCGACCACCCGGTGTGGACCACGGCGGAGGTGGCCGGCCACGACCTGGGCGCCGACCGGGTCACACCGATCCACGGGACCGGCCTGCTCGTGCAGGCGACGTCGGGTGACGGCATCGTCCGGCTGCACAACAACGGACTGAACCCCCGCCGGCCCTCGGCCATGCTGCGCGTGGCGGACGACCCGCTGTACACACGGGTGGCGTACTCGTCGCACACGACACCGGTACTAGGACCGGTGTCTGACTGCGCCGCCGCGCTTGTCCTACGGCGCGGGACCACCCAACGCGGACCGGTGTCCCGCGCCGGCGAGGGGGAGAACTGGGGCGCGGCCACGTGGGTCCCGCTTCGCCCGCCCGGACGTCTGCCCAGGCCCGGCCGACCAGACCTGAGCCGGTTGTGGCGTCCTCGCCCGGGGCGACCCCTGCGCGGGGTGCGGATGACGCACCTCGCGCTGGTCCACGGCAGCACGGAGCTGCACGTCGTGTGGGTGCGCGGCGCCCCGGCGGGCACGCGGCTTCGGGTCACGGGCTGGGCCGCACCCGTCCCCGCCTCCGGTGCGCCGCTGACCAGCGAGCTCCTCCCCCTCATCGGGCTCACCGCCGTCGAGCCTCCGCCCGTCGGGGCCCGCCGGGGCCGGACCGCGACCGTCGTCCCGACCGCCGAGGGGGACGGCGTGCGGGTGAACGACGTTCTCGTGGCGGTGTACACCGTCCGTCTCTCCGGACGGCCCGAGGGTCCGCTCAGCGATGCGGTCGCGGCGATCGAGGCGCAGGGGGACGTCGTGGTGACCTGGGCTGGTGGCCAGTCCCAACGTGCGCGGCTGGACGCGGGCGGTCAGGTGCAGGTGGACACGACGGACATCGACGGGGACGCCTTACTGACGGGTGGGCGGTGACGACGGCGCAAGGGCTGGGGATGACCGGAGGCTGGGTGCCGAACGCCTCCCGTGGGTGCTGCTGGGCGGACCGACTCTGCACGCCCAGCGCTATGCCCGGCTAGCCGACGGAAGCGCGCTGCGGCTATGCCCTACCCAAAGCCACGACGCTCGCCGTGGACCGCTGCCGCTCGGTGCACCCGGCGGGCGTCCGCTGGTCCTGGTCGGGGTACGAGGCCCGCCACTCCTCGGCGGGCGGTCCGAGGACGACCGGGTCGACGAAACGCCCGTTCACCCAGTCGGTGCTTCGCGTCGTGCTCTCTACGGCGGAGCCAACGCGGGCTGCGACGCCGAGCAGGGAGGCCCTTGTCGACCAGGGTTTCGCTTTGCAGCTGGTGCAGCCTCCCCGGGTCGGGGCAGTCACCCGCACGTCCGCATGGAGCCCCCAGACGCCGGAGCAAGGACCGAGGTCGCGAGACGCGTCCGTGGCCGAGGGCGCTCGTCGGGGTCCGCCCGTCGGATGCGAGCAAAGCTACCGGTGAGATCTGGCGTCCGGCGCAGGCGGCGGCGCTCGGCCACGCCTGGTGCCTAGTTGACGTACCCTCGCAGCGTGGCGCCTTTTGCGGCGATGGCAGGGCACGCGGAAGGGCACGCTACGGGGCGGGCTGGATGGTTGCGAGCCGCGGTTCTCGGGGCCAACGACGGGCTCGTTTCCACGTCAAGTCTCATGGTAGGTGTGGCCACCAGCGGGGCAGCGACGTCGGCGATCCTCACCGCCGGCATTGCCGGGCTCGCGGCGGGGGCCATGGCGATGGCTGCCGGTGAGTATGTGTCGGTGAGTGCGCAGTCGGACGTGGAGGACGCCGACCGGGTCATGGAGGCCAAGGAACTCGCGGACAACCCTGGGGCTGAGCTTGAAGAGCTCACCCGAATCTACGAGGGACGAGGGCTGCCGCGCGAGCTTGCTGAGCAGGTGGCCGTGGCACTGCACGGTGAAGATGCGCTCGAGGCTCACATGCGCGACGAGCTCGGCCACAGCGAGCAATCCAAGGCGCGACCCGGCCAGGCTGCTGCCGCCTCGGCGATGAGCTTCACACTGGGAGGTCTGATCCCCTTCCTGGGCCTGCTCGCGAGCAGCCAGACAGCGCGGCTCACGGCAATCGTGAGCGTGACGATTCTGGGGCTCGCGCTCGCCGGCGTCCTCGGCGCCAGAGCTGCAGGGACGACTTTGGTCCGCCCGACGGTTCGCGTCGTTCTCGGTGGGATGGCGGCCATGCTGGTCACTGCCCTTATCGGACGCCTCGCTGGAGTCGTTGGAGCGTGAGCGGCTCGCTGCCGCTCCGCGTCCGGGACCTGTGATGCACTGCTGCGGCGTCGAAGACGTACGTGCCCTGGCAGCGCCCAGATGAAGCGCCCCAGGTTCTCTGCCGGCCTCATACGGGTTGCGGCTCTCGGGTGAGGGTCGCGTAGTGGGCAACTTCGTACTCGGTGGGTGCAAGGTAGCCGAGGCTGCTGTGCAGCCGCCG